>Ga0335074_10005788_pt1 | contig 17126 bp, 21 predicted proteins | sample Lox_Sample_23_FD_206715 | JGI IMG/M metagenome (GOLD analysis project Ga0335074, IMG submission 206715) | Soil microbial communities from Loxahatchee National Wildlife Refuge, Florida, United States - Lox_Sample_2.3 | ecosystem: Environmental > Terrestrial > Soil > Wetlands | place: USA...
CCCGTCGGTGGCTCACGGCGAGAACCGGTAGCCGATCCCGCGGACCGTATGGATCAAACGGCCTCCGCCCACGCCATCTCTCTCGAGCTTTCGCCGCAGCGAGCTGATGTGAACTTCGACCAGGTTGTGGTCGTAGGAGTCATAGCCCCAGACCTGGGTCAGCAGCTGGTCCTTCGACAGGACCTGCCCGCGATGGCGCATGAGGAAGGCGAGCAGCCGGAGTTCGGTCGAGGTCAGCGGGAGCCCCCGACCGGCGCGGGTCGCGAACCCGTGTTCTTCATCGACGAGCACCTGCTCGACCTCCAGCACCTGCGGGATCGCCCCTCGCCGGCGCAGCACAGCCCGGACGCGCGCCATGAGTTCCTCGAGCGCAAACGGCTTCACCAAGTAGTCGTCGGCACCCAGTTCGAGTCCGGCGACTCGATCGGCCACGGCGTCGAGGGCCGTGAGAAAGATGATCGGCAGCTCGTGCCGCTGCCGGAGCGACCTCGCCAGCTCAAAGCCATTGCCGCTCGGGAGCAGGACGTCGAGGATCGCCAGATCGGGCGCGGCCGCGAGCACGTCTCGGGGACGGGGGAGATCCTCGAACCCGGTCGCGGTGAAGCGCTCCGCGCGTAGTGCGGCAAGTACCGCATCTCGTACCGGCGGCTCGTCCTCGATCACCACCACTCGGCCGATCGGCTCATACATCGCGTACGCGATTGTCCCCGACGCTTGCTGAAGATCGGCTGAAGAAGCACTGTCGTTCAGCTTGATCTCAGGTTGCCGCACGATCCTGACTCCCAAGTCGGCGCTTCGGCGTCCACACCCAAAGGAGACCAAGGTGAACCATGAACACGGCAAATACGCCCGGCTCCGCTACACGGCGACCGGCGCACTCGCGGCGCTCGCCGCAGTCGGCGCGATCGCCGGCACCGTAGCTCTGGCCGCAAACCCGCACGCCAAGACCGAGGGCCGCGCGGCAGTGGCGAACGGCGGGGCGACCAAGACGGCTGCGCCCCCGGTGCCGGGCAAGGCCCACGCCTCACAGCCAGGCTCCGACCAGCCGTTCTTGACCGCCGTTCAACGGCTCGTCGACGACGGCACGATAGCCACGACGGAGGGTCAGGCCCTCGATCGCGAGATTCAAGCCGGCGGGCTCGATACGCAGACGCTCGCGTCCAGCGGGTTCAGCCAGACCCAACTCCAGGCGGTCCAACAAGCGCTGTCCAACACCAAGCGTGCATTGGCACCCACGGCGCAGCGCACATCGAAATAGGCGGCAGGGCACGTACGGGGGCCGCGATGACCATCGGCATCCGTGTCACGCTCAACCCGCGGCGGTCACCGCCGGCCACGGCGGTCGTCATCGCCACGGCCGGTCTAGCCCTGCTCGCGTCGGCATGCGGAGGCGCCGCAACCTCCTCGACGACCGCGGCCGCGTCGGGACAGGCGAACGGGGTGCTCGCGTTCTCGGACTGCATGCGCTCCCACGGGCTGTCGAGCTTCCCCGACCCAAACAGCAGCGGAGTGATCCCCAAGACCGAAGTGATACCCCTGGCCAGCAGTCCCCGGTTCCAGCCCGCCCAGCGAGCCTGCCAGCACTTGCTCCCGAACACGGGCAGCGGCGGCTCGACCCAGATCGAGGTGCGGCAGGCGCTGAGTGGCATGGTGAGATTCGCCGCCTGCATGCGCACTGACGGTGTGCAGAACTGGCCGGACCCGACCGTCGACCGCGACCACCCCGACGATCCCCGCCCCGTGTTTGATCTACTGAGCATCAACCCGAGCGCGCCGCAGATCAGCGCCGACATCCGCAATTGCCAGCACGTGATGCCCCAATCCACGAGTCCATACATGTGTAGCCGGGCGCTCGCGGAGCAGATCGGCGGTCCGCCCGGCGCCTTAGCGTGCACCGGAGGATCGCCGGCGGTGCCCTAGGTGTGCGCTCGGGGGTCGCTAGGTCCGGGGTGGCGGTGAACCCCGCCGTTGGAGGTCCGGGGAGCGGGCTGGCGAGATGGCCGCTGTAGCGCGCACCGTCGTGGCCGATCTCGCCCGGGCAGCGGGTGAGGTTCACGCGGCTCGGGTTGGTGTAGGTTGCGCTGATCGCCGTGGCGAACCGCGTCGCCCCGACGAGTTGGGTTTTAGTGATCCGTACGGTGATCGTCTCGGTCGCGAGGCCGCCATGCCTCTCCACTTGCCCCGCGCACCGGAGCGGGACCCAGAAACTGCCGTCGCCCACGTACAACCCGGACGGCCGGCGGGCGAGCATGACCAGGTTGAGTATGTGCCTCCCTCCGCGCCGACGCTTGAGCAGCACGCGCCGGCAGGTACCGGTCGCGCACTGTGGGAAGAAGTTCCAGTTGCGGCGCAAGCGTTCACCCGGCTGCTCGCCGAGAACATCGTCGTCGGTGGTCACGGTGCCGTGCATCGTGAACTTCCCCTGGAGCCGGAGGGGAGCGACGCGGGCTTGGGCGACTCCAGCATCGCTTGCCAGGAACGCGAGTATCACCGCCGCCGCGGCTGCCGTCCTCTTCATGCCGGCGACCCAATGGCGAGCGTGGACAGGATCCGGGAGAGCTCGTCCAACCGATCCAGCGCGCGAGTGACGGACGCCGAGCTGGTGGCGGCAACCTCGATCACGGCGTACAGGCAGAACGGCCGCCCGGATGCGGTGAAGAAGTGCTGGAACCCGGCCTGTCCCGCGCGCCCAACCTGGAGCGCGCGCGGGTGAAACCACCCTCGCTCGAGCGGCAGCGGGATCGAACGGCTCGCGAAGAGTCCGACTCCCGCGACCAGGCGTGAAGCGGGCCGGTATTCCTTGAGCGCCAGAAAGGCGCTGTGCGCCGGCATCATCGCGGTCGCGCCGCTGCCGAAATCACCATCCATGGCCGGCAGCGGGAAGTTGGCCGCGTGCAGGGTAGGGTCTCCGCCGGCACGGCGGTAAAGGCGCCCGTCCCAGCCGCGCGGCAACTCGAGCGCTAGTCCATGCGCGGCAAGCCTCACTTCAGACTCCGGCGGCGATACTCGCCAGGCACGCGAGCGCCAACTGGGCGACCAGAGCCACGGCGCGAACCGGTCGCTCGATCAGTCGCATGCGGGCATGAAACGCCACGAGGCGTTGCGGGGTCACGACCTGTGCGGCCGTCAGAACGGTCACGCCACGCAGCCCACCGGCGACCGCTCCAATCAGCCCCCCCGTCAGCGGCCGCGCCGACAGGACCGCGGCCCCCGGCACGATGTAGACCGCGGAACTGACGACGACGGTCGTCAGCCCAGCCCCTAGCTGGGCCCCGTAGCCCAGCCCATACACCCACGCGCGGTAGCGATCCAGCCAGCGCTCGTCGACCTGCCGGCGCGGCCCTGGAACCCGACCCCGCGCCAGCTCCCAGGCCAGCCCGGCCGCGAGCATCGCCGCGAGCGCCGCTACGCGCGCGTGCAGTCCGACGCTGCCGAGCGTGCCAATGCCGCCGAGCGCGAGCCAACCGAGCAGGCCCGACAGCGCACCGATCGCCGCTCCGCCCGCCAGCGAGCCGAGCACGTACAGGGTCGCCGTCACCCTCCAGCTCGATTGACGTCCCCGCTCTCCGAGCGGGGTGATGCTCGCGAGCATCGACTGTCCTCACGGGGACCAGGCCGACCGGATCGCTGCCAGCAGGCCGGCCGCACATCCGAGCAGCACCAGCGAGCTCACCGCTGGCCCGCCTCGCCGGGGCGGCCCGCGGGGTACAGGCTCGGGTGACCGGGATCGATTCCCGCGCCAGCCAGCGCGCACTCGACGTCGTCCGTGGATCCGTTCCGCTGCCGAGCGTCGACGTAGGCATCGCGCAGCAGCGACTGGATCTGATCCCAGCTGCTCGCTGACCCCTCGCCCTGCACGCGGCCGCCCTCGAGATATACGAAGTACGGTGTGGCGGGCACCGAGTAGTCGCGCCAGGCCGCTGACGACAGCACCAACGGGACGGCGGCCGGCGCGAGCGCACGCAGCCGCGCCAGGCTCTCCGCGTCCGCATCCTTGACCACCGTGACAAGCCGGACGGCCGCGGGTAGCCCATCCGGCCGGTGGGTACGGAGCTGCGCCCACAGATGGTCACAGATCGCGCAGCCGCTGGAAAGAAACGCCAACAGCGTTGGCGGGGAGCCCTCCCCGAGCCCGATCATGACTGCATCACCGGCGAGTGTTGCGCCGGCGACGTCGCGCGCCTCAGCTCCGCCGCCGCGAGCGCCTGGCTCGGGCAGCCTCCCGCCGCCAGCATCTGGCGGTCCGAGCCTCCTGAGAATCTCGGCGTGGCTGCGCAGCAGCCCGGCCACCAGCAGCGTCAACAGCACCAGCAGCAGCGTCTCGACGCCGACCAGCGCGACCATCGCTTAGGCTCCCCCTCCGCCCGGCAGCTGCTGCACGGGCGGAAGAGTCACGACCGGCGCGCCGGCCAGGCAGCTCCACTCGTGCGTGCAGGTGTTGTCGTCGACGGCGACGCTCGCGCTGCAGTTGAAGCCCTCGATCGTCGAGGGGTTCTGGCATACGACGACGCGGCACGCGATCGGCGTGATTCCGGGGATCTGGGTGTTGCATTGCCCGTAGCGAAAGACGTTGCAGTCCGCGCGGCGCTCGGCGCAGGTGTCATTGGCGCAGCGACAGTCCGCCGACGTGCCCGGGAGGTGGTTGCAGTCCAGGTAGTAGCGCACTCCCTCCTCGGCGCACAGACTCGTTCCCGTGTAGTGGGTGCACATCCACCAGCCGCCGACATACGTCCCCGGGGGACAGACATTCTTGCCTTGGTTGATCTCGCAGCAGAACGCGCTGTAGCCATCCGTGCACAGACCACCCGAGCACGACTCCGGGTCGATCACCGCCCACGCGCTCCCAGGCCGCAGCAGATATCGCAGCGGCGCGACGGCCATCGCCGAGCCCGCCAGCACCGCACGGGCCAGCAGCCCTCGCCGCGACGTGCGCCGGTCGAGCAGCGACCCGGCCTCGGCGATCAGCCGCCCGGTCACGAACCCTCCGCGCCGTATGCGCGCCATGCCTCGGGAAGCGCCGTGAACACCAGATACGCCGCGAACGTGCCCGCGGCTATTCCCAGTCCAAGCGGCACGGCGACCACGGGACCCTGTCGGATCATCGAAGCCGCCCCAGGCGGCGGCGCGACCGCTGCGAGGACCGCCACCGAGCACGCCACCGCGTCGGGCAGCGCGTGCGCCCGGCCGCCGCCGGCAGCGGTCGCACCAAAGCAACCGCAGTTGACCGGTCGGCTCAAGAGCAGAAACGCGCAGAAAGCCCCGTAGGCAAGTGCGACAAACACGGCCGTCGGTGGGATCGGGCGCACAGCGGCGCCCGCCCCGATCACCACCTCGGCACCACCGAGCAGGCGCACCGCCGCGTGCGGCAAGCGCACCCGAACGACGTCAGACACCACCCCGGTCGCCGATGGCGACGAGACCTTCGCGGCGCCAGCCACGACCAGCAGCGCGCACACCACCATGAACGCGGGAAACAGTGCCCTCATCCGTGCGGGCCGCGGCCGAGCTTCTGGGCGACGGGGCCGCACGCCGCTGCCGCCTGCGTGTAGGCCGGCGCCCGCGTGTTGAGCGTGCTCGGAAACAAGAGGATCGCTCCGTCGTAATCGGTTATCACGCCCGTGCCGCCGCTGAACGGGTCGGACGGAACGGACGTCCTGGGTTCGGGGAACTGGGAGATACCGTGCTCGTGCATGCACACCGCGAGCCTGAGCAGCTTCGCGAGCGTCTGCGCGGAGGGGTGCGTCGTCGACCCGGGTTGAGGAGGGCCGCCGCCGGGCAGGAGCTTCTGACACTTCGCACGCGCTTCGCTGACTGCGGGCGCTGAGGGATCGATGCCGGCTGCGTTGAAGAGCAGTCCGCTCCCCGGCTGCGGGTCCGGGAAGTTGGGCACGCCGTTGGCGCGCATACACCTGGAGAACGCGAGGCCTGGTTCGCTCGTCGCTGGCGCGGTTGTGCCTGAGCCGGCGGCACCGCCGCCGGCCGCGTCCCTCGGGGCCGCGGTGTCCGCGCTGCCCGCCGTGGCCGTGGCCGCGGCCGCGTCCGCGGTCGCGGTCGAGCTGGGAGAGCTTGCCCCGCATCCTGCTACCAGGACCCCGCTCACGAGTGCTGCGAGGCTGAGCACACGGGCGCGCCCTGAGCAAGTCAGCCGCTTTCGAGGAATGCTCTCTCGCATCTGGTCTCCTTCCGCCGTCCTTCGGGGCCGCCCATTGGTTCTAGACGAGGGGCGGTTTCCGCCCGGTTTCTCCCCGACGGCCCGTCGCGTAGATCGCTTGATCGGCAGGTCGTTGTGGCAAGACCACAATGGCGCTGGGCCGGCCCGGAACCATGGCGAGCGGCCAGTGGCGGGTTGTCGGTGTCGTCGCCCGCCGGTGCCGGGTTGCGGGGTGGCTTGGCACGGCTCGGGACGCCTTGGACTCCGATGGAATCAACCGTTCTAGGGGATGGGCGGCCGCTCGCGGGAGCTCTCGTCGAGTCGCTAAAGACGGGGACCTCGCGCCGGCGCAGGCGCTGCCGCGATCTGGCGCAGCTGCACGAGCGCCTGCGGATCGGTGGGCCCGGCGCTGCGGTGCGGCTCGAGCCCGGCGAGCGAGGGAAACCGCCGTGAAACGCGTCAGCGGTACCTTCCTCCGAGAAGGAGCGGCCGATGCGGGTGCTTGTGATCGAGGACGACGAGGAGCTGGCGGAGACGGTCGCCGCCGGCCTGCGCGAGGTGCAGATCGCGGTGGACGTTGCGCTCGACGGCGAGGCCGGGCTGTCGCGCGCGCTCGTGCACGACTACGACGTGATCGTGCTCGATCGCGACCTACCGGTCGTTCATGGGGACGAAGTGTGCGCGAGGCTTGTCGCCGCCGGCGGGCGCAGCCGAGTGCTGATGCTGACCGGCGCGGCGGACAATGAGGACCTCATCGACGGGCTCGGCCTCGGCGCCGATGACTATCTGACCAAGCCGTTTGCGTTCGCGGTGCTGGTGGCGAGGATCGGTGCGTTGGCTCGTCGCGCGCAGCCCGGCACCCCGCCCGTGCTGGCGCACGGCGACATCGTGCTCGACACCGCCAAACGCTCCGCTCGACGGGCGGGCAGGCCGCTCCCGCTCAGACCCAAGGAGTTCGGTGTGTTGGAGTTGCTGCTGGCGGCCCAGGGCCGGGTTATCTCGGCTGAGGAGCTGCTCCAGCGCGTGTGGGACGAGGCCGCCGACCCGTTCACGGGTGCGGTCAAGATCACAGTCAGCCGGCTGCGCACCAAGCTCGGCGATCCGCCCGTGATCGAGACCGTCGCCAGGGCCGGTTACCGGATATGAGCATCGGCGCGCGCCTCAACGGCCGGATCACCCAGCTGGCGGTCGGGCGACACCTCCCGCACCGGACGGTGCGAGTCCGCCTGACGCTCCTCTACGGCGGGCTGTTCCTGGCCTCGGGGGCGGCACTGATGGCGATCAGTTACGCCTTACTGGTCAACGCCGGGTTCGTATTCACCCTCCAGGGCGGTTCGGGAGCCGAGGCAGTCACGTCGCAGCCCGCCAGTGTGGCCCTCAGAACACCTCCCGGGGTCCCGAGAGCAGGGGCGCCGACCAACCCCTCCGCTCAGACGATGGCGCATTGGCGTCAGGTCGCGTCCTGCATGCGCCAGCACGGGGTCTCCGGGTTCCCCAGCCCGGCAAACTCCTACCCCTCCAACGTCTTCTCAGGCAAGTACGCCATGATCGCCGATCGCGACGGAGCGATCCTCGCGATCCCGGCCACGGTCAAAACTGACTCGGCGGCGTTTACGCAGGCGACGAGCACGTGCGGATTCATGGCCGACCGCACCAGGGCAACCGCTCAGGCCAACCACCGACGCACGCAGGTACGGAAAGAGCTGCTGATCCAGTCCGCGATCGCGCTCGCGGGTATGTCGCTGCTGTCGCTGGGCCTCGGATGGCTCATGGCCGGGCGCGTCCTGCAACCGCTCGAGGATTCCTACCGCGCGCAGCGGCAGTTTGTGGCTAACGCCTCGCACGAGCTACGAGCGCCACTGACCCGCCTGCGAGCACTGAGCGAGGTCGCGCTCGCCAGCCCCGAGGCGAATCTCGCCTCACTGCGCCGAGCCCACGAGCGGGTGCTCGCATCCGAGCACCACCTCGAACAGCTGATCGATGGGCTGCTAGCACTCACACGCGGCCAAGCGGGGCTGGAGCACCGCGAGCGCCTCGACCTGGCGGCCCTCACCTCCGAGGCCGTGCTCGCGCGGGAGTTACAGTTTTCAGGCCGCGACCTCGGCGTGCACACCACGCTCGACCCAGCGCCAACCGACGGCGATCCACGTCTCCTAGAGCGGCTGATCACCAACCTGATCGACAACGCGATCCGCCACAACACACCCGGTGGACATATCGAGATCACGACAGGAACCCGCGACCGGCACGCCTTCGTGTCGATCTCGAACACGGGCCCGACGATCCCGCCCGAACAGATCCAGCGTCTCTTCCAGCCCTTCCAGCGCCTGGACGGGGCCCGCACCCGCCACAACCACGGCCACGGACTCGGACTGTCCATCGTCCAGGCGATCGCCAACGCTCACCATGCCGAACTAAGCGCACGCTCGCGAGCGGAGGGCGGACTCTCCATCGTCATCTCATTCCCGCCGACCGGAGCGGGCTCGGGGGTGACACTCGCGGGCGCTCGGACGAAGCTCGTCCGCCGTGCCGTCTCCGCGCGGGAGTAATTCACTGGTCGCCGAGTTCAGGAACTGGGATGCCGGCGGCGCCGAAGGCGTGCAGCATCGCGGGGAACGGCGCGGGTCCGGGCTGCGCAGTGCTCGCGCCGTCGGCGCCTTGGCCGAGGAGTCGACGGGTGAGCGTGGAGCGTTCCTCGAGCAGTTCCTCCAGCGCCGCGGTCGCATCGGCGCTTCTTGGCGGCCGCTCCTCGAGCGCGGCGCGCAACGCCGCTTGGCGCATGAGCTCCTTGATGAACGCTCCCGTCAGCCCGTCGGTCCTGGCAACGAGATGTTCGATGGTCGGTCCGTCAAGCGGGATGTCCTGGGCGTAGAGGCTCATCAACTCGCCGCGGGCCGCTTCGTCGGGGAGTGGGATCTCGAGCGCGAGGTCGACGCGGCCGGGGCGAGCCGCGAGTGCCGGCTCGATCAGATCGGCTCGGTTGGTGGTCAGCAGGAACAGCAGGTCGGCGTCGTCGGCCAGGCCTTCCATCTGGTTGAGCAGTTCGAACAGGATCCCAGCGTGCGCCGAGGGCATGGTGCGCTCGGTCGCCACCAGGTCGACGTCCTCGAGCACTACGGTGGCCGGCGTCAGCTCGCGTGCGATCGCGACCGCCGGCTCAACCAACCCCAGCGCGCGGCCAGTCAACAGCACCGTCGTGCGACCCGCCATCTCGCTCAGCAGATAGTTGACCGTGAGTGTCTTGCCGGTCCCGGGTGGCCCGTGGAGCAGCACCCCGCGTTTCAGCTGCCGGTCCGCGGCCTTCAGCCGGTCTGCGTAAGAGGCCACGCCGATCGTATGCCGCTCGAGTCGCTCGATGATGCCGGTCGGCAAGACGACGGCCTCGCGCGTGATCGGCGGGGGAGCGTGGAACTGGACGCTGACCTTCCCCTGCTCGCCACCGTGCAGTGAGATCACCTGACCGCGGTACACGTTGCGCTCACGCATCGCCGCCCGCAGATCGGCCAGCACGGCCGAGACGAGTCCTTCCTCGGGGGCGACACCCTCGAGACGCAGCTGGCTCGACCCGAACGGTCTCTCCGATGCCGAGAGCACCAACGCGAGTGGGGACCCCTCGCGGCTCGCCAGGAACGCGCCGGTGGACACGCACCTGACCACCCGGCCCCCGCCGACCTCGATGTCCGTGTACTGGACCGGGCCGATCTCGATCGAACCCGCCATCGCATGCCCGCTCAGCAAGCCCGACAGCCCGAGCATCATCAACCCCGGATGCATCCCCGAGAACCCGACCAGCTCAGCATCTGGCAGTACGGCGTCCAGCGCGAGCTGCAGGTTCGGATGATCAGTGGGCGCAAACTCCGCGCTGGTCGACGGCAGCTCCTTGGGGTCCACACCCAAGTGGTCGCGCAACCGCGCCACCAACGCTGAATTCCGACCCCGAGCGGCGGCATTCATCCTCTCGATGAACTCCGAGAAGCCCGCGGCGAACGCGCCCACGTCCGGCAGCTCGCTACTCATCGGGTGCGACAGTAGGGGCTTACCAACAAGACCGCAAGCGCGGCTACGTCCGGTCGCGCAGTAGCGCGCGGATGTCTGACACCGGGCCCAGGTGCCGCAGCTTGTCCGGATTGACGATCGAGCTCACGGCCTGGATCTGGCCGCCGGCTATGTCGAGGATCACCACGCCGGCCAACCTACCGTCGCGGTCGAAGAAGAGCGCACCGGGCTGCCCGTTGAGCACCTGACGGCGCGACGTGAAGCCGCCAAAGCGGGAGCCGGCGCGCTGTCCCGCGATCAGCGTCCGCGCCACCCTCGCGCGGCCGTGGAGCGCACGTTTGACCGAGGGAACCTTGCCGCCGCCGTCCGCGTGGAGCACCACGTCGTCGGCGAGCAGCTTCTCGAGTCCCTGGAGATCGCCTTCCTCGGTGGCTGCGAAGAAGCGGGTCGCGAGTTCGTCCTGCTGTTCGCGCGAGGCTTCGAACCGTGGACGCCGCTCCTGCACGTGGCGGCGGGCGCGCGTGGCGAGCTGACGGGCGTTCTGCGCGTTCGTGCCGATGATCTCGGCGATCCGCTCGTAGGGCTCGTCAAACACCTCGTGCAGCAGGAACGCGGCGCGCTGCTCGGGCGACAGGCTCTCGAGCAGGACGAGGAACGCCAGCGACAGCGAGTCCGCCATCTCGAGGGCGCGAGCGGGATCGTCGTCCGCGCTCGCGACGAGCGGCTCCGGCAGCCATTCGCCGACATAAGTCTCGCGGCGGACCCGGGCGGAGCGGAGCTCATCGAGCGAGATCCGCGAGACCACGGTCGACAGGTACGCGCGCGGCGACTCGATCCGTTCGCCGCCCTCGCGCGCCCGGTGAAGGCGGAGGAAGCCTTCCTGCACCACATCCTCAGCCTCGCTCACGCTGCCGAGCATCCGGTAGGCGATCGCGAACGCCGACGGGCGGAGCTCGTCGAACTCGTCCTCTGTCATCGTTCACCCAAGCCCCTGTGCGAAGCCGATCCGCCAGCTCGCATAGCGCGGCTGCCAACCCAGCTCATGCTTGGCCTTCGCGTTCGAGGCCCCTCGCGAGTCGGTCATCATGATCGTTGCCGCCTCGCCGGCCGCGAGCCGGCCCAGCCAGCGTGGGATATGTCTCGGTGGTTTGGCGTCCAGCGCGCTCGCCAACGCCGGCAGCCACTCCAGGACCGGCGCGGGCTCGTCGTCGACGATGTTGTAGATACCCGGCGGGCCGTGGTCGACCGCGGCGACGGTCGCGGCCGCGGCGTCGTCGATGTGGACGTGCGACCAGACGCCACGACCGCCGCCGATGACCGGGAACAGGCGTTTGCGGATCGGCGCCGCCATCGGCGCATCGGGAGCCAGGCTGATCGCCGTCCCCGGACCGTAGAAACCGCCATAGCGCAACACGAGGCCCTCGCCCCACTCGATCGCCGGCACCGTACGCTCCACGTGGAGGATGCCCACCAGCGCCGGCCGCAGCGGCCCGGGCGGATCAGGATCGAGAGGATCGGCCTCGGTCAGTACCGGGCCGCCCGTGCGCGCCCATCGAAAGGCCCCGAAGCTCTGCGCCACGACGCGTCGTGCCCCCACGGCGCGGCCGGCGGCCAGCAGATGGTCCGTCCCCTCGATCCTCAGGCGGTTGGTCATGATCGCGAGAGAGGAGCGGTCAGGATGGCGCATTTCCGTCATCGACAGCTTCCCCGACAGGGCTGTGAGCTCGTGCACGATCACCTCGGGCTCCGCAGACGCCACGGCCTGGGCGACCGCGTCGGGGTCGAGCGCGTCGGCCACGACCGGGCGCGCCCCGAGGCTGCGCACGAGCTCCTGCTTCGATGCGCTCCTCGTCATCCCGACCACGTCGTGCCCCCGCGCGACGAGCTGCGGGACGAGCGCTCGGCCCAGCACGCCGGAAGCGCCGGCTACGAAGACCTTCATGACGGCTCCTTTCTTCTCACCTACCACTGAGACGAGATAGACCTGCTGCGTGTGACAGTGCCCCGGGCGTGACTGCGGTGTTACGAAGCGTCAAGTACAACGTGCGGGCGTGTCCGTGCCGTATCGCGTACCGATCGCCGTCGTCGTCGCCGTCGTGTCCGGGGTGCTGTCGATCACGGGCTGCGGGTCCTCGGCCAGGCCGAGCAGCACCAGCAGGAGCGCCTCGACGCTGGCCGCGGCCGGGATCAGATTCGCGTCGTGCATGCGCTCGCGTGGGGTTCGGAACTTTCCGGATCCGACTGGCACCGCAGACGGCATCCGCATCAGCATCGAGAGCACCTCTGGGATCAACCCCGGATCCCCTTCCTTCCAGGCGGCCGAGAAGACATGCGGGAAGCTGCTCCCGGGCGGCGGTCCCGGATCCGAACATCCGTCCGCGGCCGCCAAGGCCGAGATGCTGGCGGTCTCCGAGTGCATGCGCGCCCACGGGGTCAGCGGCTTCCTGGATCCGACGAGGACGCCTCCCACCAGCCCGACCGGCTACAGCGGGGTGCTCACGCGCAACGGCGTGTCCCTGGCGATCCCGACCACGATCGACCTGCAGTCGCCCCAGGTTCAGCACGACGCGACCGTGTGCCACCTTGGCGGCCTCGGCCAAGGTGGCTAACTCCGCCGGGTTAGCCGGGCGGCCGGGCGAGGCCGGTCCGGTAGGCGTAGTTGACGGCCTGGGCCCGATCGCGCAGCCCGGCCTTGGCGAACAGATGATTGATGTGCGACTTGACCGTCGTCGGGCTGACGACGAGGCGCTCGGCGATCTCGGTGTTGGTCAGCCCCTCGGCGATCAGGGTCAGCACCTGAGCCTCGCGAGGCGTGAGGTCGTCGGGGAGGTCGGGGTTCGCGGCCGTGTCCTCGGCCGGCACGCTCTCGCTGGCCAGCGCCGAGACCACGTGGTGCTGGACCGCAGGATCGAGCGCGGCGTCGCCGGCGGCGACGGTCAAGATCGCCGCGCGGATCTCCTCTCCGCTGGCGTCCTTAGTCAGGTAGCCGCGCGCCCCAGCGCGCAGCGCGCCGAGGACGCTCTCGTCATCGGCGTAGGTGGTTAGAGAGATAACCCGCACGTCGGGGCAGCATTCGCGGAGCCGGCGCGTGGCTTCGATCCCGTCAAGCCGTGGCATGCGGAGGTCCATCAGCACGACCTGGGGTCGGTGCTTGGTGGCCAGCGCGACCGCCTCCTCGCCGTCCGACGCGGTGGCGACGAGCTCGATCCCGCCGAGCAGGCCCAGCAGCGTGCCCAGGCTCTCCCGGACTAGGCGCTGATCATCGGCGAGCAGCACGCGGACCGGGGCGCGGTCCTCGCCGCCGGGCGGGATGTCGGCACTCACGTCGGCAGCCGGAGCTCGACGCGGAAGCCGTCACCGGTGGGCGCGGCTAGGAGGTGACCGCCGAGCAGCTCGGCTCGCTCGCGCATGCCGGTCAGACCGTAGCCGTTGGCCATGCTGCCGAGCACGACCGGGGGCGGTGTTCCGGCGGGGACGTGATCCTCGACTACCAGTACGGTGCTCTCGGGCAGATAGTCCAGCCGGACCTCGACGCGCTCGGGCGTGGCGTGGCGGCGCACGTTGGTCAGCGCCTCCTGCGCGGTCCGGTACATGGCGAGGCGAGCTTCGGGGGCAAGCTCGCGCGGCTCCCCGTTGACCTCGATCGCGATCGGCAGACCGCTCTGCTCGCCGAAGGCGTCCGCGAGTAGACCGATCCGCTCGGGCCCAGGGAGCTCGTCGCCGCGCTCGGTGGCGATCGCGCGGCGTGCCTCCTCGAGCCCGGTGGCCGCGAGGTGGTGAGCGTTGTCGAGCGCGTGCGTCACCTCGCCGTCGACGCCGCGTTTGCGCGCGAGCAGGCGCGTCGTCTCGAGCTGGAGCGCGAGCGCGGACAGTGAGTGGGCGAGCACGTCGTGCATCTCGCGGGCGAGCCGCCCCCGTTCGGCCGCCGCCGCGGCCTGGGCCTCGGACGCGCGCGACACCGCGAGCTCATCGCGCTGGTCGCGCAGGGCGCGCATCACGCGCATCAGCAAGAACCACGGAACGGCGCCCAGGAGAACGGACGGGACTCCACCCCCGTGGCGCACGACGGCGGATACGACGAGCAGGAGGATGATCGTGAAGGCGAGCGTCAGGACCCCCGAGCGACGGTCGAGCCTGAGCGCGGCCATGATCCCAACGAAGTACGGCCCCGCCTCCCAGATGCCCTTCGGCTGCACGGCGGCGAGCACGGCGGTCGCGACCGCGACCGCGATGAGGAACGCAACCCGGCGCCCGGTCGGCACGTTCTCGCGGCGGGGCTGCGTGCCGATCGCCGCCGCCACCAACGCGATCGTCGCCAGCAGGACCGCCAGCCCGCGCCCGTGGAGGCTCGGTTGAGGCGTCGAATTGACCGTGTCGACGATGAAGACGGTCAGGTAGACCAGCCCGAGCGTGCGCAAGGCGATCGCCTCGAGCGGCGCGGTCGTCCTGGTCTCACTCGACGGATCGAACAATGTGCCCGTGAACCAACGCAAGACGCTGATCATGCGCGGGAAACGATAGGCCCGTCCAGCACCTCCGTCATCGGCTCCAGGGTCGAGCCACGGCGCCCGCGCCTCCACCCCTGGGTGGAGCTCGAAGTTCAACCCGGGCGCCGATGACACTCCACAAACGGCCGCGTACCTTGCCGGGCATGCTCACGAACTCATTCGAAGCCCCCGTCAGCCGGCGGCTCGCCCGGTCTCCGTCGGCCGCCGGGGGCAACGACCCGGTCATCTCGATCCGCGGGCTGCGCAAGCGCTACGGAGACAAGGAGGCGGTCCGCGGGATCGATCTCGAGGTGGGGCGCGGCGAGATCTTCGCCTTCCTGGGCCCCAACGGCGCCGGCAAGACGACGACGGTCGAGATCCTCGAGGGCTTTCGCCAGGCCAGCGGGGGCATCGTCGAGGTCCTCGGCACCAACCCGTGGAAAGCGCCGTCGGGCTGGCGTGAGCGCATCGGTCTCGTCCTCCAGGAGTCCCAGGCCGAGCCCGGGCTCACGGTGCGCGAGTGCCTGGAGCTGTACGCCGGTTACTACCGCTCGCCGCGTCCGGTAGGCGAGACGCTAGCGCTTGTCGATCTGATCGAGCAGGTCGACCAGCGCGCCACCGCGCTCTCCGGTGGTCAGCGGCGGCGACTGGACGTGGCGCTGGCGCTGATCGGCGACCCCGAGCTCATCTTTCTCGACGAGCCGACCACGGGCTTCGACCCCTCAGCCCGCCGCGCCGCCTGGGAGGTCATCGGCGGGCTGCGGCAGCTGGGCAAGACCGTCTTTCTCACCACGCACTACATGGAAGAAGCCGAACGTCTGGCCGACAGGATCGCGGTCATCGCCGCCGGCGAGATCGTCGCCGAGGGGACCCCGCAGACCCTCGGTGGGCGGCAGGTCGGCGGCGCGAGGATCACGTTCGCGCTTCCGGCCGCGGCAACCGTCGCCGAGCTCCCGGCTTGCTTGCTCGACCGCATACAGGAGGAGGGAGGCGGGCTGGTGGCGCTGCCGAGCACGACCGTCGCCGCCGATCTCCATGCCCTGTCCGGATGGGAGCTCGAGCGTGGCCTCGAACTCGAGGACCTCGAAGTCCGCCGGCCCACCCTTGAAGACGTGTATCTCAAGTTGACCACCGACCAACCAAGGAGTTGACGATGTTCCTGCTGATCAAGTACGTCCTGCGCATGCTGCGTCGTCGCAAGGCCGCCCGGCAAGCCGGGGTCTAGCGATGTTCATGCTGTTCAGCTTCCTGCTGCGCAAGTGGCGGGAGTTCAGAGCTGGCGCCGCGGCCGGCGTCGAGGCGTTGCCCGGCGACGGCGCCATCGATTTCTCCACCGCGGCCGCGGGGCGCTCGGACGCCCCGCGCGTCGTGGATCCCGAGCTCCCGCGGCCGTCCGCCGCCGCGCGCGGCCCGGCCGTGCTGCTCCTGCATCAGGTGCGGTTCGATCTCCTTACGAGCCTGCGCAACCCGCGCGCCCGGTTCTTCACCTTCTTCTTCCCGATCGTCCTCCTGGTCGTGTTCACCGGCGTCTTCGGCCACGGCCACACGGTCGTGGACGGCGTTCGCGTCTCTCTCTCGCGCTTCTACGTCCCGGGCATCCTCGCGATGTCGATCGTCGTCGCCTCGTACGCCAATCTCGTGATCTCGATCACGAGCCTGCGCGAGACGGGCGTGCTCAAGCGCCGCCGCGCCACGCCTGTTTCTCCGGTCCTGCTGGTGGCCGGCCAGGCGCTGGCTACGGTCGTGGTCGCGCTGGTCATGGGCACGCTGCTGCTCGTGATCGCGAAGATCTTCTACGGCGTGGGCATGTCCCCGGCGGGCCTGGCCGCGATGGCGATCACCGCCGCGGTGGCAACGCTCGCGTTCGCGTGCATCGGGTACGCGGTCTCGATCCTCGTCGGGTCGCCCGACGCGGCCCAGCCGATCGTCCAGGCGACGATGCTGCCGCTGTGGTTCATCTCGGGCGTGTTCATTCCGACCGCGACCCTGAGCGCGACGCTGCGCTCGGTCGGGTCGCTGTTCCCGGTCGAGCACATCGCGGCCGGGCTGCACCTGGCGTCGGTGCACACCACGTTCAGCGGCGCAATCTCGGGCAAGGACCTGCTCGCGCTCGCCGCCTGGGGTGTGGCCGCCGCGATCTTCTGCGCGTGGCGCTTCAGCTGGCTACCCAGCACGGCTACCGCGTGAGGCGCCCCACGCATACTGCATCTCCGGGCTTCGGCGGCGAGGACGAACATCTCCGGTCAGCCCTCCAGACCCGGAACGGGCCGGCCATCCTCGAGGTAGATGCAGCGCTTCGCGGCCATCACCGCCGATACGCGCCGGCGGAGCGGTCCGCTGAGAAGCGTTATCGCTTCGCTGAGCCGGGCAAACCGGTGTTCCTCGATCTCTGCTTCTTGCAGTCTGATCGCGGCTAGCCGCTCATCGGTAAACGCTCCGCAGTCGAACAAGAACCGGACCCCTCCGAGCCGACTTGGCTTCGGCCGAAGGAA
>Ga0335074_10005789_pt1 | contig 17126 bp, 13 predicted proteins | sample Lox_Sample_23_FD_206715 | JGI IMG/M metagenome (GOLD analysis project Ga0335074, IMG submission 206715) | Soil microbial communities from Loxahatchee National Wildlife Refuge, Florida, United States - Lox_Sample_2.3 | ecosystem: Environmental > Terrestrial > Soil > Wetlands | place: USA...
TTCCGGCTCGGCCTCACCGACGACGACTTCATCGCCACGCGGACCTCCAATTACGAGGCGCTGAAGCAGACCGTCGCCGACTACCCCCCCGAGCGCGGCGAGCAGATCACCGGCGTGCCCGCCGAACTGATCCGCCGGGTGGCGCGGGTCTGGGGCGGCGCCAAATCCGGCATCATCTTCTGGGGGATGGGGATCTCCCAGCACACCACCGGCACCGACAACGCCCGCTGCCTGATCGCGATGTGCTCGATCACTGGGAACGTCGGCAAGCCCGGCGCCGGGCTGCACCCGCTGCGCGGGCAGAACAACGTGCAGGGCGCCTCCGACATGGGCCTGATCCCGATGTTCTACCCGGACTACCAGAAGGCCGATGACGCTGGGGTCAAGGCCCGCTTCGAGCAGGCCTGGGACAGCTCCGACCTCGATCCCAAGCGGGGCCTGACGACCACCGAGATCATCGCCTCGGCCCTGGCGGGCGGGGTGCGCGGCATGTACATGCTGGGCGAGAACCCGTTCCTCTCGGACCCGAACATCAACAAGGTCCGCAAGGCGCTGGCCGCCTTGGAGTTCCTTGTCGTGCAGGACATCTTCCTCACCGAGACCGCCGAGTTCGCCGACGTCATCCTGCCCGCCTCCTCCTACATGGAGAAGGACGGCACCTACACCAACACCGACCGGCGAGTGCAGCGGGGCCGCAAGGTGCTCGACCCGCCGGGCCAGGCGCGGGTCGACTGGGAGGTCGTGCAGGACATCGCCAACCGGATCGGGCTGGACTGGCACTACACCTCGTCGCGGCAGATCTTCGAGGAGATTGTCTCGGTCATGTCCAGCTACAAGAACCTGACCTACGACAACCTCGGGCCGGCCGGCAAGCTGTACCCCAACCCCGACCCGGAGCACAGCGACGGCACCGTGGTGATGTTCACCCAGAAGTTCAACACCAACGACGGCCTGGCGCACCTGGTGCCCGCCGAGTGGCTGCCCGCCAAGGAACTCCCCGACGAGGAATACCCGTTCGTGCTGAACACCGGTCGGATGCTGGAGCACTGGCACACCGGGTCGATGACCCGCCGGTCCTACGCGCTGGACGCGATCGCCCCCAAGGCGCAGGTGTTCATCCACCCGGACGATGCCGCCGCGCTTGGCCTTGAAGACGGCGACCTAGCCCGGGTCAGTTCCCGACGGGGCGTCATCGAGCTAGCGGCCAAAGTCTCGCACCGGGAGGCCAGGGGCAACTGCTTCATACCGTTCCACTTCCGGGAAGCTGCGGCGAACCTGCTGACGACCGACGCGATGGACCCGATCGGGAAGATCCCGGAGTACAAGTTCTGCGCCGTGCGGATCGAGAAGGCCGATGGCTGAGGCCCCGCCCCGCGTCCCCGGGGTCGAAGCGCGCGCGGGCAAGTTCCCCGGCCCGAGCCTGATCCCGGCGCTGAACGCCATCCAGGAGCGGGTCGGGTGGCTGCCCCGGGAGGAACTCGTCGCGCTGTCCCGCGACGTGCGCCGGCCGCTGTACGAGATCGAGGGTCTGGTCTCCTTCTACCCGCACTTCCGTACCGATCCGCCGAAAAAGGCCGAACTCCGCGTCTGCCACGACCTGTCCTGCTGGCTGCGCGGCGCAGACGAGGGCATCACCGCGCTCAAGGAGCGGTACGGCCCCGACGCCGACGTCGAGGTGATCGAGGGATCCTGCCTGGGCCGCTGCGACATCGCCCCGGCCTGCACGGTCAACGAGGCTCCGGTCCCGCTTGACGCGGTCGACGCCGCAGTAGCTGCCTCTCTTGAAGCGGCCCACGAACCGGCCGGCGCCGCGCTCCGGTCGGCCGCCGACTCCGCTGTACGGTGGCCGAACGATCCCTACCCCACCGTCGAGGACCGGTACGCCGTCCTCCGTGACGTGCTGGGCGGCCGCCGGGACGTGGCAGGCATCATCGCAGCACTCAAGGACGCCGGGTTGCGCGGCATGGGCGGCGCGGGCTTCCCCGCGGGGCGCAAGTGGGACCTGGTCGCGGCGCAGAAGACCACGCCGAAGTACGTGATCTGCAACGCCGACGAGTCCGAGCCGGGCACGTTCAAGGACCGGGAGATCCTCGCCATCCAGCCGCACCTGGTCCTCGAGGGGATGCTGCTCGGCATGCTGGCGGTCGGCGCCGAGGAAGGCTGGGTGTTCATCCGCCACGAGTACGGCCCGGAAGAGGAGGTCATCCGCAGCGAGATCGAGCACCTGCGGGAGATCGGCCTGGTCGGCCCGGACGCGGGAGGCTCCGGCCGGCGGCTGTCCGTGGAGGTGTTCACGTCGCCGGGCGGCTACATCCTCGGCGAGGAGTCGGCGCTCATCGAGTGCATGGAGGGGCACCGCGGCGAGCCGCGGAACAAGCCGCCGTTCCCCGGCACCTACGGCCTGCACGGCCAGCCGACCCTGATGAACTCGGTCGAGACGTTCGCCCACGTCCCCGTCATCGCCGCCCGGGGCGCGCCGTGGTGGAACGCGCAGGGCCGGGGCGACCACGCGGGCCTGAAGTTCTTCGCCGTCTCGGGCCACGTCGAGCGGCCCGGCGTGTACTGCGTCCCGATGGGCACCACCGCCCGTGAACTGCTCGACCTGGCCGGCGGGGTCACGGGCGGGGAGCGCCTCGGCGCCATCCAGCCGGGCGGCGCGTCCTCCAACTTCATCGGTCCAGACCAGCTGGACGTGGAACTGGACTTCGCCACCCTGCAGGCGGCGGGCTCCATGCTGGGGTCCGGCGCGATCGTGGTCATGGCGCAAGGCACCGACCTGCTCGCCGCCGCCGTCAACGTCCTGCGGTTCTTCCGCGACGAGTCGTGCGGCAAGTGCGTGCCGTGTCGGGTCGGCTCGGCCAAGGCGCACGGCATCCTCGACGGTCTGCTTGGCGCGGGCGGCGGTCCCGCCGAGGTGGACGGCGACGTCCGTGACCTCGCCGAGGTGATGCGCCGCACCTCGATCTGCGGGCTCGGCCAGGTGGCGCTCGGGCCGGTGATGAGCGTGCTCCGTCTCACGGGGGACCATGGCTGACGCGGCCTCGCGGGAGTTCTTCACCACCCGGACGGTCGCCGAGGCCCTGGCTGGCTTCCGCCCGGGGCGGCGGACCGGAACCGAGACGGTGCCGCTGCACCTGGCGCTGCGCCGCGTGCCCAGCGACCCGGTCACCGCGCCGCATCCGTTGCCCGGATTCCCGCGCTCCACCGTCGACGGGTACGCGGTCCGCGCCGCCGACACCTACGGGGTCTCCGAGGGTCTTCCCGGCTACCTATCGGTCACCGGCTCCGTGCGCATGGGCGTCGCGCCCGAGGACGCGGTAACTTCAGGCTGCGCGGTCGCGATCCCGACCGGCGGTGTCATCCCGCCCGGCGCGGACGCGGTCATGATGATCGAGTACACCGCCGAGGTGATGCCCGGCACGATCGAGGTGGTCCGGCCGGTCGCGCCCGGCGAGGGCGTGGTGCGGGCCGACGAGGACGCCCGGCCCGGCGACGAGCTGGCCGGCCGCGGGCGTCTACTCCGTGCCCAGGACCTCGGCATGCTCGCCGCGGCCGGCGTGACGTCCGTGACGGTGCACAACAAGCCGGTGGTCACGATCTTCTCCACCGGGGATGAGGTGGTCCCGGCGGATACGCCGGAGCTCAAGCCCGGGCAGGTCCGTGACGCGACGGCCGCCGCGCTCGCCGCGCTGGTGGCCGACGCAGGGGGTGAGCCGGTGTTCGGCGGCATCGTGCCCGACGACCCGGGCGCGCTAGAGGCGGAACTGCGCTCCGCCCTGTCGGCCAGCGACGTGCTCGTGATCTCCGCCGGGTCCTCGGTCGGCGCCCGGGACGAGACCGCCACCGCGGTCGCCCGTCTCGGCCCGCCCGGCATCTGGTGCCACGGCCTGGCCATCAAGCCCGGGAAGCCCACACTGCTCGCCGAGTGCGCGGGGGTGCCCGTCATCGGGCTGCCCGGGAACCCGCGTTCGGCGCTCGTGGTGTTCCGCCTGATCGGGGCGCCGGTCATTCGCCTGGTCGGCGGCTGCACGGCACCGCCGCCCGAACCCTCGACGCGGGCCCGGCTGTCCCGGGATCTGGCGTCCGCGACCGGGCGGCTCGACGTCGTCCAGGTGAAGGTGGACGATGGCCTGGCGGTACCGGTATTCGGCCTGTCGGCGCTGTTGTCCGTCCTGACCGCGGCCGACGGCTATATCGTGATCCCGGACGAGGCGACCGGGCTGGACGCGGGCAGCGAGGTGAACGTGATCCTGTATGCCTGACAGCCCGTTCCTGAGAGACGTCCCGGCGGCACAGGCCCTGGCCGCCTGGCGCGCCGCCCGCGAGGCCGTCGGCTGCCCGGACCGGCTGCCCGCCATCACCGTGCCCGTCACCGAGGCCGCCGGGTTCGTCACGGCCGCGCCGGTGTGGGCCGTCCGGTCCTCGCCGCCCTTCGATGCCGCCGGGATGGACGGCATCGCCGTCCGCGCCGCCGACACGCTCGGAGCGAGCGAGACCACCCCGCAATGGCTCTCGCCGGACGCCTACGACGTCGTGGACACCGGCGACCCGATGCCCGACCGGCGCGACGCGGTGGTCATGCGCGAGCACGTCCACTACGACGCCGCCGGCCGCGCCGAACTGCGGGCGGCCGTTCCCCCGTACCAGCACGTCCGGTCGATCGGCGAGGACGTCAGCGCGGGTGAGCTGCTGCTGCCGGAGGGCCACCGGCTGCGGGCCGTCGACCTGGCCGCCGCGGCGGCGGCGGGGCAGACCCAGGTAACGGTCCGGACGAGGGCCCGCGTCCTCATCCTTCCCACCGGGGACGAGGTGCGGCCGATCGGCACCGAGCCGGGCCCGGACGAGATCCTCGACACGAACTCGCTGATGCTCGCGGAGCAGGCGCGGGAGGTCGGCTGCGAGGCGCGGGTGCTGCCGATCGAGCCGGATGATCCGGCCCGGATCGCGGCCGCCGTGCGAGCCGCCGCCGGCGCGTGCGACCTGCTGATCGTGGTCGCCGGCTCCAGTGCCGGGCGGGACGACTACACGGCGCGGGTGGTGGCGGCCGAAGGCACGCTGGCCGTGCACGGGGTCGCCGTCCGGCCCGGGCACCCGGTCGTGCTGGGGGTGGTCGGGCGCACGCCGGTGCTCGGCGCGCCCGGCTACCCGGTCTCGGCGGCGCTCACGTTCGACATCTTCGCGGTGCCGCTGCTCGCCGAGCTGTCCGGTGCGCCGCCGCGCCAGCGACCGCAGGTGACGGCCCGGCTGGCCCGCAAGCTCGCGTCACCGCTCGGCCTGGACGACTGGGTCCGGGTCCGGCTCGGTTCTGTCGGCGGTTCCCTGGTGGCCACGCCGCTGCCGCGCGGGGCCGGCGTACTGACGTCGCTGGTCCGGGCCGACGGGCTGCTCGTCGTGCCGGCCGGGGTGGAAGGGCACCATGCGGGTTCGTCGGTGCCTGTCGAGCTGCTGCGCGGGCCCGACGAGATCGCGCGCACGATCGTGGCGATCGGGTCACACGATCTGGTGCTTGACCTCGCGTCCTCCGCGCTGCGCGTCGACGACCCACTGGTGACGCTCGCATCGTCGAACGTCGGGTCGCTCGGCGGGCTAGTGGCACTGCGTGACGGGCTCTGCCACATCGCCGGGTCGCACCTGCTCGACCCGGAATCCGGTGAGTACACCCTGCCCTACGTGGACCGGGTATTCGGCGCCGCCCGCCCGGATGTGGCCGTGGTGCGGCTGGTGGAACGGTCGCAGGGGCTGATGGTGGCGCCGGGGAACCCGCTGGGGATCGAAGGGCTGGCCGACCTCTGCCGTCCCGGCGTCCGGTACGTGAACCGGCAACGCGGTGCCGGGACCCGCGTGCTGCTGGACGTCATGCTCGGGCAGCTGGAAATCGGCCCGTCCCTGATCGGCGGGTACGCCCGGGAGGAGCCGACGCACCTGGCGGTCGCCGCGGCGATCGCGTCCGGGCGGGCCGACGCGGGGATGGGGATCATGGCGGCCGCGCGGGCATTCGGGCTGGATTTCGTGCTGCTCGCCACCGAGCCGTACGACCTGGTCGTCGCGCCGGGGGCGATGGAGTCGCCGCAGCTCGCGCCGCTGTGGTCGCTGCTCCAGTCGGACCGCTTCCAGGCATCGGTGGAGGAACTCGGCGGCTACTCGGCCAAGGAAATGGGCCGGCGGATACGCTGAGGCTCGCCTCCGACGCGGAGTTCCTCCGCCAGGTCCGGCGGTCCGCGTCAGCGCTGGTCGCGACGCCGCGCGACGTGCAGGACCGCGCCCCAGCCCCGCCGCACCGACCGGTCGGGACGCTGCCCGATACGCCGGCGGACCTCGCTGAACAGCCGGTCCCGCTGCCAGTCCGCCATGGTCAGGTGCCCGGAGAACGTGCCGAGCAGCCCGATGTACTCCTCGGCGGAGTAGACGATCTCCCAGTCGTACTGGCGGACCGCGACCACCTCAAACAGCCCGCTCGCCTCGATCCCGGCCCTCTCGTCGGGGAGCTCTCCCGGCCTGGGCCAGACCGTGTCCGCGGGCAGCCCCTCGCCGATCTCGTCGTAGACGTCCTGGATCTCGCGGAAGAAGGGGTCGCCTCCGTCGGGGAACACGTGCCCCTGCGCCCAGATGGCCAGGTAACCACCGGGCCGCAGCGCGCGCCAGGCCTGCGCGTACCTGACGGCCGGGTCGATCCAGTGCCAGGCGGTGGCCGCGAACACGCAGCTGACCGGCTCCTGCGGCCGCCACTCCTCGAACCGGCCCTCGATGACCTCCACCGGGAACCCGGCCAGGTTCCTGCGGGCTACGGCGGCCAGCTCGGGGCCGAGCTCGATGCAGGTGATGCGGAAGCCCCGCCGGGCCAGCGGGAGGGTCGCCTGGCCCGTGGCGCAGCCCACCTCGAGCAGCCGGTCGCCGGGCCTGATTCCCGTCAGGGCGACCAGGTCGGCAAAGAGCCTTTCCGGGTACCCCGGCCGGGCCCGGTCGTAGCCTTCCGCAACCTGATCGAACGTCTGCCTGAGCCGATCGCGCTCACCGTCGCCAGGCACCGGGCCAGTATCTCACCGATGAGTGCGGGCCGCCGTGGCCGTCATAACGCACGGGAGCACCCGCGAGAAGGAGCGGTATGACCGCGCCGGCCTGTTACCTCGAGCAGGTCCTGATGACCACGCCGGGGGACGGCGAGCTGTTGCTGGCGGGCCTGCCGCGCGGGCCCGAGGCGGTCGCCTCGGTCGCACAGGGCCTGGTGGTCCACGAGTTCCTCACCGAGATCTACGGCTTCGTGCTCTCGCCGGAGCGCCGCGCCACCGTCCACGTCAGGCCAGTGTCCGGGCTGCTGGCCAGGATCACGGCCGAGGACCGCCGCCCGCTCACCGCGGCCAGGGAGCCGGCCCGGCGCCTGGCCGGGAACTGTCGGCACTTCACGGTGCTGGCGGTCACCATGCTGCGGGCCCCTGACGATGCCGCCTCAGCAGGACAGATTCGGCCACGGCTGCTACAACTTGTGCTGTCCCCGCGAAACAGGACGGGACCGGTAAGGCGGTGGCAGCTGAGAACGTGGCGGGTCGGCGTCATCCGGCGCTTCGCGCACCCCGGGCGCGGCTTCACGCAGGGGCTGATCGCCGAGGACGGGTGGATGTGGGAGTCCACCGGGCTGTACGGCGCCTCGGCGCTGTGTCGGTACCCGCTGGGGGCCGGCCAGGTCGAGCAGCGGGCGCCGCTCCCGACGGAGATGTTCGCCGAGGGCATCTGCCGTGCGGGCGAGGTCATCTGGCAGCTCACCTGGAAGGACCGGGTCGCGCTGGCCTGGGACGCCCGCACCATGGAACTGGCCGAGCGGGTGCCATACAACCGGGAGGGCTGGGGGCTGTGCGCCGCCGATGGGTACCTGGTGACCAGCGACGGGAGCAGCGAACTGGTCCGCCGCGACCCGCAGACCCTCAGCCCGCTGTCCGTCATCCACGTCCGCTGCGACGGCCGGCGGGTCCAGGGCCTGAACGACCTGGCCTGGTCCGCGGGGACGATCTGGGCCAACGTGGCGGGTACGTCGTACCTGGCCGGGATCGACCCGGAGGGCGGGGAGGTCACCGACGTCGTCAACGCGCGCCCGGCGCGGGAGCGGCACCTGGGGCATCCGCAGGCCATCATGAACGGGATCGCCGCGCTACCGGGCGAGCGCGAGTTCCTGCTTACCGGGAAGGGCTGGCGCTCGATTCGTCACGTGCGCCTGCGGTCGGCCCGGGATCCGGCCGCCCGGGAGCGGATGCTCGCCGGCTGGAGCCGCTGACGCGGCGCAGGGCGGGGCGCAGCGGCGTGTCGGCGTAGCCGCCGTCGGCGAGGCCGGCCAGCCGCTCGAATACGTTGCAGGCGCCGAAGTCGCCGGTCAGCGCCCAGGACACGCCCGCCGCCGCGAGGTACAGCGGGATCATGACCACCCCGCCGCACCAGGCGAACTGGGTGGCGTGCCTGGCTTCGTGACGGAACAGCCGTGAACCGGGGTCAATCGCGTCGTGCCTGGTCACGATCACGTTGCCCACGCAGAACGCCGGCGCGGGCGGCACGGGCAGCCGGTATCCCGTGCCGGTGAACAGGCCGTCCGCGCTGCGGGCGATCGCGGCGCCGCCGAGGGCGGCGACGCCGAGACCGGCGAGGGTGGACCCGTTGGCCACGTTGACCGCCTGCCGCACCCGCAGCCGCGCGCGCACCGGCGCGCGGCAGGCGTCAGGACCGGTCAGGTGGCATCACGGCTGGTCGGGGTTGGCCAGGGTCTGGTCAGGGTTGTGCCCGTTCAGGCCCAGCGCCTCCGGCTCGGCCGCGACCACGGGCATCGTCCAGGGCTGGGCGTTGGCGGGCACCGGCAGGCTCATCTGCTCGGGGCTGTGCTCGCGGTGCGCCCGCGCCGCGCTCAGATGGTACTCGCTGAGCTGGGCGATGAAGGCCGGGTCCGCATAGGGCGTCCCGTCCACCAGCGGGCCACGCGTGTGCTCAAGAACGGCCACGACGTCCTCGCCGCTGAGCGTCTTGTGGCTCTCCAGGGCGTGCGCGAGGGCCAGGACGTCGTTCCGGTTGTCCCTGAGGATCTCCTCGGTGCGGTCGAGCAGGGTCCTCAGGTTGCCCTCGATCCGGTCCGCGAGCGCCGACCGGGCCTCCTTCTCGGTGTCCTGGCCCTTCTTCAGCCTGCCGCCCGAGCCGCCGCCTGGCGACCCGACCTCGAGCCGCTTGGCCATGGAGTACGAGGACACCGTGGTCCCCATGCCCCAGAAGCCCTCCATGAAGGAGGCGACCGCGGTCGCGGACTCCAGGTCCCCGGACACCCCGGAGGAGCTGTCCTGCTCGAAGAACATCCGCTCCCCGGCCAGCGAGGCGAGGGAGACCAGGATGTCGGTCTCGTACTCGCTGCGCCACCTGGTGAACTGGTCCTCCGGCGGGATGCTCGCCACCATCCCCAGGTAGTCGCCGCCCTTCTCGATCGTCGCGATGTCGATCTCCATGTGGTGGCGGGTCCGGAACGCGACTAGCGCGTGGCAAGCCTCGTGGACGGCGACCGCGTGCCGCTCGCGCTCGATGTACTCCACGTCCTCCGGCGGGCCGAGTTCCTTGAGCTGCTTGGCCTTGATCACGTCCGGCCAGGTGATGACGTCGCGGCCGTTCCTGATCGCGGTGATGAGCGACTCGTTGACCAGGTCCTTGATGGTGGCACCGGTGGCGTAGGGCGTGATCGTGGCCAGCTTGTCCAAGTTCTCGGCGGTGAGCTCGTGCCGGACCTTGGCGAAGTACCCCTCGTAGGTGCGGATCCGGCCCGCCTTCGACGGGTAGCCGACCTTGTAGATGCGGTCGATGCGCCCCGGGCGCAGCAGCGCCTCGTCCAGCGCCGACGGCATGTTGGTCGCCATCATGACCAGGATCCGGTACTTGGGCGGCGGCTTCGGCCGCATCCCGAAGATCCGCCGCACGTAGCGGTTGACCAGGCCGCGCGGCTTCTTCAGCCCGGAAAGCTCGGTGAGCAGCGCCTGCAGCGTGCCCATGCCGCCACTGCCCCCGCCCATCATGCCGCCCATGATCTGCTTGTTGCGGCGGGTGCCCGGCTCATCCGGGATAGCTGACGCCATGGCCTCACGGGTCAGGTGCCACTGGGTGTCCGTCGACAGGTAGGAGAATCCGCGGCAGCCCGCGTGCGCGAACGGCGCGGGCGCGGCGCGGCCTGGGCCGCCGATGCCGCCGCCCTGGGCGAGCTGCCCGCGGTTGCCCAGCGAGTCGGCCTCGTCAAAGAAGACGATCACGCCGCCGTAACGGAGCGCGAGCTTGCGCAGCTTACGGAACAGCGACTTGACCTTGAGGATGCCGACGCCCATGAACATGTTGATGAACGCACCGGGATCGACGAACACGTACGGCTTGCCCGTCTCGCCCGCGACCGCCTCGGCCATCAGCGTCTTGCCGGTCCCGGGCGGGCCCCACAGCAGCAGGCCGCCCGGCACGTAGCCACCCTTTTCCTCGACGATCTCCGGGTTCTCCAGGAAGATGATGTTCTCCTTGACCCGCTCGAGCACGTGGTCCTGGCCCCAGACGTCGGAGAACCTGGTCTTGATGTCGTCGGGGTAGTACACGTCCACCCCGCCGCGCGACATGAACCAGAACAGGGCGACGAACTGGAGCACCACGAACAAGAGGGTGAACATGACCTGCAGCACGTACGGCAGGACGTGCCAGATCAGCTCGGGCCCGCGCAGCAGCGCCAGTACCGGTGAGGTGTGGATGATCTTCCCGGTGACCACCGCGACCACGGCGATCCAGAACACCCATTTCACCAGCCGTGATAGCCGGAACCTGGACCAGTCCGAGATCCGGCGGTGGGTAACCCTCTCTATGCCCCCGAACACCAGCCAGGTCCAGAACCGGTGGTAGGCCCGCGAGTGCTCGCTGATCAGGAAGTGAATCTGCCTGATTACTTCCAGGCCGGCCAGGATGAAGACCCAGTAGCCGGTCCGCACCTCGATCTTCACCGCGTCCGAGAACCCGACGAGGGGGTCGTTCGCCATGACCGACCAGACCAGGATGATCCAGATCACGGCGAGGATGACCAGGAACTTGATCCTGTCCCAGAACGCCAGCTTCTTGCGGGTCAGCAAGTCCTCGTCCCTCGGCCGCCCGCCGGGTGGCGGCAGTCCTTCGGCGGCGCGGGCCTTTTTCATCACGGGCTCCCGATAGTAAACGACGTCATCACGTCGTTGATCTCAGCCTGGTCGTTGCTGTAGCAGGCCGTCGTGCAGTGAATCACGAGGAGGTAGACCTCGGTCTGGTCGGCGTTGGTGAGGGCGATCTCGTCGAACGTGTCGGTCGCTACGCCGGGGTCGGTGTAGTCAAAGGTCTCCCTGACCCCGTGCACGCCCTGGTGGCCGGGGGTGAGCACTTGGTCGCGAAGCTGCTGGAAATTGGTGAGCGGGAACGTGCTCGGCACGCTCTGCCTCGCCGCGGAGGACACGGGCAGGCCGAAGAGGTCACGCAGGGAGTCGTAGGAAAGCTCCTGGCTCCCCGTAGCCGTCAGCTGGCCGATCTCGGCGAACACGAACGGCCTGGAGGTGCTGAAGGAGAGGAAGTCTCCCGCGGCGGGGTCGGCGCCTGGTTCGTACGCCACCATCCAGGCGCTGGTCGAGGCGCCAGTTACCGCCTTGTATTCGCTTGCCAGGTTCGACGCGCTGATCTGGTGCCAGCCGTAGGGAACTTTGAAGTAGGTGCTCGCATTGGAGTTCGCGATATACGTGTACTGGGGCGCGCCGCATCCAGTGACGGTGACCCCGAGGAGAAGCGCGCATCCCCCGACGAGGCCCCTTGCGACGCGGTGGGCCATGCTTGCCAAGAGGTGCGACCTCCACGTAAGGACTACGTAGTGCCAAGTATGACGCCTTCATCCGCTATGGTACAGGTCCCCCCCGAGGGGGAATGCAGTTGAAGGCCCCGGCTGGTAGCGGTGAGTTCTATGACATTTGCTCTGCGTATTGGTTTATCCGCTAGGGCGAGAGTAGCGCACGCCCTCCGCCCGGTGTAACCCCGGTATCTCCGGCCGGGGGGCGGACCGGGCTCCCGGATGGCCGACACTAGACCGGTGACCACTACGACTCCCGACCCGACGCTGCCCACGGCGCCGGCCGATCCCCGTGACCCGCTCGGACTGGCGGACGACGCCCCCCTGCTGGCCGCCTGGCTGAACTGGATGGGACTGGCCGAGGCCGGGCGGCTGAACCCGATGACCACCCCGGGCCACAAGCAGCGCCAGGACCTGACCGGCGCGGTCGTCGCGGGTGACGCGCCGCTGTACGGCGGGCTGGACACGATCAAGCACGCCGATCGCCTGCTCGCCGACGCGGAGGCCCGCGCGGCCGCGCTGTGGGGAGCCGACTGGTGCCGCTTCTCCGTGGCCGGGTCGACCCACGGCAACCAGTCGTTCTGCCTGGCCATCGGCCAGCCGGGCCAGGAGGTCATCATCACCCGCACGCTGCACCGGTCGCTGCTGCTCGGCCTGGTCATGGCGGGCCTGCGGCCGGTGTGGGTGCGGCCGGAGATCGACGCGTCCTCCGGGCTGCCCGGCGCGGTCGCGGTGCAGACCGTCAAGGACGCCCTGGCCGCGCACCCGGCGGCCTGCGGCGTGATCCTCGGCGACCCCTCGTACGTCGGTACCACCGGAGACCTGGCCGGTCACGCCCGGGCCGCGCACGAGGCAGGCGTGCCGCTGATCGTCGACGCGGCCTGGGCCGCGTACCTTGGCTTCCACCCGGACCTGCCCGCGCACGCCATCGCGGCGGGCGCCGACGCGATGGTGACCAGCGCGCACAAGACCCTGCCCGCGTACACCCAGGGGGCGCTGCTTCTGGCCAGGACCGAGCGCCTGGACGTGGCCCGGCTCAACCGCTCGTTCGAGGCGACCCACACCACCAGCCCGGCCGGCTCCATCACGGCCAGCATCGACGCGGCCCGGGCGCTGCTGGCCAGGGACGGGCACCGCCTGTGCGCCCGGCTGCTGCACGGCGTCGCCGCCGCGCGCAGGCGCTTGCGCGAGGTGCCGGGCGTGGACGTCCTCGACGGTCCCGGCGTGGACCCGGCCAAGCTCGTCGTGCTGCTGGCCGGGACCGGGGCCCACGGCGGCCTGGTCGAGGCCGACATGATCGCCGCCGGCATGCCGGTGGAGATGGGGGAGAAGGACCTCGTCGTCCCGATCGTCTCGATGGCCGACGACGAGGAGCGGGTCGCCGCGTTCACCGAGGTGCTGATCACCGCGATCGAGCGGCACCGCGGCCAGCCCCGCCACCCCGTGGCGGCCGCCGCGTGGACGGTGGAACCGCAGACGATCCTGTCGCCGCGCGAGGCGTTCTTCGCCCGCAACGAAACCCTCGCGGCGGACGCCGCCATCGGCCGGGTCAGCGCCGAACTCGTTGCGCCCTATCCGCCCGGCGTGCCGGTCCTCGCCCCGGGCGAGCTCATCACGGCCGACGCGCTCGAGGCACTGCGGGAGGTCGCGGCCGACGGCGGCCGGATCGCCTACGCGGCCGATCCCACCCTGGCCACCTTCCAGGTGGTCCGGAACGCTTCGTACTAGGGTGGAACAGATGGCGCTTCGGCCGGATGAGGAGACCCGATGCCAACCCGTACCGCACGTACCGCCTGGACCGGGACCCTGGAGCAGGGTAAGGGCCTGGTCGAGCTGACGAGTTCCAAGATCGGCACCTACGAGGTGTCGTTCCCCCGGCGGGCCGCCGAGGACGCGGGCGGGTACACCTCTCCCGAGGAACTCATCGCCGCCGCCCACTCCGCCTGCTACGCGATGCAGCTATCGGCGCTGATCGGGATGGCGGGCGGCACGCCGCAGGCCCTCGACGTGCAGGCCGACGTGTCGCTTGGGCCGGACCCGGCCGGGGGGTTCCGCCTGACGGGCATCAAGCTCACGGTCCGCGGCGAGGTCGACGGCTTGGACGACGCTCAGTTCGCCAAGGTGGCCCAGGACGCCAAGGCCGGCTGCCCGGTCAGCAAGGCGCTTACCGGGGTGGACATCACCCTGGACGCCGCGCTGGAACACTGACCGCCCGCCTCAGGCGGCGCGCGTGCCCGCTCGGTCCAGGCGGCCGAGCGCATCGGCCGAGGTAACGAACGAGGCCTCGAGCACCGCTTCCTTGCGCCTGCCGTCCATCAGGTTGATCCCCATCGCGGACAGGTCCTGGTGCCCCGGCGTGAGCACGGTCACCCGCATCCCCTGCGCCGACAGCGCCCTGGCCTGCCGGAGGACGCTATAGGTGATCATCTGCCGCAGCGGGCGCTCGATGCGCAGGTACGCCTGGAGCGGGTAACCGATCTCGATGCTGGCCATCGGCGCGAGCACGTAGACCTCGCGCAGGTTCTCCCCGCTCAGGGCGCTGAGCGAGGTGACCGACCGCACGCCGCCGTCGACGTAGCGCCGCCCGCCGATGAGCTGCGGCTCGTGCCAGCCGGGGATCGAGCAGGAGGCCACCACGGCGTCGGGCACCGAGGCGGGCGGGGCGCCCTCCCGGCCGAAGAACACGCTCTGCCCGGTGTCGTAGTCCACGGCCGCGAACCACGTGTCGCCGTCGAGCCAGGCCCGTGGCGAGCTGCCTTCCTCGTGGCGCCGCTGCAGGGCCCCGATCAGGGATCGCAGCGCGACGTGCTGGCCCCGGCCATGCGGGAGCAGGGCGCTCGCGCCCACCCACGGGGGCACCCGGTGCGGCGCGAGCAGGGCCGCCCGCGCCAGCAGCACGGAACCGAACCGCGGGTACGGCAGCGGCGGCAGCGGCCCGTCCAGCGCGGCCAGCGCGGCCGACTCGCTCAGCGCCCCCGTCACCTCACCGCGCTGCCAGGCCACCATCTCCTGAACGGAAGTGCCGCAGCGCAGGGCGGCGGCCAGCACGCTGCCCGCGCTCGTCCCGACGATGACGTCGACCTCGCCCAGCGCGCAGGGCAGCCGGTCCTGCAGGCACGCCAGCGCGCCCGTCATCCAGGCCGCGCCGAGCACGCCGCCCGCCCCGAGGACCAGGCCGGTCCGGGGGCGGGAATGATGCCTCCCCCGGGCCGGGCCGAACGCGACGGCAGCCACGACCACCTCCGCAACCCGATGACATCACTGAGGCAACTCTAGAGGCCGCAAGCGCCTCGAGCACCTGCTCCGGGTCATCCGGTCCGGGCCACGGCGCGGCGGGTGGACAATGAAGTATGACTAGGCAACCTGGCTCTGGCCCGGCCGCCGGGACGACCGCCCCGCAAGGTGGCCGGGGCCGCACGGTTCACCGGGCGGCCGAGATCGACGTGGACGAAGCCAGGAAGGCGTTCTTCCTGATGGTCGGGTTCATCGCGCTGATCTGGGCCCTCCAGGTCGCCAACTGGGCCGATCACTACCACCTCGACGCCAGTTACGGGATCCTGCCCCGCAGCGTCGGGCACCTAGGCGACATCTTCACCGCCCCGTTCCTGCACTTCTCCTGGGAGCACATCGAGGGTAATTCGGGGCCGCTGTTCGTCTTCGGCCTGCTCGCGGCCTACCGCGGGGTCGTCAAGTTCCTGGGCGTGACGCTGCTCGTGGCGATCACGAGCGGCCTGGCGGTCTGGCTGTTCCAGGGCAACAACCAGCTGACGGTGGGCGCGAGCGGCCTCATCTTCGGGTACTTCGGCTACGTCCTGGCCCGCGGGCTCATCGACAGGAACCTCATCGACGCGCTCGCCGCAGTGGTCATGGCGCTGTCGTACGCCTACATCCTGACCGTGGCGATCCCGGGCACCCCCGGAGTGAGCTGGGTCGGCCACCTCGGCGGCCTGGTCGGCGGGCTGGCCTCCGGGTGGATCTTCCGCGCCAGGCGCGGCCAGTCCAAGCCCAGCCACTCAAAGCAGCCGGGCGGGACGGGCCGCGGCTCTCCCGCCACCGCGGTGGTGCCCGTCAGCCAAGATCATCCGCGCGCAGACCTGTACAAGGAACTGGGCGACCTGGGCCTGTAAGCACCACCGGCGGGGTTTCAGTCGGCGTTGGTGTTCCTAGGCGCCCGCTTGGCGGTCGTGGTGGTCTTCGAAGTGCCCGCAGCCCGGCTCGCCCCCGTGATCTTTGGGGCCCCCGCAACCCGCGCAGTCGCGGTGCCCTTGGCGGTGCCCTTGGCCGGCGTGGTCTTGGCCGGCGTGGTCTTGGCCGGCGTGGCCTCGGCCGCAGCCGCCTCAGGCGCCTCCGTGGTGACCGGCTCCTGCGGAGCGGGCTCGCTGTGGTCTTGCGGCTGGCTCGCGCCGAAGCCCGGCATCAGCGGCCTGGTCGCCTTCACCACGTCCTCGGCGAACTTGCGCTGGCTGGCCAGCAGGCGCTCGGCCAGGTCATAGGCACTGGCCACCGCGGCTTCGGCCCGGGGCAGCTGGCTCGCGAGCGGCGCGTAGACGGACGGCACCTTGGCGAGCCTGTCCGCGAACGGCGCGTAGACGGACGACAGCCGCGGGGTCGCGGTCCTGACGGTTTCGACCCAGGTCCTGATGGCGTCGGCCATGATCTCCTGGCCCTTCCGCGCTGTGGCCAGAACGTCCTCCTGCTTAAGGGTGCGTGACATAGGTGCTGCTCTCCTTGACGAGTTCGATATGCAAACTATATCAAGCATGATTGAGATGTCAAGCAGAGTGCTTGACGCATGCAGCACCGGGCCCTTGCAGCACCGCGCGTCCTCCTGGTACGACGGGATGATCGTGGTCAGCGTCGGCGTGGTCGCGTCGCAGAACTGGTCCAAGATCGCCCGGCCGGGCCGGTGATGCGTCTTCGTCCGGTACAAGAACCCGAGCCGGCTCAGCGGGTACGCCAGCGCCGACACCGTCAGCAACGAAACGATCACCAGGTACAGGACCGCCTCGGTCCGGTCCACCGCCGTCTCATACCCCGGATGGAAGAAGTCGTCGAAAACCACGAGACCACGTACCCCAGCCACGCCGTCACCGTCACCGTCACCGTCACGATGATCGCCAGCCGTGCCATCGCGACCCGGCCGGGTAGAGCAGGGTTTGTGACTAGAGCAGGCGCAGCTGGCGGTCGCCGGCCGGCCGGGCTCGCTGCGGCGCCGCCTGGCTGAGCAGGTCCCGGCTGATCGCGGCGAGGAACGGCGACCGGCCCGTGGCTTCCTCGGAGCCGTGCC
>Ga0335074_10005790_pt1 | contig 17125 bp, 13 predicted proteins | sample Lox_Sample_23_FD_206715 | JGI IMG/M metagenome (GOLD analysis project Ga0335074, IMG submission 206715) | Soil microbial communities from Loxahatchee National Wildlife Refuge, Florida, United States - Lox_Sample_2.3 | ecosystem: Environmental > Terrestrial > Soil > Wetlands | place: USA...
GATCTTCCCAACTCTGGAGCCGGCGATGCGAATTGGTGTTCCCCGTGAGATCAAAGTTCAGGAGTACCGCGTAGGCCTCGTCCCTTCGGGTGTACGGGAGCTCGCAGCCGCCGGACATGAGGTCATGATTCAGGCGGGCGCCGGCGAAGGAGTCGGGATCCTCGACTTGCAATACGAGGCGGCCGGTGCGCGCATCGGGCGCAGTGCCGAGGAGGTGTTCCGCTTCGCCGAGCTCATCGTCAAGGTGAAGGAGCCGCAGCTCCCGGAGTGCGCCCTGCTGCGCGAAGGCCAGGTGCTCTTCACCTATCTGCACCTCGCCGCCGATCCCGCTCAGGCCCGCGCGCTCATGGACTCGGGCGCGACGGCGATCGCGTACGAGACGGTTACCGCTGCCGACGGCTCCCTTCCGCTCCTCACCCCGATGAGCGAAGTCGCCGGCCGCATGTCGATTCAGGTGGCCGCCACCTGCATGCAGAAGGCGAACGGGGGCAGCGGAATGCTGCTGGGCGGCGTCGCGGGCGTGCTGCCCGCGCGGGTGCTCGTCCTGGGCGGGGGTGTCGCAGGCAGCCAGGCGATCGCCATGGCAGTGGGACTCGAGGCCGACGTGACCGTCGTCGATCGCTCGGTGAGGCGGCTGCGCGAGCTTGCCGAGCGCTATGGAAACCGGATCAAGACGGCCTACGCGACCGCCGATGCGGTCGAGCAGCTGGTGAGCGAGTCCGACGTGGTGATCGGTGCGGTGCTGATTCCGGGCGCCGCGGCACCGAAGCTCGTCACGCGCGCCATGGTGGGCCAGATGAAGCCGCTCTCGGTGATCGTCGACATCGCGATCGATCAAGGTGGGTGTGTCGAGACGAGCCGGCCCACGACGCACGCATCTCCCACGTTCACCGTCGACGGCGTGGTCCACTACTGCGTCACGAACATGCCGGGCGCGGTGCCGCGCACCTCGACGTATGCCCTCACGAATGCGACGCTACCGTTCGTGCGCGCGATCGCCGACCAGGGGTGGCAGGGCGCGCTCAAGCGCGATGCGCATCTCGCGCACGGACTCAACGTGCATGCGGGAGAGATCCGCCACGAGGCGGTCGCGCGAACGCTCGCCCCGGCGGCGCTCACCCACTGAGCTCGCGGCGGCGTGTGCCGGCGTGTGATCGAGGGGAGAGGGAGGTCGAGTGAGCCTGTCGGTTTTTGACATTTTCAAGATCGGCATCGGACCGTCGAGCTCCCACACCATGGGGCCGATGCGCGCGGCGCGCGAGTTCGCGGTGGGTCTCGAGCGCTCCGGCCTCCTCGAGGCGACCCATGAGCTCACTGTGCGCCTCTACGGGTCGCTCGCGCTCACCGGGACCGGGCACGGCACCGATCGCGCGGTGCTCGTCGGGCTCGAGGGCGCGGAGCCCCAGACCGTCGATCCCGATGCCATCGAGCCCGCGGTGCAGCGCATCCGCACGGGGCGGCGTCTGCAACTCCTCGGCGCGCGCGAGATCCACTTCGATCCGGAAAGAGAGCTCCTGTTCCTGCGCAAGGAGACATTGCCCGCGCACTCGAACGGGATGCGCTTCACCGCCCGCGGGGCCGGTGGCCGCGTGCTCGAGGAGGAGGACTACTACTCGATCGGCGGCGGCTTCATCGTGCGCGCGGGCGAGTCCTCGGCGCGCGAGGCCGGACATGCGGAACCCCCGCACCCCTTCGCGACGGCCGCCGAGCTCCTCGCCGTCTGCCGCGAGCAGGGACTCGAGATCTTCGAGCTGATGCGCGCCAACGAGCGTACCTGGCGGAGCGATGAGGACGTGCGCGCGGAGCTCCTCAACATCTGGAGCGTGATGCGCGGCTGCGTCGAGCGCGGCTTCCGCGAGACCGGCGTGCTCCCCGGGGCGCTGCGCGTGCGCCGGCGCGCGCCGAAGCTCTACCGCATGCTGATGGAAAGCGGTGCCGCCGGCAGCGCATTCGATGCCATGGACTGGGTCAATGCGTGGGCGATGGCCGTCAACGAGGAGAACGCCGGCGGCGGCCGGGTTGTCACCGCGCCCACGAACGGCGCGGCGGGCATCGTGCCCGCGGTGCTGCATTTCTATCAGCGCTTCGAGCCGGGCGCGAGCGAGGAGGGCGTGGTGCGCTTCCTGCTCACCGCCGGTGCGATCGGCATGCTCTACAAGCGCAACGCCTCGATCAGCGGCGCGGAGATGGGGTGCCAGGGCGAGGTGGGCGTCGCCTGCTCGATGGCAGCCGCCGGCCTCGTGGCAGCGCTCAACGGCACCAACGAGCAGGTAGAGAACGCGGCCGAGATCGGCATGGAGCACAACCTCGGCCTCACCTGCGATCCGGTCGGCGGGCTCGTGCAGATTCCGTGCATCGAGCGCAACGCGATGGGCGCCGTGAAGGCGATCAACGCGGCGCGCCTCGCCGTCCGCGGGGATGGAACTCACAAGGTCACTCTCGATCAGGTGATCGCGACGATGCGCCAGACCGGGCACGACATGGCGACCATCTACAAGGAAACCTCCCAGGGCGGGCTCGCCGTCAACGTGCCCGAGTGCTGATCGCGCGCGCGCCCGCCGCTGTAGCGGGGAGACTGCCCCGATGCTAGTGTCCCGGCTTCCTCCGGCTCGGGAGCGGCATCCATGTCGTGGACGAATAAGCACAACGCCCTTCATGTTCTCGCAATCGGCGCGGGCGCCGCCGTGCTCGCGGTCGCCGCTGCGTTCGCCGCCGCTCCCGCGGGCAGCGATGACTCGGGAGGGATCCTCGGATTCGGCTCCGGTGACGGCTCCCGGGAGCTCTCGCTCGAGCGGCGCTTCGATGCGGCGCTCGACCCGGCCGACCAGCGGCGCTGGATGAAGAGTCTCGCGGCCGAGCCGAATCACGTCGGCTCGCCGCACGACAAGGAGAACGCCGAGACGATCGAGCGGATGATGCGCTCCTTTGGATGGGATGCTCACATCGAGACGTTCTACGTCCTCTACCCCACCCCGAAGCACGAGTTGCTCGAGCTCACCGCGCCCACCCACTTCCGCGCTCGCCTGAAGGAGCCGCCGGTCGCGGGGGATGCGACCTCGGCCGAGACCTCCGGACTGCCGCCCTACAACGCCTATGGCGCCGACGGTAACGTGACCGCCGCTCTGGTGTACGTGAACTACGGGATGGACGACGATTACAAGGCGCTCGCGCGACGCGGCATCGACGTGCGCGGCAAGATCGTGATCGCTCGCTACGGAGAGGGCTGGCGGGGCCTCAAGCCGAAGCTCGCGTACGAGCACGGCGCCATCGGCTGCATCATCTATTCCGACCCCCACGATGACGGCTATGCGCAGGGCGACGTCTATCCGCAAGGCGGCTGGCGGCCGCCGGAGGGTGTGCAGCGCGGATCGGTGGCCGACATGACGCTCTACGCGGGCGATCCGCTCACGCCCGGTGTCGGTGCGACGCGGGACGCCAAGCGCCTGACGATTGCGGAGGCGAAGACCGTCCTCAAGATCCCGGTGCTGCCGATCTCCTACGCCGATGCGCAGCCGTTGCTCGCCGCCTTGACGGGACCGGTCGCGCCCGCGGCCTGGCGCGGCGCGCTGCCGATCACCTATCACCTCGGCCCCGGCCCGGCCACGGTTCATCTCGAGATCGAGTCCGACTGGAGCGAGAAACCGGTGTACGACGTGATCGGGGAGATCCGTGGCAGCACACGCCCCGACGAGTGGGTGATCCGCGGCAATCATCACGACGGCTGGGTGTTCGGCGCGTGGGATCCGCTCTCCGGCGCGGTGGCCGAGTTCTCCGAGGCGAAGGCGATCGGCGAGCTGCTGAAAACCGGATGGCGACCGAAGCGAACGCTGATCTATGCGAGCTGGGACGGCGAGGAGCCCGGGCTTCTCGGCTCGACCGAGTGGGCGGAGGAGCACGCCTCCGAGCTCGAGCAGAAGGCGGTGCTGTACGTGAACACCGACGACAACGGCCGGGGATTCTTGAGAGCATCGGGATCGCACTCCCTGCAGCGGCTCGTGAACGAGGTGGCCGCGGACATCGAGGATCCGGAGACCCACGTCACCCTGGAGGCGCGCCTGCGCGCGCGCACGCTGGTCGAGGGGTACGGCAGCGAGGCGAGCGCGGAGGCGAAGGAGGAGGCGGCCGCGGCCGCCACGGGTGCGGATCTGCGCATCGGACCGCTCGGAACCGGGTCGGATTACACGGCGTTCCTGGCGCATCTTGGCATCGCTTCGGTCGATCTCAAATTCGGCGGCGAGGACGCCCAGCAGGGTGCGTACCACTCGCTCTACGATTCGTTCGATCACTACGTCCGCTTCGGCGATCCGGGCTTTCACTACGGCATCGCCATGGCGGAGGTCGCCGGCCGGCTGATGCTGCGGGCCGCGGACGCCGAGGTGCTGCCGTTCGAGTTCGGCGAGTTCGCCGACACGGTGGCGCGCTATCGCGACGAGGTGCACAAGCTCGCGGCGGAGCGGCGGGCGCACTCCGAGCAACTCGCAATGCTCCTCGGTCGCAAGGCTTTCACGCTCTCATCGGATCCGCAGCACCCGCTGCTGCCACCGCCGAGCGAGCCGCCGGTGCCGTACTTCGAGTTCGCTCCACTCGACAACGCCGTCGCTCGCCTGCAGGGGAGCGCCAAGCGCTACGATGCGGCATACGCGCAGGCGATGGTCACGGGCTCGGTGAGCGAGGCGACGCAGAGGCAGCTCAACGACTTGCTGCGCGGCATGGAGCAGACGCTCATCGCTCAACGCGGCTTGCCGGGGCGGCCGTGGTACCGGCACCTCATCTACGCGCCCGGCTCGTTGACGGGCTACGGCGCCAAGACGCTGCCCGGAATTCGCGAGGCGATCGAACAGGACCGCTTCAGCGACGCGAACGAGTACATCGGCATCACGGCGCACGCGCTCGAGGAGTATTGCGACCGGCTGGACCGGGCGACCGCGCTTGTCGCCAGGTGAGCGCGCGGCGAGCCGCGCCGACTGCGCGTCAGCGTGCCTTCGGCCCGAAGGGCAGGAGCATCGGTACGCGCCGGCGGTACGCGAGGTAGGCGCTCGCATCGAGCTCCTTCGCGAGCCATTGCTCCTCCATGCGCGCTTTCATCCACAGCCCGATCGTGATGATGAGGGCGCCGGCGACCCCCGTGACGGTGCCCTTCGCCGCCGCGGTCGCGTAGACCGCAAGCAGCAGCCCGGTATAGATCGGGTGACGGACGATGGCATAGGGGCCGGAGTCGATGACGCGATGATCGGTCTTGCGCGTGATCTGTCCGGACCAGAGTGCACCCAGGCGGATGCGTGCCCACCACGCGAAGGCGAAGCCGCACGCGATTGCTCCGACGCACGTCCAGGCCTCGGCCCACGTCACGAACCAGAGCCGCAGCGGACCCACGTAGCCGTGGGCGCGCACGGCCAGGATCACCCCGCCCAGGATGAGCAGAACCCGAAAGCCGAGCTCGCCGCGCAGCCCCAAGCGCTTGTCGGCAGAGCTGCTCCAGCCGGCGGCCAAGAGCCACGAGGCGGCGAATGCTACCCACAGCGCAATGATCCAAAGTCCGGGGCGCATCAGATCTCCTTGAGCGCGCGGAGCGTTGCACGGGTATGGGCCACGTACTCGGCGCCCACGAGCCTCACGAGCTTCTCATCGATCCGGTCGACGACGCCGCGAATGATCGCCGCGGCCGCACGGCCGCGCTCGCTCAAGCTCACGCGCTGTCGGCGCCGGTCCCTGCGATCCACGCTGCGCTCGAGGTAGCCGCGCAGCACGAGCGCGTCCACGAGCTGCCCCGCGGCCTGCTTCGACACCGCAAGCGAGGCGATGATCTGCGCGAGCGGCGCACCGCTGCGGCTCACCGCCGAGATCACGTACGGGCCGCTGCGCGGCAGGTCGGCGAAGCCCGCCGCATCGAGCGATGCGCGCACCGCCGCGATGTAGGCGCTCCAGCCGGCCCGCAGCAGAGCGGGCAGACTCGGCTCGTCATCGGCAGTTGGCCCGCGCGCCACGACCGCAACGATAAAGTACCAAATATTGACTGTCAACGCGCAGCACTAAATTGCGCGCAGGCCGGCGATTCCGGAACGCGCGCGCGGGTCTATAATGCTTCTCCGGGGCCGTCCTCGAGGTGCTGCGACTCATGAGCCCGCCAAACTCCGCGCGCGGCGCGCTCTCCGGTCGTCGCGGGATCGCTCTCGCGGTGGTCGCGGGCTGCGCGGGGCTGCTCGGCGCCGCGCTCGCGCGGCCCCTGGTCAACGCTTTCCGCGGGGCCTCACCGTGGATCCTGCCGTCGCTCGTCGTGGGCGCGCTCACCATCCTGGTGGTGGGCGCGCTGCTCTTGCCGCTTTTCCGAGCGCGCCGTCCGTAGCCAGAGCTCACGATGGCGAACGAGCTGGAGGATGCGCTCGGGAGATTGGGCCTCGCGTTTCCCGCGACCGAGGCATTCCGCTCCCACGGGATGCTCAATTTTCGGGTGCGCGGCGGCAAGACCTTCCTCACCTACGCCCAGAATCATCATGGCGACGGACGGCTCGCGCTGTGGCTCAACGTGCCGCAGGGCATGCAGGATGCGTGCGTGCGCGAGAGCCCCGAGCAGTACTTCGTGCCCCCATACGTGGGCCCGCGCGGCTGGCTCGGCGTGCGGCTCGACCGCGGACTCGCGTGGCAGCGCGTGAGCGCTCTGGTGCGTGCGGCGTACATGCGCGTTGCCCCGGCGCGCTTGAGTGAGGGCCTCGGGAAGATCGCCGCTGCGGCGCCGAAGCGCCGCTTCACGGTCGCCGATTTCGATCCCAAGGAAAGCCCAACCGGCAAGCGCGTTCTCGCCGCGATGCGCACGGCCTGCCTCGCCCTTCCGCAGAGCGCCGAGGCCGCGCAGTTCGGCTGGCCGGTCTGGCGCGTCGGCAAGCGGGTGTTCGCGCAAGTGTATTGCAGGGAGCAAGGCTGGCGTGCCGCCTTCTGGGTGGGCGTCGCCTCGCAGGCGCTGCTCGCGGGCGATCGGCGCTTCGCGATCCCGCACTACCTCGGACATTTGGGCTGGATCGCACTCGATGTCTCCGGCCGCGTGAGCGCGCGCGAGCTGCGCGCGCTCGCCGTCGAGAGCTACCGGCATTTCGCCCCGAAGCGGCTGCTCGCTCAGGTCTGAGCAGGCCTCCCGTGTACCGATGCGGGGTACGCGGGTACACTCGCGCGTCACGGCCGGAGAGTCATGTTCGAGGAAGTCGCTGCGCGCTACGACGGTCCGCTGATCGAGCGCGCCGTGCTCGAGTTCTGGAAACGCGAGAAGGTGTTCGCGCGCACGCTCGCGCGGGGTCGCGGCCGTCCCCCGTTCGTCTTCTACGAGGGCCCGCCCACCGCGAACGGCCGTCCGGGCATTCATCACGTGCTCGCGCGGACGTTCAAGGATCTCTACCCGCGCTACAAGACCATGCGCGGCTACCACTGCGAGCGGCGGGCCGGGTGGGACACCCACGGGCTGCCGGTCGAGCACGAGGTGGAGAAGGCCCTCGGCATTTACGACAAGCGCCGGATCGAGCGCGAGGTCGGCATCGCGCAGTTCGTGGAGCTCTGTCGCGCTTCGGTGATGCGCTACGTCGCCGACTGGGAGGCGATGACCGAGCGCATGGGATTCTGGGTGGACGTGAAGCACGCCTACTACACGCTCCACAACGAGTACATCGAGAGCGTCTGGTCGCTCGTCAAGCGGCTCTGGGATCAGGGTCTGCTCTACCGCGGCTACAAGGTCGTGCCGTACGACCCGCGCATCGGCGCGACACTCTCCTCGCACGAGGTGGCGCAGGGCTACCGCGAGGTCGAGGACCCCTCCGTGTACGTGCGCTTCCCCGTCGCGGGCGAGACGTCGACCTTTTTCCTCGTGTGGACGACGACACCGTGGACGCTGCCCGCCAATCTGCTCCTCGCCGTGCACCCCGAGGTCGAGTACGTGTGGGTGCGGCTCGCGACCGAGACGCTGATCCTCGCGCGCGCGCGCCTCGGAGCACTCGGGGATACGCCGTTCCTGATCCTGCGCAGCGCACTCGGCGCCGAGCTCGACGGGGCACGCTACGAGCGGCTCTTCGAGGACCTGCCCGTCGCGGGGGAGATCTGCCGGGTGCGAACGGCGGAATTCGTGACGACGAGCGACGGCACCGGGATCGTGCACGTCGCCCCGGCGTACGGCGAGGACGATCTCGCGCTCGGGCAGCGCTGCGGGCTTCCAGTCGTGCACGCCGTGGGCGAGGACGGCCGTTTCCTCCCTGAGATCAAGGCCGTCGCGGGCAAGTTCTTCAAAGACGCCGATCCGATCATCACCACGGAGCTCCGCAGCCGCGGTCTCATCTTCCGCGAAGAGCGCGTGCTCCACAGTTACCCCTTCGGCTGGCGCACCGGCGATCCGCTCATCTACTACGCGAAGAACGCCTGGTACGTCCGCACGACCGCGCGGCGCGAGCGGCTGGTCGAGCTCAACCGGACGATCCGCTGGGTGCCGCAGAGCATCCGCGACGGGCGCTTCGGCGATTGGCTCGCCCACAACGTCGATTGGGCGCTTTCGCGCGAGCGCTTCTGGGGTACGCCGCTGCCGCTGTGGAGCGACGGCACGGGCGAGTATGTGTGCGTGGGCTCGCTCCGCGAGCTCGAATCGCTCGTGGGGCGCGATCTGGGGGAGCTCGATCTGCACCGGCCGGCGATCGACGCGGTCACCTTCGTGCGCGACGGGCGCACGTACCGCCGCGTCACCGAGGTGATGGATTGCTGGTTCGATTCCGGGGCGATGCCCTATGCCCAGTGGCACTTCCCCTTCGAGCACGCCGCCGACTTCGACGCGAGCTTCCCGGCCGACTTCATCTGCGAGGCGATCGACCAGACGCGCGGCTGGTTCTACACGCTCCACGCGATCGCAACGATGGTCTCCGACAGCATCGCCTACCGCAACGTCGTGTGCCTGAGCCACATCGTCGATGACGAGGGCCGGAAGATGTCGAAGTCGCTCGGCAACATCCTCGACCCCTACGCGGTCTTCGACAGCGTCGGGGCCGATGCGTTGCGCTGGCATTTCGCGGCACGCGTGGCCCCGGACATGCAGAAGCGCGTCTCGGTGGCGATCGTCGCGGACGTGGCGAAGGGCTTTCTCAACACTTTCTGGAACGTCTACGCGTTCTTCGTGCTGTATGCACGGCTCGATGGCATCGAGGCGGGCGGCGCAGCGGGCGCAGCCGCCCGCACGCAGGCGGACCGCTGGATCCTGGCGCTCCTCGAGCAGACCGTCGCCACCGCGAGCGCGGCGCTCGAGCGCTTCGATGCATTGAGTGCCGGGGAGGCGATCGAGAAGTTCATCGACCAGTTGAGCAACTGGTACGTGCGCGGCAACCGCCGCCGATTCTGGAAGGCGGCGAGCGGGGAGGACAAGCAAGCCGCCTACGCGACGCTTTACGAGTGCCTCGAGGTGGTCAATCGGCTGATGGCGCCCTTCATGCCGTTCTTGAGCGAAGCGGTCTATCAGAATCTCGCCCGCACCCGGAGTGCCGATGCGCCGTTGAGCGTGCACATGGCGAGCTGGCCCGAGCCGCGTCCCGAGCGGCTCGACCGCGCGCTGCTCGATGAGATGGACGTGGTGCAGCGGATCGTCACGCTCGGCCGCGCGGCGCGCAACGATGCGCGGCTCAAGGTGCGCCAGCCGCTCGCACGGCTCCTGGTGCGCGTTCCGGAGGAGGCCGCCGCGCGCGCGGTTGCCCGCCACGGCGCGTGGATACTCGATGAGCTCAACGTCAAGCGGCTGGAGCTCATCCCGCGCGATGCGCGCCTGGTGCGATACGAGATCAAGCCGAACTTGCCGATCCTCGGCAAGCGTTTCGGCAAGCGCTTGGCCGCGGTGCGAGTCGCGCTGTCCCACCTCGATGCGGCCGCGGTTGCCGCTCGGGCCGCGCGCGGGGAGTCGATCGAGCTTACCCTCGCCGGCGAACCGATCGAGCTCACGCCCGAGACGCTGCTGATCGAGACGCGGGCCGCCGAAGGTCTTGCATGCGCGGAGGAGGGCGGCTACCTCGTCGGACTCGACACGACGCTCACGGATGAGCTGGTGCGCGAGGGTCTCGCCCGCGAGATCGTGCGCAGCGTCCAGGAGGCGCGCAAGCAGGCCGGACTCAACGTCGCCGACCGCATCGCGCTCGAGATCCGGGGTGATGAGGCCGTGACGGCGGCACTCGATGCGCATCGGGACTACGTTGCCGCGGAAACGCTCGTCACGCAGTGGGCACACCCGCAAGTGCTCGCCACCGAGGCCCCGGTGCGCCACGAGATGGCCGGCGCCTGGTGGGAGATCCGACTGCGGCGCGAGCGAACACCCGACTGAATCGAGGGGTCCCAATGACAGATCGCCCACCCGAGCCCCTTGCAACCCGGCAGCAATCGGCGCGCAGCGTGATGCTCGGGGCGGCATCCGTGCTGCTCGCCTGCGCGCTTGCGATCGAGCCCGGCGACGCGCAGGCGGTCTCAGCGGCCGCGGCGGACCCGCCGCAGCCGGGCGCGGGCATCCCGACCCTGTGGGACCTGCGCGATCTGTACCGCTCGCCGCAAGCCTGGAGCGCCTCCTATGCGAAGACCAAGGCGGCGGCAGAGGCGCTCGAGCGCTACAGGGGGTCGCTCGGGTCGAGCGCCGGGGCGATGCTGCGGGCGCTCGATGCGCTCTCGGCGGTGGAGGAGGAGTCCGATCGGCTCGGGGTCTACGCGAGCTTGAAGGGTGATGAGGACTTGAGGATCGCGACCAACCAGGAGCGGCGCCAGCAGGCCCAGGCGCTCGTCACGCTGATCGCCGAGAAGTCCGCGTGGCTCGCGCCCGAGATCATCGCGCTCGGCAGCGCCAAGGTCCGCACGTTCGAGACCGAGAGCCCCGAGCTCACGCACCGTTTCGATTTCCTTCTGCACGACACGCTGCGCGCCGCCCCGCACACGCTCGGCGTTCAGGCCGAGGGCGTGCTCGCGGCCGCCGGAGACGTGCTCGCGCAGCCGACGGCGATTCACGATCAGCTCATGAACGCCGACATGCCCTACCCGCAATTCATCCTTGCGGATGGCAAGCGGATCCGACTCGATGAGCCGGCCTACGAGAAGTATCGCCAGTCGGGCGACCGGGCGTTGCGCAAGCGCGTGTTCGATGCGTTCTTCGGAACGCTCGCCAGGTTCCAGGGCACCGCCGGAGCGACGCTCACGAGCCAGGTGATGGGCGATGTGTTCACGGCGCGGACTCGGCGCTACGACAGCGCGCTCGCGGCCGCGCTGTTCCAGTCGAACATGCCCGAGGCGGTCTACCGCACGCTCGTCGCGCAGACGAACGCGGCGCTCGCCCCGATGGGACCTCGATACCTCGCGCTCCTTCGCAAGGGCTTTGCGGGCGCCTGGATGAACGTGCTGCCCCATCCCGGCAAGGCGACCGGCGGCTACATGAACGGGTCGGCCTACGGCGTGCATCCATATCTGCTGCTCAATCACAACGGCGATTACGAATCGCTCTCGACCTTCGCGCACGAGTGGGGCCACGCGGTGCACACGCTTCTTGCCGATGCCGCTCAGCCGTACGAGAAGTCGAACTATCCGACGTTCATCGCCGAGTCCGCCTCGATCGCGAACGAGATGCTCATCAACGACTACATGGTCGCGCACGCGCGGAGTCAAGCGGGAGGCTTTATTACCTGGGCGCGGGACTCGAGTCGATCCGCACCACGTTTTTCCGCCAGGTCATGTTCGCGGAGTTCGAGCTCGCGATCCACGAGGCGATCGAGCACGGTGACGCGCTCTCGGGCGCGCGGCTCACCGAGATGTACTGCGGGCTCGTGCAGCGCTACTACGGGCAGGCGCAGGGCGTGATGAAGGTCGATCCCGCCTACTGCATCGAATGGGCGTACGTGCCGCACTTCTACTACGACTTCTATGTCTGGCAGTACGCAACCTCGATGGCGGGCGCGGCGGCCTTCACGGATGCGATCTTGAGTGAGGGTGTTCCGGCGCGCGAGCGCTTCCTCGCCATGCTGCGCGCCGGTGGCTCCGACTATCCCTACCCGCTCTACAAGCGCGCCGGGATCGACATGGCGACGCCCGCGCCCTACCAGGCGCTGGTCGCGCGCATGAACCGGCTGATGGATGAGATCGAGGCGCTCGAGGGCACGCGCACGGCCGAGCGAGATACGGCCGTTGCGCAGCCTCGGAGTCGTTGAGGCATGCTCAGCGCGCGGTCGCGCGGAGGGTTCCCTCGCCATGCGGAGCGTTCATGAACGCCGGCAGCCGCTCGGCGGCCGCGGAAAGCTCGCGCAGTCGCGGAAAACTCGCTCCCTCGAGCGTCTGCGGCAGCATCGATTGGGCAAAGTGCCAGGCGATGGCCGAAGCGATCCAAGCCTGATCGATCGTACCCTTGCGCGCGATGCTCTCCGCATCGACGTCGCGCTCGAGCTCGGCGAAGGCTGCGGCCTGCTGCGTGCGGATGCGCTCGAGCCACGGCTCGTGCCGTCTCTCCGGCGGCCGCAGCTCGAGCTCGTAATAGATCTGCACGCTCTTCTCGCATGCCGCGAGCGCGAGTCCGATGGTGCGCAAGGCGGTCTTGCGCGCCTCCGGTTCGCGCGGCATCAACGAGCGTGCCGGCGCGGCGAGTGCTTCCGCGTAATCGAGAATGAGCGTCGAGTCCATGAGAACCGTGCCGTCGTCGCATACCAGCGTCGGTGCCTTGACGACCGGGTTGACGGCCCGGAAGGCCTCGTACCCGCGGAACACCGAGATCGGACGGTGCTCGAAGGGCAGCGCGAGCAGCTGCAGGGACACCGCCACGCGCCGCACGTAGGGTGAATCGAGCAAGCCGATGAGCTGCACGGGCGCTCCTCAGGTGCGATCGAAGATGTCCGCAACGAAGCTCGCGAAGCGGCCCGATTCCACGAGAGATCGCGCCGCCTCGATGTCGGGGTGGAAGAAGCGGTCGCGATCGTAGGGCGGGGCGGCCTCGCGCACGATCGCGTGCGCGGACTCGAGGAGCGCCGAGGAGCGCAGCGGATGGTGAAACTCGATGCCCTGCGCTGCGGCGAGCAGCTCGATTGCCGCCACCCCGGAGCTGTTGCGCGCCATCTCGCCCAACCGGCGCGCGCCGTAGGTCGCCATGCTCACGTGATCCTCCTGATTGGCCGAGGTCGGGATGCTGTCGACGCTCGCCGGGTGGGCGAGCGACTTGTTCTCCGAAACGAGCGCCGCCGCAGTCACGTGCGCCACCATGAAGCCCGAATTGAGCCCGCTCTCGTTGACGAGGAAGCCGGGCAGTCCGCTCATCTTCGGATCGACCAGCACCGCGATGCGCCGCTCCGCGAGCGAGCCGATCTCCGCGATCGCAACGGCGAGCGCATCGGCGGCGAGGGCGACCGGCTCGGCGTGGAAGTTGCCCCCGGAGAGCACGGCGTCCTCCTCGGCGAACACGAGTGGATTGTCGGTCGCGGCATTCGACTCGATCTCGAGCACGCGCGCGACGTGGCTCATCGCATCGAGGCAGGCACCCATCACCTGCGGCTGACAGCGCAGCGAATACGGATCCTGCACCTTCGCGCAGTCGCGGTGCGACTCGCGGATCGCGCTGCCCGCAAGCAGATTGCGGTAGACCGCGGCAATCCGCTCCTGGCCCGGCTGGCCGCGCGCCGCGTGGATACGCGCATCGAACGGCGCATCGCTCGCCTTGAGCGCATCGACCGACATCGCCCCGGCGACCACGGCCGCGGCGAACAGGCGCTCCGTCGCAAAGAGCCCGGCGAGCGCAAGTGCCGTCGAGACCTGCGTGCCGTTGACGAGTGCGAGGCCCTCCTTGGGCTCGAGCGCGAGCGGTGCGAGCCCCAGAGCGCGCAACGCCTCGTGGGCGGCGAGCTCGCGCCCGCCCAAGCGGATGCGGCCGGCGCCGATGACGGCGGCGGCGATGTGGGCAAGTGGCGCGAGGTCGCCGGAGGCGCCGACCGAGCCCTGCGCGGGCACGCACGGCAGCGCGTCGCGATCGAGCAGGGTCCGCAGGAAATCGACCAGCTCGAGCCGCACTCCGGAGTGGCCGCGAGCAAGGCTCACGAGCTTGAGAAAAATCGTGACGCGGACGATCTCATCGGCAAGCAGCGGACCGGTGCCGGCCGCATGGGAGAGCACGAGGTTGCGCTGCAGATCGCGCAGGTGCTCGCGCGGGATGCGAGTCTGGGCGAGCAGGCCAAATCCGGTGTTGAGCCCGTAGACAGGCGCATCTTCGGCGACGATGCGAGTCACGGCGTGATGCGCGGCTGTGATGCGCGCACGCACGCCGGCGGACAGCTCGACCGAGAGCGGCCGGCGCGCGGCCTCGCGCAACGTCGCGAGGCCGACCGGCGCGCCGGAGAGAGCGATCTGCAGCGTCATTCGAGCATCGGCAGATCGAGCCCCCGCTCGCGCGCGCAGGCGATCGCCGCTTCGTAGCCGGCGTCCGCGTGCCGCATGACGCCCGATGCGGGATCGTTCCACAGCACCCGCTCGATGCGGCGCGCGGCGGCGGGCGTGCCGTCGCAGACGATCACCACTCCGGCGTGCTGCGAGTAACCGATGCCGACCCCGCCGCCGTGGTGGACGGAGACCCAGGTCGCCCCGCTCGCCGTGTTGAGCAGGGCATTGAGCAGCGGCCAGTCCGCCACCGCATCCGAGCCGTCGCGCATCGCCTCGGTCTCGCGATTGGGGCTTGCGACGGAGCCAGAATCGAGATGATCGCGCCCGATGACAATGGGCGCGGCGAGCTCCCCGCGCGCCACCATCTCGTTGAACGCGAGTCCGAGCCGATGCCGGTCGCCGAGCCCGACCCAGCAGATGCGCGCAGGCAGGCCCTGAAAGTGAATGCGCTCGCGCGCCATGTCGAGCCAGCGATGCAGGTGCGGATCTCCGGGAATGAGCTCCTTCACCTTCGCATCGGTCCGATAGATGTCCTCGCGATCCCCCGAGAGCGCGGCCCACCGAAACGGTCCCATCCCGCGGCAGAAGAGCGGGCGGATGTATGCGGGGACGAAGCCCGGAAAGGCAAATGCATCCGCGACCCCTTCCTCGAGGGCAACCTGGCGGATGTTGTTGCCGTAGTCGAACACCGGGATGCCCTCGCGGTGGAACGCGAGCATCGCCTCCACGTGCCGTGCCATCGAGCGGCGCGCCTCGGCGACGACGAGCGCGGGATCCTCCTGGCGCAGCCGCTCCCAGCGCTCGAGCGTCCAGCCGCCCGGCAGATAGCCATTGACCGGATCGTGCGCGGAGGTCTGGTCGGTCACCGCGTCGGGGCGCACGCCACGCCGAACGAGCTCGGGCAGGATCTCGCACGCATTGCCGCGGAGGCCTACCGAGACGGCCCGCCGCGCGCGGGTCGCCGCGGCGATCCGCGCGAGCGCCTCATCGAGAGATTCAACGCCCACATCGAGATAGCCGGTCTCGAGGCGCCGTGCGATGCGCTCCGGTCGACATTCCACGGCCAGGAGCGAGGCGCCCGCGAGCGTCGCGGCGAGCGGTTGCGCGCCGCCCATGCCGCCCAGCCCGGCAGTCAGGATCCAGCGGCCTGCGAGATCCCCGCCGTAGCGCTGGCGGCCCAACTCGACGAATGTCTCGTAGGTGCCCTGCACGATGCCCTGGCTGCCGATGTAGATCCAGGAGCCCGCGGTCATCTGGCCGAACATCATGAGCCCCTTGCGGTCGAGCTCGTGGAAATGCTCCCAGGTCGCCCAGTGGCCCACCAGATTGGAGTTCGCGATGAGCACGCGCGGCGCATCGGTGTGCGTGCGGAACACCCCGACGGGCTTGCCGGACTGGATGAGAAGCGTTTCATCCTCGCGCAGGCGGCGCAGCGTCGCGACGATGCGCTCGTAGCACTCCCAGTTGCGCGCGGCGCGGCCGATGCCACCGTAGACCACGAGCGCCGAGGGGTCCTCGGCCACCTCCGGGTCGAGGTTGTTCATGAGCATCCGCAGCGGCGCCTCGGTGAGCCAGCTGCGGGCCGTGAGCGTGGCCCCGCGGGCGGCGCGGATCACCCGCGACTGCCCGGAGCGTCGGTCTCGGTCGTTCATGGATGCACGCTACTGCCGGTGTCCGAGGAGGTCAAACGGAGCTTTCCCCGCGGGCGGTCCACTCGCGGACGTGGCGGATGCCGCGCACAGCTTCGCCGACCGCAACGCTCTATAATTGCGCGCATGGCAACCGAACTGTCCTCCCGCATCACCTCCGGGGATGCTCCCTCCGCGCCGCCGCGTGATCCGCGCCGGGCACCCTTCGGCAGTGTCCTCGCCGAGGAGATGTCGATCGCATGGTTTCGCGACGGTGCCTGGTCCGCCGCACGGCTGGAGCCGACCGCGGCGCTCCCGATCCACCCTGCGGCGCACGCGCTGCACTACGGCAGCACTTGCTTCGAGGGCTTCAAGGCCTATCGACGCAAGGACGGCGGAGTGCACATCTTCCGCCTCGATCGTCACATCGAGCGGCTGCGACAGAGCGCGCGGCAGCTCGTGCTGCCGGAGCCCGATGCTGCGCAGGTCGCGGACATGGTCGTGAGCCTCGTCGATCGTTTCCGAGGGCAGGTGCCGGAGGCGCCGGGAGCGCTCTACCTGCGGCCCGTTCTGTTCGGCACGGTGCCGAACATCGGGGCGGCCGGACAGCCCTCGAGCGAGGCCTGTCTCACCGTGCTCGCGAGCCCCGTGTGGGACTACTTCGCGGGCGGGATGAAGGGACTCAGAATCGCGATCGAGCTCAAGCCGCGCACCGCGCCGCATCTCGGCATGGTCAAGACGGGCGGCAACTACGCCGCGGCGCTCGGTCCGACGCTCGCGGCCCGGCGCGATTACCAGGCCGATCAGGTGCTCTTCTGTCCCGAGGGACAGGTGCAGGAGACCGGCGCCGCGAATTTTCTCCTGCTGCGCGAGAAGCGCATCCTCACGCGTGGGCTCGACACCACGTTTCTTCACGGGGTCACGCGCGACTCGCTCCTCAGGATCGGCCCCGACCTGGGCTACGCGGTCGAGGAGCGCGTCTTCGACGTGGAGGAAACGCTGCGCTGGGTGAGCGACGGAGAGGCGGCGCTGTCGGGGACGGCGGCGGTGCTCGCCGGGGTCGGCACGCTCATCCACCGGGGCCGCGACTACCGAGTCGGCAGCGGGGAAGT
>Ga0335074_10005792_pt1 | contig 17122 bp, 15 predicted proteins | sample Lox_Sample_23_FD_206715 | JGI IMG/M metagenome (GOLD analysis project Ga0335074, IMG submission 206715) | Soil microbial communities from Loxahatchee National Wildlife Refuge, Florida, United States - Lox_Sample_2.3 | ecosystem: Environmental > Terrestrial > Soil > Wetlands | place: USA...
TGTGGTACAAGTGCAGATCGCTGCCACATACAGTGGTGCCTGTTACCTGGACGATGACGTCTGTGGGTTCGGTGATAACTGGAACAGGAGCTTCCATCACACAGTCATCTGACTCAGGGGTGTCAGCCCGGTCTTTCAAGAAATATCTAGAGATTCTATCGTATTATAACTGCTCTGGTACTTGCCATCGCCTCCAACACATGCTCCAAAGTTTGGAGCTATATTGAGATGAATATTTTGTCACTGGTCCAACTTTTGGGAAATGCGTCATGTGACACAGAATTGGAATAATCCTAGGTAGCAGATATTTTGAAGCCTGATCACTGCCCTTCTCTGTGCTACTTACCCTCATTACCGTACCACTGCAGTGAAAGCATTGACTCTCCTGAGCGGGCGTTAGGGAGATTGGTGGTGGCAGTATCTCTAGGCCCCATAACATCTTGCGCCATGTTGGCCACCGTGGTGGTCACGCCAGGAAGCGTGAACTTGTTGGAATGAGTGTCCATTTTTTTTAGTCTTTTTGAATTAACTGTAGAGATACCGTAATTGATACTTTTCAAGCATGATTCAGGAAAAACAGTAAAATTGCGAAAATATTATGAGAAAGCGCTTGTTCTTATAAAGGTCGTTCATGTCAACTTTTTTTTGACTCGATCAACGTTCTCCATTATCTACCGATCCACCAGTAATTGGTATTATAGGACTAAAGGTAATGGTTGTGATTCTGGCAAATAATCGGCCGCGTGTGAAGCTTTTCATGATCTTCTCTAGTACAAGATTAAGAACATGTCAAACGTCTCTCCCGCTTGTTCATGTCGAACCCGCGTTGTGTTACAACCATAATCAAATCTAAAGGATGGTGGTATAGGAAGAGGTTCTGGGTCATTCTAGACATTAAAGTATGACACGATTGATGGGAAGGCAATTGTTATTGCAGTCAATAGATTTCTTTCCAGATAGCGAATCGACGAAAGTTTCAATTTCTCGATACAAAGTCGCACCAGGTTTCTATGATAATCACTGACTTCATGACGGCGGGGATGCGTTTATCATGTGCTCATCCTAGTCTTATAAAGCTCATCTGAACCCTACAGCACAGGTTGAGCTATGTTTGGAAGAAAATACATATACACAACCCAAGGCCGACCACGGAATAATAGGTCCGATAGATATACCGTCCGGAAAGAAAGTAGCATTGTTCCATCCTAAATTGGAAGGCGAATGGAATACTCATAGGTGAGATTTTGTCTCATCAACAACTTTATATGTTTTATCATCATACACTTTGGTGATGGCTGGGTATGCTCGATTAAACTGCTCCAAGGCTGGAGATGCTGGCATTGATTCGTCAGTACCAATGGTACTTTCCGTGACAACCTCAGCTTGTGTCGTACTTGATATGCTCTCTGATTTTCTCTCACTCTCAGTTTCGCCCTCCCTAGATTCGCCAACCTGTTCATGGTTCTTCAGATCTTGGGTGGCTGAGATGGCTGATGGTCCTTCGGTTCCTGATTGATTCTCAGGACCTTGAGAAGTACTTTCGCCGAGCTCTTCTGAAGTCCGTTTGGCAATCTTTTGGCTAAGTTGATCCTCCAGGGACTGTTTGTGACCATTAGATATCTTCAAGGTACGATCCACTTCGCGAGTAAGATTCTCAATCTCATCTTCCAGTATTTCGTCCTTCGTTCCGGTTTCCAGTGGCGCTTCCGCGACATCTCCGTCAGCCTCCTTCCCAGAGACCTCCTTCCATAAAGTTTCTAGCTCTTCCCTCCACAAGAGAGCATCAGCCAAGTCTCTAACCCCTTTGTCACACTCCGATAGAATGCATACATCGTCTGCCCTAGTTCCCAATCCTCCCACTCTCTCTAAATTGATTAAAACTCGAGGAACACCATCCAAAGCATAGCCTGGCAAACTTGCGAATGGCTGAACTGTAAGACTTGTCCCCATGATGATTACCAAATTGGCTTGAGCAATCTTCGGCGTATTCTGGCGGAAACTGTCAGGCAATGATTCTCCGAAAAAGACGATGTCCGGCTTAACCAAACCATTGCATTGCGGTACAATGCAATGGGGAACATCTCCGCTTTGAATAGTTGACAACATTAGATCATCCGGAAAGGGAGTATGACAGTCGATACATCGCTGTGTCGCAAAGCTTCCATGCGCTTCTACAATCTTCTCGGCTGGCACTCCAGCTGCTCTTTCAAGGCAATCTATGTTCTGTGTAAAGAGCATGTGGAGAAGCCCTTTCTTGGCGAGCAGGGCAACGAAGGCGTGAGCCACAGTTGGCTTGTACTTTCCAGGATATAACTCACGAGCTAGAGCGTAAAATGGCTTGGGGTTGTATCGAAAGTAGGTTATATGAAAGACAGCCTCGGCGTAGGGTAAGTTAAGTCGTGCCAAGTTTGCGTACAGGCCAGTTTTAGGCGATCTAAAGTCCGGGATTCCAGCTGAGGTGGATACGCCGGCTCCCGTCAAAACAACGATACGAGGTGCTTTTCCATCTTTGATCAGCTTAGCCACTGATTCCACGCTTCGAGATTTCAAAGTTTTGGGGGGAACATCGTAGTCGACCAACTCGTGGGAAGATCCTTGACCCATCCTGAAGCAATCCCGGGACTTCGGGGCTCTGGAGTGTCTAGGGCGGCGACTGCGACCTATTGTGGTCGTGGTTGAGATCGATGGAAGACAGTAAGTAGGGATTCAAGAGCGATAACCGAGAGGATGTAGGGAGCTATTTTAGGCAGCCAAATGTCCTATCAGTAGATTTTTATAGGAGTGAGACAATGTGGAAGGTCCTTCTCTCTTTCAGAATTGTCTTAATAGTTCTGGAATTAACAAAGAAATAGCCTCCATCAAACGATGATTATATCCATGTATCGCGAGGACATTCTAACGTCATGCCGTTGTCTTCCGCCCCGCTAAATTCGGTTAGTCATCAATCAGTGATTCACTAGAAATACATTTCAGTACCTAGAATATTCTCCTTGCGACCTGCTCCGTCAGCATCTGAAGGACATATAAATAATCTCTGCATCTAAGGCCCATTATTGGTGTTTATGCCGTGCGAAAGTTGTCAACTCTGTACGAAGGATCCAAAACTGGAGCTGGCTCTGCCAAAAAAGAGTATCACAGTCCCAGAGACAGGCTCTGAGTTGCAAGGCCAAGCGGGGGGGATGGAGATTGAAGTAGAGACTCAAGATCTGAATGCCACCTGGTCCAGCTAGGAAAATCATGTGTGAGCCATTGGCTTAATGAATTGTCAGCAGCAGGCCGGCTTAAGGTTATATGCTAAGACTAGCAAGTCATTCGTAGACGTTAAAGGCCCTTGATAATAGCCTGGAAAACTCTTCAGTACTCTAATTACACTTGAAGCAAAACTTTTTAGGTTGCAGTGGCTTGTACGGTAGCTTAATTCATCTTCTAACATCATTCGTCAGAGGTAGGCAGGCCATTATTCTCCAATTCTCCTTTGTGTTAGTCGGTATTACTAAGCAGGCACCGTGCCTACAGAAGAGTCACTGAGCGCTGACTCACTTAGGGTGTTGCCTGCTGTAAATAGGCAACGGTTAGGGGCATTTAGTGTATAAATACTGGGCCTTAAGCCCAGTATAGTGATCCAATTCAACAGTCTTTTAGGGAGCCACCAATGGTCGTTACATCTTACGTAATCCGCCTAACCTGCTAACACTTTGCTCTTTCATGAGCTAACTAACCAGTTGATTCGTGAACCAACTAGTTCGTTTGTTGGTCACTTAGAACTAATACACAAAATAACTAGTCGGTTTATGAATTAGGCCAGTTTATTAATGAATTGGCTGGTTGATCTATGAACAGACTAGTTGGCTCATGAGTCAACTGATCGAATATGAACCAACTAGTTGCTACGCTCCTTATATCTTTCCTTGAATCCTCGAATCCTTCTGTTCTTCAAGACTCTCTTGCCTGCGCTAGTCGCTCTACGCCGTAGCTGCCATGTGTTTCTTTGAAATGCTCGTTGAGCTCTTCCGAAGACTTACTCGGCCCAGCAGTGGGTACAGACCAATTCCGCTCAAATCATCCATACTTGGCGAACTTCCTGGGCCTAGTAGTGTCCATAGACCAATTCCGCTCGAATCATCCATACCTGGCGAACTTCCTGGGCCCAGTAGTGTGCATATACCAATTCCGCTCGAATCATCCATACTTGGCGAACTTCCTGGGCCCAGTAGTGTCCATAGACCAATTCCGCTCGAATCATCCATACCTGGCGAACTTCCTGGGCCCAGTAGTGTGCATATACCAATTCCGCTTGAATCATCCATACCTGGCGAACTTCCTGGGCCCAGTAGTGTGCATATACCAATTCCGCTCGAATCATCCATACCTGGCGAACTTCCTGGGCCCAGTAGTGTGCATATACCAATTCCGCTCGAATCATCCATACCTGGCGAACTTCCTGGGCCCAGTAGTGTGCATATACCAATTCCGCTCGAATCATCCATACTTGGCGAACTTCCTGGGCCTAGTAGTGTCCATAGACCAATTCCGCTCGAATCATCTATGCTTGGCAAACTTTCTCCTGACATCATAATATACCTTGCTCGATTTCTGCCAAATGCCTCCGCTGCTTCTTTTGCTCTCTGTTGCGGTTCCATCAGCGAGATTCTTGGGACACGATATTGGGAAGCTCTGCAGGCAGAGGATCAGCAACTAGAACTGGAAGCCTTCCTATCACTGTTGGAGAGAGAGTTGCCGGACTATATTCTTTGCTATTACTGCACGATCCTCCATACAGGCAACAAAGCCCGCTACGAGGCCCGCACGCAGCCACCCACACGATGGCACTGTCCATATGGAGCGATGCCGTGTTATACCGAGGAATTGCTAGGTGGGGTGTTCCAGTACATTCACAGTGACTTTAGGTTCACTGTCTTTCAGAAAACTATGAAGCGTTATCGCTTGGGACTTGACTACAGCTACCATTTGAACCTTTTAGCCTGTAACAATACTTGTCATAGAAGCATAAAATATTTTCCGTTTCGGTGCACGGCGCAAGCCCGGATCATTGCTGGCTCCCTCTTACTTCGGGTGCAGGAGGTGGTTCTGATACCTTCCGGTCAAGCCCTCAAAAATGTTCAGTTCTGTTTAATAAATATCTGTCCTCATGTCGGCATCGTAGCCGAGGATCCCAGAGCGCAACTACCGGAAAATGTCCCATGCGAAATTGTTCACCAACACGATCTCAAACAGTGCATCAGATACTCTGGATTGAAGCAATGTAACGTCTGCCCAACCGAATACCGAATAGACCTTCAAGAGTGTGGGCAACATGGTGTTGCAGTCGTTACTACAAAGTGGCTAGATCTTGGTGAAGGGCGAACCATTTTAGATCCCAAATGGTGGAGTCATCTATCGCGTTGGTATACCGACCATGGCATATTCGCCAGGGCCGATGGGATTTACAAAGAGAAATTGATCAACAGGGCGCCTGTCCCTTTTGAAGCAGGTTCCATCCATGCTTCATTCGATTTACTTCTGACTCCGGAAAAATTGAATGAATTGTCCCAAATGTTGAATTGAGCTCTTGGCCAAGGCAACACTTCTTAATTATATTCTATAGCTCTGGGTATTTGCCTCTTGACCTCTTGTGACTGACTGCTCATTCCCTCGACTGAATGGTCCTGCTTGATCTCGGCATTGCCTGAACAAACAACCGCTCAAGCATTCATACTCACGGGACCCTGTTTGTCTATCTCATCAGTAGGAATTACCTATATACTCAACTCACCTTGGAGACCCTGAGACGGATCACATCTCTATACTACATGGCGCACATTTGGTATGCCATGAGGCCGGCGGAGCCTCGTTGGTTCAAAGACAAAAAATGGACGACGTAGAATCACAATGGGAGTTTGAGAGAAGAAGTGATATGGAACCCGAAAATCGATATGACCTCCTTAAAAGTAACAGAGAATTGGAATCAGGGTACACTTTTCCACTAGTTGATCCTATCTTCATGCTTCGACGTGCTCGAGCAATTTTGAGAGGCGGAAGAAGCCCAGGGAGCAATTGTTTTGTGCATTCTATGGGCTTAGTAGCTGCTCAAGGGATTCATATTTTTGTTCCCAATGGCTCATTCCGAGGGATTCGGGGAGTTTGTTGTCGCTTTTGATGAATCTATGAGGCAATATGCTAATATAAGTCGGAGAGATGAGTTATACTGCTGGGGCAGCTGGCAACCATGTCTCTGGGCCTGGAAACAATTTCTTCTACCAACAACAACAACCACAACAACCACGACGACAACAACAACGCCCTGTCCCTGGAAAGCCTTATCCTGCGGACGTAGCCAGCAATGTATAGATGTTATCCGTAAGGATAACATAGTCTTCCACTGCTGTCTTGATGGCCGCCAAGAGTTCGAACTCTAGAGAGCCAACGGCAAATGGAGTGGGAGGAGGAGAGAAGAATCTCCCAAGCCATGAATCCGGCCACTTCATTTCAGTCAACCGCTCCACCCCAAGTGAAAGCACCAATCCCGAAATATCTGCTCAAAGGGGCCTTAGGAAACTTCACGAGGGGGTCCACCAGCATCGCACTTCTACGCACTGCTGGTGACTGGTAGCCTTTCCAAGGGTGAAACAAAGTCGAGCTCAAACCTGTCCGTACTTGTGGCAAAATATGTGAGTCATTCCTACGTTTGTCGCTCTTGTATTTATTGCTGACTGAGAAATCCATCAAGACTAGATCATTAAATTATCGACAGTTGACGCCCGTTTTCTGAATTTGTCAATTGTTTGCTACAATAACAGCTTCAAAAAGAAGGAGGATCTGACTCTCACTTCATATCGTCGTAGCACTTTTGAATTCATCCTGCAGCCATACATGTCAACTACCTACCTACACTGCGATCTGGTTTGACCCTGTCCTATTTCAATTTATCCGTAGGTCTACAGATGAGGCAACCGAGATTGTGACTGTCCCCGTAAGCGCTCAAAAAGATGGAGTTGGAGTTGGTGACAAGCGCGTCTCGATGCACAGAATCACCAACATCACAACATATAACTGCTAAAAGCGGTAAGGTCGTTTCAAAGCTCAGCATCCCCAGCCAATTATGATATATAAAGTCTTCTATCATATTCCACCTAACATTGCGCGTGCTTGATTCCATCAAACGATGGGCGTGGCCATGTGGATAATGGCCATGCAAGCCTTGTCCAACTTTGGCTAATTGTGTAACCGATTCTACCAACTTATGAGGCATGCCTAAGTTAGTATACTCTCTTACTCTGTTCACATGTCCTCAAAGATATTTATTCCATCGACTTTCAAATCATTACTCCTTTTAGAGAATACTGCCTCTTTCCAGGGGAGTCAGGACAAGGCAGACTTTGGATCATGGATTTAGATCCCGGTGCCGAGCTTGATAACACGTCTAGGCTAAGTTCAGGATGTTTCCGCTTGTTCTTGGCCGTCTGAAAAGTATTGTAGAATGATCGGTCGCACCAAATGTAGCGATGAATGTGACCAGCAACGACTTTCGGACCGAAGACTTCTCCTGATGGCTGCAGCTAAAATGGATCAAGGGCGATAGAGCATCATATCCCTCCTTTCCTTTGAATATTCGTCCAAAGTGCGAAGAAATTTCTCTTCATAGAGGCAGTTCACTCCAGTATCATGGCTTCAAACGCTGAACATGTTATGGCATCTACCAAGCTACCTTTTCTACGTCGTAATAAGTAAGGCTCACACATGATTGTATCTCCCCGCCGGCTTTCTCATCTCCAAACAGTCCCTTCGTACAGAACCTCCTAATAAGTGCTTGTCTATTCTGCAGCCCTGGGCTTTACCTCTCAATACAGGTATGCGGCATCCGTTTGATTCCGTATCGAAATGCTATTACCACCTGAAATCTAGGGTCTGGGTGCCGGAGGTGCCAGAACCTCATCGACGGCCATGGCCGACATTAGCAATGGTGCCCTTTACGGCACGTTCACATTCAGCGCTCTTGCGGGCGGTACAATGATCAATACTTTTGGACCGAGATGCACGACGTTAATTGGAATTTCAGGATACCCTATTTATGTCGGTAGGTCGTAAACCCAACAAAGCCTGCAAAGTGGAAAAGTATTTATTTCAGAGCAGGTGGCCTTTGGTATTTCGATAATTTCGGACAACTTTGGTATCCTGTTCTTGGTGGTGCATACCTCGGAACCTCTGCTGGCTTTCTTTGGAGTGTCGCTGGTATGTGATAAGTATGTCTCAATCAAGCCAAAACCCTTCGCTGAGATACCTTGGAAAGGTTTTATGGCTCTGGCATATCCAGAAGAAAGAGAAAAGGGGGTCTGGCGAGCGATACAATGGACTTGGTAAGTTCAATCCTCCTTGAATATCTCGACACACAGGTCCATATGATGATCTGACCTTCTGCAGTAACTCAGCGGGCGCTATAGTCGGAGGGTTGATAGCTCTCGGAATCAACACAATGACACCAAGTGATCTTGGTGTCCCGCATACCTTTTATGCCATCTTCATCGTCATCCAGAGTTGTTCAATCTTCTTTGCAGTTCTCATGGTTCCTCCCAGGTGTCTGATACGTTCAGATGGCTCTAAAGTCGCCGATTTTCCGATGATTCCTCTGAGAAAAAGCATTCGCGGGCTAGGCGCCCTCTTTGAGGACTGGAAAATCATGCTGGTGGTACCAGCCTGCTTCACAGCAGAAATATTCGTCGTTCTTCAAAGCTCCCTTAATGCTTATGCTTACAATCTTCGTACCAGGAGCCTAAATATTATCTTAACAAATATAGTCCAGATTACTTTTGCGAATGGAGTAGGCTATATCCTCGACCACGAGAAAGTCGGCTCTCGACGAAGACGAGGACTTTGGGTGATAACATTTGATGCAATCTGGGTGACAGGGACATACGTCGCACAGACCATATGGCTATCTAGCTGGAAATTCAATCGAGATATCCCTGGGCCAGCAATCGACTGGACAAATCCCACATACCCTGGTGCTGTAATCATCTACCTTGCCTACGGCGCTCAGAATGGCTTGTTTCAAAACACCATAATTTGGCTTCTTGGCGCCATGACCAATCAGCCTGAGCGACTTGTTCATATGGGTGGTCTATGTACCGCAGGCTAGTATCTCTAATAACACTTGGTATTGGGGCGGATGCTAACAAAAACCAGTATTTTCGGCTGGAACAGCTGTTGCATTTGGTATTGATGCCTCCTTCGTCCCTTATCAAACCGAGAATGTAGTCTACTTCGCAGTCACCACTCTCGCATGGCCAATAATGTTCTTCATTGCTGCTAAATGTACGACTAATACAAATTACTTCAGAGAGTCTGGTGTTGGTGTCCCAGTTCATGTCCAAGTTGAGCAAAGGCCCGGCCTCTCCTACTCAATTGAGATGACTTGATCTTACCATCGGGCAAGGTATGTTTATGGTTTGTGTGGTGGTGAAAGACATATTGGATATTTGGAGGACTTTTTACACAATTAATTCAGTAGGATCTTATGCTTCAGTCTCAAAAGTTTTCCCACGCACTTTAAAAGCATCTTTAGCTACTGTCTCTTCTACGAAATAGTCAATCTCCTTTAACAAGCTCATATCCATTTCACATATATCTCAGCGCACAGTGAGACCGTGCTATTATTATACTTCACCGGCAAATAGAGAATTCTTGTCTACAATAATCTACAGCCAACAGCACGCACTAGGATGTGTGCGCTCTGATTCCTGCGAGGACGGCAATAAAAGCAGCAATGATCAGTTACTCAACAGCGGTCCGTTATTTCAGTAACAGAACAATTCATCGTTCAAAAACGACCCATCATACAGGAGCAATGAAAATCCCAGATATATGAAGCGGAAATCAAGATAAACAGCTGGGCTGCGCCGCGTGATTTCGTAATCTATTCTCCAATAACGCAACAGTCTCCTTCTACGTTGATTGGTACTAGTCTCTAAATCGGAAAAGGGGACTCTATGCAAGCACTGAAGCACCGAGAAGCTATGGCTTCCAACATCAAACATGATTCTCTCACGGAGAAGAGATATAGCACTTCTGGTTGGTAACCTAGACCATAGATAGAGCGCGGAAAGAGGATGTTGATCTGTGAGAGAGCCTTTATTTACATTTATTGAGACATATATGCCGCCAGGTAACGCCAAAGTCCATCCAGACTCCCTATGCAACGCTGAACGTCAGATGCTTGTATTCCATACAGGTCGTTAGCGGATATGAGTCATTCCGGTCGGCTCTTCTATACCGTAGGCACCAGTAGGGTGCCTAGCTTACGATTTGTATATAAATACGCCCAGAACCTCCCATAGTCAATAATTAGGGCATTTGGCACCCTCATAACCTGTAACACACTGTTGCTTTGCACTTTCGCGACTATGATTCCTTTCGTACGGGCTGGATACGCGCTTTGGGCATGGGAGACTGAGAAAATTGTTGTTGTGACATGATGAATGGATGTCTGCGAGATCCGAGATAATTGGCATAGGCTTCGGGAGTAGAGTCCGTTCGGATCATGCTTCCAATCGACATGAAGAACCTAATAGCCAAACCCGGATTAGCATCAGCCTAGAGAACTTCCAGACTCTACTAACCCAAATGCAGCCCCAGAGCCAAGCATAGTGTTTCCTAATGTCCTCATAACACCATTTGGTCCAGCACCGTATCTCATGATGTTCACCGAGCCTTTTGCCGTCAGCTTATTCCACAATCTAGAGGAATCAGTAGATCTACCGAATATGAAGCCGATTATAACTCCAACAGCTGTAACACATTCGTTAAAACAGGCGTATATACATCTCTGCGTTCTTGTAACTTACTAGTGCCCATCATAGCTCCCATCTTGACTGTTTCCAGATCAGTACATCTCACTTCGAGCCCGTTACCAGGAAAGCTCATGAACTTACACTTGTCAAAAGTTGACGGGCCGCTCATGCCGGTGCCTACGGGGACGGGCATTTTGAATATGGAGGCAATTGATAACTCTGTGCAGGATTGCAAGTCGTTGGAGTCAAACGTAGAAGGCGTCCCTACGGAACCAAAACTTAGCACAGTCTATGAAACGGCATGTTCCGAAACATCGACGCACAGGCCATGTCACGTGATGTTAAGAAGGAGTTGATTGAGATCAACCTGAGCGGTTTCTAGAGTAAGAAATTATGATAGAAAATGATGAATAAGTTGGTTCATTGTCCGAATCATAACATTTACACATTTCTATAAAGGCATCTGGTCGCGTGCCCCGTCATACACGAACTCGAAACTATCGCCCGGTCACGGCACGTTTCCCTCGCGCTAAGCCAGACGCCCAGGCGAAGCGAGAGATCTTTAGCTTTGGCCGCTCTAACATCCAGATGAGGAGGCTCTTCATCAACCGCAATCCCTACCAGCCGTCAGCGCGTTTCAAGCATATATTCCACCTGGATTTGGAATATTACCTCTCGAGTAAGTCATTACTGCCTGTTTGACGCTCATTGTTCGCCTTTTCTGGTCAATAAGCGCCTCAGAAACCTATGCGCTGACAATTCCCTGGAAGCCCCCGAGACCAGTTCACGACGCCTCCATTGCTGGAATATATCGTCTGGCAAGACATCTCGATAGAAACACAATCACAGAGGAGGGAAGCTTGGCCTGCGTGGTGACTAGGGTGCTGCAAAACCGTAGGAAATACCACATCTTCACTACAACTAACGGCCCTTTTTATCGAGGAATACGACATTGTCATAAAGCCCAAATTATCTTCCCCAGCCATCTTACAGATGACGGCCGTAGCAAATCCACCGAGCTTTCAACAGATCAACCGTGCGGCATGGGGTGCTAATGGTGCTCAAGGAGGTCTTAACTCTATGAACGCTGACGAAGTCGCTCGAATCTTCATGCCGCGGAAGAGCGCACAACGCGCCAACTCTTCATCTTCCATTTCCTCAAACGCCTCTGTTAGTTCATCTTCATCATCCTCGACTGCTACAATGACACAACCAACCCCGCAAACGAACGGTATATCAATACCTCCCAGTAACGACGGTGGAGGGTGGAATGCTACTACTGCGCGGAAGAAACCCCAAAGATCAGGACCATGGCCTTCAATCAAAGCAGAGCCAGTATCTGCAGTGAGTAATGCACGCCCTCAGTCGGTATTAGCTACAAACGGTGCATCTGCGGCCTCGTCCATATCCTCTATCCAGCAGCCATCTGCAGTCGTTCCATCACAACATGTCATGCAATCATCTTCACAACAACAAAGTGGTGCACGACAGGGAGCGCCACCCACTGGGGAGGGTAATCCAGTGCTCTACTTGCTGTCGATGAATGGGACTTTTGAGCGAAAAACCATCACAGTTCCCTACTATCCCGAAAGTTTAAGAATAGGACGCCAAACCAATGCCAAGACTGTACCAACGCCAACCAACGGCTTTTTCGACTCAAAGGTCTTATCTAGACAACACGCCGAGATCTGGGCCGAACGTAATGGAAAAATCTGGATACGAGATGTGAGATCTTCGAACGGGACATTTGTTAATGGTACTCGTCTTTCTGCCGAGAATAGAGATTCAGAACCCCATGAGTTGCAATCACAAGACCATCTAGAGCTAGGTATCGATATTGTTAGTGAAGATCAGAAGACTGTTGTGCATCACAAGGTCGCCGCGAAAGTCGAGCATGCCGGTTTCCTTGGAGCAAGTAACAATGTCCTTGATATGAACTTTGGCGACCTCGACCCGGCTAATGGAGCACTTATCCTACCTTCGCAGACACTACAGAACGGCATACCGATGAGGGGGAGAACAGCCAGTCAAGGATCTGTTGGGAGCAACGGACGTTTTGGGCCGCCTGCCAGTGTTGCTCCAACCAATATTAGTAATGGCCAACAACGTCCTATGAATTTTTGGTTGACTCCAGTGACGACAGAGCAGATTGTCAAGAGACTTACTGTACGTGCAGAAGAATTTATCAGTGGATTTAACTAATAATAGCACAGCATGAGATGAGAACGGCAAAATTACAAACGACTGATTTAGGGCGGACTGAGCAATTCTTTAATACACTACTCTCGAAGGATGACATCAAGGAGGCAGAGAAGAGTAACACGAATGAAGTACCAAAACACACTCAAGTAAACGGCGGGTCAATGTCATTCAAGTTAGACGGGAAGCCTCGTTTCTCGGACCCTCCAGCTCCTCCGCCTCAGCAGCCGCTACCAGAGAAACCAGATGTTATCCGCTCGCACGGATTTGATTCTGGAACGCCATCTCTAAAAAGATCCACGACTGAGCGACCTCGATCGGTTCCCAACGTCCCGCACGAACGGCCCGAGCCGACTAGTCAGATAATATTATTGGTGGAAGAATTAGCGACTGCCAAAAAAGAGATAGATGCACAAAACGCTCGAATGAGAGATCTAGAGGACATGCTTCAGAAAGAGCGAGAAGCTCGGGAAACGGCGGAAACACTTGCAAAACGACTTGAGATAGAGTCTTCTTCCAAGATGAATGGCTTCCCCAAGACTGGAATGGGGGGTAGCATCCTTGAGGAGGCTTTTGAACCACCGTCAGAGACTTTACCGGAAAAGATCGAGTCAAGTCCGAATGCCGCCGAGGAATTGCCCGCTACTGCCGTCTCTGTCGAAGCATCAACCACAAAACTCCAGGAGAGATTAGATTTAATGATGGCTGAAATGAGAGAAATGAAAGAACATATGGAATCGTATAGGAAACGTGCCGAGACAGCAGAAGCGGAACGCGACTCTGATCGCAAAACTTTGGCGGAGATGGTTGAAAAGATTCGTTCCGACGAGCAATCGAGGCGATCCAGTTCTACAGAGCGTGGTCGATCTTTGTCTAAGAAGGCACAGACTGCTGCGAAGCACCTAGTTACTGACGGCGACGAGGTCAATTCTGACACAATACCTCATTTCAAGAAAGAGGACACACAGAACGACAAGGCAGGAGGTGACTCTACCGGCACAGGCGTACTGGAAAATCCTTTGGCAGTTGCTTTATCACGGCCGCCGGGTAGTGATCATTTACTTTACAACTCTGCACCATACGCCTCAATGTTAGGCGTTGTACTTATTGGAATGGGTCTCATGGCTTACATGAACGGCTGGCAGAAAGTTGAACGATAAGGCCGGCAATTCACTCAGACTATATTTCTCCCCCTACCTTATACAACCTCTGATTAAGGTCACCTACTTAAGAAATGGCAATCTCATTTGTTATGTATTCCGTGGCGCGGGTACCAACATTCACAAGGCGTTGGTTTGGACTTGGCATGGGTTGCAGCAGTCCCATGAGAAATGTGAACATATTGAGGCTTGGCAGCATCTTTCCTTTTGTGCTTGGTTCGGGACGGGATGTGACATACGGGCCCAACGGCAGACTTTCGATCGCTCTTTTTCTAATTTTGGGAAATTGCGCGATGAAGCGTTCTTGTTTATATTGGTTTGGAGCGTTAAATGAAATATCATGTGATATTAAACTATGTATTGGCTTATATTGGAAAGTTCTTGTGACTTATGAATAAGAATTGTCCACATTGTAACTTTTAGTAGAAGTCCAAGCATGCTTGCAGAAGCCTTCCGTCCTACCAACTGTGTCGAACGGTCAGCTCGATATGCTCTGCTCTCCAATTAGTCCTTATTGAATCAGTAACAACTCGTTATAGAGTGCCTCAGGTTATTGAATCACGTGAGCCAGACACCACCCTTGTTGAACCCCTGTATGAATCCAAGAACGCTAAATAAATTTATCGAGATCTCTCCAAAAAAAGTTCGAATGTGCCCCGCGCAAGGCTTCGCAACACAAAGCGCCTTCTCACAGAGCGCATAAAAGCTACCAATTTTTTATGAGCATATTTGTCCGAACTGAAGATTCTATACGCGATGGCTGGAGAGGAGGTTAAAACGAACGGTACCACGCCAGCCGACAGACATGCTATCGGAATTGCTTTTGGCAACTCGAACAGTTCTATAGCATATACTACTATCGAGGATAAGGCCGAGGTCATTGCCAATGAGGAGGGAGGCAAGTTAACATTTTCTCTCCTCTGCGCCGACCTTTCTGCTAAATTTAATTTCAGACCGTCAGATTCCATCAGTTTTGTCATATGTTGATGGTGAAGAATTCCATGGCACTCAGGCAAAGGCGCAGCTGGTGCGGAACAGCAAGAATACTGTCGCATACTTCAGGGACTTCTTAGGACAAGAGTATCTACTCTTCTTGACCTTTAACTCGGAATAATTGCTAAATCTCATTGTCTAGGTTCAAGTCGATAGACCCCACCCACTGCCACGCATCCGCACATCCACAAGCTCATGACTCCACTGTTGCTTTCACAATCAAAGATAAAGAGGATGACACACCTTCAACTGTCACCATATCAGAAGTCTCAACGCGTCACATAAGGCGCCTGGCTTCTTCGGCTTCGGATTTCCTGGGCAAGACGGTGAATTCAGCTGTTATTACGATACCCACCAACTTTAGCGATAAGCAGAAAGAAGCATTGATCAAGGCCGCCAAAGGTGCAGATATTGAGGTTTTGCAGTTAATTCACGAGCCTATCGCTGCACTACTGGCCTATGATGCTCGTCCAGAATCAATCGTATCAGACAAGATTGTCGTAGTTGCTGATTTTGGAGGCACTAGGTCTGATGTGACTGTTGTTGCTTCAAGAGGAGGAATGTACACGATACTCGCGACCGCGCACGATTATGATTATGCTGGTTGTCATCTGGATCAAGTTCTCATGGACCACTTCGCAAAAGAATTCATCAAGTGGAACACAACTGATCCACGAAAAGAAGTTCGAAGTCTTGCAAAACTGAAACTCGAGGCTGAGGCTTGCAAGAAGGCGCTTAGTATTGGAACAAATGCTAGCTTTAGTGTGGAGAGCTTAGCGGAAGGAATTGACTTCGCATCTACAATTAACCGGTTACGGTACGAAACCATTGCCCGGAAGATCTTCGACGGGTTTACCAGACTTGTTGAGGGCGTGATAAAGAAGGCCGACTTGGATGTTCTTGATGTGGATGAAGTCATCCTTTCTGGCGGCACTTCGCATACCCCTAAGATAGCATCCAATTTCCGATCAATCTTCCCAGAAACGACAAGAATCCTGGCACCCTCCACCACTCCGACCGCCATCAATCCGTCAGAATTACAAGCTCGTGGAGCGGCCCTCCAAGCAAATCTCATACAAGAATATGAGTCAGAAGACATTGAACAGTCTACGCATCCTGCTGTCACAACGGTAAAGCACCTTACAAATGCCATTGGTGTTCTCGCCATTTCGGATGACGAATCGAAAGGCATCTTCACGCCCATCATCGCCGCGGAAACAGCCGCCCCAGCGCGGCGCACAATTCATATCGCCACTCCTAAAGAGGGCGGCGATGTCCTTGTCAAAGTCGTAGAGGGTGGCTCGCACATCAAAGTTACGAAGCCGGAGCCGAAAGCAAAATCTAATGGCGCTACTGTCGAGGATGCGAATTCTGACGATTCGGAAGAAGATAGTAGTGAAGAGGAGGAAGAGGAGAAGAGAGAAAAGGTCTGGAAAGTAGGCAAAGTTTTGGCCGAAGCCGCCGTCAAGGGGGTGAAGAAGGGTGGTAAAGTCGAGATCATGATCAACGTCGCAGGTGATTTGAGTGTCACAGTCACTGCGAGAGAAGTTGGTGGAAAGGGCGGAGTTAGAGGGAATTTAAGTGCGCCTGCATAACGTAGATTACGTGGATACTGTGCATGAAACATATCAGGGTATAGATGTGAGCGGGTGTTTTTCCTTCCGGAATTTTATGGTTCTTTTCTCTAGAAAGTCTTAAGGCTGGTATAGAGAAGCAAGCTTTTCAACGAATACACGAGGCTTGTTGAGCGCTACACTCCCTTTGCCCTACCCTCAACCTCTCCCTCCTCTTCCGGCATGCAACACCCTGCTCCCCGGCAGTCTCGCACAGTTGAGATGAGGTGAGGTGCTAGTTGCAGGTGCTGTTGCTGTTGCTGTTGCTGTTGCTGTTGCTGTTGCTGTTGCTGTTGCTGTTGCTGTTGCTGTTGCTGTTGCTGTTGCTGTTGCTGTTGCTGTTGCTGTTGCTGTTGCTGTTGCTGTTGCTGTT
>Ga0335074_10005794_pt1 | contig 17121 bp, 19 predicted proteins | sample Lox_Sample_23_FD_206715 | JGI IMG/M metagenome (GOLD analysis project Ga0335074, IMG submission 206715) | Soil microbial communities from Loxahatchee National Wildlife Refuge, Florida, United States - Lox_Sample_2.3 | ecosystem: Environmental > Terrestrial > Soil > Wetlands | place: USA...
TCCTCGAGCCTCCACATCGCAGACGGTGCCATAGCGCGCCCGCACGGCGCAATGTGATACCCGCACAAATGCGGGCAGGGGAAATGCTGGCCGTACCATGCTGGCCAGGCCGAACCTGCCGTATATGGTGTTTAGGTGGCTGGCCTGGATCTATCCGCCCTAGAGGCGATCGACGTGCACGTACACGTCGAATCGGACGGGCACGGGCGGTTGTCCCTCGACGATGGGCTGCTCGCTGCGTCGGCGAAGTACTTCAAGGCCACGGCCGACCGGACGCCCACGGTGGAGCGGATCGCCGACTATTACCGCCACCGCCAGCTGGCCGCCGTTGTGTTCACCGTGGACGCCGGGACGCAGACCGGTCACCCGGCGCTGTCGAGCGAGGAGATCGCGGACCGGGCCGCGGCGCACCCCGACGTGCTGATCCCGTTCGGCTCGGTGGATCCGCGGACCGGCGGCGAGGCAGTACGCCGGGCCCGGCGGCTGATCGGCGAGCACGGCGTGCGCGGGTTCAAGTTCCATCCCAGCCTGCAGGGCTTCTCGCCGGACGACCAGAGCTATTACCCGCTGTACGCGGTCATCGAGGAGGCGGGCCTGCCCGCCGTCTTCCACACCGGCCAGACGGGCATCGGGGCCGGCCTGCCCGGCGGCCGCGGGATCAAGCTCCGCCTGTCCAACCCGATGCTCCTCGACGACGTGGCCGCGGACTTCCCCGGCATGAAGGTGATCCTGGCCCATCCGTCGGTGCCCTGGCAGGACGAGGCCATCTCGATCGCCACCCACAAGTCCAACGTCTACATCGACCTGTCCGGCTGGTCACCCAAGTACTTCCCGCCCCAGCTGGTCCGCGCGGCCAGCTCCTACCTGCAGGACAAGGTCCTGTTCGGCACCGACTATCCGCTGCTCACCCCGGAACGCTGGCTGAGCGACTTCGAGCTGCTCGACATCAAACCCGAGGTCCGGCCCAAGATCCTCAAGCACAACGCCGTCCGCCTGCTCGGGCTGGGCGACTGATCTTTTTTCCGAACGGGCCGTGGTGCGTCTGGCCGCCAATGTGCTTGCCGATGTTCGGAACCTGCCGCTGCCGGGCGATGATCTGGTGTGGGAACCCAGCCGCAGACATCCGGTGACGCGGTCGCAGCCATATACCGGCGCGCGTTGCCGCAGGTCTACGGGTACCTGCTGCCGCGCTGCGGCAGCACGGTGGTGGCCGAGGACCTGACCGCGGAGACGTTCATGGCGGCGGTCACCGCCGTCAGGCAAGGCCGCGTCCAGGCACCAGAACTGACGGTGGCGTGGCTGGTGGGAGTGGCCAGGCACAAGCTGGCCGACCACTGGCGGCGCTCCGCCCGGGAGCAGCGCGGCCTGGCCGAGGTCGCCGTGCTCACCGAGGAGGCGGGCGACCCGTGGGACGAACACCTGGACGTACAGGCCGCGCACGCCGCCCTGGCCCGCCTGCCCGGGCCGCAGCGGGCCGCGCTGACGCTGCGCTACCTGGACGGGCTGCCGGTCGCCGAGGTGTCCGAGTGCCTGGGCCGCAGCCTGCACGCCACCGAGACGCTGCTGGTCAGGGCGCGGGCCGCGCTGCGCCGTGTCTACCGGGAGGAGGGTAGCGGTGATGCCTGACCCGCTCGACGCGCTGCGCCTGCCGGTGGTGCCGGTGGAGCCGCGGCCGGAGTTCGCCGCCGCCCTGCTGCGGCGCATCGGGGGAGCCGCCGAACCCCCGGCCGGCCAGCCCGCCACCGTGCGGTACTTCGTCACCGATCTGGACGCCTCGGTGGCGTTCTACCGGGACCTGCTGGGATTCCAGGCAGAGCTCCGCCCGTCCCCGGCGTTCGCCATGCTCTACCGCGGCGACCTGCGGCTGCTGCTCAGCGTCCCCGGCCATGCGGGCGGCGGTGATGCCCTGCCCGACGGCAGCGTGCCCGCACCGGGCGGCTGGAACCGGATGGCCCTGCGGGTATCGGACCTGAGCGCGATCGTCGCGGAACTGCGCGCCAAGGGCGCCCGCTTCCGCACCGGCATCACCGCCGGGGTCGCGGTACGCCAGATCCTGCTTCACGACCCGGCCGGCAACCTGGTCGAGCTGTTCGAGCCCGGCGCCGGCTACCACGAGAGAACCCGGCACGAGGAGGAGAACCGATGAGCACCGTCACCGTCCGCTATTTCGTCACCGACCTGGACGCGGCGGTGGCGTTTTACCGGGACCTGCTGGGATTCCAGGTAGAGCTCCGCCCGTCCCCGGCGTTCGCCATGCTCTACCGCGGCGACCTGCGGCTGCTGCTCAGCGTCCCCGGCGGACAGGGCAGCGGCGGCGGCTCGGCCATGCCCGACGGCACGCTGCCCGGGCCAGGAGGCTGGAACCGGATCGCCCTGGAGGTCGCGGACCTCCCCGCCACCGTCGGCGAACTGCGGGACAAGGGCGCCCGCTTCCGCAACGACATCGTCACGGGCACCGGCGTCCGGCAGATCCTGATCCAGGACCCGTCGGGCAACCTGACCGAGCTATTCGAGCCGCTCGCCGCCTACCACGAGAGACCGCCGCAACCCGCTAACTAGCGGCCGCTTACCGCGAGGGCACGGCGCAGGTCGTCGAGTTGGTCGGCCAGGAGCCGGCGCAGCGAGGCGGGTAGCGCGGCGCCGGCCAGGGCCTCCTCGCCCGCCCGCAGCGTCGCGCCCGTCACGGCGTGGTGCGGGAAGCCGGATCGGACCAGCACCCGGGCCTCGGCCGGACGGCTCGCGGCCAGATCGGCGAGGTCGGGGAAGTAACGCGAGACGAACCCGGCCACCAGATCGGCCTGATCGGCCTGCCAGAAGCCCTCGGCGGTCGCGGCCAGCTGGTGATGGGACCGCCCGCCGGCGCCAGGGTCCCGGACGGGGCGGAACATCTCGGCCCAGGCGGCCTGTTTGGCGTCCAGGCCGGGGATCGCAGCGCGGCAGCGCGCGGCTCCCTGCTGCCCGGCGCTGGTGGCGTCCTGCCCGGCCTCCCGCTCGATCTCGAGCGGGCCGACGGCGCCGAGGACGGTCAGCCGCAGCATGATCTGCCAGCGCAGGGGAGAGTCTATGTCCGGGCCGCCGGGCCAGGTCCCCCCTTCAAGCCAAGACCGCAGCGTGCCGACGTCCTCCGGGCTGGACGCGCAGTCGATCAGCCTCCGCCCGGCCACCAGCCGGATGCCGTCGGCATCGGTCCCGGCCTGGGTTGCGTCGGCTTGGGCGGCGCCGGCTTGGGCGGCGTCGGTTTGGGAGGCGTCGGCTTGGGAGGGGCCGCGGAGCAGTTCGCGGCACAGGCCGGCCAGATCGGCGAGCGCGGCGGCGCGATGCGGCCGGGGCAGGTACTGGTCCGCGATCGTCCAGCGGGCGTAGCCGAGCACCTGCCCGGCGATCGAGCTGTCGGTCACGGCGGGAAGGTGCCTGACCGTGAGGTCGACGAAACGCCGGGCCGGGAGCTGCCCGTCTCGGACCATATCGCGGATGGCGTTCCAGGCCACGGCCCGGCTGAGCGGGTCGGCGAGGTCCCCGATGCCTGAGACTAGGGCGGCCAGGGACACCGGATCCAGGCGCACCTTGCAGTAGCTGAAGTCGCCGTCGTTCGGCAGGATCAGGGCGGGCACGGGGTCGGCGGCGTTCGCGGGCAGTGCGGCCGCGGCCTCGTCCGGCCCGATGCTGACCGGGACGCTGGCCCGCAGGACGAGCCCGTCGGCCCGACCGGGCGCCCGGTCGTACAGGCCGATCCACACCCGGTGCGGCCTGCTCCCCGCGTGCGTGACCAGCCCCGCCCCGGTGCCGTCCAGGTCTACGGCGAGGGTGTCCACGCCGGGGCTGCGCAGCCAGCGCGCCGCCCAGTCACCCAGGCTGGTGCCGTGCGCGCGGCTGAGGCAGTCCAGCAGGTCATCCAGGGTCGCGCTGCCGAACCGGTGCCGGGCGAGGTAGTCGTTGATCCCGGCCATGAAGGCCGGCCGGCCGATCCGCGCCGCCAGCTGGCGCAGCGCGGACGCGCCCTTGGTGTACGAGATCGCGTCGTAGCTGGCCAGCGCGGCGTCGGTGTCGGGCACCTCCTCCGGAGTTGGCGCGACCGGGTGAGCGGACGACCGCTGGTCGGCGTCGTAGCCGCGCGGTTTGTGCGACAGGGCGAAGTCGGCCCAGGTTGCGGTGAAGGCGGTGGCCTCCGATAGCACCTGGAAGCCCATGTACGTGGCGAACGACTCGCTCAGCCACACGTCGTTCCACCAGGCCATGGTGACAAGGTCACCGAACCACATGTGCGCCATCTCGTGCGCGATGACCATCGCGCGGGTCTGCCGTTCCGCGCGGGTGACGGCGGACTGGAACAAAAACTCGTCGCGGAAGGTGACGCAGCCCGGATTCTCCACCGCGCCGGCCTGCAGCTCGGGTACGAACGCCTGGTCGTAGGAGTCGAACGGGTAAGGCTCGGCGAAGATCTCCAGGTAACGGTCGAAGCAGGCCCGGGTAACGGCGAGAATCTCGGTCGCGTCCCGGTCCAGGTACCCGGCCAGCGATCGCCGGGCGTGCAGGCCGAACTCCACGCCGCGATGCCCGGTCCTGATGCTGTAATAGGGGCCCGCGACCAGCGTGAACAGGTAGGGGGAGATGGGCGGGGTGACTGCCAGCTGCCAGCGGCCGCCGACCGGCCTGGCCACGCCGTTGCCGATCACCGTCCAGGCGTCAGGCGCGGCAACGGACGCGGCGATGGGCGCCTTGAGGTCAGGCTGGTCGAATGCCGCGAACACCCGCTGCGCACTGTCCAGCCCGGCGTGCACGGCGAGATAGGTCTGGCCGTCGGCGACGTCGGTGAAGCGGTGCAGGCCCGAGCCGGAGCGTGAGTACGGCATGTCGGCTTCGATCCGCAGCTCGTTGGCGGCCGGCAGCCCGGCCAGCGGCAGCCGGTTGCCGTGCAGCGTCCCCGGATCCAGGTCCTGCCCGTTCAGCACGACCCGGCGCAGCCGGGTCGGCATCAGCTCGATGAAGCTGGACGCACCAGGCTCCCGGCAGCCGAACCGGACGGCGGTGACCGACCCGAAGGTGTCGTCCCCTGATGTGTCGTTACCGCCGCTGAGGTCCAAGTCGACCTGGTATCCGAGAACGTCGATCAGCCGGGCGCGCTGCCGCGCCTCGGCGTGGCTGAGCGCACTCGCGGGTGTTCCCGATGGCAGCGTGATGAACCCAGCCTATTTCGGTTCAGCCACGAATCGGCACCAAGTCCGTACGGGGGTTGATCACCCGCCGGCCACCGGCCTTGAATGAGGGTTCATGCCGGAACTTCCCGTTCACGACGATGAGGACCATGGGTGATGAATCCGGGTTCAGTGCTGGAGGTCAGGAACGTGACGGTGCGGTTCGGCGGGCTGACCGCCCTGGACGCCGTATCGCTCGCGGTTCCACCCAACCACGTCATGGGTGTCATCGGGCCGAATGGGGCCGGAAAGACCACGCTGCTCAACGTGCTGTGCGGCTTCATCAGGCCCGACCACGGCGACGTGCTCTTCGACGGCCGCCGCCACCAGGTCAGGCCGTACCAGTTGTCCGCGCTCGGCGTGGCCAGGACCCTGCAAGGCGTCGGCCTCTACAACGGGCTGACCGCGCTGGAGAACGTCATGGTCGGCGCGACCTGCCGCGCCAGGGCGGGGTTCTGGTCGGCGCTGCTCTCGCTGCCGCGGGCAGGGAGCGATGAGCGCAGGCTGCGTGACCTGGCCCGCCGGGCACTCGAGCGGGTCGGCGCGGCCGAGGTGGCAGACGCACGACCGCAGGGGCTGTCCTACGGGATGCGCAAGAAGGTGGCCCTGGCCCGGGCGCTGGTCGCCGAGCCGAAGCTGATCCTTCTCGACGAGCCCGCGAGCGGGCTGAGCGAGATCGAGCTGGCCGAACTTGGCGCGCTCATCCGCGACCTCGCCACCGAGGGATCGCTGATGGTGATCGAGCATCACATGGACCTGATGATGTCGGTCTGCGACTCGATCGTGGTCCTCGACTTCGGCCGGGTGATCGCGACCGGTTCGCCGCGTGAGGTTCAGGACAACCCCGCCGTGACCGCGGCCTACCTCGGCACGGCCGATGCTGGTGACGCTCCCGACGGTCCTGGCGGCGCCCAGGGAAACAGCGCCCAGGGGAACGGAGGGCCGGCCGGGTGAGCAACGGAGCCGATGCGCTGGCGGTCGAGGGCCTGGTCGCAGGCTACGGCCAGGTCATCGCGCTGGACGGCGTCACGGTGCAGGCGGGCGCGGGCGGCATCACCGCGGTGCTCGGGGCGAACGGCGCCGGCAAGACCACCCTGCTGCGCGCGATCAGCGGCATGATCAAACCTCGCGGCGGCCGCGTCGTGTTCGGCGGCCACGACATGGTCGGCCGCAGCCCGGAGCAGATGGTGCGGGCGGGCGTCGCCCATGTCCCCGAGGGACAGGGCGTGATCCCGGAACTCACCGTGGAGGAAAACCTGCGGGTGGGCATGATGGCCTGGCCGTGGGGCCAGCGCGGACGGCGGGCCGAGCGGACGGCGGCGCTGGACGAGGCGTACACGCGCTTCAAGCCGCTGGCCGAACGCAGGCGCAAGCTGGCCTCCACGCTGTCCGGCGGCGAGCGTCAGATGCTGGTGATCGCGCGCGCCCTGCTGACCAGGCCGCGGGTGCTGCTGCTCGACGAGCCCTCGCTTGGCCTCGCGCCGCGGGTGATGGCGCAGGTCATGAACCTGGTGGTGCAGCTCAGCCGGGAGCACGGGCTCACCATCGTGCTGGTCGAGCAGAACGCGCGGGGGGCACTCGCCATCGCCGACCACGGCGTCGTGCTCAACCTCGGCAAGGTGGTCGCCTCGGCCGACGCGGCAACCCTCGCCGCCGACGTCGCGCTACGTCATCACTACCTCGGGTTCTAGCGACACGCAGTGTTAGCCATATGCAGGGAGCATGCCAGTGGTCGAGTTCCTTCAGTTCACGCTCAGCGGCATCGTCTTCGGGATGGTCTACGCCGCGATAGCGCTGTCCCTGGTGCTGATCTGGCGGGGTACCCGGCTGCTGAACTTCGCGCAGGGCGGCATGGCCATGCTCACTACCTACGTGGCGATCGAGGTGATCTACAAGACCCAGTCCTACTGGGCCGGGTTCGTGATCGCGCTCGCGGCCGGCCTCGTCCTCGGCGCGGCCTGCGAGCTGACCGTCATCCGGCCCACCGCGGGCAAGCCGGAGCTCAACGCGGTCATCGTGACCATTGGCCTGCTCATCTTGATCGAAGGCCTGGCCGGAATCTTCTTCGGTGGGGCGTACCGGTCCTTCCCCCCGGCGTTCTCCATCACCGGGCTGAGGGTCGGCGGCACGCCGCTCGGCGTGTCCCGGTTCGACGTGTTCGTCGCCGCGGCCGTGCTGGTGGCCACGCTGGTGCTGGCCGTGACGTTCCGGTACACCACGGCCGGGCTGCGGATGCGGGCCGCGGCGTTCAACGCGACGATCGCCCGGCTTTCCGGCATCAGGGTCGCGCGGGTGTTGACCGCTGGCTGGGCGCTGGCCGGCCTGCTCGGCGCCCTGGCCGGCGTGCTCGTCTCGCCGTCCACGTTCCTGTACCCGAACAGCATGGACGCGATCTTCGTCTACGGCTTCACCGCGGCGGTGATCGGCGGGCTGGACAGCCCGGCCGGAGCGGTGGTCGGCGGGCTGGTGCTCGGCCTGGCGCTCAACTACGCGGGCGGTTACGTGGGCGGCTCTGTAGGCTCCGACGTGACCTCGCTTGTCGCCCTCGGCATCCTGGTCCTGGTGCTGATGATCCGGCCAAACGGGCTGTTCGCGGGCGCGCGGATGCGGCGGGTTTGACGATGAGCACGCTGCCCCGCAGGCTCGGCGTGGCCGTCATCGTGGCCGTGATCGTCGGGTACCTCTCGATCAGGCTGAACGCGTTCCGCGACTTCCAGATCGCCCAGATCGCGGTCGAGGTCACCGCGGTCGCCGGGCTCACCGTGCTGACCGGGCTGTCCGGCCAGATCTCACTCGGCCACGCGGCGTTCATGGCTGTCGGCGGCTACACCACCGCGCTGCTGCTGCTCCATCTCGCCTGGCCGTTCTACGCCGTACTTGTGGTGGCCGCCGCGGTTACGGCCGTCGCAGGAGCCGTGGTGGGAGCGGCCGCGGCCCGGCTGCGCGGCCCGTACCTGGCCGGTGCCACCCTTATGCTCGGGGTGGCGGTCCCGGCGGCGATCGCCTACGCCTGGCCGGCGACGTTCGGCGGTGACCAGGGCCTTAACATCACCTTCACCACCCCGGCCTTCCTCGGCGTGAACTTCCCGCCGACCAGATGGCAGGCCTGGGTGGCCACGCTGGTGGCGCTGATCGTCCTGGTGCTACTGGCGAACCTGGACCGCAGCAGGATCGGCCGGAACTGGCGGGCGGTCCGTGATGACGACGTGGCGGCCGCCCTTGACGGCATCAACGTCGCCGCGGCCCGCATCCGCGCCTTCGTGGTGAGCGCCACCTGCGCCGGGCTGGCCGGCGCCCTGCTCGCCATCGTCAGCCTGGGGGTCGGGCCCGGTGACTTCACGCTCACGGTCTCCATCGCGCTGTTGACCGCCGCCGTGATCGGCGGCCTGGGCACCCTGCCCGGCGCGTTGTGGGGGAGCCTGGTTATCGTCCTGCTGCCGACGTACGTCACCGACGTGGCAACCAGCCACGGCCTGTCCAGCACGGTCGGGTCCAACATCCCGCCCGCCGCGTACGGCGCGGTGCTCATCATCGTCATGCTCCTGTTCCCGCAGGGGATCCAGGGCGGGCTGCGGCGGCTGCTCTCGCTCTTGATCTCACTGTTTTTCGGTCCCGACCAGAAATCCCGTACCTGGCACACAGCCACGCCCCACGTCACGCCTTCGGCCGACGAAGCTTCGGCCGGCCAACACGAGAAGGAAGGCACTTCATGAAGAGATCCCAGCGCCTCCGCTGGCAGGTCACGGCGATCGCGTCCGTGGCCGCGCTTGGCGTCGCGGCGTGCTCATCGAGTTCCAGCAGTCCGAGCTCGACCTCGACCAGCAGCTCGACGGCGCCCCTTACCGCTTCCGCGCCCGGCATTACGCCGACCACGATCACCATCGGCAGCCACCAGCCGCTCACCGGTCCCGCCGCGCCCGGCTACGACGAGATCGCTCCCGCGTCGACCGCGTACTTCGACTATGTCAACGCGCATGGCGGCGTATACGGCCGCAAGATCATCTACAAGTACCTCAACGACGCCTACGACCCGACCACGACCACGTCGGTCGTCCGCCAGCTCGTGCTACAGGACAACGTGTACGCGATCTTCAACGGCCTCGGCACGCCCACGCATCTGGCCGTGGTGGGCTTCCTCAACTCCGAGAAGGTCCCCGACGTGTTCGTCGCGTCCGGATGCGACTGCTGGGACAACCCGACCACGTATCCGGAGACCTTCGGCTGGCAGCTCGACTACATACGCGAGGGCAAGATCCTCGGGCAGTACGTGGCGCAGAACTTCAAGGGCAAGAAGATCGCCTACTTCTACCAGGACGACGAGTTCGGCATGGACGGAGTCAAGGGCCTCGAGGACGAGATCCCGGCCTCACAGGTGGTCGCCAAGGAGAGCTACGTCGACACCAACGTCAACATCGCCCCGCAGGTCGCGGCGCTGCGCGCGTCCGGCGCTCAGGTAGTGGTCTCGTTCTCGATCCCCGCCTTCACCGCCCTGCTCAAGCTGAACAGCCTCAAGCTCGGCTTCAACCCGCAGCTGGTGGTCAGCAACGTCGGCGCTGACCCGATAACGCTGTCCGGCCTGCTCGAGGCGTACGCCAAGCAGGGTGGCGCGACCGTCAACGGCAACCAGTTGACCCAGGGGATTATCACCGACGGGTACCTCCCGGCGCTCAGCACCAGCGACCCCTGGTACAACCTGTTCGTCAAGATCCACAACCAGTACGACGCCAAGGAGCCGCTCGACGGTAACTTCTTCTACGGCATGGCCGCCGCTTACACGTTCGTCGAAGCGATGTTCAAGGCGGGCCGGAACCCGACCAGGGCTGACCTGGTCTCGGCCATCAACGCCGGACTTCCGCAGGGTCCGTTCGTCGCGCCGCCCGCTTACTCCTCGACCGACCATGACGGTGCCACCGGCGCCTACATCGGCGAAATCGAGAACGGCGTCATCGTCCAGAAGGGCCCGGTGATGACGACGGACACCACCTCCACCGGCGCGGTCACCCAATACACGGGATCCACGCAGTCGCCGCCCGCCAGCGGCGTTCCCTCGCCGTGACGCAACATGTCCCAGCCCACTGATGACAGCTGAGGCGAACCGTATGGCGGGCGGCCGTGCCCGCCCGCCATCGGTGCTTTCCGGCCGTCCCGCCGATGATCGGCCTCCGGCAGAGCGGCTGCTGGCATCGGCCGAGGAACTGTTCGGCGCGCGCAGCTATCACCGGACCACGGTGGCGGACATCTGTGCCAGGGCCGGGATGGCCACCGGCAGCTTCTACTCGTACTACGAGTCCAAGGCGGAGATCTTCGCCGCCGTGGTCAGGGCGATCAACGCCGACCTGAGAGGGGCCATGAAGACGGCCCTAGAGCACGCCGACGGCGGCCAGCGCGGCAGGGAGCGCGCCTCCTTCCGTGCGTACTTCGACATGCTGTCCAGGCGGCCGTGGATGGACCGCATCGTCCGCGAGTCAGAGTTCATCGACCCGGCGCTGTTCCGCGAGTACTACGAGCACCTGGCCCGGGGCTACGCGCGCGGCGTGCGGGTCGCGCAGATGGACCGCGACATCGACGCGCGCTACGACCCGGAGGTCATCGCGTACGCGTATACCGGCATCGGCAACTTTGTCGGCATGCGCTGGGCCGAGTGGACAGCCGGCGGCCACGTGCCTGATGACGTGCTCGACGACGTGGTTGAACTGCTGCGCCGCGGGCTGGCGCCAACGGTCCCGCAAACGGGCCAGGACTCGCAGGTGAACTTCTGAGAAAGCTGGGGGATCAGATACCCCACGGGTGTGGATAAAACTGTGGAGATGGTGGGGACAGCGGCGGCCGGGGGCAGGTCGGCCGCGTCGGCCGACGCCCAGGCCAGCGGATCAGGCCCGAGCGCCATGAGTTCGGGCAACTGCATGGCGCACCAGGGCGAGATCGGTTGCCGCCCGGACCGGGCCGCTTCGCAGAACTGATCCCAGTCCACCCACCTGATCTCGGCGACCTCCGCCGGGTCGGGGGTCGGCGTCGCATCGGAGTAGGCCGCGTAGACCGGGCAGACCTCGTTCTCCACCACGCCGTTGGCCATCCGAGCGTGGTAGCGGAACCTCGGCAGCACCAGCACCAGTTCCGACGCGCCGATCCCGAGTTCCTGCCGCAGCCTGCGGCGCACGCTGTCGGCCAGCGGCTCGCCCGGCAGCGGATGCCCGCAGCAGGTATTGGTCCACGCGCCCGGCCACGTGCTTTTGGACTCGGCCCGGCGGGTCAGCAGGAACTGGCCGGCCCGGTTGAACAGGTAGGCGGAGAAGGCAAGATGCAGCGGCGTCCTGGTGTGATGCACGGCCGCCTTGGCCGCGGTGCCGCGAGCGAAGCCGGTCTCGTCGACAAGGACAACGTTCTCCACGTGCTCCCACCTGATCGCCGGTAAAAGGGAAGAGTAAAAGGGCAGGGGTGAAGATTACCCGCTATGAGCCTGTGCAGGCGGCGGGAACCTTAACTGTCCTGACGTAGGAGCCGTTGATGGCCACTGCCTCGTAGTACAAGGATCGCGGCGAGACCGCCAGCAGGTAGTCCTGGTTGAGGTTCGGCAGCGGGATCGTGGCGAGCCTGCGGCCGGTGACCGGGTTGGCGCAGTAGTTGCGTCCCGCACCGCCGGTGCCGTCGGTAATCCACACCACCCCGTCAGCGACGGTCGCCCTGATCCCGTTCGTGCCGCCGACATCGGTGGCCGCCTCGGGGGTCATCCGCGCGACGGTGAACCGCTCGACGTAACCCAGCATGCCGGTCGGCACCGACGCCCACACGCCGGAATCGATGACCCCGCCGACTTCGGGGGCGGTCACGCCGGCGGTCGTGCGGGAGGCGAGCAATGCTCCGGTCACCGGGTTACGCCGCTGGACCGCGCCGAGCCCTGTGTTGGCCGCCTCGCCGACCACCAGCACGGTCCCTGCCGAGTTGGCTGCGATGTCGGACGCGAAGGCGCCGCGGAGCGTGATCGCCGCGAGCACCCGCCCGCTGGTCAGCGAGACGCGCAGGAGGCGATCGCCGCCCGTCACCCACAGGGCGCCGGCCGCAATGGCCAATCGGTTGCCCGCGCCCGCGCCCGTATAGGACGCGCCGACGACCGACAGGTTCCCGCTAACGGCCAGGCTGGCCGGGTTCAGCCGCAGCAGCGACTCACCCTTGCTGCCCGGGGAGGTCGTCACCCACAGCCAGTGACCGGCCGCCAGCGGCGGACCGAGATACCCGGGGGAGAAGCGGTGCGAGGCCTCGATGGCTCCGGTCGCCTGATTGACCCGCGCGAGCTCGAACTGAGGCACCGACGCGGTGGCCGGGTTGACCTGCCAGGCCACGAACAGGCCGTCGGCAGTCACGGTCACGGCGGGATTGACGAGCACACGGCCGAACACGCCGCCCGCCGCCGCCTTCTCCTCGGTCGGCAGGGTGACCGAAGCGAGCGTGCGGGAAGCCGATGCGGCCCCGGCGGCGGTGGTTCCCGCGGCCTGGCTCGCGCTGGCGCAGCCCGCGACCACGCTGGAAAATATGAGCGCTACGATGGCCGGCGCCCGGAGGCAACGAACAAACATACCCTTTAGACCCATTAGAGGGGTTTCTGGTTGTCGTTAATGCGACTCACGCGGGACTTCGTGGCCGCTGGCACCGACCAGGAAGTCCAGATCGGCGCCGGAGTCGGCCTGTAGCACGTGCTCGCAGTACAGCCGCGTCCAGCCCCGGCTGGCGTGCGGCGCCGGCGGCCGCCAGGCGGCTCGGCGTTCGGCCAGTTCGGCGTCGCTGACCTCGAGGGTCAAGGTGCGGCCAGGGACGTCCAGGGTGATCAAGTCGCCGGTCTGGACCAGGGCGAGCGGGCCGCCGACGGCGGCCTCGGGGGCGACGTGCAACACCACGGTCCCGTACGCGGTGCCGGACATCCTGCCGTCGCAGATCCGCACCATGTCGCGGACCCCGCGCAGCAACAGCTTGCGCGGCAGCGCCACGTTGGACACCTCCGGCATGCCGGGATAGCCGCTCGGGCCGCAGTAGCGGATGACCAGCACAGTGTCCTCGTCCACGTCGAGCCCTGGATCGTTCGACACGGCGTAGTAGTCGGCGGGAGAGTCGAAGACCAGCGCCGGGCCCCGGTGTTTGAGCAGGTGCGGCGAGGCGGCCGACTGCTTGATCACCGCTCCGCCCGGCGCGAGGTTGCCACGCAGCACCGCGGTGCCCGTCCCCGCGGGCTGGAACGGTTCGGCCACGGTCTTGACGACCTCGTGGTTCCAGCACTGTGCTTCCGCCACGTTCGCGCCGATCCCGGACCCGGTCACCGTGATCGCGCCGGAGTTCAGCAGGCCGGCCGACGCGAGTTCCCGCATAACCACGGGCAGGCCGCCGGCGTAGCAGAAGTCCTCCATCAGGTACTTGCCGTTCGGCTGCAGGTTGACCAGTGTCGGAACGTCCCTGGCCAGCGCGTCGAAGTCGTCGAGCGACAGCGGCACGTCCAGCCGCCCGGCGATGGCCAGCAGGTGGATCACCGCGTTCGTCGACCCGCCGATGGCGGCGTTCACCCGGATCGCGTTCTCGAACGCGTCCCTGGTCATGATGGCCGAGGGACGCAGTTCCCGCCGGACCAGATCGACGGCCACCTGGCCGGCCCGCTGCGCGGTCTCGTACCGGCGGGAGTCCACGGCGGGCCAGGTGGCCGAGTACGGCAACTGCATGCCAAGCGCCTCGGCCATCAACGCCATCGTGGACGCGGTCCCCATCGTCATGCAGTGGCCGTTGGACCTGGCCATGCACCCCTCGGCGAACGCGCACTCCTCCTGCGTCATCCGCCCGGCCACCAGGTCTTCCTCGAACCGCCACACCGCCGTGCCCGACCCGACGTCGGTGCCCTGGTACTTGCCGTTGAGCATCGGCCCGCCGGTGACCATGATCGCGGGCAGGTCCACGCTAGCGGCGGCCATCAGCAGCCCGGGTGTGGTCTTGTCGCACCCGGACAGCAGCACCACGCCGTCCAGCGGGTTGGCCCGCATCAGTTCCTCTGCCTCCATCGCCAGCAGGTTGCGGTAGAGCATCGCCGTGGGCCGCAGCAGCGTCTCGCCCAGCGCCATGGCCGGGAACTCCAGAGGGAACCCGCCCGCCTGCCAGACTCCGCGTTTGACCGACTCGGCCACCCGGTGCAGGTGGACGTTGCACGGCGCCAGTTCCGACCAGGTGGTGGCGATGCCGATCACCGGTCGCCCGTCGAATACCTCGGGCGTGAACCCCTCGCTGCGCATCCAGGACCGGTGGGCCATGCCGGTGCGCCCGGTCGCGCCGAACCACTGTGTGCTGCGGAGTGTGCTGTTTATGGTCATATAGCTATAACTAGCACCAAACACGGCGTGGCAGCGATGCGCGGGGGCGGGTACCACGGCCCGTTCTGTGAAAAGAAACAAGCTGTTAGGGTCGGCAGGGTGAGCCGTGTTAACGACCTGGGGGGTCAGACCGGGTTCGGGCCGGTACCGGTCGGAGCAGACGGGACCCAGCCGTTCGCGGCCGACTGGGAGGCGCGGGTGTATGCGCTGGCGGCGATGTTGCGGCGGCGCGGGGTGTTCAACAGTGACGAACTGCGCGACGCGATCGAGCGGCTGCCACCCGAGGTCTACCTGGGCGCGTCGTACTACGAGCGCTGGCTGGGGGCGCTTGAGATGCTTGTCGCCGAGAAGGGCGTGGCATGACGTACCCGGCGGGCGCCAGGGTCCGGGTGCGGAGCGGCGATCCCGATCATCACACGCGGGTGCCGAGGTACGTGCGCGGGCACACCGGAGAGGTCGTCGCGGTCCTTGGCCGCTGGCCGCTGCCCGATGACAGCGCCCGCGGCCTTCCGCCACGGACCGAGGCCTGCTACGCGGTCCGGTTCGTCGCCGCCGACCTGTGGGGGAGTGGTGACCACACCGTGACCGTCGACCTGTGGGAGTCCTACCTTGACCGGCCATGAGGATCTCCCGGCCGCGGCCCGCACCAGGCAGCTGGAGGAACGGCTGATCGCCGCCGGGCTGACCAGCGACAACGAGATCGACGAGTTCCTGACCGGGCTGTATACGCGCGCGTCGCCGGTCAACGGCGCGCGGATGGCCGCCCGGGCCTGGACCGACCCGGAGTACCGCGAGTTGCTGCTGGCCGACGGGAACGCCGCCGCGGCGCAGGCCGGCTTCGAGGACCTCAACTATCTGCTGCGTGTGGTGGCCAACACCGATCAGACGCATAACGTCGTCGTCTGCACGCTGTGCTCGTGTTATCCGGTGTCGCTGCTCGGGCCGTCGCCGGGCTGGTACAAGAGCTTCGCTTACCGGTCACGGACGGTCCGCGAGCCACGGGAGGTTCTGTACGAGTTCGGGGTGACGTTGCCGGAAGACGTCAAGATCTCGGTCTGGGACTCGACCTCGGAAGCCAGGTACATGGTGCTGCCCGCGCGCCCGGCCGGGACCGGCGGGCTGGACGCCAGTCAGCTGGCCGCACTGGTGACGAGGAACGGTCTCATCGGGACGGCGCTGGTATAGCGGTCGCCACGGCTTGCCAGGCCGCGAGCGCTTATCGGGGCGCGAGCGGTCACCGGGGCGCGAGTTGCAGGGCGCCGGCCAGGGCTCGCAGGGCGGGCAGCGGGTCGGCGCCGAGGGCCTGGACGGCCACGTGGTCCGCGCCCGCGTCCAGGTGCGCGGTGACGCCGCGGCCGAGTGCCTCGCCGTCGCCGTGCACGACCAGGGCGTCGATCAGCGCGTCGCTGCCGCCGTCGGCGAAGTCGGCGTCGGTGAAGCCGAGCCTGCGCAGGTTGCTGAGGTAGTTCGTCAGCCCGAGGTACGGGTTCCGCACGCGCGGCCTGGCGATGGCGCGAGCACGTTCGGGGTCAGTCTCGAGCACCACCTTCTGTTCGGGCGCGAGCAGCGGGCCCTGGCCGAGGATCTGCCGGGCCTGGCGGGTGTGCTCCGGCGTTACCAGGTAGGGGTGCGCGCCCGCGCTCCGGTCGGCGGCGAGCCGCAGGACCTTCGGGCCCAGCGCCGCCAGCGCACGCCCCTCGGCCGGCACCTTGAACGCGTCGAGTTCGTCGAGATAGCTGACCAGTGTGGCGTACGGGCTGCGGTACTCCTTGGTGGCTTCGGGGTGCCCGATGCCCAGGCCCAATAGGAAACGGCCCGGGTGCTTGTCGGTGATCCGGTGATAGTCGGCGGCGATCGCAGCGGCGTCGTCCATCCACACGTTGACGATGCCGGTGGCCACGGCGATGTGGTCGGTTGCGTCGAGGATGTCGTCGACCACGCCGAGGTCGCCGCCGGGGGAGCCGCCGAGCCAGATGGCCCCGTAGCCGAGGTGCTCGACCTCGGCCACCATCTCCGGGGTGAGCCCGGAGGAATGCCGCCAGATCCCAACCTTGCCCAGTTCGATGCTCATGACTCCCGACAGCCGACAAGCGCCGCTTTTCATTCCGCCTCGTTTCCGCTCAGCCGCGCCGCTCCCGGCGCAGGCGTGAGGACGGACGTCACAGAAACTGGTCGGCGGGTGCCACCGTGGTGACCGCCGCCAGCTGGGAGCGACTAGCGGCATCGGGGCGGTCCGCGTTCGCTGGTGCGGCCAGCGGCCAGAACGCGGCCGCGATGACGATGAGCAGGAGCCCGGTGTTGGGGTCCGTGCCCTGCCCGGTGAGGATGCCGCCGAAGTCCTCGATTATCCAGATGACCGTGCCGACGGCAGCCGCGACGAGGACGCCGAGCCTGCCGGCGACGCTGGCAACGCTGGCAACGCTGGTCCTAGTGGAGCTGGTGGAGCTGGTGGCGCGCCGGAGCGTCACGGTGGCGACGGCCACCGCGCACAACACGGCAATCGCGACCGAGACTTCAGCGCCTAGGTGGGCCATCAGGCGGGCCAGGACGCCGTCGATGGCGCTCACCCAGCCGGGCTCGCCGGCCCGCAT
>Ga0335074_10005795_pt1 | contig 17116 bp, 19 predicted proteins | sample Lox_Sample_23_FD_206715 | JGI IMG/M metagenome (GOLD analysis project Ga0335074, IMG submission 206715) | Soil microbial communities from Loxahatchee National Wildlife Refuge, Florida, United States - Lox_Sample_2.3 | ecosystem: Environmental > Terrestrial > Soil > Wetlands | place: USA...
TGACGACGGAGCGTTCAAACTCCCTCCGGGTTTTGGGACACCGCAGCAGAACCTGCCGCCGGGGCTGCGCGGGCCGCAGCCGGGCCGTCGTGGCCGGCCAGGCAAGAAGGGAAGGTAGCCTGGCATAGGCTGCCTGCCTTGTGGATGACGCCTGGGCTTGCATCATCTGGCAGAATGTGTTCGCGATAGCGGCTCCGCGGTGCCTTGCGACCCGCCCGGCCGCATACTCGGGGCAGCCGCCGGACCCCGCCCGGCGGGTTAGCGCCCGCCAACAAGACTGCTGGGAGATACCACACCCGTGGCTGTAAAGATCAAGCTGAAGCGCTTGGGCAAGATCCGGGCGCCGTACTACAGGATCGTCGTCGCCGACTCGCGCACCAAGCGCGACGGCCGGGCGATCGAGGAGATCGGCAAGTACCACCCCAAGTCCGAGCCGTCGTTCATTGAGGTCGACTCGGAGCGCGCCCAGCACTGGCTGGCTGTGGGCGCACAGCCCACCGACCCGGTCCGGAAGATCCTCGAGATCACCGGCGACTGGCAGAAGTTCAAGGGCCTGCCCGGAACCGAGGGGACGCTGAAGGTTCCGGCTGCGCGGGAGGACCGCAGGGAGATCTTCGCCGCTGCGGTGAAGGAGACCCTGGGCGATGCGGTCCAGCCTGCTAAGGGCAGGGGCTCCTCCGCCAGGTCCGCGTCTGCCAAGGACAAGGACTCCGGCGCCAGCCAGAAGGGCCAGGACTCGGAACAGCCTGCCGAGACAGCCGAGACCGAGGCGAAGGACACCGCAGCAGCCAAGTCCGAGAAGCCAGCCAAGGGCAGGTCCGGAGGCTCCAAGGGCGGCAACTCCCGCGCTGGTGGGTCGAAGGACAGCTCGAAGGCCCGCGCCGGCGGCGCCAGTGCCGAGCCGGAGGCCGCCGCCTCAGCCTCGTCCTCCGCCGACGGACAGGCCGCTGGCGGCGAGTGACGTGCTCGAAGAGGCCCTTGAGCACCTGGTGCGGGGCATCGTCGAATACCCAGACGACGTTCGGGTGGACAGCCGCGGGCTGCGCCGGGGCCGGGTCCTCGAGGTGCGGGTGCACCCCGAGGATCTGGGCAAGGTCATCGGCCGCGGCGGCCGGACGGCCAAGGCGCTCCGCACTGTGATCAGCGCCCTGGCCGGCAACAACTACGTCAGGGTCGACCTCCTGGACGCTGACGAGATCCGCTAGACGGCATGCAGCTGGTCGTCGGCCGGGTGGGACGGCCGCACGGGATACGCGGTGAGTTGACCGTCCAGGTGCACACCGACGACCCTGACCTGCGGTTCGCGGCAGGCTCTGTCCTGGCGACCGAGCCGGCCGAGCGGGGCCCGCTTACGATCCGCGCGTCTCGGTGGCACTCGGGGCGGCTTCTGGTGGCGTTCGACGGCTACGCCGACCGCGGCAGTGCCGAGGAACTCCGCGGAACCATGCTGGTCATGGACTCCGATGACGCGGGGCCGGCGGGCCCCGAGGAGTTCTGGGACCACGACCTGGTCGGGCTCAGCGTGGTTACCGTTGCCGGGGAGCCGGTCGGTGAGGTGACCGACGTCCTGCATCACGGCCAGGACCTGCTTGTCGTCGGCCCGCGGCAGATACTCGTCCCGTTCGTGGCGGCGATCGTTCCTGAGGTAGATGTCAGCGCCGGACGCCTGGTGATCGACCCGCCTGCGGGCCTGCTGGATCTCGAGTCGGCCGGCGAGTAAGGGGGGGTCGTGCTGCGCATCGATATCATCACGATCTTCCCGGAGTACTTCGCGCCGCTGGGCGTCTCGCTGATCGGCAAGGCGGCGCGCCGTGGGGACATCATGTTCGGGGTGCACGACCTGCGGACGTGGGCGCATGACCCGCACCGCTCCGTGGACGACACGCCGTTCGGCGGCGGCCCCGGGATGGTGATGCGGCCCGAGCCGTGGGGCGAGGCCCTTGATGCGGTGGTTCCCGAGGACCCGGCGGCCCGGCCTGGTTTTCAGGGCCGGGCTGCCGGGCTCGCGGGGGGTTCCGGGCCCTCGGGGTCCGGGGTGTCCCCGGGCGACGCTGTGTCCCCCCGGGCCAGCACGGCGCGGCTGGTGCTGCCAAGCCCGGCAGGCAAGCCGTTCACCCAGGCGACCGCGGCGCAGTACGCGGGCGAGAGCCATCTGATCTTCGGCTGTGGCCGGTACGAGGGGATCGACGCGCGGGTAGCGGAGGAGGCGCGCGCCAGGATGCCGGTCGACGAGGTGACAATCGGCGACTATGTCCTGGCCGGAGGAGAGCCAGCGGTGCTGGTGATCATCGAGGCAGTGTGCCGGCTGCTGCCGGGGGTGCTCGGCAACGCCGAGTCCGCTAGCGACGACTCGTTCGGCGGCGGCACCGGGCCAATGGCCGGGCTGATCGAGGGTCCCGCGTACACCAGGCCACGGGACTGGCGGGGACGTACGGTGCCGCCGGTGCTGCTGTCCGGTGACCACGCCGCCATCTGGAGATGGCGCCGCGACGCGGCACTGCGCCAGACCGCTGCCAACCGCCCCGACCTGGCCGCTAAGCTCGCCGCTGGGCACACCGAACCTGGCCTGGCCGCGCCCCAGGCACCGCTGGACGCACGGGACCGGCAGGTGCTGTCTGAGGCCGGCTTCCCACCTAGTGCCGAAGATATGGCACACTGAAAGCCGCCGCCCGGCTGTCATCCATGGCTGCCCGTATGCTTGCGAGCCAGCAGGGCGCGGCCTAGCGCCGTGGCGCCATGGCCCCCAGATCCGGATTCAGCGCATTCGCAGGCGTGCGCATGATGAGTAACGAGGTAGCTACAGCCATGCACACCGCGATTGCCGACATTGAGCAGGCACAAACCCGATCCGACATCCCGGGCTTCCGGCCGGGCGACACGCTGAAGGTACACGTGCGGGTCGTTGAGGGCACCAGGTCCAGGATCCAGGTCTTCCAGGGTGTCGTCCTGCGACGCCAGGGTGGCGGGATACGCGAAACCTTCACGGTCCGCAAGGTCAGCTACGGCGTGGGCGTGGAGCGGACGTTCCCGGTCCACAGCCCGTCGATCGACAAGATCGAGATCGTGACCCGCGGCCGGGTTCGCCGGGCGAAGCTCTACTATCTGCGCTCGCTGCGCGGCAAGGCAGCGCGGATCAAGGAGCGCCGCGAGCCGGTGAATCGCTAGCGGCCTGGCTCGGGCGGCTGGTGACCTCGGTATGGACAGTGATGGCCCGCGGCACGTGCGGCGCGCGCGCCCGGCGCGTGATCAGGCGGCGTTAGGCTCGACCTCGATGACCAACGACGATCAGGACGCCGCCGAGACTCAGGCTGTGCGGGCCCAGACAGCGAACCAGGCCGAGCCCGCGATGGACGCCCGGCTGCGGGGCAGCGACCAGCGGGATGGCGCCGCCGGGCCCGCCAGCGGGCCGGGGCTTGACGGCGGGTCCGGCTCCGGGGACGGTGCCGGACCGCAGGACGATGACCAGCCGGAGGACGGCAGCCGGCCGAAGCGCACTGACCGGCCAGCTGGGGCGAAGGGCAAGCCAGCCAGGAAGGGGTCGTTCTGGCGCGAGCTCCCGGTGCTGATCGTGATCGCCCTGGTGATCGCGCTCGTGGTCAAGACGTACGTCGTGCAGATGTTCTTCATCCCGTCAGGGTCAATGCAGGACACCCTGCAGATCAACGACCGCGTCATGGTCAACAAGCTCGTGTACCACTTCCGGCCGATCCATCCCGGCGACATCGTGGTGTTCAACGACGACGGCTCCTGGAACCCGGCGCCGCCTGTGGGCAAGCCAGCCACCGACCCTGTCGTCCGGCTGTATGAGGTGACCGTGGTCCGGCTCTACCACGCGTTCCTTGGCATGGTGGACGGCGCCACCCAGGACAACGGCAACATCCTGATCAAGCGTGTGATCGGCGTCCCCGGCGACCGCGTCGTGTGCTGCAACGCCCAGGGCGACGTGACCGTCAACGGCGTGGCCCTGAGCGAGTCGTCTTACCTGTACCCCGGCAACTCTCCTGGCAGTGCCCCGACACCGTTTGCCGGGCATTTCAGTATCACGGTGCCAGCCGGCCGGTTGTGGGTTATGGGTGACCACCGGGCCATTTCAAGCGACTCGCGGCTGCACACGCAGGATCCGTTCGGTGGAACTATCCCTGAGAACATGGTGATTGGCCGGGCCTTCGTGATCATCTGGCCGCCCAGCAGATGGCGAATCCTGCCGATTCCGTCCACGTTCAACCAGCCTGGCATCGCCAGCAGCAAGACGTCGGCCGCTGCCGCGTCGGCAGCTCCGTACGCGCCGCTCGCCGCCGGGTTCGTCGGTGCCATCCCGCTGACCCTGGTCCAGCGACGGGTGCGGCGCCGCGTCCGCAGCCGGAAGCGGCCGGCGGCGCCGCGCGCAATGCGCCCGCAGGGGCGGCCAAGGTCGCGGTCTCAGGCACCGCCAGGGTCGCGGTCTCAGCCACCGCCCAGACCGCGATCGGGGGCATGGCGCGGGTTGCGGTCCCGCGGCACGGCGATACTCCACCGACTGCGGGTCGGCCCGCCAGGGCGCCGGTCGCGCCACGGGTGACGGCATGGCGTGGGTGTCGGAGCGGCATCCGGCCTACACCCCACGGCGCGGCAAAGGCCTGGCCGGATATGAGCAGGCGCTTGCGCGGGCCGGGCTGGAGCCGGTGGCCGGGATTGACGAGGCTGGCCGCGGGGCGTGTGCCGGGCCACTCGTCGTGGCCGCGGTGTCGCTTGACCCGCGGCGCCGGTCCCGCCTGACCGGTCTGGCCGACTCCAAGGCGCTGACTGCCCCCGCCCGTGAGGCTGCGTACGACGAAGTGGTGGCGTCCGCCCTTGCCTGGCACGCGGTCGTGATCCCGCCCGGCGACATCGACGCCATCGGGCTGCACGTGTGCAACGTGAGCGGCATGCGGCGGGCCCTGGCCGGCCTGGACTGCACTCCTGGTTATGTGCTGACCGACGGGTTCCCGGTCCGCGGCTTCCCCGCGCCCACACTGGCAATGTGGCAGGGCGACGAGGTCGCGGCGTGTGTCGCTGCCGCCTCGATTATCGCGAAGGTGACCCGGGACCGGATCATGCGCGACCTGCACCCCGAGTACCCGGAGTACGGTTTCGCGCGGCACAAGGGGTACTCGACCCCCAGCCACATGAAGGCACTGGGCGAGCACGGCCCGTGCCCGGAGCACCGGATGTCCTTCGCCAACGTCATCGGGGTGGTGCGGGCACGCAGCGGCCTTCCTGCGGCCGACGTCGCGGCCCTGGCTGGCGTCGAGGGAGACCTCCCGGCCGCTGACATCGCGGACCTGGCCGGCAGGCAGGGGGACGACCTGGCGGCCGGCGCCGGGGACACCGATGGCGGCGAGGAAGGCGTTCCGGCGGCCGACGTGGGCGACCTGCCGGACGGCGAGAGATATCTCGTGGCCCCTGCCGCGGCATACCGGGCAGGTGAGGGCAGGAAAGTGTCTTATGGTTGACCTCATCCGGGCCAGGTCGGCGCGGAGACCGGGGCCGCTCTCGGACGGAGGGAGCATATGAGCGCGGAGGATCTCGAGAAGTACGAGACGGAGATGGAGCTGCAGCTCTACCGCGAGTACCGCGACGTGGTCGGGCTGTTTACCCACGTAGTCGAGACCGAGCGCCGGTTTTACCTCACCAACCAGGTTGATCTCAACGTGCGCACGACAGACAACGGCGAGGTGTACTTCGAGGTCACCATGCAGGACGCCTGGGTGTGGGACATGTACCGCCCGGCACGGTTTGTGAAGAACGTCAGGGTTGTCACGTTCAAGGACGTCAACGTCGAGGAGCTGGCAAAGAACGACTTGCAGGTTCCCGACCCCGACGACAAGCAGCAGGGCTTCTCCTAAAGCTGCCACTACCGCTGATCGCCACACCGCCACCGCCTCCCAAAGCGGCTTGGCCCGTCGGCCGTGGCTGGTTCGGCCCTGGGTGATCGGCCTCCGGGCAGTTCGGTCGGTGGGTGATCCGGCTTCTGCCTGGCCGGGCGGTGGCTGGCCGGAGGGTCCTCTGATCATCTGGTCTCATCTCCGGACGCAGCCAGTTGCGCAGTGAGCGGCAGCATGTAACCCTTTAACCAATATCGGGCGTCTTGTGTAACGCCAAGACGTCTGCGTCGGGGGAAGCTAAAACATGAGGGAGGGCGGCGCAGCCCAATGCTGCGCCGGATGCGCATGGAGGGGGAGGACGCATGCGTGTTTCATTCATCGAAGTTGAGACCAGCAAGACTGTGCAGGAGTGCGCCAGTGCTTTCCGGGACGCCGTTCAGACGAACTGTGGTCGCGGCGGAAAGGCGGTGCGCGCCTCCAGCGTGGTCCGTGGCGGGTTAGCGAACGACGCCGACGGCGGCGGTATCGAGTTCTTCACACCTGAGTCGTCGCCATTCGGCAGCGTCAACGGCGGTCCGGCCTGGTCGGCCGGTTTCTATGTACCGGGCTCCAGCAAGCTGGGCGGCGCTAAGCGGCCAGCCATTCACATCTACGTGGTCGATCACGGGGCCAAGCGCGAGGTCCAAGTCGTCGGCCCGTACGGCGTGGAAGACAAGGGCTCGACCGAGCGACTGCTCCGCAGCATCGCCCGCTGCTTCTAGCCGCCCGCAGAAGCGGATGGACACCAGGCTCACAGAACGTTGTGCTGGCCCCTAGGGCCTCAGGCTCGCAGAACGTTGTGCTGGCCGCCTGGGCCTCGTTGCTGATGGGAGACACCCGGTCCTGATTCGTTCCTGGGGCGCGGATTGTCCCGTGCGGGTCTGACATTTCTCGCTGATCGTCCACCGCTAGAGCCCGCTGTTGCCGCGCGTCCACAGCCCGCCCCGGTCATCGGCGGGCACCACCGGGAATCCGACACTGTCGGAGCCGGAGGTGGTGACCGGTGAATGCCAAGGATGTCCTTGGAAGACAGGGAGAGCAGGCGGCTGCGGATTTCCTGCAGCGGACGGGTATGAAGATCCTCGCCCGCAACTGGCGGTGCGGTCTGGGTGAGATCGACATCGTCGCGGCGGATCGCCGGGCTCTGGTCGCTTGTGAGGTGAAGACCCGGTCCGATACCCGGTTCGGCACTCCACTGGAGGCTGTGAACTACAGAAAGAGGAGTCGGCTGCGGCGGCTGGCCGTGCAGTGGGTGATCGCTAACGGTGTGCTGTTCGACGAGGTGCGCGTGGACGTCGTGCAGGTACTCAAGAGCGACGCCGAGCCTGGTGGCTTCACGATCGAGCACGTCCGGGGAGTGGGTTAGGTGTCGCTGGCGCGGACCCACTCGATCGCGCTGGTCGGCGTCGAGGGCCACCCGGTGGAGATCGAGGCTGACATCGAGAACGGCCTGGTCGGCCTGTTGCTGGTCGGACTGCCTGACACCGCGCTGCGCGAGGCGCGCGACCGGATTCGTTCAGCGATCCTTAATTCCGGGGAGAAGTGGCCTAACCGGCGGATCACCGTCGGCCTGTCGCCCGCCAGCCTGCCCAAGCGCGGCAGCAGCTTCGACCTCGGCATCGCGGTCGCGATTCTCGCTGCCGACGGGGCTGTCCCGCGCGCCAGGCTCGCGGGCGTGATGTTCGTCGGCGAACTGGGTCTGGACGGCAGGCTGCGTCCAGTCCGCGGTGTGCTGCCCGCTGTCGCCGCCGCTGCGGCAGCGGGCTTCGGCAGCGTCGCCGTCCCGGCCGAGAACGCGCGGGAGGCCTGCCTGGTACCAGGCTTGCGGGTGGTCGCGGTGCCCAGTCTCGCCGCACTGGTCGGGTGGCTGCGCAGCCAGGCCCGGCCGCGGCGGGCGTCCCGGGCTCAGGCGGCCGCCGGGCCGGGTGCCGAAGTCCAGACCTTCGATGGCGGGACCGTACCCCCAGACGGCTTGCTGGCTGCCGGCACCGCCAATCTCGGCTCCGGCGCCGGAGCCGACCTTGCTGATGTGCTGGGCCAGCCGACCGCGCGCCGGGCGGCTGAGATCTGCGCGGCGGGCGGCCACCACTTATTGCTGCTCGGGCCACCCGGGGTTGGCAAGACCATGCTGGCCGAACGGCTGCCCACCGTGCTGCCCCGGCTGGAGCCCGAGGCCGCGCTCGAGGTCACGGCCATCCACTCGATCGCCGGCAGGCTGCCTGCGGGGAGCCCGCTGCTGACCGAGCCGCCATTCTGCGCGCCCCATCACACGTCCACCAGGGCGGCCATCGTCGGTGGCGGCAGCGGCGTCCTGCACCCGGGTGCCGCCTCGCTGGCGCATCACGGCTGCCTGTTCCTCGACGAGGCCCCGGAGTTCTCTCATGACGTGCTGGATGCGCTGCGCCAGCCACTGGAGTCTGGGGAGGTGGTTCTGGCCCGTTCCGGGCTGACAGCCCGTTTCCCGGCGCGGTTCACGCTGGTGCTGGCGGCCAACCCGTGCCCATGCGCCAGCGCGGCGACCGCGCATGCTGCCTGCACCTGCACGCCGCTGGTCCGCCGCAGATACCTGGCCCGGCTGTCGGGACCGCTGCTGGACCGGGTCGATGTGAAGGCGGAGTTCATGCCGGTAGGCAAGGCCGAGTTGCTCAGCGACCGGAAGCTAACCGAGCCGAGCTCGGTAGTGGCCGAACGGGTGGCACTGGCGCGGCAGCGGATGGCATCCCGGCTGCACGGCACCCCCTGGCGGCTCAACGCTGAGATACCCGGGCGGGAACTGCGGCGCCGCTACGCGCCCGCGCCCGGTGCGCTCGCGCCGCTGGAGCGGGCAATGGACTTGGGCGAGATCAGTGCTCGGGGCGTAGACCGGGTCATCAGGCTGTCGTGGACCGTCGCTGACCTCGCTGGCGCTGAGCGTCCCACGATCGCCGAGACCAGCTACGCCCTCGGCCTCTGGCTCGGAGTCCAGCCGTACTGAGGCCTTGATGTGTTTACCCGGCGCGGCGGAGTCCTTGGGGTCCTCCGCCGCGCCGGGTAAACCGGGCTAACCGGATCAGGGAGTCTGCCCGGCCTGCTGCACAATGCCGCTGCTGACCAGGTCAATCCAGTACGACTGGGCATTGCTGACGCTGTCGTGACCCATGTAGGCGTAGGTCGAGGGGTTGATCATGATCTCGGACTTCGAGGAGCCCTGGGTCATGTAGAAACCTACCCCGGTCTGGCCTGCGTTGTCGGTGACCGACTTGTCGAAGTGCACCACGGGGTCCGTGGCCAAAACGCCGTAGACGGCCGCCAGCAGCTTGGGCGGCAGAACGTAGTAAATGAGGGTCGCTGAGATGGCTGTGAACACCGCGCTGTTGCCATCGCCGAGGCTGGGCGCTCCCGCTGGACGGCTCTGGGCGGCGGTCTCCAAGTTGTTCACGATGACCGCCCGCAGTGCCGCCGGGGTCGTGGGCAGCGACAGCACGTACGAGTACATGTCATTCGCGGTGACGTCCTTCCAGAACACTGGGGTGGGCTGCGCCAGGGGGCCCAAAGGGTTGATGACCAGCTGTCCGCCCTGGAGGTAACCGAATTGGTCCCCGTCGACCTGCGTCCAGGTGATCGTGGGGTTGGTCGCCCCCGGCTTGGGCTGCGCCTCAGGACGCAGGATGTCGCTGTACACCCACTGGTCCGGCTGCCACTCGGGCTCGCTGGCCGCGGCCTGCGAGGCATAGTCGGCTAGCTGCAGGCCGATGGCATCGGCGGACGTCTTCGGCGAGCCTCCCGCCTTCGCTGCCGGGTGCGCCGGCACGCTCTGCAGAGCGATCGCCGCGCCGATGGCGACCGCCGCGGCGATCGCTCCGGTCGCCACCAGCTTCGGCCCGAAGCGGCCCCAAGAGCTTGTCGACCGTCCGGGGCGCCCGCGCCGCGGTCCGCGGCCCTGACTGGTGGCCGCCGCCGCGCGGATCTCGGCGGACAGCCGCCTTTCCGGTTCGGTCAGGTCGATTCCGGCCGGGTAGTTGTCCCGCAGCTGCGCCACGAGGTGAAGTTCGTCCATGGCAAGGTTCCTCCTGATCAAGCGATGGTCGTGGGGTTGAAGTCGCCGAGCGCGGCTCGCAGCCTGCTCCTGGCCCGGTTCATCCGGGACCTGACGGTCCCCTCCGGGATGCCGAGCGCCTCGGCTACCTGGTCGTAGGTCAGATCGGCCCAGGTGATCAGCAGCACCACGTCGCGCTGGTCGGAATCGAGTTCCGCCAGCGCCGCGGCAACCGCGCGGCTGGCGGCGCCGGCGGCCAACCGCGCGTCCGCCCGTTCCGTGAAGGACTCGGCCACCGAGTCCACGCCGGTACGCGCTAATGCCTGGAGCTGCCGGACCTCGTCGCGGTGGTGCCTGCGGATCAGGTTGCCCGCGATCCCGTACAGCCAGGGGCGGGCGTCGCGCCTAGCCTGGTCGTAGCGGTCCCGCTGCCGGAACGCGACGAGGAACGTCTCGGCGACGATGTCCTCGGCCAGGTTGGGGCCGAGCCGGCGGGCGGCGTACCGGCCGACGCCGGTCGCGTGCCGCAGGAACAGCAGCGAGAACAGCTCGGGCTCCCCGCGTGATCGCCCGATAATCTCACCGTCGGGTTCGTCATCACCGGTCGCGGCGGGTTTCATGACCGTCTGGTGCGCATGGCTCATGCGGCAGTCCCTTCGAGGTGGTCGTGACACCCGTAATTGCCCGCACGCGCGAGGTTAGGTCCCGGCGCGCGCAAACGACGCGGAGGACAGCAGAGCCTCAGGTGGCCCGACCAGTGTCCGCACATAACATGACTGCATGCGCTTCAGCGTCTGGCCCTTGGCAACCAATTCCTGGGGCGACATCCACGAGATCGCCGCTCACTGCCAGCAGACCGGCTGGGACGGTGTGTACATCGCCGATCACTTCATGCCGAACGGCCCCGGCCCCGAGCCGCTGGACGGGGACATGCTGGAGTGCTGGTCGGTCATTGCCGCGCTGGCGGCGTCGGTCCCGCGGCTGCGGCTGGCCCCTCTGGTGACCAGCGTGACGTACCGGCACCCAGCGGTCCTGGCCAAGATCGCGGCTGCGGTCGACCAGGTCAGCAACGGGCGGCTGAGCCTCGGTGTCGGGGCGGGCTGGCAGGAGAACGAGCACGCCTCGTATGGCCTCGCGCTCGGGACGCTGCGTGAGCGGATGGACCGCTTTGAGGAGGCAGTGCAGATCCTGCGCTCAATGCTCACCGAGCCCCGCACCACCTTCGAGGGCCGGTACTTCCAGGTTCATGATGCTCCGAACCAGCCAGCGCCCGTTCAGGAGCGAATGCCTCTGCTCATCGGCGGTGGTGGCGAGCAGCGCACTATGCGGATCGCGGCCCGGTACGCCGACCACTGGAACACCTGGACCACGCCGGAAACGCTTGCGCAGAAGGTCTCGGTCCTGCGGGCGCGCTGCGAGGAGGTCGGCCGCGACCCGGGCGAGATCCACGTCTCCACCCAGGCCCTGATGTTCCTGTCCACGGACAAAGACTGGGTCGAGGAGCAGCGGCGCCAGGCACCGCCCGCGCGGGCAATGATCGCCGGGACCCCGAGCGAGATGACCGACATTATGGGCCGCTATGCCGAGGCCGGCGCCGACGAGTTCATCGTCACTGACCTGGCCTTCGGCCCGCTGCCGCGCAAGATAGACACCTACGACCTGTTCATCGAGGAAGTAGCACCGGCCTTCCGCTGACTCGCGGGGAAGAAACCCTAACTGCCGCCGCGGGAGAAGATCCGCAGGAAGAACAGGAACACGTTCAGCGCGTCGATGAAGATCGACGCCGCGATCAACGGGGCGGAGTCGAGGTCTTTCGAGCGCCGCAGCCGCTGGAAGTCGAACATCGTCAGGCCCGCGAAAACCAGCAGGCCGAGCACGGAGTAAACCAGCGACCCGTGCGGTATCCGGACGAAGATCAGGACGATCCCGAACACGATCAGGGCGATGAGCGCTATGAACGAAATCCGCCCGAGCCACGACAGGTCCCGTCTGGTCGCATAGCCGGCCGATCCGAATCCGGCGATGAACAGCGCAGTGGCCCCGCCCGCCTGCCAGAGCGCCTCCGGGTTGGCGGCCGCGTAGTACGCGATCGTCGGTGCCATCGCCAGCCCCAAGGCGATGCCCACCGCCAGCAGAAGTCCGATGGTCAGTGACGCCGAGCGCCGCACCGCGAAGTTCATGCCGATCAGGCAGGCGAACGCGATGATGAACCAGACGAACGCCCACCCGTACGACAGGTGGCGCCCCAGATAAGACCCCAGCGCGAAGAAACCGGCGGTGACCGCCACGAACCACATCGTCTGTCCGAAGAGGATCCTGGACCGGTCCGCTGTCGCAGCAGTGCCGTAGTTGTATGACTCGTCCATGCCTTGTCCCCCCGTTCGCCGAGGCTGGGCGATCTGTCTTCCGGCATTAGTGCCGCTACAAGTCAATACGATCCGGTCAGCCGCGAACAGAGGCCGAGCCAGGCTCGGATGGCGCGGCCGGGCGCCGGTCTTACACCCTTTTACCGACGCGCACTGGGTCCTGCGGCCGATGCCCAGAAGGTCGGTGCGGCCCTAACGTGACCCGCATGGAGGTTCCCCCGCACTACAAGTACGCGGCCATCCCGCACATCATGCTCGAAGGGGCGGCCGATGCGATCGAGTTCTACGCCGACGCGTTCGGTGCGTCCGAGATTTTCCGGCTTGGCGACGACGACGGGCGGATCATCCACGCTGAGATCAGCGTTCAGGGCTCCACCGTCATGCTTGGTGACGTGAAGGGACCGTTCTCGGCTCCCGGAACGGACCAGGCGTCCGTAGCTCTCCATGTGTACGTGCCAGACGTGGATGCCCTGACTGCGAGGGCTGTGGCGGCCGACGCGGAACTCCTGTCCTGTCCGGCAGACATGCCCTACGGCGCCAGGCAGTCGATGCTGCGTGACCCTTTCGGCCACGTGTGGATCTTCCTGACCCCCATCACCGCCTGACGATTGCCCAGCCCCAAACGACTCGTGCCCACCCCCGAAAGAGCAGGGTGGGCACGAGTCGGTTGTCTGGCTCGAAGGGTCTCAGCGGATCGTCACAGCAACCGGCTGGGAGGCTATGCCGTTCGCGACCACGACGAGAGTGCTCGCCCCGGCCGGCGTCGTGCTCGGAATCGTGAAATCGGTCGATGAAGCAGCACCTGGCGCTATCGAGACTGACGTCCAGCTGCTCGTTCGCGCATAGGTGACCGCCCCGGACTTCGTGTTGGTGATCCGCACCAGGGGGAAGTTCGTGTTGTCCTGGACGTCGTCACCGTAGGCGGCACCCTGGGAGAGCCCGGCGAGCTGGCTGCCAGACAGGCTGGCGGTCTTGCCAGGTGCCAGGCTGGTTGTGCTGACCGACGTGACCGATGGCGCCCAGGCCGGGTTGGGAGTACCGCCCGCCGTGTAGATCAGCATCTGCTTGCTGCCGTCGTTGAACAGCACCTGCCCGTTCGGCAGAGCCAGCATCCGCGTGTAGTACGTGGAGTCGTTGGCGGCATTCGCGATATCCGGGACCGGGCTCAGAGTGTTCGAGCTCGCGTTGTACAGGAAGAACGCGAGCGGCGTGTTGTAGACACATGCGCTCACGTCGAACAGCACATTTCCGTCCGGCAAGATGGAAGCAGGCCCGTCCGCGCTGCCGTACTGCAGACCGCCGATCGTCGGGATCGAGGGGCCGTTGATCCATTTGCCCGCCGTGTAGTTGTAGAGCGCGGTGGCGGCCGGGGTGCTGGTCGTGCAGGGTGTGGGTGCGATATCGCTTGAGGTGCCAGCGCCCACCACGAACGTGTTGCCACCAGGTATCACAACCTGCGGCCCGATCTCGACAGCGGGTGTGTTGACCGGCGACTTGACCGTGTTGCCAGCAAACGACCAGCTCAGGCTCGACGGGGTAAACAGCTCGGTCGTCGGGGGCAGCCACGTGTCGACGGTCAGCAACTGGCCGCTCGGCTCGAGGTTCCAGCCTTCCTCGTCGTCGGGGTCGTTCTTGCCCTGTCCCGGGATCACCAGCCAGTTGTCACCGGTTGTGTTGAAGATCGCATCATCGGTGGTCAAGAGGGGGCTCGAGGACAAGCAGTTCTGGCAGGCCTGTGTCAGCAGGTAGGTGCCGTTAGCGAGCACGTCGCTCTGGGCGTCTCCGATGTTTGTCCAGCCGGCGGGCGGGGCAACTGAGCGCCACGTGTTTGTGACCGGGTTATAGATAGCGCCCTTATCGGTCCACGCTGGGGTCCCCCCGAGGTATTCGCCGCCCTCGACGATCATCTGGCCGTTCGGGAGGATCGCCGAAGCGAAATACAGCGGGTTGTAACCCGACGGCATCGGCGCGATCTGGCTCCACGTCCCGTCGACGTAATTGCCTTGCGCGTCCGGAGTGAGCTTGTACCACGTTCTCGTGCCGCCGGAGGAAGGTTCGGCGTGGACCAGCACCGTCCCGTCGCTGGTCAGCAGCATCGTGCCGGGATAGAACGAAGGCGCGTTCTTCAGCGGCTCCCACGGCGACGATGTTCCGGCCGGGACGAGGCTTGGCACGGCCGCGGCGGCCTTCGCGTGTCCTACAGGCGGGCCAAGGATCGGGCGCGCGCCCGCGGACGACTGAGCGGCTCGACCCGCTGAGGTGTGCTCCCCGGCCGCCGACGCGGCGCTGGCCGGGATGAGAGCGGCCACCATGGCGATCGGCGCGACCACGCTGAGGCCTGTGCGAAACCGACGGCGAGACTTGATCAATGCTCCTCCAATCAGTTTTGGATTACCGCTGAAGAAGGTCGCCATCACCGCGTGGCGGGATGTGATCGTCCACGCCGATCGTGGCCACCCCGGCAGACAGCCATAGGCACATCCTCCCCATTGGCCGCTAGCCTTACAGACTTTGGCCTGCGTGGCCACTATCGGCCAAATGCCATGATGCCGGGCCGTCCATTGCTGTGCCAGTAGTGACAGATGTGGCAACGGTCAGCGGCAGGCTGCTGGCGTCAGGACTCGTCGGCCTGGTGGGAGTACTGGAGCCCGGACGGCACGTCTTGCCGCTCAGGGATCCGCTGGGCCAGCCGCCACCAGATCATCAGGAGCAGCCCGGCCAGCACGGCGCAGAAGGGAACGAGCGTGGGCAAGCCCTCGGCCTGGGTGATAGTGCCGGCCAGCCAGGGCAGCAGGCAGCCGCCGCCAACCGATACGCCGTTCATGAACCCAATCGCCGTGGGCACCAGCCGCTCGCCGGTCAGGCGCGGCGTGATCACCATCGTGGTCGGGAAGATCGGCCCGAGGAAGAAGCCAAGCAGCGCGAAGCACGCGCCGGCCGCCGCAGGCACCGAGACCAGCCAGATCAGCCCGATGGCCGCCACGATGCCGGTCAGGCACGCGTACATCATGCCGGCCTCGCCCAGACCGATCCTCGACGCCGCCCGGCTGATCACGAACCGGCCGACGGTCAGGCCGAGCCAGTAACCGCTGACGGCGTATCCGGCCAGCAGCTGCGGCTGCCCGCGCCCGTCTACCAGGAAGCTGAATCCCCAGTTGCCTACGCTGATCTCGAGACCGACGTAGACCGCCAGAAACAGCGCGGCCAGCACCACGCTGCGGTCGCGCACTGTCGCCCGCAGAAGCCCGCGGTGCCCCCGCTCCTCATTGACTGGCGTCGCTTCCACGGCCGGCGGCGCTGATTTTGGAAAGATCAGCAGAACGGATGCCAGCAGCGGCCCGATCAGGACGGCAATCACCAGGTACACGCTCGGCCACGGCCACGAGCGAAGCATCCACGCCGCCAGCAGTGGGCCAATTAATGCGCCCACCCCGAAGAACGCGTGCAACTGGTTGAGGCGACGCGTTGCCCGGGGCAACTGAGTGAGGTAAGCGTTCAGCACCGATTCGAGCATGCCTACGCCGTAACCGAACGCCAGCTGAACGGTGATCAGCGCGGGGAACGGCGGCCGGGTCGCCGTGTAGAAGGCTGATGCCGCGAACACGCCGGAGCCGACAGTCAGCGCAAGGCGCGTGCCAAACCGGTGCACCAGAGCGCCCGCGCTTGATCCGGCCAGCATGAAGCCCGCGGAGAAGACGAAGAACGTGAGCCCGATGGTCGTCCTGTCGACCCCGTAGTCGCGCATCTGCGCGGGCAGCAGAACTCCGGCCACGCCCGCGTTCACTCCGACCATGACGAATCCGTAGTACGACGCCACGACCGACAGGCTGCCGCGATCCTGCCTTACCAGCACGGGATCTCCTGGGGGAGCGTTCTAATGCTTCTTAGGATTTTGCCCGTGCCCGCCCTCGCACCTGTAGCCCTGCCTGATGTGGAGGCCTTCGATCTGGCTCTTACTGCGCCCAATCGGCCGCAGTCATGCCGTCGGGGTGGCCAGCCGGCCACTGGACCAGCTCGATCCGGTTGCCGTCGGGATCCGTCACCCATGTCGTCCGGACCTCGCCTGAACCATCCGGTGATACAGGCGCCTCGGCGTTGACGCCCCGTGACGCAAGCTCACCGATGGCTGCGTCCAGCGACGCGACCTGGATGACGAAATGACTCAGGCCCGTGCCGCGGCTGGCCTCGCCTTGGCCCGGATCGTGGACCAGTTCGATGCTGACAAACTCATCCCCGGGCAGCTTGAGCATGGTCAGGTGGCCCAGCGGAGTATCGGGGACCTCGCCTACGACCTCGTACCCGACAGCGGTGTAGAACGCCAGCGACCGGCCCAGATCGGCGACGCGCAAGCTAAAGTGCAACGTCCTCATCGTTTCGTCTCCCTCGACCGGTAGACGTGAATCGCGGTTCCGCTGGGAAACCGGCCATCTGCAATACCCACCAGCCGCATGATCCTGACCATATCCGGCGGCCCAGCCACTGGCCTGCGGCTACGCCGCGTCTGAGCATGGGTATCTACACGGCGACACTGCGCTCTGGGCGACCTCGATCACGGGAGGCTGTTTCTTGTCGAACATCGCTCCGCTGCTGGACCGCAACCGGGCCTTCGCCGCCGATCCCAGCGCTCGCGCGGGCATGCCCCGGCTCCCGTTCATCCCCCACCAGAACCTGTACATCGTCACCTGCATCGACCCGCGGGTCGACCCGGCGCAGATCCTCGGGGTCAGGCTGGGCGAGGCCATCGTGCAGCGTGACATCGGCGGCCGGATCACCCCCGCCGTCATCGCCGACATCGCCTACATCGGCTACCTCGTCGACACCAAGGCCCCGGAAGGCCCCTACTTCGAGGTCGC
>Ga0335074_10005797_pt1 | contig 17114 bp, 14 predicted proteins | sample Lox_Sample_23_FD_206715 | JGI IMG/M metagenome (GOLD analysis project Ga0335074, IMG submission 206715) | Soil microbial communities from Loxahatchee National Wildlife Refuge, Florida, United States - Lox_Sample_2.3 | ecosystem: Environmental > Terrestrial > Soil > Wetlands | place: USA...
TGCAGAAGTTCGTGTAATTGATGTTGCGGTCGATGATGTATGTCACCACGCCTTCCGGATGCAGCTTCCGCCGCACCGCATCGGCCTCCATCCCCAACCCAATCAAATCGTCGGAACGGAAGTATTCCAGCGCCTGTTCACGTGAAATCGGCATACCTAAATTCTAGAAGAAATCCCGCTTCCCCGCCCATCTATGCGGAATTGGCCCAGCCAATTCCACAAAATCGGCCGCAAACACCCCCCCAATTCAGCGTCCTCAGCCCTCATAGCGCCGCGCAATCCGCATCCTACGTCGCACAGATATTTTTGTGCTGAAGCATCCTACTGCATCCCAGGGGGCCTTTCTCACATGCGACCAACTCACACGCGCAAGCTCATCTCGTCTGCATTCGTCCTCGTCCTCGTCTTTCTTCCCGCGCTTGCCCACGCCGTCCCACCAAAGTCACAGCCCGACGTCCTCGTCTTCACCAACGGAGACACCCTCACCGGCACTTTCGTCCGCGAAGTCGGCGGCAAGGTCACCTTCCACAGCGACATGCTCGGCGACCTGCAAATTCCCTGGAAGAACATCAAGGAAATACACACCGGAACCACCCTCGCCGTCATCAGGAGCGGCGTCATCCTTAAGCACGGCCACATACCCGCCAATCTCCCTCTCGGGACGCTCGCCGTCAGCGACGGACTCATCACCGTCCATCCCGCCAACCGCGCCATGATCCAGCCCATCCCAGTCGCCAGCGCCCAGTACATCGTCGACCAGCCGACCTTCAACAAGCAGATCCTCGGCCATCCGCGTCTGCTCCAGGCCTGGAACGGAGCTGCCACCGTCGGCCTCACCCTCGTTCAGGCCACGCAGAACCAGTACAGCTTCTCCGCTGCCATCGGACTCGCCCGTGTCGTGCCCACAGTCAACTGGCTCGACCCGCGCAACCGCACCACCATCAACTACGCTCAGTCCTACGGAAAAATCACTGAGCCCTCCTACACGGCGGCCGACGGCGCCTTCGTCCCCTCCACTTACACCAAGAGCTCCATCTTCCACGCCGACGCCGAGCGTGACGAGTACGTCTCGCCGCGCTTCTACTTCCTCGGCACCGTCGTTTTCGATCACAACTACAGCCAGAGCCTCGACCTCCAGCAGATCTATGGCGGTGGCGTCGGCTATACCCTCATCAAGACCCCCGTGCAGGAGCTCGACCTGAAAGCCGTCGCGCAATACGAGCACCAGGCCTTTTTCAGCAACACCCCGCCTCCGCCCCCCAGCAAAAGCCTCATCGCATCCACGTTCGGCGGAACCTACCTTCGCCACATCACCAAGGGTGTCCTCTTCACGCAGCAGTTGCTCTACATCCCCGCCTGGAACGACCTCCACGCTTACTCGTTCAGTGAGACGGACAACCTTGCTCTGCCCGTTTACAAAAATTTCAGCTTCTCTCTCGGCACGCTCGATACCTACCTCAACGACGTCCCGCTCACCTATCCGCCCACCAAACGCAACTCCTTCCAGTTCACCGCCGGAGTCACCTACAACATCAAGTCCACCTACTGATCTCTGCTCTACGCGTGGGACGGCCTCCGCCCGTACAGCGCATTCGCTTGAAAGACTCGTCTCAAAGTCAGTCGGCTTAAGCCGCTACGGAAATTCATCGCTGATCAGAACTCCATCACTTATCCCGCCCGTCCGCGCACGATAAAATAAGGTGAACCACTGCAAATGACCCGGCGATGCAACCCACTGCATCGCGCCGCCACTGCCCTCAATCCAATAAAGGGTTAAGAAAATGCCCGTTCGCCCATAGCGGGCACCCATACTTAGGGGACCGAAATCATATGTTGTTGAAACAGACCCTCCGCTCTGCCTTTATCTTTGTCTTCCTTGCGCTGTTCGCCCTCGTTGGCGCCACTCCGTCCTGCGCTGCCGATTCCACCACGCTCCTCGGACACACGCCCAAACCAGCGCCCAAGGCCAAAGGTCCCCGCGTGCCCCCGCCCGACGTCATTGTCTTTACCAACGGAGACCAGCTCACCGGCGTCCTGCTGCGCGAGGTCGGCGGCAAGGTCACGTTCCACAGCGAAATTCTCGGCGATGTCACCGTTCCCTGGTCTGTCATCAAGTCCCTGCGCACCAAAACGCAAATGGCCGTCCTCGAGAAAAACTTCACGCCGCGCCGCGGCCAGGTCCCGCGCAACCTTCCCGTGGGAGCCATCTCCGTCTCTGACAACCTGATCACCGTGCACCCCGCCAATCACGCCATGATCAAGCCCATCCCCGTCAAGAACGCGCAGTACCTCATCGATCAGGCCACGCTCAGCAAGCAACTCTACGAGCGCCCTGGCTTCTTCGCCGCCTGGAACGGCGCCGTCACTGCTGGCGCCACCATCGTCCAGGCCACCCAGAAGCAGTACACCTTCAACGGAGCCATCGCCCTCAACCGCACCGTCCCCACACTTCCCTGGCTCAACACCGTCAATCGAACCACCCTGGGCTTCAGCGGCTCCTACGGCAAAATCACCCAGCCCGCTTACACTTCTGAGGGCGTCTTCTATCCCTCCACCAACACCAAAAGCGCCATCTACCACGCCGACGCTGAGCGCGACGAATACTTCTCACCCCGCTTCTACGCTCTCGCCCAGACCTCCTTCGACCATAACTACAGCCAGGGCCTCGACCTTCAGCAAATCTACGGCGTCGGCATCGGCGACACGGTTATGAAGCGCCCCAAACAGATCCTCGACTTCAAAGCCACGATTCAGTACGAAAATCAGGCCTTCATCAACGCCACTTCCGGCATTAACCAGAACCTCATCGGCTCCACCTTCGCCGGCGTCTACAGTCTCAAGCTCCCCCGCGGCGTCAGCCTCAACCAGCAGGTCGCCTACATCCCCGGCTGGAACAACCTCCGCGCCTACTCCGCCACCGAGAGCAACACCGTTGGCATCCCCTTCTACAAAAGCCTCAGCTTCTCCGTCGGAACCATCGACAGCTATCTCAACAATCCGCCGCCCGCCGTCCCTCCAACCCAGCGCAACTCCTTCCAGTTCAACTTCGGCGCAACCTACCAGATCAAATCCCACTACTGATCTTCCATTGATGTTCCGGGTGGTCCACACAAGCCCTCTTTTGGCTTGTGTGGGAAACAGGGCTGCCGGATTAGCCACTGCCCAACGCCTCGCACCATCTCGCTTGTTGTAACAAGCTGTCTTCCTGAGCGAAGTTTGAAACGCCATGCGTTTCAGGCGAATCGAAGGACCTGCACTTCTTCTCAATCGGGCTGGGTGCTCTGCGTCTCAAACATGCGGGTCCCCACAACCACGCATCCTCCTTTATCATGGGAGCGATCCTCGCAGCACCCCTGTCTTGCAACCTCTATTCACCGGAGCGCTCCCATGCAGCTCACCCTCGAACCCGACACAATCATCTGGCCCGAGACTCACTACGTCTACATCGAGAAGACCGGACCCTTCATGACCAACGCTCCCGCCGCCTGGCAGGAGCTGCACAAGCGCATTCCCGAACTGGAAGCCCTCAACTACCAGATCACCGGCTACCACAGCCTTTACGAGGGCGGCCCGCAGATTTACCGCGCCGGGGTCTCACTCTCTGCGCGCCCTGACGACCTACCCGTCGGCCTCCACTACGAGCACTTCCACGGCGGACCCTACCTCCGCTTCACCCTCATCGGCCCCTATTCGCAGCTCGGCGAAGCCTCCGGCCGCGTCTGGCAATACATCGAAGACAACGGCATCGCAATACGCGACGACTTCGCCATCGAAAACTACGTCAACGACCCCCGCACCACCGACGAGTCCCACCTCATCACCGAAATCCTGCTCCCCTCGGCCTAATTCGGCGGATTGGCTGCTCCACCACACCCCACCAGCTCCGCCAGCTTCATCCCCATCTGTCCCAGTTCTCGCGTCAAGTGCCCGCCAATCTCCGCCCAGGACTCCCCATCCGTATCGCCCATAATGTTCAGCGCCTTCGTATATCCGCACACCGACATCGTCTCCAGCTTCTTCCCCGGCAGAAGTGCCTGCATCACCTCCGGATCACCCATCTCCGGCTTACCGCCCACCATCACCAGCATCACGCTTCCCGGCCTCGCCTTCAGCAGAGCCATCGCCGCCGCATCTCCCTCTGCCGGAAACACCACAATGTCCGCCGCCATCCCCGCCTTCAGCGCGCCAATCCTGTTCTCCGCCGCCGCCAGCTTTGCCGGATTCGCCGTCGCCATCCGCACATAATCCTCTGCGCTGAACAGACCGGGGGCGTGCTTTTGCTGCCACGCCCACGCATACTGCATCTCTTCCACCATCCCATCGCTGCCGCTCGGGCTCCAATCCGGAGCGATCGCCATCGTCACGCCCGCCGCCTTCGCCGCCGCCACATCCGCCGTCACCCCATACAGCGCAATGTTGCTGTGCGGAGACCACACCAGCCCCACGCCATTCTGCGCCATCTCCTCAAAGTCCGCCTTGTTCAGCGCCACTCCATGAATCACGCTAACGCTCGGCCGCAGAAACCCCCGCGCCTTCAGCATCGCAAACTCCAGCGCCGCGCTCGCGTCCTTGCCCTCCGCCACGTGCAGCAGCAACGCCTTCACTTTGCCTGAGTTCATATCGGCCCGAATCTGTGCCGCCTCTTCATATGAAATCTGGAACGGAAACACCACGTACATCACCGGCTCCTCATTCAGCGCCGTCCCATACAGCCCGGACGCCGTGTCCAGATTCCGCGCCAGCCCCCGGTCGCACGCATCCCGCTCCGGGTCCGCCGGAGTCGGCCCATAACTCCCCACCACCGATGTCGCCCCGCCCAGCATCGCCTTGATCTCGGCATACCGCTCCATGTCGCACCCGTCGCCGCGGTCTACCATCGCCTGCTCCGGATCGGGCAGCGCCTTCAAATACGCGTTCATCGCCTGCCACACATACCGGTCGCCCACCACCTCCGGTTTGCCGCTCGCACTCTTTGGAGTCCACCGCGGAAACACGTTCCATATAAGGTGATTGTGCAGGTCAATCAGCCCCGGAAAAATCACCCCGCCCGTCTTCACCACCTTCGTTCCCGGCGGCAAAACCAGACCCGCTCCCACCGCCTCAATCGCCCCGCCCCGCACCACCACCATCCCATCCCTCACCACACCCGCCGGACTCACCACCGTCCCTTCGAGCGCATACGTCCGCACCTGCGGCCCGCTCTGCGCCCACCCCGCCACGCACACCACCGCCAGCGCAACACACACAAGCCCATTCATCCAGCGATTCCGCTTCACGCCAATCCTCACTCTCTGAATAATTGAATAATAAGGGCCGTCATCATGAGCGCGGCGAAGGACGCAACTTCAAGGTATCAGCAAGAAAAACACACCCATCAGGGTCTGAACTTCTACCGGCTTCCCATTCAATAGATATGGCTTAAACTTCCTGCTCCTCATGTCCCTCAGCGCCGCATCCCGCAGAGCCTTCGGACCGGCAATCACCCTTAGGTCAGCAATTTTTCCCTTCTTGTCGATGACTACCGAGAGCATGACCACACCTTCGATATGCTGCGCCTTCGCCGCCGCCGGATACGGAACCGAAGCCCGCACCACCCTGCCTCCAGTAATCACGCTCGACTTCACTGGAGGCAGCGGAGCAGTCACCGCCGTCGCTGGTGCCATCAGCTCCGCCTCCGGAATCGACGCCGGAAACTCTAAAGTCATCACATGCAGAGACACAATCTCCGTATTCTCATCGAAGAACGCAACCTGCTTCGCCACATAATGCCTATCGACCTGCACGGTATTGCCGAACAGCGCATCCAGCCCTTCACCCGGAATCGCCACCCGCACCGACGCCAGCCCCTTGTTGAAGCATATGATCGGCTGCCACGGGCTCAGGCCCGCCGACTGCACACATTTCAGCAGCACTCGCCCTAGCGTCCTGTCGTGCTCTTCATAGCGCGACTGCGCAATGATCTCCGCAGACGGCAGCGGCTGCAGCAGATACTTCTCCGCCATCGTCACTTGCATCGCGGGCCAGCCACCGTCTCCTGTGCTTAAGCGAGCTGTGCCGTCCACGAAAATCGTCTGCTGAAAGTCAGGACTGGAATAACTGACCTTGTACTTCTTTGGCCCCACCCACCACTCTTCGAATATGCCCAGATGCTCCGGCTTGCCGTCTGCGTCAAACGTCTGATACATCGCCTTCAAATGCCACGGCTTCGCGCCCAACCCCGCCAACCCGTTCACCTTCGCGGCCAATACCATCAGCGCCTTTGGATCCTTCGGCACCGGCGCGGGTAACGTCTGGGCCGCAGGACTCGCAGCATTGCCTTGGGCACCCGTCGCCGCACTTTGATTTTGGGCCTGCGCCTTCATGGAGGACACTAGGGAAAGCGCCATCAGAATAGCTGTGAGAAGAGAAAACCATCGCCGTGCCATCGCGCCAAAGTCTACCGCAGCCGCACTCGCCGCTCAATCAGAATCTCCATCTCAACACCTGCAGATGGCCCCGCTGAGCTGACCACAAACCCGGGTCCCCGTCTTTCTCGCTTTATGCGAAAGGGTCGCAAAGGTTGAGTTCACCTCTACAAACCTCTCGCCTCGCTCGAGCGAGGCCAGGGAAATAAAGACCCGCAAAAGGATAGGGCTTTAGACATGGCTGGGTTCTAAGACCCGCTCCGCAGGAGCGGCACCTTACAGCCAATAGAGCCTGTCCTGAGCGGAGCCGCAGGCCGGAGTGGAGCCGACAGGCGAAACGACCCCGATGGAAAGTAGCCCGGCTCGCAGAGCCGCACCTTATTCCGCGGCCCGCCACTTAGCCGATCACCTTGTCAAGACCAAAATCTTCTAACTCACATCTCCTCAATCACTTCCGGATGCATCTGATTTCTTCCATTCTGCTATCCTGAATCAAAGAGAATTTTCCCCAATTTGAACGCATGAAAGGCGCAGCTCATTGAGTTGCGCCTTTCACTTTTTAGGGACGATGCGGCACTAACTCTTTTATTAAGACGAGCATACCCCTAACCACTTTACTTGGACGATCTTAGCGTCGAAGTGTCCGTAACCAAAACGGAATCAGTAACTTAATTTTTTGGGAGCCCCCGGAAGCTGATTCCTGCGGCCATGAAGCCGAGCCCGAATTTCGTCCTGAATCCGTAAGGAGGCACGATGTCCCACCAAAACACCGCCCACCATCCACGATTGTTGCGCGGCGAATTGCTTCCTCCTAACCCCTTACCCAGTACGAGCTTACCCCTAACCCATTTACTTGGACGATCTTAGCGCCGAACCACCCCGTAACCCTAACAAGATCAGCATCTTGACTTTTTGGCGGCACGCACGCGACGGGCCATGCTCGACCCATCGCCCTCCACCTCCGCTACACTAGGCCCATGTCCACCAACGACGACCTCCAGGCGCGCGCCCGAAAGATCAAGCTCTTCCTTATGGATATCGACGGCACCCTCACCGACGGAGGCGTCTGCCTCATCTCCACCCCCGGCGTCGAAGGCGTCGCCGAGATGAAGGTCTTCAATTCGAAAGACGGGGCCGGTATCAAGCTCGCCGGCATCATGGGCATCCGCACCGGCTTCATCACCGGACGCAGCTCGCCCGCCGTCCAGCACCGCGCCCGCGAACTGTCCGTCGACTACGTCTACCTCGGTCAGTCCACCAAAATGGCCGCCTTCGAGGAGTGCATGCGAAAGGCTGGAGTCACGCCAGAGGAAACCGCCTACCTCGGCGACGACCTGCCCGACATCCCCGTCGCCGCCCGCGCCGGACTCGCCGTCGCCGTCGCTGACGCCGCCCCGGAAGTCAAGGCAGCCTGCCACTACGTCACCCATGCCAAAGGAGGCGAAGGCGCAGCCCGCGAAGTCGTCGAGCTCATCCTCAAGTCACAGGGCCGCTGGAACGAAGCCGTTCCCCGCGCCATCGCCTGACCGCTTATCGCTTCTTAACTGATCGCCTTTTCACAGACCAGTTCGTAGCTGGCCGCTTCTCAGCTGTCTCATCATTTATCCTCGCTATATGCGTTTTTGTTACCGTGTGGTCGCAACGATTAGCCTGCCGCTCTTTGCCGTCGCTCTCTTCGCCCAAAGCTCCCAACAATCCTCCACCCCTCCAGCACCCACCGGCCCCGCGCAGCAGGCCGAGCAGACCACGCCCTCGCAGGAGACATCTACAGCGCCGAAAGGTCCGGCCCCGCCGCTCGAGCTGCACAACATCGCGCCCGAGCCGCACACGCCCACCCCCGCCGAGCTTGAGGCACAGAAGGAGGCACGCCTGCGCATCGCTCTCAGCCGCCTCGCCAGTATGCAGGCCAACTGGGGCCCGGCCGAATCAGCTCCCGGAATGTCCCTTACCCTCAAAGAGGTAGGAAGTAAGCAGACGCCCGACGGCACCGAACTCAGCTACCACCTCATCGGCGCCGGCTTCACGCCAGACATGCAGCTCACCCTCCTGCGCTGGCCCCTCGACCAGAGGATCGAGCAGGTCATGTCCGGCATCGCTGTCAATGCTGATGGAATGGCCGTCTGCGGCATTGCTGCGCCCGGCCCCTCAGCGCCCACCGTCGCGTACCCGGCCACCACAGCCACCACCTCTGCAAAGATCCCCGCCTGCACGACAATCATGAAGCCCGGTACTCCCATCACCATCACTGCCAGCGTCGCAAAAGGCGAGGCCATCCGTGTCGCGCTGGTCGCCTCTGATCAGAAGCACGGCGCTGCTGCCAGCCTTGTTCCCTTCCCCATCGAAGGGCAGGACAAGGGCTGCAAGCTCGACGTGGTCCTCGGATCGAAGAACGCGGACCTGGTGCTCGTCGAAGGCAATGGCTTCAAGCAGGACAAGACCTATTCCCTCGGCTCCGAAGCCTTCGGCCAGAAACATGGTCTCGCCGCCACCGTCAGCCCTGATGGCCATTTCATCACTGCGTTACTCCCCATGGTCCCCGGTCACACCACCGGCACCACCGTGATCTACTACCAGAGCGCCACCTGCACTCCAACAGTCAGCTTCAACTGGGGCGACGGCAGTTACAAGGCCCAGTAAGCACGACGCAGTGGAGCGGCCTGCAAGTACAATAAGCTTCTAGCATGTAGCGGAGAGACGACACTGCCCGATCCACTCTCATCCCTGGCGGCTGGCCTCAAGGCCCTGGCATTTCGGGCACAGGCGCTCGCGCTCCTCCAGGAGCGCGGCGGCCTCATGCACTACCTCCGCTATCACTACGGCGACCACACCTTCGAGCACCTCTACCAGTGGAACTGGTTCGACGCCTCGCTGCTCATCCCCTACTTCGCCGTCATGATTATCCTCGCCTTCTACGGAATGCACCGGTACCAGCTCGTCTGGCTCTACTACCGGAACAAGAAGAACGCCACCACTGATCCGCCGAAACACTTCGACGAGCTTCCCCGCATCACCGTGCAGCTGCCCATCTTCAATGAGCAGTTCGTCATCGACCGCCTCATTGAAGCCTGTAGCAAGCTCGAGTACCCGCGCGACCGCATCGAGTTCCAGCTCCTCGACGACTCGACCGATGAGACCAAGGACGTCGCAGCCGCCATCTGCGAGCGCTATCGTCCGCAGGGCGTGCCCATCCAATACATCCATCGCGTTAATCGCCACGGATACAAAGCGGGAGCGCTGGATGCCGGCCTCAAGGTCGCAACCGGTGAGTTCGTAGCCATCTTCGATGCTGACTTCGTGCCGCCTCCCGACTGGCTCATGCAGGTCATCCACCACTTCGCCGAACCAGAGATCGGCATGGTACAGACCCGCTGGACGCACCTCAACCGCGACTACAGCTTCCTCACTCAGGTCGAAGCCATCCTGCTCGACGGCCACTTCGTCCTCGAGCACGGCGGCCGCTCCCGCTCCGGAGTCTTCTTCAACTTCAACGGCACCGCTGGCATGTGGCGCACCAGGGTCATTGGGGAAGCCGGAGGCTGGCAGCACGACACGCTCACCGAAGACACCGACCTCAGCTATCGCGCGCAGCTCAAGGGCTGGAAGTTTAAGTACCTCCCGCACGTCGTCTGTCCTGCCGAGCTGCCCATTGAGATGACTGCCTTCAAGACCCAGCAGGCGCGCTGGGCCAAGGGCCTCATCCAAACCTCCAAAAAGATCCTCCCCAGCGTCTTTCGCAGCGACGCCAACTTCCACACCAAAATCGAAGCCTGGTACCACCTCACCGCCAACCTGAGCTACCCGCTCATGATCGTGCTCTCTGTGCTGCTCATGCCGGCCATGATCATCCGCTTCTATCAGGGTTGGTTCCAGATGCTGCTCATCGACTTCCCGCTCTTCTTGATGTCCACTTTCTCCATCTCATCCTTTTATCTTGTCTCTCAGAAAGAGCTCTTCCCGGGAAAGTGGTACAAGACCTTCCTCTACCTGCCATTCCTCATGGCGCTCGGCATCGGCCTCACCATCACCAACACCAAGGCCGTCATGGAAGCCCTCTTCGGCATTCAGACCGCCTTCAAGCGCACGCCCAAATACCGCGTGGAGAAGCGCGGAGAGAAGTCGAAAGCGTCCAAGTACCGCAAGCGGCTGGGCATCGTCCCCTGGATCGAACTCGCCATCGGCTGCTATTTCGCACTGACCATCTGGTACTCGTGGACGAACGACAACTTCTTCACCATCCCGTTCCTGCTGTTGTTCGTCGTCGGCTACTGGTACACCGGGCTTCTCTCGCTGCTGCAAGGCCGCTTCGAGCGCTGGCGCTCCGGAGGCGTCAACTTCGACGAGTCCTCACCCAAGCCATTCCCAGTCGGCGTATAGCCACGCCTCACTCGACCTCACAGATTAGACACTTCAGGTACTCCGTCTCCGGAATCGTCAGCACCACGGGATGGTCCGATGCCGCGCCGCGCCTCTCGATAAGCCGCACGCGTCTTCCCGCATCACCCGCCGCAGCCGCTAATACCGTCGTGAAGTCCGCCAGTGACACATGGTGCGAGCAGGAACACGTCACCAGCACGCCGCCCGGACGCAGCATCTTCATCGCTCGCAGATTCAGCTCCTTATACCCGCGCAGCGCGCCCCCAACCGCACGCTTCGACTTCGCAAAGGCCGGCGGATCCAGCACGATCGTGTCATACAGCGTTCCAGCCTGGCTCCAGCCCTTCAGCAGGTCAAACGCATTCGCCTCCACCCAGTCAACCTCGACCTTGATCCGATCCTGGTTCGCCTCCAGGTTCTTCTCCGCAACCTCAAGCGCGGCCCGTGAAACATCCACGCCCGTCACCCGCGAACACACCCGCGCCAGATGCAGGGCAAATCCGCCCTGATAGGTGCACACATCCAGAGCCTCGCCATGCGCATAGCGAGCGGCGGCAGCATAGTTCTCGCGCTGATCCAGAAAGGCTCCCGTCTTCTGCCCCGCACTTGCGTCATAGTGGAAACGCAGCCCGTTCAGCAGGAATTCCGTTTGCAGTTCGGGATCACGGCGCGCCCCGCCACGGCTATACAGAGGCGCCGCATCCAACGCCACGCTCAATTGTTCCAGCTCCCGAATCCGCGCGTCAGGTCGCTCTACGATCACCGCCGGGTGTAGTTCTTCCTTCAGAACATTGGTCGCCACGATGCGGACCGCGTCGTTGTCCAGTGCCTTCGTCAGCAATTGCAGCACGATCAGGTCGCCGTACTTGTCCGCAATCAGCCCCGGCAGATCATCCGCCTCGCTGAAAATGAGCCGGCACGCATTCGTCTCCGAGCCCGCCAGTAATCCCTTTCGGGCAGCAATAGCCGTCCGCATCCTGGCTTGCAAAACCTGCAGCCACTCCGCCTCGTCCACTATCTTGTCTCTCGACACCAGCCGTAGAGCGATCTCCGATTCCGAGCTGTACAAAGCCGTGCCCAGCAGAGCACCCCGCGCGTCTACAACCGGAAGCAGCGACGGAACCGGCACCGACTCTGTTGGCTCCGGTCCCATCGCCTCTTCGGGCAATGCCGTTACGTCCGACCGGTATACCCAGACATGCCCAGCACGCAGACGCGCCGCTGCCCTCCGCGTAATCACTGCCGCGTCCGGCCTAGGCGATACCTCCGCCTCTAGCGCGGGCCTCTCCATCGCGCGTGCTTCATTTTCCAATTGCTTGCCGGATTCTTTTGCCGCCATCGAGTCATCTTCGCATACAGTTGCGGCGCACGCTTGTCACAACGGGTAGAATAAGATATGGCGGCAGCACAGACCTCTCCGGTCAAAAATCCGGCCAAACCTGCTCTCGAAGCAACGCCGGGCGGCGAGCTCTTTCCGGACAAGTTCCAGAAGCTCCTCGCCATGGTGCGCGCCAACCGCCCCAGCGACGACCCGGAAATCATCGGCAAGGCCTGGCAATTCTGCCTTGAGCACCACAGGGGCCAGTCCCGTGCCTCCGGCGAGCCGTATGTCCTGCACCCGCTTGAGGTTGCGCTGGTGCTGGCGGAAATGAAGCTCGACTCCACCGCCATCGCCGCCGGCCTGCTGCACGACGCCGTCGAAGACACCCCCGTCACGAGCGAAGACATCACCGCGATGTTCGGAGAGCAGGTCGCGCACATTGTCGAGGGCGTTACCAAGATCGACAAGATCCAGTTCGCCAACCGCGAAGACCGCCAAGCCGAGAATGTTCGCAAAATGCTCCTGGCCATGGTCAGCGACGTCCGTGTGGTCCTAATCAAGCTGGCTGACCGCCTGCATAACATGCGCACTCTCGAGCATCTCTCGCCCGAAAAGCAGCAGGCCATTGCCCGCGAAACGCTCGACATCTACGCCCCGCTCGCGCACCGCCTCGGAATGGGCAAGGTCCGCGGCGAGCTCGAAGATTTGGCCTTCCGCTACGTCGATCCCTTCAGCTACGAGCAGGTGCATGAGGCCGTTGAGGCGCGCCGCGGCGAAGGCGAGCAGTTCCTTGCCGGCGTCGAGGCCCTGCTCAAGGAGAAGCTCGCCGAGAACAACATCAAGGCCCGCGTCGAGTGGCGCATCAAGCGTCTCTTTAGCATCAATCAGAAGATTCTCAAGTCGAAAATTTCCGTCGATCAGGTCTATGATCTGCTGGCGCTGCGCGTGATCACTGACAGCGTGCAGGACTGCTACGCGGTCTTCGGCCTCATCCACAGCATCTGGCGTCCCGTGCCGGGTCGCATCAAGGACTTTATCGCTATGCCCCGGCCCAACCTCTACCAGTCGCTCCACACCACGGTGATGGGCGAAGGCGGCCATCAGTTCGAAGTGCAAATCCGCACGGAAGAGATGCACCGCATCGCCGAGGAAGGCATCGCCGCGCACTGGAAATACAAGGACTCCGGCTCGCCCATCAGCGCGCGCGACGAACAGCGGCTTGCCTGGGTCCGGCAGCTCGTCGAGTGGCAGCGCGAGATGACCGACCCCAACGAGTTCCTGTCGACGCTCAAGATCGACCTGTACCCCGAGGAGGTGTACACCTTCACGCCCAAGGGGAAGGTCGTCGTGCTTCCCAAGGACGCCACGCCGCTTGACTTCGCCTACTCCATCCACACTGAAGTCGGCCACTCCTGCGTCGGCGCCAAAGTCAACGGCCGCATCGTCCCGCTGCGCTCCAAGTTGCGCAACGGAGACATTGTCGAGGTCGTCACACAGAACGGTCACACTCCCAGCCGCGACTGGCTGACCTTCGTCAAGAGCTCGCGCGCCCGCAACAAGATCAAGCACTGGCTCAACGAGCACCAGCGCGAACGCGCCATTGAGATTGGCCGCAAGCTGCTGGAGCGCGAAGCCCGCAAATACAAAGTCTCCCTCGCCAAGTTCGACGAAACCGACTACGAGCGCGTGGCCGCTGACTATAGCGTGGCCACCCACAACGACCTCATGGCGGCCATCGGCTTCGGCAAATACTCGGCGCGACAGGTGCTCAACCGGCTGAGCCCAGGCGTCATCAATCAGCCGGGTGTGGAGTCTGAGCAGCCTGTGGCCGAGGTTTCGGACGCGGTACGGCGAGTCTCGGCGGCCAGTGGGACTGACTCGCTGCAGGTCGAGGGGCAGAACGAGCTGCTCGTATACCGGGCGCGCTGTTGTAACCCCATCCGTGGCGAGGAGATCATCGGCTACGTTACGCGTGGCAAGGGTGTCGCCGTACATGCGCGCAATTGCCCCAACGTCCAGAACCTTCTGTATGAGTCCGACCGGCGCATCGCGGTTGAGTGGGCGCGGCCTGCGGATGAGACGGTTGCGCGCCGTCAGACCTATCCCGTCCGCCTGACCATCTTCTGCGACGACCGTACCGGCATGTTGAAGGAGCTGACCGCTGTCATCAGCGACGAGAACACCAACATCCGTACAGTGGATTCCCGGCGCGGCCACAATGACGACGCGATTGTCGAGTTCGTCGTCGAGGCCGAGGACGTTCGCCACCTTACGCGGCTGGTGCAGGGTCTGCGTCGCGTCCCCGGCGTGCGCGACGTTCAGCGCTCGCAAAAGCTATAAACGCCGAGTTTGCAGAGGCTATACATTCCGGGCACAATCCCAATATGAGCACAACAAAGACAGCAGTCACTACTTCTGGAGCTCCTGCAGCCATCGGGCCATATTCGCAGGCCGTCAAAACAGGCGATTTCATTTACACATCGGGCCAGGTTGCGTTCGATTCGGCGACCGGTCAACTTGTTCACGGCGGAATCGCCGAACAGACCGCACAGGTGCTTGAAAACCTGAAGGCGATACTGGACGCCGCAGGCTGCGGGCTCAGGGACGTCATCAAGACCACCGTGTTCCTGAAGAATATGGGCGACTTCGCGACCATGAATGAGGTCTACGGCCGCTACCTCGCTCCGGAAGGTACTGTCGCTCCCGCCCGTTCCACCGTTGAAGTGGCGAGGCTGCCTAAGGATGCACTCGTTGAGATTGAAGTCATCGCCCGGCTGTGACGATTCGGGCTGAAATTCATCCAACAAACTGAGAGTTTGGAGGAAAACGCATGGCTGACACCAGGACGGAACCCGGCACGGACAAGATTGAGAAGACCGATGCCGAGTGGCGGGCGCAACTGACGCCGGAGCAGTACTACATTACAAGGCAGAGGGGGACCGAACCGGCCTTCTCCGGAGCGCTCTATCGCAATCACGAAGATGGTACTTATAACTGCGTGGCCTGTGGCGCGGAACTTTTCAAGTCAGACACGAAGTTCGAGTCGGGCAGCGGATGGCCGAGCTTCTGGCTTCCGTCTGACCAGAGCGCCATCGAAACGCATGAAGACAACAGCCATGGAATGCGGCGTGTCGAGGTGACCTGCGCACGATGCGGCTCGCACCTCGGACACGTATTTCCGGACGGACCGAAGCCCACCGGACTTCGCTATTGCATCAACTCCGCTGCCCTGTCCTTTGAGAAGCAAAAGTAAACCCGAACTTGTAGCCGCAGCGCACGGTTCGGAATTGCTGAACCGGAGGCGGTTCTGCGGGCTGCTGCTTGGGGTGGCCAGCACGGCACTTGGCTCTGCGCTGACTCCTGAACGCGCCGTTGCGCAGCATGGGCCGTTTCACGGTCCCGGCGAGCATCCCTGGGGACCTCCGTGGCATCGTCCAGTGGCTTCATCGCGGACGATTGAGTCCGGCGGCGCGCGGATTCAGTTGGACTTCAGCCCAGGAACTCTGGATCTCGCATCAAGCGATATCGTGGCTTGGGTGGAACGAGCCGCACGCGCGGTCACAGTCTATTACGGACACTTTCCCGTGCCTCGCGAGCGGATTATTGTCGTCTTTGTCCCTGGTCAGAGCGGAGTTTTTGGCGGCACAACCTGGGGAGGAGTCGACGGCTTCCCGGCCTTTACACAGATCCATGTTGGCCAGCACACGACAGAGAGACAGCTCATTGCCGACTGGACAATGACCCATGAGATGGTACACACGGCTTTCCCTTCGCAACCGGATTCCCATCACTGGATCGAAGAGGGACTGGCAACATACGTTGAGCCGGTTGCGCGGGTCCAGGCCGGCTTTTTGACTGCCGCGAGAATCTGGGGAGATATGGTTCGCGATATGCCGCAGGGCGATCCCCAGCTCGATGATCAGGGACTCGACCGAACCCACACCTGGGGTCGCACCTATTGGGGCGGCGCGCAGTTCTGTCTGCTCGCGGACGTGACCATCAGGGAGCAGACCCGAAACCGCAAAGGCTTGCAGGATGCTCTCCGCGCGATTGTGGACTCAGGTGGAACAATCGATACCAACTGGCCGCTGAACAAGGCCCTTGCCGTCGGCGATGAGGCAACCGGCACGACCGTACTGACCGGTCAGTACAACCGGATGAAAGATACACCGGTGCGGGTGAACCTGAAGAAGCTCTGGCGTGAATTGGGCGTAGAACGCGGCGCGGATGGGGGCGTGCTCTTCAATGCCGCAGCCCCTTATGCATCTATCTGCGAAGCGATAACAAAAACACCGGGGACGTAAGAAAGCCATTAAAACGCCCGGACGAGTGCTTCGCCCGAGCTATGGGGCCCTTGTTTAAGCCTTTGTGACCTTACCGCTCTTGATGCAGTTTGCGCACACGCGCACCCGGCGCGCAGCACCATTGACCTTCGCCTTGATGGGGCGCAGATTGACGTTCCAGCGACGGCGGGTAACGTTGTGCGCATGCGAGATATTGTTGCCGAACTGCGGACCCTTGCCGCAGATTTCACAAACCTGTGCCATGACTTGACTCCAAAAAGTTGAAATGTTCGTGCGTACTTGGACCCGCTGCGTGGGCCGTATTGAGGCTTAAACCGGATATAGCAGGCACGGAATGCGCATCTAGCTTGGCGCCGAACTCTCAGTTTAGACGATATCGTGGCCCGGCATCAACCCGGCCGGGCATATTCTGAGTGTCCTGCCGGCATATTCGGAGCGTCTCTCCATTGACCCGCACCCGGCCTTCCCGGTAAACTTATCTAGTTTGGCGATTCTGCCTTTCGCTCCGTCGAGCGCCACTCACTCCTGTGGCTGAGTTCGAGCATTGCGTTCGCGGAGGAGCATGTATCCGCCCAGCCTGAGTAAAGTTTGTGTGCCTGCCGCAGCAGGCCTTGGAGGAACCATGTACGCGATCATTCGCACCGGTGGAAAACAGTATCGCGTCGCCCCTGGCGACGTTGTGAAGATTGAGAAGGCCGCCGCAGGCGAGAA
>Ga0335074_10005798_pt1 | contig 17110 bp, 9 predicted proteins | sample Lox_Sample_23_FD_206715 | JGI IMG/M metagenome (GOLD analysis project Ga0335074, IMG submission 206715) | Soil microbial communities from Loxahatchee National Wildlife Refuge, Florida, United States - Lox_Sample_2.3 | ecosystem: Environmental > Terrestrial > Soil > Wetlands | place: USA: Florida...
AAATCGCCGCGCCCTCGCGGCCGTCGGTTTCAGGCGCGGGCGAGATTCTCCTCGGGCTTTATCTTTTCGGCGCGTTCATTTTTCCGGCGCGCCTTGCTATTGGCACGATCAAGGCTCGCTGGCTGGTGCGCGAATCGCCGGTTTGTGCCGCTGGCCGAGGCGGTGTGCGTTGCAGCGCGTTTTGCGCTGCTCCGGTGACTGTGGGCTGCTTGCGGCCGGCGATCATTCTTCCCGAAAATTGGCGCGACTGGCCCGAACGCCAACTTGCCGCCGTTCTCGCGCATGAAAGCGAGCATGTTCGGCGTCGCGATCCGCTGATGCAATGGCTTGCGCTTTTCAATCGCGCGATTTTCTGGTTTCATCCGGCGGCTTGGTGGCTCGAACGCGAACTTTCGGCGCTGGCCGAAGAGTGCTGCGATGCCGCCGTTCTTGCGCAGGGACACGACCCGCAGGATTATGCAGAGACGCTGATGCAGATGGCTCGCGTCGTGATGCAGTCCGGCGCGCGCATCCAAGCAACCGGCACGGCCATGCCTGGGCCGCGACTGCCGCAGCGGGTGCGCGCGATCGTTGAGGCGGCGCCGATCGCGCGGATTTCTTGGGTGCGCGCCGGGTTGCTGATCGCGACTTGCGCCCTGGTATGCGCAGTTTTCGTCGTGGGTGTCCTTGCCGAGCCCCAGTCTCCCGCGCCTGCATGGGAGGGGGCAGCCGGCGGGAAAATGTCGTTCAGCATCGCCTCAGTGAAGCCCGACAAAGCGCCGCAGGATATCAATCACACGCATTCGAACGTTGATTTGACTCCTCAGCCGGGTTTCACGCCGACGGGTGGTCTCTTTTCCGCAACAAATTACCCGCTTACGATTTACATGTGGTTTGCTTACAAACTTACAACCGAACAAGTGACGGCGCTCCGCGACCAGCTTCCGAAGTGGGCCCTCACGACGGGTTATGACATCGATGCGCGCGCGGCTGGAAATCCAACCAAGGACCAATATCGACTCATGATGCAGTCGCTTCTTGCAGACCGATTTAAGCTGGCGGTCCATTTCGAACAAAGGCAGTCTCCCGTGCTGGCATTGACGTTGGATAAGGCAGGCAAGCTCGGGCCGAATTTAAGGAAGCACGACCCCGGCGTGCCCTGCACCGCTGCCACGCCCGCGGCAGGTTTAACATTCAGTCCAGCAACCGTCGCCGGAGGGTTTCCCCGGGCCTGCGGCCAGTTCATGTTGCTTGCACCGCCGACAACCGGCCTTCGCGGGGGAGCGCGAGACGTTTCAATGCAGGTGATCGCCAGCCTTTTCAGCGATAATCCCGTGCTTGGCCTCAGCCAGCCCGTCGTGGACAAAACGGGGCTGACTGGGACCTTCGATTTCGTCATCGATTTCGCGCCGCAGATTACCGGGCCCTTGCCGCCGGGCGTGGACTACCACCCCGACCCGAACGCGCCGACTTTTCTGGAGGCGCTGAAGGAACAACTCGGACTGAAGCTGGAGTCGGGACAAACGGCCCCGATAAATACTCCGATCATCGATCACATTGAGGAGCCGACACCGAACTGAGTGTGGCTATTTACGCACGGAGTTTTGTGTCGCGCCTACGGCGCTCGCGTCGTATATATCACGATTCCCAGTCCTTACGGACTGGGCTAAGTTGTGCCGCGCCTACGGCGCTGATGCGGTACGAGAGCGCCGATTCGGGCAAAAAGGAGATGGGTTGAAAGGCAGTTGCACCGGGCGAAGGCAAGGGCAAGACGTCCACGCGGCCTGCTGGCGGCCAAGCGGCTCAGTTGCGAGGGGTGGAGCAAATTTCGGAAGGCGAAGGCGCCCGACCAAAAGTCGGCCGCTACCCTTCGCAAAAAATCGCGGCGGCTCGGGGTGAATCTTTCGAGGGAAGCGCGGAAGATTCATTTACTTCAGGTGCTTGACCCATTTGATATCCATGCCGTAGGTGCCGTTGATGTCGCGGAGGAAGACGACGGAGAGATCGCGCTTGACGGCATATTCCACCTGGATCATCTGGTATTGGTTGGATGTGGCGGCGTTGGTGGAATAGGTGATGGTGAGATCGTGTGTCACTTGCTGCTCGATGGTGACGCGAGCGGCGGCGTTGGAAACGGTGGAAGCCTCGCCCACGAACGGGTCGACGCTGAAGTGGCTGATGCCAAAAAGATGTTCGATGCGGCTGCCGAGGCCGCTGGAGATGGCTTCGGAGAGAAGGGCTGTGGCGCCGTAGTTTTGCGAGGCGCTGCCCGAAGTGAGGGCCCCATTTTCGCCGGTATTGCCGATGGCAAGCAGAGCGACGATTTCCGAATCGGGCAAGGGCGGATCGGAACGGTAGTTCATCTGGAGGTGGCTGGCGGCGCCGGTGAAGTCAATCGTCACCTGATATTGGCTGATGGTGGTGGTGGCTTCGATGTTGAGCACGGGATCGAGGCGGAAGGGATTGGCGAAATTGATGTCGCCGCGCGTGAGCTGGTAATTATTGCCGCGAAAAACCATTTCGCCGCCGAGCAAGTGAACGTCACCGAGGATGACGGGGCGATCCCAGGTGCCGCGGAGGCGAACGTCGCCATCCATGTCGATTTGAGCGCCGCCCCATTCGATGCGAGCGCCGGGGGTGGTTTGCGTGGCGACGTCAAAAGTCAGATTCTGCAAGAAGGGCGACGAAGATGGCGGCGAGACGGAGGTCTCGGAAGCCGCGGCAAAAAAGGAAGCGACGTCGACGCCCTGCGCGAAAAGGACGCGCTGAACGTTGACGCTGCCCGTAAGCAGAGAGCCGTTCGAAGTGCCGGAAAGGCGCAGAGTGCCGTCGGCGAGCCAGCTCATGCCGGTGGGATAGCGAATGCGAACGGTGGTAGTGGTCGCGCTGACGTCAAAGCGGAGCGGGCCTTGACCATAGGTGAGGCTGCCGCCGAGCTTGAGTTGGCCGCCGCCGGCTTCGGCGGTCAAGCCGTCGAAGGTGAGGCGGCTCTGGTCGAAGACAAAGTTGCCGTTGACTTTGCTGAGGCCGACGGGGAAGTCGGCGTAATTCGCGGCGGCGTCACGCACCGTGGCGCGGCCGGTGACGCGAGGGCTGGACATTGTGCCGGCGACGGAGACGTTGAGAGTGCCCTGTCCTTGCGTTTCGAGGTCGGGAATGAGGCCGGCGAGGAGGCGCAGGTCAACGCTGCCGGCGAGCGACAGGGCGAGCGGGCGGTCGCCATCGAATCGAGCCGAACCGCCGATTTGCAAATCGGTGTCTGTGCCGTGGAGATGAGCCTGGTCGACGCGCACTTCGTTGCGCGTGTAGCTGAGGCGAATGTTGCCGTCGTTGGTGAGCTGCACGAGTTCGTATCCAAAGGAGACGTGCGAGAGGTTGGCATCGGCCTCGATCGTATCGGGCTTGCGCAGAGAGCCTTTGATGGCGATTTCGCCGTCGATGCTGCTGTGATTGGTCAGCTTATCGAGATGAAGGCCGGCGATGATGAGGGGGTCGAGGTCGAGCTGCTGGACGTGGAACGTGGCGGAAATGGGAAGACCCGCAGAAAGGCCGGCGGAGATTTCGCCTTGGAGCTTGCCGCGCGTGAGGTCCGAGGTGAGAGTGACAGAAGCGGTGCGGCCGTCTGAGACGAGGTGGCCGTCGAATGTGCCTTGGGTTTCGGCGCCGACGCGCAAATTGGCCAGCTGGATGTCGCCTTCGGCGGAAGGCGCGGTGATAGGGCCGCTGCCTTTCAGGTTGAAACTGAATTGTCCGGCGATGGGGAGCGACTTGCTTTGCAGCGCGGCGATTTGCTCGAGGGCAATGGTGTGCGCGGTGACGTCAAATTCCACGTGCTGGTCGTCAGGGCGGTAAAGGATGCTGCCGCCGGCGCGGCCGGGTCCGGCGGTGAGATTGGCGCCGGTGAGCTGGATCTCGCCTTTTTCCCAGTGGAAATGGCCGGTGAGACGGTCAACGCGAAAACTTTCAGCGGAGATGTCCAAGAATGTGAAATCCGAATCGACGACGGGCGCTTGGTGCGTGCCGCTGCCAAGCAAGGTGCCGCTGAAAACGCCTGAAACGGGATAGGCGGTGCCGATCATCTGCTGCACGTCGCTGCTGGGCGCACCGGCGATTTGCGCGCTGAGGCTCCAGCTGTCTTCAGGCAGGAAGCCCCAATTGCCGTCGAGATCGAGCGTGAGCTTCATATTTTGCATGGATGCGGCGCCGTATTTCGCGGTCATGTTGGTGAGCTCGAGCGCATCGGGCGAATACTCCATGTCGCCTTCGAGCCGATCCCATGCGTATTTCGCGTAGCGCGGGTTTTGCGACTGCACGTGGCCGAGAAATGTGGGTGCGACGATCGGACCAAGAAGCTGGCCGCGCCATGTGGCCGTGCCGCCGATCAGTTCGGGCTCAGCGTCCGGGCCGCGGATTGCGTTGATGAAATCGTCCCATTCGGTAAGGTCGTCCGCGTGGAACTGGACGTTGAGGGCCGAATCGCGCGCGCCGAGGGTGCCGTCGAAATCGAGCTTCATGCGCGGGCTGGTGATTTCGCTCTGGCCAAGCTGGACATTTTTGCGATCGGCTGAGTAATCGTAGGTGATTTGGGCGGCGATGGGGATGACGCCTGCGGCGGGAGCGGCGGGCGGCGACCATTGCGACGTTCCCTGGGTGCGGAAATGCTTGAAATTCGCGACCCAGGTGTTGGTGGAGACGACGTCCATCGAGGAATCCCAGTGGAGGGGGATCACGGGGAAACTGGGGTTATTGAGAGCGGCGAAAACACCGGCGAGGCTGGCGCCGTGGAGATGCGTTTGGGTGCGGAACGCGAGGCCATCGAAATTCATTTCGAGGCGGCCATCGACGGCGCCTCCGAAAGCGGACGCATGAAGGTTGGCGACGGTGAGCTTCTTTTGGGCGATGACGTAGTTGCCGAAAGAGGCCATGCCGCCTTCGTGGAACCAGACGCCGCGCATGCGAATGTCGCGGCCGCTGTAATAGCCGGTGGCGGTCCACCGGCCTGCGGCGTAACGGGCGTCGCCGGAAAATTCGGCGGTGCCGTCAGGGACTTCGGGCTGGCGAAAGATCGTGCGAAGGTCCGGTAGAGAAAGGCGGCCGCGGTAATGGAGATTCCAATCCGCCGATTCGAAGCTGGGCAATTCGGCGCGCAAGTCGAATTCGGAATGAGGAAGCCGGCAAACGAGCTGGTCGAGATCGAACGAATTTCGATGAAGAGTGAATTTCGTGTTGAGGTTCACGAGAAACGGCGCGTCGCGTTTGGCGGCAATCTGAACTTTTTGCCAGGAAAGAACGCCGACGTATGAGTCCGCTGAATCGTCCGTTCCGCGGGGATGCGCATATTGCATGCGGAAAGCGAGATTCTGGCCGCGGACGTCCAGAGGCACGCGGTGGTCGTCGAAGTCGATCGTGCCGCCGTTGAGTTCGAGGCGAGCGATTGCAAGATCGAAGAGCGTTTGTTGCCAGGGACGCGAACTCTGATGGATTTTGGGTTTGGGGATGTTGCTTTCGCCCTGCGCGTTGTAGCGAACGTAGACGCGAGGAGAAGTGATGATCAGTTCGTCGAGGGAAATTTTGCGGCCGAAGAACGAGACGATGTGCAGGCCGACGGCGATGTGGTCGGCGTGAAACAGCGGCGGCTCGGCGGGAGATTCGAGGCCGTGGAGCGTGAGATTATCCAGTTCCGCGTGCAGGCGCCATAGATCGAGCTGGAAGCCGCCGAGTTCGACGCGCGCTCCGGTGCGCTGGGCGATTTGCTGAACCATTTCGTGCTCGACCCAGGGATCGATCAGGCCTTTGCGCACAACGTAGATCACAGCGAGGGCGCAAAGAGCGACAAGCAGGACGCTTCCGGCGGTCCAGTGAGGCCAGCGGAGCTTCACTGGGCACCGCCTTGCGGGGGGAGGATGTCTATCTGCAGGCGCGAGCGGGTGTCGTCAAGCCACTGATTAGCGCGGTTTGTGATGTCGCGCTGGACCAGGACTTCGCGAATGGTCTGCTGGACTTTGTCGAGAGGAGGAACGGCTTCGCCCTTGGCTTTCAATTGCGGCGCAAATTCGTCGTCGTAATATTTTTGGACGTCCGCGTCGCTGACTTCGGCCGCCGGCCGAAAACGGAAATCGAGGAAGCGCGAGAGGTAAAGCTGTTCGGAAAGCTGGCGGCGGACGGCGTCCGGAGTGAGTCCCGCCTGGGCGCAGCGTTTATCGAACTCTTCCTGCGACGGAAATTGCTTTACGAGCTGCGCAGAGGCGTCGTCTATATCCTTATCAGTGGGCCGAGGGAAGCGGGCGGCTTCAGCTTCGCCGCGCACGATCCATTGATCGGAAAGCTCTTGAATCACCTCGTCGCGCGATTTGGAGCTGCCATCGACGAGCATCTGAAAATCGGCGAGCTCGCGGACTTCGCTATCGGTGATTACATCGGTGTCGATGCGAGCGGCGATGCCGTCGATTGTTTCGGTTGCGGCGGCAGAAGGCGCAGAGGCAGACTGCGCGTCGGCCGGCGCGGGGTGCGCGGCCGCGAGAAACGCCAAAGCGAAAATGAGCGCGGGCGTTTTCATCAGAAGATCGACCCGATATTGAAGAAGAAGCCGAAGTGGGGCAGGCGATAGATATTCGTCTGCGTTTGCGAGACGCCGTTGACGGTGGTCGTCACCTGCGCCTGATACTGCGCCGGATTAAGTTGATAGCCAATATCGACGCGAACCGGACCAATCGGAGTGGGATAGCGCACGCCGAAGCCGACCGTGTGGGAGAAATAATTCAAGTCAGTAATGGTCGGCGATTTCCAGCGCAAGGTGATGTGGTCAACGTCGCTATAGACGTTGCCGCCGTCGTAAAAGATGGTGCCGCCGAGGCGATTGCCGATGAAGGGCAGCTTCATCGGGAAGCGCAATTCCTGGTTGAAGGTGAGCATGGCGAGGCCGCCGACGGGGAAACCGGTGACGGGATCGCGCGGTCCGGCTTGATTCAGACTGAATCCGCGAAGGGAAGCGCCTCCGCCGGCGAAGAAGCGCTCGGGCAAGGGAATCGTCTCACAGGGAATTTCGGTGGAACCAGGGGGCGGCGTGCAACTTGGATCGCTAGGTTCAACAGTGTGGTCCCACGGCTGTTCGTAACCGAAGCGCATGGAGCGCGCAAAGACGAAGGCTCTGCCGAACGGATAAAAGGTGGAATTCTGAAAGGACAAGCGGAAGAAATCGGCGCTGGAGCCAAGTGTTTTGAATGCGTTGCTGAGGTCAATCGTGTTGAAGCTGCCTTTGCTGGCATCGGCGGGATTGTCGCGGCGGTCTCGCGCGTAGGTGAGGTCGAAGCCGGAAACCAGCGTGGGCTGGCTGTAAAGCGGAATTTGCTCGGGGTTAATCGTGCTATTGATGTTGGAAGCTTTCACGCGGCGATAGAAATATTGGTAGACGAACGAACTGGAAGCAGTAAGTTTCTGGACCAGATCGATGCCGCCCTGGAAGCGCGTGGATGTGAACGTGTCTATATCCTGGCTCTTATCGGCGTAAGCCGTGAACTGCAGCGTAAGATTGCGATTCGCCAAAAAATTGCTGGCGCTGTAACTGGAGGCTGCGCGGTATTCCAGCGTGCTGACGCGCCCGCTGAAGGAGAGCGTCTGCGCCCTGCCGAACATATTGGAGCGCGCAATTTCGAAAATTCCGCGCGGGCTGGCCGCGAGAGTGGTGCCATTGGGATTTGAGTTTGCGCCGGCGATCCGCTGCACTTCGAAGCCGCCGCCGTAGCCGATGGTATAGCGGTTTCCCTCACGAACGTCGACGACAACGGTTTTATCGGGATCGGTACCGTCCGGGTTTTGCGGAGCGATCTGGACGCGGTTGAATATGCCGAGGTTATAGAGCTGGCGCTCGCTGTCCACAACGTCTCCTTCGCGCAGCGGTCCATCGGCGTGGACCTCGACCTGGCGGGCGATGATGCCGGGCCGCGTGTATTGATAGCCGGTGAGGAGAACTCTGGAGACTTCGATGCGCGGGCCTTCGGTGATGCGATAGATCAGGCCGATTTTATCGGGTCCCTCGTTGGAGAGAAGCTGCTCGACGAAAGTCGCCTGCGGAAAGCCATCGTTGTAATAGTAGGCGAGGATATTGTTGCGGTCGCTGGCGACCCCGGCTTCGGAAAACGGCTGGCCCGGGGTGGAACCGATCAGCGAGAGCAGTTGCTGCGTGGAGATTTCCTCGTTCCCCGTGACCTGCAGGCTGGCAATGCGCGTCTGCGGGCCCTCGACGATGTGAAACTTCACGACCAGATCATTCTTTTTGCCATGACTGGCGTCGACCACCTCGGGAGTGACCTGAGCTTGAAGAAAGCCGTTGCTGAGATATAGGTCGCGAATGGCGTCCGCGTCTTGCCGCATGAGCTGCTGGCTATAGCGTCCGTAGGAGGCAAAGGAGGCAGTTTGCAGCTGGAGGCGGTCTGTTATCAGGCTTCGCTCGAAATAGTGATTACCGTCGATCGAGATTCCAACGAGCTTGTAGCGGTCGCCGCGAGTGATGTTGTAGACGATCGTTTGTTCGCCGGCCTGATCGTTCTGGCGAGAGCTTACTTCGACGTCCGCATCGAAGTAGCCCTGCCGCTGAAAATAGTCGCGGATGTTTCGCCGTCCCTCCTGCAAGAGATCTTCGTCCACGGCGCCTTCGGCGTAGATGGGCAGCAGTTTCTGTCGCTGTGATTTGCTGAGATGTGCGCCATTTACTTCGATGTCGATTTTGGGTCCCGCGGTGACCTGAAGCGTCAAAGGCACGGTATTCGTGGCAGGATCATAGGCGCCGGGAGTGATGAGCGCCGACGCCCCCAGGTAGCCCTGATCGACTAAGAACGTGCGCAGACGGTCGCGGCTTCGCGTGAGCTGGGCTGATGTGAGCTCCGTCTTGCCTTTTGGCGAGGCAATTTTGGCGCGCCGCAGAATCTCGGCATTCGAAAAATGGGTTTCGTTCTCTATCGTGATCGCGCCGATGCGCGCGCGGATGCCGGGATCGACGTGAATATCGACATTCATCTGGCGTGTGTCGGGGTCTGGATGCAATTCGTAAGTTATTTTGGCGCGGTAGAGGCCCTCGTCCTGGAACGTCTCCTGAAGGCGAGCGATGCCGTCTTTCAGGAGCCCCTCACGAAAAGGCTGGCCAAGTGTGAGGCGGAGAGCGGCCTGGGCGGCAGGCTCGGTGGGGGGCTCTTTCAATCCGTCGATTCGGACGACGTTGTTGTAGTAGTCGCGCGTCACAATAAAGTCGATCAGAAGGCCGGAAGGGCCGGGCGCCGCAGTAACGCGGATGTTTGCATAGTCACCGGTTGCGTAAAGAGTGCGGAGGCTTTCGCGTTCCGTAGAAAAATGAAATAAATCGCCGGTCTTGAGCGCCAGCGGCGGAGTGTTCTGCGACGCGGGCTGGCCGGACGCTTCGAGAACGCGAACGTCGGCGACGCGCCGGCCCTCAAACTGAGTGCCTTGCGCAAATGAGGAGCACGCGACCAAGGCGAAGAAAAACAGCGGAAAAGGAAGCAGCCTCGAAGCCGCGCAGACTCGTCCCAGCATTCGGTGCAGTATTGTTCGCGCTTTCATCGCCCAAGCATGAGAAAGAAGGTTAGCACAGGCAAGTTGCCTGCCCGGCGCTAATTGGCGCTAAGCGGCGTCGAATGAGGAACGTGGAATTTGCGGGCGGGCGAGATTCTGCGACGACCGACCCCAATCTTTCTCAGCGAGCTTTCGCCGTTTCGCGGCGGAGACGGAAGACCGCGAGACCGACGCTCAGGGCGATGATGGCGCCGCCGATCCCCGCGATCATGTAGACGTGCTCGCGCAATAGCCGCAAGATCCAGTGGCCATAGAGAAAGCCCAGCACCCCGAGAGTGATATAGCGCACGCTTCGTCCGAGGGCGAGTGCCGCGATGAACTTGCCGCGCGGGTATTGCGTGGCTCCCGCGGCAATCAGGAAAGGAACGATCGGAAACGGAGGCGGGAGGACCGCGGGGATTACGATGGCGCTGAATCCCCACTTCTCGAAGAGTTGTTTGAAGCCCTTTATTTTCGACCGCGAAAGAATTTTGCCCAGGCGGCCTTTACTCTCTCCGCGCGCCAGCCGATAGGTGATGTAGCCTCCCAGGACCGAGCCCACAACGGCCATGAATGAGTAATAAGGCCACCAATCCTTTCCCTGCGCGCACAGCAAAACGGTGACGACGTCCATGCTGCCCGTGATCGGAATAATTGAGTTATCGATGATGCCGAGGGGGATCAGTCCCACGCCACCCAGGTGATACATCCAAGCAACGAATTTTCGGCCCGTGCTTCTGCCGGCGATTATGGAGGCGACCGAAACGAGCAAACGCGAACCTCGCTGGGCGGGCGCGGCAAGCTCGCGCTCGACTGACAGACTATATTCCAGCCCGAGCGGCAGAAATACCGGGAAAACCCGAGGCCCGGGTCAATGAAAGAAGAAAGGCAGGTCTTCGAGAAGGCCTGCCCTATAGCGCGGTTCGTGTTTCGGGTTACATGCCTTCAGCAACGATCCGACCCATCGTTACGCCGATTTCACGATGTAGTTCACCCTGAAGCTGCGTCAGTTTGGTTTGCTGCTGCGGAGTGAGCGTCTGATAGAACTTTTGCTGGGCCGTGGCCATATTCGCAACGAGTTGGCCCGCCTCGTTCCCGATCTGATTCGAGATTTGCTTGATCTGATTGGCCGCCGCGTTGTTACGCTCGGCGGCTGTGAGGTCTTTGCGTTCGGAGTTCAGGCTGGCGAAAATGGCTTTGGTTTCATTCGCCGCATTGGTGAAGATCGTGGTGGCCTGCTGCTTTTGGGAATCATTTAGCGATAGCGCGGTGCTCAGCAGATTCACTCGATCCTGCACTCTTGTCGAGATGTTGGAAGAATTGGCGTTTGCGTGGGCGCTCCAATTGGATGTCTTCGCGAAAGCGCCGGGCACCGCAATCAGGCATGCGGCTACGATTCCTAGAATAGTTTTCTTCATAAAAAGGTCCTCGTTGAGGGAGCCGGAACGGATCGCGAGGGCTCGACGCCCCCGGCTCTCTTTTGTTTTTCCTCTCTAATGGATTAGACGCCTTGGATTGCTGAACGCCGCGCTTGCGGGCGAGAGAATAGGCAAAAGAGGCCGAATCGGCCGGCACGCAAAGGCAAGGGGGTGATGGAGTTGCGGCAGGGAGTTAATCGAAGGGGAGGCCGCTGTAATTTTCGGCGAGATTGGTAGCAGCGGCAGGAGAGCTGGTCACGTTGTCGAGTTCGGCAAGCTGGCGGCGGTATTCATAGGCATCATCGATGTTCGCGCGGTGGAGCATGTTGGTCATCCAGTAGGAGAAATATTGGGCGCGCCACACGCGACGAAGACAACGGCCCGAGTAGGTGGCGAGTTCGCCTTCGCTGCGGCTGGAATAAAAACGGTCAAGCGCGCGAGCGAGCAGGCGCACGTCCGCAATCGCAAGGTTCATTCCCTTGGCGCCGGTAGGTGGGACGATATGAGCCGAATCGCCTGCAAGAAACAGACGGCCGAACTGCATAGGCTCCGAAACGAAACTGCGCATCTGCGTGATACTTCTTTGCTGAATCGGGCCTTCGTTTAGAACGAACCCGTCCATTTCGAATCGTGCGCTGAGCTCTTCCCATATGCGCGCGTCCGGCCAATTATCAAGATTTTCGTCACAGGCGCATTGCAGGTAAAGGCGCGTCAGGAAAGGCGAGCGCATGCTGTGCAGAGCGAAGCCGCGTTCGTGATTGGCGTAGATCAGTTCGTGCGACGAAGGCGGCGCTTCAGCGAGAATGCCGAGCCAGGCGAAGGGGTAGATACGCTCGTAGAATTTCAACGCATCGGCCGGGATGGAAGAGCGGCAGATGCCGTGGAAGCCGTCGCAACCGGCGATGAAATCACAGGTGATTTCGCGCGCTTCGCCATTCGTACGGAAACGAATCCCCGGCTTGGGGGAAACAAAGTCGTGGATAGAGACGTCCGCGACTTCAAAGAGAATCCGGCCATCGGCTTCGAGGCGAGCCGCGACGAGATCTTTGATCACCTCCTGCTGGCCGTAGACGGTGATGCAACGGCCGCCGGTGAGTGCGAACATGTCGATGCGATGGCCCTGACGATTGAAACGCAACTCGAAGCCATGATGCACGAGCCCTTCGCGGCGCATGCGCTCGCCCAGGCCTGTTTCGTTGAAGAGGTCGACCGTGCCTTGCTCGAGCACGCCGGCGCGGACACGATTTTCGATATGTTCGCGGCTCTGCGTTTCGAGGACGACGGATTCGATTCCGCGAAGATGCAAAAGATGAGAGAGAAACAGCCCTGCCGGCCCAGCTCCGATGATTCCAACTTGCGTGCGCATCATCTTTTTTCCGCTTGCGGACTATAGCGCACGCCAGCAGCGGAACTCACAGCAATTGGTAAAAAGAGATGGCGACAGAGTCCGGTAATCGTGCAGCCGTGCCGACGAAAATATGCCTGGTGAGCCATTCATATTCGGGAGCGGAGGTCTCAAAACGCGGGGCGGTGCGGAAGTAGACAAGGCTCGGGTCAACGCTTTCGCCGCGGCGCAGGCGTTCCATCACGTCAGGAGAGCCATGGCGCAAACCGGAATTTTCGACGTAAATCAGAGCGCCGGAATCGACACGGATCACGTAACGGGCCGTAAGTGCTATAACTCCGTCCGGCCGGATGACTTGAAAATCGGCGCCGCCTGGGAGAACGACGCCGTTAAGGCGAGCGCCGCGCACCTCGCCACCGGCGATGCCGATCACGCGGCGCGACGCGGTCACTTCGATGGCCGGTGCAACAGAAACCTTTAGATCGGCAACGTGAAGAAGTTCGGGTAGTGCGGCGTGGGGCACTCTGTCCTCCCTCTACTAGTCGCGAGAGTTTAGTGCGAAGACGTGCTCGCGGCCAGCATTTTGGGCGTGAGTGCGATGCTCAGGCGGACCCAATTGTCCTGGGGGATGACTTTTGCTTTGGAAAGAAGCTCCGAAGCGAAGTCCGCCTGAGCTTTCGTCATCTGGCCGCGTTCTTTCGGATCTTTCAACGCGACCGAGCCCATCATGCGAAAACCATCGAGCAGCGTTCCGATTTCGATAGCATTGGTCATGGAGTCGCATTCGGCGTCAAGCGTCAGGTCGAGATTATCGGCCTGCGGTTGGCCTGCAAGCGTGATCGCCTGAATGCTGCGCACGAGGCTTAGCAGTTGAGGCGAGTTTTTGAAGCCGGCATAAATTGAGTTCGGCAGTTGGCCGGTGCGCGCAACGGCAAAGAGCGGAGCTCCGGCGACGCGATCGATGCGGGCTTGCATTGCGGGGTCACGAGGTGCGGAGGGCCGATCGGTGAGGAGATCGGTGGCATCTTTGCCGCTGGCCATGGCGACGCGCGTGGCGGACAAGAATTCGAAGGAGACGAGCGGATTGCCCGGAACTTCGTAGATGGTAACGCCGCCGCGATGGATCGCATGCCCGCCGACACGAACCGCGTAGTCTTCGATTCGCTGCTGGTCGAAACGCCCGTCCGCGATGGCAAGAGCCTGATTCTGGCCGGTCGATGTGGCTGACGGGTCGAGCGAGGTGGGCCAGATGGCGATGGCCGCGTGGTCGAGGTCGCGCGCATAGTCAAAGCCGGTACCTTCCACGAACCGGGTGTAATCAGGGTCCTGTTGGGGCGTCGGGAGGACGATTTGCCCGATCGCCTGGAGCGAGGAATTCTGAGCCTTTCGGAGCGTCTCTGCATCTAAGTAGGCAACGACTGGCGCGTCCGAAGGAATCAAGGTCAAAACATCGGGTGGCGGACCGGCAAGTGGCGCGGTTGCCGAGAGCGGACGGGATTTTCTGTAGAGGTAGACGGCGCCGCTTCCGCCCAATAGCAGAACAAGCACGATCACCGCGAGCAAGATTATTTTCGTCCTCGATGATGCCAAGGAAGTCTCCAGTCTCCTGAGAAAGTGTAAGGGCTCCGCCGTCAAAGCGCAGCACCAAAGGTTTGGACGTTGCGGCAACCTTCGCGACTGGTTGCGCCTCGAAATGAAAGCGCTACTTGCCGGATAAGAGGATTCTCGAGAGATGCCGCGGCATTGCAGGTCGTTCACGATGAAGGGCGTTTGTGTGATGCTACTCGCCGTTTGCCTGGTGGCGCTTTACGCTGTGGCGCAGAGTGCGAAGCCGGCGCCGGCCTCGACGCCTACGGTCGATGAGATTATTAATCGTTACATCGATGCAATTGGCGGCCGCGCGGCGCTCGAAAAGATCACTTCCCGCGCTTCGATGGGAACGATCAGCGTGCCTGCAATGGACCTTTCCGGGACCGTGCTGATCCACGAAAAGGCGCCAAATAGGCTGCTGCAGGTGATTGTGATCAACGGCAATGCGTTTCGGCAAGGTTTCGATGGGACGACCGGGTGGTCGGACGATCCGGCCGACGGGCTGCGGGTATTCTCCGGCGAGGAGCTTGCGGAGGCGCAGCGCGATGCTGATTTTTACCAGCCGTTGCATTTGCGCACGATCTATCCGGATCTGCGATTTGCGGGAACCGAAAAGGTTGGTGATCGCGATGCATACGTGTTGGAAGGCGCCGCACCCGGCGAGAACAAGCCGGATAAAATGTATTTCGACGCTGTGGACGGACTTGCGCTGAGATTCATCAGCCACCGGCACACCGCTGACGGCGAGGCGGACGTACAGGAGGACTTTCAGGATTATCGTAACGTAGATGGGTTGGAGTTGCCATTCACGATGGTGCTGACAGGAGGAAGTTCGGATTTCACGATTCGGATCGCCGAAGTCCATGATGGTGTGGACCTGGACGACGGCGAATTTGCGAAGCCGCCAGTGGATAAAAGTAAGGTAGAATAGGAGTTGGCTGTCATTTTAGGCATGGCTTATCACCGCCGAAATTGGGAATGGCAGGGTGTTTGCGGGGTTTTTCCGCGATGCCCTTGCAATTCGATTGCCCGCGTGATACTTTCTTTAGGTTTGCGCGGGGCTGGCGTAGCTCAGCTGGTAGAGCATCTGATTTGTAATCAGAGGGTCGGGGGTTCAAATCCCTCCGCCAGCTGAATTTGAGGACCGAGATTATCGAGCAAGGTTGCGGACGAATTCCTCGCAACAAAAGCGATAGGGCTGGTGTCTTTGCGACACAGGCCCTTTCTGCATTGCGGAGTGCCTCGAAAGCTGTCCTAACCATCTCTGGCGGTTTTGCGAAATGCGGATGCTGTGTCCGCGAGGCTGCGCACGGTTGAATTCGAGAGCGTCGCTTGGTTAGGCAGTCATGCGGCAGGTCGATGGGACGTGGTCGCGTCCCGGAAGAATTTTGCGGGACGGGTGGGTGAGTGGCTAAAACCAGCAGACTGTAAATCTGCCGCTCCTTGCGGGCTACGGAGGTTCGAATCCTCCCCCGTCCACCAGTCTCGCGCGGCGCTGATTGGTGGCTTTGTTGGGCGCTGAGAGAAGCAGGGAAAGCCGGTTCGGGCTTGCCGTAATTTCGGCGGGCCTGGGTAGCTCAGTTGGTAGAGCGCGTCCTTGGTAAGGACGAGGTCACCGGTTCAATCCCGGTCCCAGGCTCCAGATTCGAAGCTGGTAGTAAGGCAGAATGAGCGGGGGTAACTCAGTGGTAGAGCCTGCCTGTCGGCAGACAGGTCTCTGCCTTCCAAGCAGATGGTCCCGGGTTCGAGCCCCGACTGGCGTGCGGTGTCTGGTATGTGGTTCGCTTACGCGTTGAGAAGTGAAGCAGACGGTGGGTTTTACATAGGCATGACCTCGCGATTGGAGGAGCGTAAGGGAGCATAACGCTGGCAGTAACCGCTCCACGCGATCAAGGACGCCTTTTGAGTTGGTTTATGCCGAGCGGTTTGACTCTCGGGCAGCGGCTCGGGAGCGAGAGAAGTATCTGAAGAGCGGAATCGGCCGCGAATTGCTGAAGAGAGTCGCAGCCGAAAGGCTAAGTGGGAATGAGCGGGGGTAACTCAGTGGTAGAGTCTCTGCCTTCCAAGCAGATGGTCGCGGGTTCGAGCCCCGTCCCCCGCTCCATCAAGCTGAATGATCGAGGCGGAATAGCGGGCTTGCGTCGTCAATGTCTATAGGCGGTTTGGGGCCAGCGTAAGCGCGGCAATTGCCGCGACGTTTTCATGTGAGGGTGAGGCGCGATGGCGAAGGAGAAATTCGAGCGGAGCAAGCCGCACGTCAACATTGGGACGATCGGGCACATTGACCACGGCAAGACGACGTTGACGGCGGCAATTACGAAGGTGCTGTCGAAGAACAACCCGAAGGTGGCGTTCCGGGCGTTTGACACGATCGACAACGCGCCTGAGGAGCGGGAGCGCGGGATCACGATTGCGGTGTCGCACGTGGAGTATGAGACGCCGAACCGGCACTATGCGCATATTGATTGTCCGGGACACGCCGACTACGTGAAGAACATGATCACGGGGGCGGCGCAGATGGACGGAGCGATATTGGTGGTGGCGGCGACGGACGGACCGATGCCGCAGACGCGCGAGCACATTTTGTTGGCGCGGCAGGTAGGCGTGCCGTATATCTGCGTGTTTTTGAACAAGTGCGACGTGGTGGACGATCCGGAGCTGCTGGAGTTGGTGGAGCTGGAAGTGCGGGAACTGCTCAAGAGCTATCAGTTTCCTGGGGACACGCTGCCGGTGATACGCGGGTCGGCATTGAAGGCGCTGGAAGGCGATGCGAAGTGGGAGAAGTCGATTTTGGATTTGATGGAAGCAGTGGATAAGAACGTGCCGTTGCCGCAGCGGGATGTGGATAAGCCGTTTGCGATGCCGATCGAAGATATTTTCTCGATTTCGGGCCGGGGCACGGTAGTGACGGGAAGAATCGAGCGCGGCAAGGTGAAGGTGGGCGAGGAAATCGAGATCGTGGGCTTCCGTCCGACGATGAAGAAGACGGTGACGGGCGTGGAGATGTTCCGCAAGCTTTTGGATGAAGGGATTGCGGGGGACAACGTGGGATTGCTGTTGCGCGGCACGGAAAAGGACGAAGTGGAGCGTGGGCAGGTGCTGGCGAAGCCGGGATCGATCACGCCGCACACGAAGTTCAAGTGCGAAGCGTACGTGCTGACGAAGGAAGAGGGTGGGCGGCACACGCCGTTCTTTACGGGCTACCGGCCGCAGTTCT
>Ga0335074_10005799_pt1 | contig 17107 bp, 15 predicted proteins | sample Lox_Sample_23_FD_206715 | JGI IMG/M metagenome (GOLD analysis project Ga0335074, IMG submission 206715) | Soil microbial communities from Loxahatchee National Wildlife Refuge, Florida, United States - Lox_Sample_2.3 | ecosystem: Environmental > Terrestrial > Soil > Wetlands | place: USA...
CTTGCTGCGCGACAACGCGGTCGTGGCCCAGCGGATGGCGAGGCTGCTGGCGTCGAGCCGGTATGCAGCCGGCTTGCTGCTTCGCGCACCTCAGGCGGTGGCCATGCTCGGCGACGACGCTGAGCTTACCGCCCAGCCGCGCACCGAGCTGCTGGCCGAGGCGTCAGCCGCGGTGGGCCGGCATGACAGCGCAGAAGCGGCCGCGCGCGCTGTCCTGGCGATCCGCCGCCGGGAGCTCTTCAGAACCGCGGCAGCCGACGTGCTCGGGCTCGCGGGGATTGAGCGCACGGGCGAGGCCCTGACAACTGTCGCTGAGGTGAGCGTTGCGGCGACCCTGGATGCCGCCGTTGCCGAGGCGGAACGGGCTGGCGGCCAGCTGCCGACCCGCCTGGCGGTAATTGGCATGGGCCGGTTCGGTGGTCACGAGATGGGTTACGCCAGCGACGCCGATGTGCTGTTCGTCCATGATCCACTGCCCGGCGCGAGCGACGAGGCTGCGACCAGGGCTGCGCACACCGTCGCTGAGCGGTTGCGTGCGCTGCTCAGCAGGCCTGGACCTGATCCGACGCTGCTGGTCGACGCCGGCCTGCGGCCGGAGGGGCGGCAGGGGCCGCTGGTACGCACGCTTGCCTCGTACCGCGCCTATTACCGGCGCTGGGCGGTCGCCTGGGAGGCGCAGGCCTTGCTGCGCGCAGAGTTCACCGCTGGGGACTGCGGAGTCGGGGAGGCCTTCATCGCGTTGGCCGATGAGATCAGGTATCCCGAGGGCGGGATCGATCAGGCTGCGATCCGGGAGATCCGCCGGATCAAGGCGCGGATGGAGGCGGAGCGGATGCCGCGCGGCGTTGAGCCGGCGCTGCACCTCAAGCTCGGACCGGGCGGGCTGGCGGACGTCGAGTGGGTCGCACAGCTGCTGCAGCTTGAGCATGCCTGGGCCGTTCCCGGGCTGCGCACCACCAGGACGTATGCGACACTCGCGGCAGCCAGCTCGGCCGGGCTGATTTCGGCAGGGGACGCGGCCACGCTTACTGCGTCCTGGCTGCTGGCCAGCCGGATCAGGGACGCGGTGATGCTGGTCCGCGGTCGGCCGTCTGACACGCTGCCGTCGTCGCCGGCCGACCTGGCCGCCGTCGCCCAGGTCCTCGGTTATCCGCCCGATGGCGCTCAGGACCTGGTTCAGGACTGGCGCCGATCGGCTCGCCATGCCCGGGCCGTCGCGGAACGCCTCTTCTACGGGTAGCGCGGCCGTTCGGCTTCTACGGGTAGCGCGGCCGTTCGGCGGCGCAGGGCTGCCGCTTTGCGAAAAGCAGCGGCCCCGCCAGGCGCGCAAACCCGGCGGGGCCCGATCCGACAGGAAGGAATCAGGAGCGCTCAATACTTTAGGCGGCCATCACGGAAATGTCACTGATCGGCCACAGAATGGCAACGCCGGTGATAATGACAACGGCCAAGGCGGCGCGGTCAGCGATCTATCGCTTGACCGCGCCGCTCCCGACTTTTACAGGTAGACGCTATCCGATGTAGATGGCGCTCCTGGCGATGTGCTTGTTACCGCAGCCGTGGTGACCAGGCAGTCCGAGGCCGTCCTTGGACTCAGCGTCCTTGGTGCAGGCGTTGGGCACCCACACGGTCTTCGAATTCGGATGAGGCACGATGAACCTCAGCGTCTCCACGAACCTCGTTGCGGTCTTCCGCGTCGCTTTGGAGGCCGTACTCGCCTTGCTCAGCGTGTAGTCCTTCGGCAGGATCGGCTTCGTGCCGCGGAGATGCCCGATTGCCAGGTAGAGGTAAACGTGCTTGCGAGATTCGGTCTTGTAAGCACTGGCGGGCAGTGTGGTAGAGATCTTGACGGTCTGCACGCACCTGGCGCGGGTGCATGACACCTTGCTGGACGTTGCGTCGGTGGCGAGGGTTACGTACACAGTGACTGCGCTCGAGAGCTCAGTATCCGTGCCGGCCAGTTGGACCTCGTAGTGGGTGGCGAGTGACGGGGTCACACTGAACGAGAAACTGGCGGTTGTGCTGTTGACCGTGATCAAAGGCTGCGGGGAGCCGACGTCCGAGTACGTCTTCTTGCCGAACGACTCGGCCATCAGTTGAGCCGTGTCATTGGTTGCCGAAGTCGTTACGGTGCCGCTGACGATCGCGGTATTCACAGTCGCGATCTTGTAGATGACCAGGGCATGCCCGTCGACCAAGCCATGGTCCTTGGCCTTCAGACCGGGAAAGCTCGGCGAGATGGCCTTGATCGAGATGATGCTGGCGGCCGAACTGGCCTGCGCCGCTGGGATGGCGACCAGCCCCGCAACGAGCCCGCCGGCTAGTGCGGCCGGTGCAATCCATCGCGCGAGTCTTGACATGCGCAGCTACTTTCCGCCCGCTGACCGGGCCCCCTGGACAGTGTCGTCCCAAAGTGTGACAGGAGCTAATAGGCCCAGGCAAGTGCTATCTGAGCCACCGAAAATTGCCAATAAGCAGCGCGCTAGCGGCGATCGCAGCGCAGCGAGCGGGCAAAGGGTTCGCAAAAGGTGCAGGTGGGCGGCTAGTACTCCGCAGCGGTTACGCGCTAGGGCCTATTCCGGGCATTCTGCCTTAGGTCAGGAATGGTCCGTGTTCCGTAGGGCCGGCTATGGCCGGCCCGCTTGCACACGGACGCTGAAGTCCGTCCGGAGTTTCCCTGCCAGGCGCGCCGCCGCGTGACTCGCCCTAGCCCCAGGCATTACCAGGGGGTGAGACTGTCGCCAGTGTCGGCCATCTCAAATCTGGTCGCCCCCGCTCTGCTCACTACCGTGGCGGCGCTCTTCGTCGACGGGCTGCAGGCCTTCGGCAACGAGAATCGCAGACCGCATATTCGCGCTGACCCGCGAGCGCCTGGGCATCCTGCGCGGACCGCACGGCGAAGTGCTGGACAAGGACAGTTCGTCGGTCATCAGGCACAGTTGCCGCTGATCATGGCGCGTATGATGCGGGTCCGCAGCGCAGTCGTGCTTATCTGGGTGGCCATAGTCTTGCCCTCAGCGTGGCCGACATCGCACCAGGGCGCCGACCTGGCGGTCGTGGAGCCGGCCAGGTCAGCGCCCTCAGGGTGGTCACACGTCGTAGTACAGCTCGAACTCGTGCGGGTGCGGCCGCAGCCTGATCGCGTCGATCTCGTTGGACCGCTTGTAGTCCAGCCAGGTCTCGATGAGGTCCGGGGTGAAGACGCCGCCCTCGAGCAGGAAGTCGTGGTCGGACTCGAGGTTCTTGAGCACGGCCTCCAGCGACCCCGGCACCTGCGGGATTGCCTTGGCCTCATCCGGCGGCAGCTCGTACAGGTCCTTGTCGACCGGCTCGGGCGGCTCGATCTTGTTCTTGATGCCGTCGATCCCGGCCATCATCATTGCGGCGAACGCCAGGTACGGGTTGCAGGACGGGTCGGGGACGCGGAACTCCAGCCGCTTGGCCTTCGGGTTCGGCCCGGTGATCGGAACTCGGATGCAGGCCGACCGGTTGCGCTGGCTGTAGACCAGGTTGACCGGTGCTTCAAAGCCGGGCACCAGCCGGTGATAGGAGTTCATCGTCGGGTTGGTGAACGCCAGCAGCGACGGCGCATGCTTGAGCAGGCCGCCGACGTAGTAACGGCCGGTGTCCGATAGCCCGGCGTAGCCGACCTCGTCGTAGAACAGCGGTGCGCCGTCCCTCCACAGGCTCTGGTGGCAGTGCATGCCCGAGCCGTTGTCGCCGAACAGTGGCTTCGGCATGAAGGTCACCGTCTTGCCCGCCTCGCGTGCGACGCTCTTGACGACGTACTTGTAGAGCATCAGGTTGTCGGCCATCTTGAGCAGGGTGTCGAACTTGATGTCGATCTCAGCCTGCCCGGCAGTGCCGACCTCGTGGTGCTGCATCTCGACCGTGATGCCGACGTCGATCAGCTTGCGCACCATTTCCGAGCGCAGGTCGGTGTAGTGGTCCATCGGGGGCACTGGGAAATAGCCGCCCTTGTAGGCCGGCTTGGCGCCCAGGTTGCCGCCCGGCTCATCCCGGCCGGTGTTCCAGGCGCCCTCAATCGAGTCGATGTGGTAGTAGCCCTCGTTCGGGCCGGTCTCGTACCTGGCGGAGTCAAAGATGTAGAACTCGGCCTCCGGGCCGAAGTAGGCAGTATCGGCGATGCCGCTGCCGCGCAAGTAGTCCTCGGCCTTGCGGGCGATGTTGCGCGGGTCACGGCTGTAGGGCTCGCCAGTCAGCGGGTCGTGCACGAAGAAGGTCAGGTTCAACGTCTTGTGCGTACGGAACGGGTCAATGACCGCCGTGGTCGGGTCGGGAAGCAGCAGCATGTCCGATTCGTGAATCTGCTGGAAGCCGCGGATCGACGAGCCGTCGAACATCCGGCCCTCGGTGAAGACGCTCTCGTCGAAGCTCTCAGCAGGCACGGTGAAGTGCTGCATGGTGCCGGGCAGGTCGCAGAAGCGCACGTCAACGAACTGGACCCCCTCGGACTCGATGAACCGCAGTACCTCGTCGCCGCTCCTGAACATCAGCTCTCCTTAGGCGATACCGCGGCCCGACCGCATTCGCAGTTGGTGCCGCCTCCCAGTTACTGCCCGCCGGAATCGCGCCCGCGCAGCACAGCCTGCGCCGCCATCCAGGGGCTGTTAGGACGCTAGCGCCGGTCAGTTTCCTGGCCGTGTCCCCTGTGTTTCGCCGGTGTTACGCCGCAGGAGGGCGGGACGTAGGCACCGGGCATCGTGCGTGCAGGCTGCGTACGGCAGGCGCAGGATGCCAAGCTCAGGGCTGGGCGCCGGACCACTGATCCGGCAAAGCGGCTACCGTTATGCCTGTGACCAACCAGCAGGCGCCTGCATCCAACCAGCAGACTGCCGACAGTGAATTCTACCCAGGCCAGGATTTCGGGCTGCCAGAGTTCGGTCCGGGCTCGGTGGCCGGCTGGAGCAGGCGCCTTGGCGCCCTGGTGATCGACTGGGTCGTCGCCAGCCTGATTGCCATCGCATTCTTCTATCACCCGCAAGCTGGCCACGCGGCAAACGTGCTGGCCCAGCCCAGGCTGTGGACTCCGGCCGTATTCGGGGCGGAGGACTTCCTGCTGACGGGGCTGACCGGCGTCACGATCGGGAAGCGACTATGCGGCCTGCGGGTGATCCGCCTAGACGGTCGCCCGGTCGGCCTGCCGCGAGCCTTCGTGCGCACGCTACTGCTGATCCTGGTCGTGCCGGCCATGATCATGGATCGCGACCTGCGCGGCCTTCAGGACAAGGCCGCGGGCACGGTTGTCGTGCGCATCTAGCTGCCGGTAGCTGCAGTAGGCTGCCGGTCGCCCGCTTCCTTAGCGGATCCGAGGGCGCGGCGCCCTCGGCATCCGGGCCGACCTGGGGACCGGTCCCTTGGGCATCTGCAGTTGCTGGGGCAGTGCGTTGAGGCGGTAGTTCAGCTCGGCGACAGCCTGGCCCTTGAGGTTTCGCGGCAGCTTCATGATCTTCCTGTTGAGCTGCTTGATCGGGACCTGGCCCTCGGCGTCGCCCACCTGGAAGTCATAGATCGGCACCTGGTTAGCGATCCGGGCGATCCGCTTCTTCTCCGCCGCCAGCAAGCTCGGCAGCCTGGTCGGGGACCCCTCGCCCACGAGAATGACCCCTGGCTTGCCGACTGTCCGGTGGACGACATCCATGTTGCGGTTGGCCGCGATCGCCGGGGTCGTAGTGAACCCGCCGCGCAGGTTCTGCAGGATGGCGGCCGCGGCGCCGGGCTGACCCTCCAGGACGGCATACTGCGCAGATGTCGCGAACCGCCCGAACAGGACCATCGCACCGAGTACTCCGGCCAGGATGCCAAGCGGGATGAAGCCCCAGATCAGGTGCAGGAAGTAGCCGATCAGGATGAGGACGACCGCGATCCCCACACCGGTCAGCGCGACGAGCGGCAGTGCCTTGGGGTTGGTCTTGCGGACGATGCCAGCGACCATGCGGAGCTGCCTGATGCGCCCCATCGATGCTGGATCGTCGGCGCTCGACGCGTCAGCGCCGGACTTTTTCACCATGATGGCGAGGATACCGGTCCGGCGCGCCGTTCCATTGCCTGGCGGTACAGCCGCCCTGCTCGGTATGACGAGCGGACCAGAGGCCCGGACTGGACGCCTGCGAAGCCAAGCTCGGCTGCTTCTTCGGCTATCTCCTCGAACTCCTCCGGCCGTACCCACCGGTCGATCGGGTGGTGGCGCACCGATGGCCGCAGGTACTGGGTGATCGTGATCAGGTCGCAGCCTGCTGCCCGAAGATCCGCCATGGCCTTGCTGATCTCCTCCCGGTGCTCGCCCATACCAAGGATCAGATTGGACTTGGTAACGAGGCCGTCCTCACTCGCGAGCTCGAGAACACGCAGCGACCGCTCGTAGCGGAACCCAGGCCGGATCTGGCGGAAGATCCTCGGCACGGTCTCCAGGTTGTGGGCAAGCACCTCCGGGCGGGCTGAGAACACCTCGGCGAGCTGGCCTGGCTCGGCGTTGAAGTCGGGGATCAGCAGTTCCACACCGCAGCCGGGAACAGCCTGGTGGATCTCGCGGCAGGTTTGTGCGTAGAGCCAGGCACCGCCGTCAGGCAGGTCATCCCGGGCTACGCCGGTGACGGTTGCATACCGCAGGCCCATCGCCGCGACAGACTCGGCGACCCGGCGCGGCTCATCGGTGTCCAGCGATCCCGGCTTGCCGGTGGCGATCTGGCAGAAGTCACAGCGCCGGGTGCACTGGTCGCCGCCGATCAGGAAGGTAGCCTCCCGATCCTCCCAGCATTCGAAGATGTTCGGGCAGCCGGCCTCCTCGCACACCGTATGCAGCCCCTCGCGCCGGACCAGCCGCTTGAGCTCGGTGTACTCCGGGCCAGTGCGAAGCCGGGTCTTGATCCACGGCGGCTTTCGCTCGATCGGGATCTGGCTGTTGCGGGCCTCAAGCCGGAGCAGCCGGCGGCCATCGGGTGCTAGTACCACGCCGTCCAGCGTATTACGGCTTTCGCCCCTGGCTAGCCCGCTGGTAGTGCCGTTCGCTGCGCCCGTCTTGAGGTCGCCCTCAACCAACCGGGAGGCAACGGTCAGCTTGCCGCGAGGGGCGCCTCAGCCGCGCTGCCGACTATCTATGTGTACGCAAGCGAGGCACGAGCAGTTGGCATCGCGACAACGACGTAGCGAAGGCTTCTGAGGGGACAGATTTCGGATGAGCAATCAGTATGGCTCGCAGGACCGGGATGGCGGACAGGCCCCGACTGGCGCACAAGGCGCCGGCGGGCCGCAGTTTCCGTACGGCGCTCAGCCTGGCTACGGAGCAATCCCGCCCCCGCCGCCACCTCCGCCACCGTGGGCCGGGTACGGTGCTTGGACTGGCGGGGCGGGCCAGCACGCCGCGCCGCGCCGTCGGCCGCATCGGGCGCTGATCATGGCAGCTGGCGTCGCCGCCGTTGCGCTAGCGGCGGGCGGCACGGCCTGGGCGGCCGAGGGCAGCCACAGCGCTGCGCTGAGCACGTCGACGATCGCCAGCCAGACCGATCCCGGCCTAGTCGACATCACCTCCACGCTGGCCTACCAGCAGGCCACCGCTGAGGGCACCGGCATGGTCCTGACCTCGACGGGCGAGATCCTCACTAACAACCATGTGATTGCCGGAGCCACCTCGGTCAAGGTCAGGGACATCGGGAACGGCCGCACTTACGTGGCTCGGGTCGTCGGCTACAGCGACAGTGACGACGTCGCGGTCTTGCAGCTGGTTGGCGCTTCGCGGCTGGCTACGGTGTCCGTCGGCAACTCGGGGAGCGTTGCGGCCGGACAGGCCATCGTCGCGCTTGGGAATGCTGAGGGCAAGGGCGGCACTCCGGCTGTAGCCACCGGTCACATCACCGGAACGGGCGACTCGATCATCGCCGAGGACGATGGTGACGGGGCGCAGGAGCACCTGACGGGGATGATTCGGACCGACGCCAACATCGAGCCCGGCGACTCGGGTGGGCCGCTGGTGAGCTCCACCGGGCAAGTCATCGGTATGGACACGGCTGCGTCGACAAGCAGCTCGACTGGCTACGGCACGACGTCGGCTGAGACCACGACCGCCTTCTCGATACCGATTAGCCGCGCAATTGCGATCGCTCAGCAGATCGAGTCCGGCCGGTCCTCGGCCACCGTGCACATTGGTGCCACCGCTTTCCTGGGCGTCGAGGTCACGTCGTCGCAGCAAAGCGGCGGAGCCTTTGGGCAGGGAAGCAGCGGCGTGCAGATCGCAGGCGTTGTGCGGGGAACGGCGGCTGACAGCGCGGGCCTAGGCGAAGGGGACACGATTATCTCCGTCGCAGGCCACCAGATCAGCTCAGATTCAGATCTGCAGAAAGTCATCGAGCAGTATCACCCCGGTGACAAGGTCAGCGTCGAATGGGCGAATCAGTTCGGCCAGACGCGGACCGCGACAGTGACGTTGACCGCCGGCCCGGTGGGCTGACCCCGGCCGGCCCCGTGGCAGCCGCCCCACTCCCAGGCGAGCTGCACCGCTGAGCGCCCCGCCAGGTCCCGGCGGGGCGCTCAGCATTGCGCTCAGTGGTATCTGGCGGCGATCCCGTCCAGCAACATGCTCAGGCCGAGCTCGAACCGCGCCTCCTGATCGGCACCGGCAAAGCTGGCGACGTCGATCGGGGTCATGGCAGTCGCAAGCTGCGGGAAACTGCCCGACGCCAGCTGGGACCGCACAAAGTCGTCGATGCCGGCCGGCTCGGGGTCGGGTGTGGAGGCCGAGCGCATCAGGTGGCCGAACACGTAGTCGTCAACGATGGCGAGCACGTCTAGCTTCGCCCTGGCATTCATGGGCGCGCCGGACAGCGCTGACAATGACTGCTCCACGTGCCGCAGGCCATTCGGCCCGGCCAGTGCCGCCTGCACCGCCCCCTCGCGCTGGACGAGGCGGATCGCCCAAGGATGGCGCAGGTAGGCGCGCCTTGTCTCGCGGGCCACAGCGGCAATCGCGTCGAGCCAGTCGGCAGGCAGTTCGCCTGGCACGAGTGCTTCGCCGAGCAGTGCATCGCCGATAAGAGCGAGCAGGTCGTCCTTGGTCGCAATGTAGCGATAGAGGCTCATCGTGCCCGCGCCCAAGGACCGGGCGATGCGCCGCATCGACACCGCATCGAAGCCCTCGGCATCCGCGATCTCGAGGGCTGCCGCGGCAATCTGCTGGCGGCTGAAGCGCAGGGAGCGCGCGGAAGGCTCCGGGCGCGTCCAGATCGGGCCGTCCCCGATGTCGTGCGACTCGGTCATGATTACCTCAGCCAATCTCTGGCGTACGATGTACGCCAAAGGGTACGGTGTACGCGAAGCTTATCGCAATAGCGTGAGTCACGGGGTCAGAGGATGCGGAGACGACATGGTGAACACAGTCCGGCAATGGCACCGCCGGCTCGTGGATCGGCTAGCCGAATCGCGCTGGCTGCGCGGCCGGTCGGGCGCTAACGCTAAGTGGGCGCATTACGAACGCCACGCACGCGCCTGGAATGCCTCGGCGAAGCGCCATGCAGCACACAGGGACCAGGCCCGTGCCAGAGCCGAGCGGCTGCACAGGCGCTCCAGCGACAGGGCGCAGCAGCTAGCCAGTCATGGCCACCCGCGTGTGCTCGTCGGGTGGCAGGCCAGGCTGGCCCGGATGTTCCGTGCGACGACCTCGCGAGAGAGGCAGCAGCGCAGGTGACAGCCGCGATCGAGGCCGAGGGACTCGTTAAGGACTTCGGCAAGACGCCGGCACTGGCCGGGGTCGACCTTGCTGCCGCAGCAGGGACGGTGCTCGGCGTGCTCGGACCGAACGGAGCCGGCAAGACCACGGCCGTCCGCATACTGACGACCTTGCTGCAGCCTGATGGCGGGCGCGCAGCCGTCGGCGGATATGACATCGTGACGGACGCGCACCGCGTCCGGCAGCTGATCGGGCTCACCGGGCAGTACGCCTCGGTGGACGACGGGCTGAGCGGGACAAACAACCTGGTCATGATCGGCCGCCTGCTCGGCCTTGGCCGGGCCGAGGCCAGATCGCGAGCTGCCCAGCTACTGTCCCGATTCGACCTGACCGACGCGGCAGCGCGGCCGGTCAAGACCTATTCGGGCGGCATGCGCCGGAGGATCGACCTGGCCGCGAGCCTGGTCGGGCATCCGCAGGTGCTTTTCCTCGACGAGCCCACCACCGGCCTTGACCCGCAGGCACGCAGTGACGTTTGGGAAATGATCCGGGTCCTGGTCGCGGACGGTGTGACGGTCCTGCTCACGACGCAGTACCTGGACGAGGCCGACCAGCTCGCCGACGACATCGTGGTGATCGATCACGGTCGCGTCATCGCTACCGGCACGCCGGATGAGCTCAAGGCGAAGATTGGCGGTCAGGTGCTTGAGGTCGTGCCGGCCGATCCCGGCCGGGTACCCGATGTGGCGTCGATCGTGACTAGCTGGGCGGGCGAGGAGCACGCTACGCAATCCGGCGACCGGACTATCACGGCGCAGGTGCCAGCTGCCGCAGTCCTGGCCGGCATCGTCAGGCAGCTGGACGAGAACGGCATCGAGCTGGCTGAGTTCAGCCTGCGCAAGAGCAGCCTGGACGAGGTGTTCCTGACCCTGACCGGGCACCGCGCCCAAGGCGCTGCGGCGGCCGGCGCGAACGACATCCGCGCTGAGGATGACCTTAAGTGGGCATCACGATGAGCGCCGGCACCCTGGACGCTGCCGCTGCGCTGCCGCGCCGGCTGAGCCCGGTAACCGGCCTGCGCAACTCGCTCACCCTGACCTGGCGCAGCGTGCTGAAGATCAGGACGAACTCCGAGGACCTGCTCGGCCTCAGCCTGCAGCCGATCATGCTCCTGCTGCTGTTCACCTATGTGTTCGGCGGCGCGATCGCACACGGCAACGTCCGGGCCTACCTCGATTACGTACTGCCCGGCATCCTCGTGCAGACCGTGCTGTTCGCGACGCTGGGCACTGGGCTCATGCTGAACCAGGACATCTCAGCCGGGATCTTCGACCGATTCCGCAGCCTGCCGATCGCGCGCTGGGCTCCGCTGGCCGGGGCGATCCTGGGTGACGTCACCAGGTACGTGATCTCGGTCGTGGTGACCATCGTGCTGGGCATCGTGCTGGGCTTCAGGATCGATACCAATCCCGTGGCGGCGATCGCCGGATGCCTGCTGGTGCTGGCCTTCGCCCTGGCGATGTGCTGGGTCTCGGCGTGGATAGGGCTCATCGTCAAGACCCCGCAAGGCGTGCAGGCATTCGGCTTCACGGCCATGTTCCCGATAGTGTTCGGCAGTGGCATCCTGGTGCCAATCCAGACCATGCCCGGATGGCTGCAGGCTTTCGCGAAGGCCAATCCGCTGACACTGCTGGCCGCTGCCTGCCGTGGCCTGATGCGGGGCGGTACGGTCGCGCAGCCGGCAGCGGAGTCGATGTTGTGGGCGCTGGGGATCGTGCTTGTCTTCGCGCCGCTGGCAGTTCGCGCGTACCGGCGCAGGGCGTGAAGGGATCGTCGTGACTACAACCCCGCCGCTGGTCGAGCAGGCCATCGCGCTAGCCAGGCGGGAGGGCTTCCCGCTGACCCGGCAGGAAGCCGCATCCGGTCAGCCGTCTGCCTGCCTGCCGGACGTCGGCAGATTCCTCGCTGTGCTGGCCGCGGGCTGTCACGGCGGAACGATCGCTGAGTTCGGGACCGGCGCGGGCATTGGCGCTGCCTGGCTCGCCAGCTCGATGCCTGCAGACTGCACCCTCGTGACGGCAGAACTGGACCCGCGCCTTGCCGAGGCCGCGGGACGGCTGCTGGCTGGCTGCCCGGGAGTCCAGGTGCTGGCCGGCGACGCGAACGACGTGCTGCCGCAGCATGGGCCGTTCGACCTGATCTTCGCCGACAGCGGCATCAGGGACCCGGCCGCGTTCGGTGCGCTCACCGGCCTGCTGAAGCCGGGCGGCCGGATCGTGATGGACGACCTGACGCCGGTCCAGGCACTGCCCGCTGGCTCTGCGCTGCTCGCATCGGACACCAAGCGTGACCTGTTTGCCGGCGAGGACCGGCTGACCTGGACCGAGGTAGTCCTGCCCGACCTGGCGAACTCCCTGCTGGTCGGCACGCGGCGAGCGACCTAGCCCGGCGCGCTGGCGCGTGGGGCTGGGCAGCCGTTCCCATGCAACCCCGCTCGGTCCTGGCGGCGGGCCGATGTGACGCCAGGGCCTGTTATCGGCAACGATAGGGACATGCCCAGCCAGTTCGATCCGCCGTCAGGAACGCGTGACTTTCTCGCTGCCGATGTGGAGCGCCGCGAGCATGCGTTTGCTGTCATCCGCTCGGTCTTCTCCCGCTATGGCTTTGAGCCGCTGGAGACGCCCGCCTTCGAACGGCTGGATGTACTGCTCGGCAAGTACGGCGATGAGGGCGACAAGCTCGTCTTCAAGATCCTGCGGCGCGGCGAGCACGAGGCGTCCGGAGAGGCCGACCTGGCGCTGCGGTATGACATGACGGTGCCGCTTGCCCGGGTGGCGGCCGCCTATGGCAGCCAGCTACCGACTCCGTATAAGCGGTACGCGATGGGACCCGTCTGGCGCGCCGACCGTCCGGGCAAGGATCGCTACCGCGAGTTCGTCCAGTGCGACCTTGACACACTCGGCTCCCGGTCCCTGCTGGCGGACGCGGAGGCGCTCAGCGCTCAGCACGACGCACTTGCCGAGCTCGGGCTCCCTAGCTTTACGATCTTGCTGAACTCACGGCGCGTTCTGGCGGGCCTGCTTGAGGCGTTCGGTGTGCCGCCGGAGATCGGCTCGGGAGTGCTGACGTCGCTCGACAAGCTCGACAAGCTCGCGGCGGCGGAGGTGATCGGCGAGCTCAAGGGACGCGGCCTCGCCGCCGAGCAGGCCGCCGACCTGGTGGCGACGCTGACCGCGGCAGACTCTGCGGACCGAGTGCGGGACGCCCTGACCAAGACCGACGAGGGCACCGCCGGACTGGATGAAGTCGACACCGTGCTGTCGCTGGTCTCCGGGCAGGTTCCGCCTGGCCGCATTGCCTTCACTCCGCGGATGGTGCGCGGGCTCAGCTACTACACCGGGCCGATCTGGGAGGTCACGGCCGCCGGCGTGGCCGGCTCAATCGGCTCGGGCGGCCGCTATGACCACCTCATCGAGCAGCTCGGCGGGCCGGATGTGCCGGCAACTGGATCGTCGATCGGCGTTGAGCGCATTCTGGCGCTGCTGCCGGGAGGCGGACCCGCTGAGCCGAGCCTTCTTGATGTGGCGGTCACGGTCATGCGCCACGACCTCGCCGGCCAGTCATTCGCGCTCGCTGCCGCTGCGCGGTCCGCTGGCCTTCGCGCCAGCGTCTATCTCGGCTCGTCCGGCAAGCTGGGCCGGCAGCTGAAGTGGGCCAGCGACGTTGGCGCCCGCCGGTGCCTGATCTACGGTGAGCAGGAGCACGCGGCCGGGGCTGTCACAGTTCGTGACATGAGAACCGGCGAGCAGGTCCAGGTCACTGTCGCGGAGGTGGCAAGCTACCTGACCGGCGCCACGCACGCGGAAAGCTGAGCTGCGTTGGCCCCCGAAGGCTTCGTGGAGCCGAAGACCTGGCATTCCGGGCTGGCTGGTGTGGTCGCCACAGCCGGCGCGCTGATTAGCGACGACGCGGGGAACGTGCTGTTGGTCAAGCCGAACTACCGCGATCACTGGACACTGCCTGGTGGCATCTGCGAGTTCGGCGAGCCGCCGCACGACGGCTGCGCTCGGGAGGTGGCCGAGGAGATCGGGCTGGACCTGCCTGTCGGCGCGCTGCTCTCGGTCGACTGGCAGCCGGCGCTGCCCGTGTATGGCGCAGCGGCTCGCCCGGCGGTGTACTTCATCTTCGACTGCGGCACGCTCCGGACGCTGTCCGGTATCAGGCTGCAGGCCGACGAGCTAGACGACTGCCAGTTCGCCGCGGCCGCAGCCCTCGGCGACCTGCTGGCGCCATTCGCGCTGCCACGGGTCCGCGCGGCGATCGCGGCCCGCGAGTCGGGATGCGTCCAGTACGTGCCGCACGCGGAAGCCTATGACGCGCAGCCTTGACGGGCTCTCCGGCCGTGAACTGAATCAGCTCGCGGCGCGGGCCGTAGCTAGCCAGGGCAGGCCCTCGGTGTGGGACACGCTGGTCGCACCGAGCGCGACGGCGAGCTGGCGCTCGACCTCAGACAGCACATCGGTCACGCTGATCCGGCGGCCCACCTCGGCTGACAGCGACGTGACCGAAGCGTCAGATATCCCGCACGGCACGATCCGGTCGAACCAGCTAAGGTCACAGTCGCAGTTGAGGGCGAACCCGTGCATGGTGACTCCTCTGGCAACGCGGATGCCGATGGCGCCGACCTTGCGGTCCATGCGGGCATGACCGTCGCCACGCAGCCAGACCCCGCTGCGGCCGTCGACACGACCGGCGGTCACGCCGAGTTCCGCGCAGACCCCGATCAGTGCTTCCTCTATGAGTCGCACGTACCCGACCACGTCGATCGGCTCGTCCAGCGCGACGATCGGGTAGCCGACCAGCTGCCCGGGCCCGTGCCAGGTGATCTTGCCGCCGCGGTCGACGTCGATCACCGGGGCGCCAGGATCGCCCAGCGGCCGGTCCAGCGGATCGGTTCGCTTGCCCGCTGTGTAAACGGGACCGTGCTCCAGCAGCAGGCAGGTGTCGGGTATCTCGCCGAGCACGCGCTGCTCATGAACCAGCCGCTGCAGATCCCAGGCGTCCTGGTAGCCGATCGTCTGCCTTCCCAGGCCTAGCCGGGCGAACACCAGCTCATCATGCATGGCGTCAGCTTAGCCCGCCGGGACTCCTGCGCCCCGCGCTCGGATCGGCCGCCTCCAGCGCCCAGGGGCGCGCGAAAGCGCAGGCAAGCACGCGATATAACTTGACAGCACAACGCGATATTACTTATCGTCTGAAGTGCCGGGCGGGCAGGTACTCAGCTTGCAGTTGCCGGTTCTGATCGCCAGTATCGCCCGCCCGTGCGGGGACTGTCCGGTGCGTTGCTGCGAGGAGATCGAGACGCCCATGGAAGCTATGGAGATCCTCACGGCGCTGAGCACGCCGGAGGGCCGAGCGAACCCGTATCCGTACTACGCCGCCCTGCATGAGCTGGGTGAGGCCGTCAGGCTCGCGCCTGGCGCAATAATCGTGGTCGGCTACGACGCCGTCAACTCGGTCCTGCGCGACCCGGGCTTCGCCGTATCGGACGAGGCGGAGCTTGACCGGACCTACCCAGGATGGCGCGCTAACCCAGTGTTCCTGCAGGCTATGGACTGGGTCCTGAACGCGAACGGCGCTAAGCACGCGCGGGTCAGGAGCCTGATCGCGCGGGCATTCACCGCACGCCGGGTGGCGGGGCTCGAGCCGGCGATCACCAGGATGGCTGATGACCTGCTCGACGCCATGGCCGATCGCGGCGCGGACGGCTCAGCCGTGGAATTCATGCACGACTTCGCCTACCTGCTCCCGGTCACAGTCATCTGTGAGCTGATCGGGATACCCGAGAGTGACCGGGAGAGCTTCCGGCCGGTCGCGCGCGACATCGCCGGCGTCTTCGAGCTCGACGACCCGGAGAACCTGCCGGCTATCAACGCGGCAGCTGTCGAACTGCTGGCCTACTTCACCGGCCTTGCTGCCACCCGGCGCGCGGACCCGCGTGATGACCTCATCAGCGACCTGCTGGCGATCAGCGACGCGGACGACGGGCGGCTGACCGACGCAGAGCTGCTGCACAACCTCACGCTGTTGCTGGTGGCCGGATTCGAGACGACCACCAACCTCCTAGGGAACGGGCTAGAAGTCATCTTGCAGCAGCCGGCAGTAGGCGGTGCCCTGCGCGACGGCTCGGTTACGGCGACAGCGTTTGTTGAGGAAGCGCTGCGCTACGACTCGCCTGTCCAGCTGACGTCCAGAGTCGGGTATGACACCAAGGTTTCTGACGTCGCCGTGGCCGAGGGCGAGTCGGTCATGGTGATGATCGGCGCAGCTAACAGGGATCCGGGCAAGTTCGCCGAGCCGGACAAGTTCGACCCGTCGCGAGCCGACGGCGCGCCGCTGAGCTTCGGTGGCGGCGCCCACTTCTGCATCGGCGCGGCTCTCGCCCGGCTCGAGGGGACGATCGCATTCCCGCGACTGCTGAGCCGCTTCCCCGGGATCGCAGCGGCGGGAGAGCCGGTGAGGCGGGAGACCTTCCTGCTGCGCGGCTTCGACATGCTTCCGGTTACTGTGGCGTAGGCGTGCGAGCGGCTGCACATCGGGCTAAGTATTGCCACGTAAGCCGCATATCGGGCTTGCGTGACTACGACGAGCATGATAAAGCCGACATTTCATAAACTCAGGTGCGCTCCAGCGCCGGATTCATGCCGATTCTCGCGTACGAGATCGGTGAAAAGTGGCCGCGCCGGGCACAAATGACAGGGAATGCGCTGTGGTAGCCGATCGCTAAGGTCAGCAGGAGGTGCCGGCAGTGTTCGATCAAGAAGCGCTTCGCAACATGAGCTCGCAGGAACGGTTGCGCCTGCGGCAGGCTCTCGCCACGCTGGACAACCCCGACCCTCTCAGCGCAGGCGGAGAACAACGCCGCAAGCTCCTCCTGGCCGGAGTTGTTATCTGCTGCGTCGTCCTTGTCGTCTGGATCGTCGTACTGGCCGTGACGCTGCCGCGTTACTACCGTGCGGGCAGCTGGCGCGGCGCCTGGGTCGGCTTCGACGTTGCGCTACTGGCGGCCTTTGCGGTGACCGGCTGGGCGGCATGGCGGCGACGCCAGCTACTGATCATCTCTCTGGTCGTGCTGGCGACATTGCTGTGCTGTGATGCCTGGTTTGACGTTGTTCTCGATGCGCGCACGAAGGGGTTCGAGCTGAGCCTGCTGTCAGCGCTGGTGATCGAGCTGCCGCTGGCCGCAGTGGCCATTCTCACTACCCGGCGGCTGCTGCGGTCGACCTACTCGGTCATGCTCAGGACCCGCGGGTATTGCGGGCCGCTGCCTGAGCTGCGCCAGATCCCGCTGATCGGCTTGGAGCGCGACCGCAATCTGGCTGAGCTGCTTGCTGCACCGGACGAGCAGCTCGTCGGGGCGGACGAGCA
>Ga0335074_10005800_pt1 | contig 17107 bp, 19 predicted proteins | sample Lox_Sample_23_FD_206715 | JGI IMG/M metagenome (GOLD analysis project Ga0335074, IMG submission 206715) | Soil microbial communities from Loxahatchee National Wildlife Refuge, Florida, United States - Lox_Sample_2.3 | ecosystem: Environmental > Terrestrial > Soil > Wetlands | place: USA...
CCGACAGCCGCTCGACGCTCGTCCTGCGCGAGGCCAACTACCCGCCGGTCCGCTACATCCCGATCGCCGACGTCGACCGATCCCAGCTCGCAGCCAGCGAGCTGACCACCTACTGCCCGTACAAGGGCGACGCGTCCTACTACTCAATCACTCGCGACGCGCAACGCGGCACCGACGCGGTCTGGTTCTACGATGATCCGTACCCAGCGGTCGCCGAGATCAAGGGCCACGTCGCGTTCTATTCCGACCGCGCCACGCTTTCGATCGAGGCGGCGGACGGCACAGAGGAGTGAACCGGAGAATGTCCGCCCGAACCACCCCGCCAAGCCGGCCCGAGTCGACCAAGGACTCGCCGCGGCCAGGGGTAGTCAAGCGCTCGCCGCGGGAGCGGCTGCTCGAGGCCGCGAGCGAGCTGTTCTACGCCGAGGGCGTGCAGTCCGTCGGCATCGACCGCGTGATCGAGCGTGCCGGCGTGGCCAAGGCCTCGCTGTACAGCACGTTCGGCAGCAAGGAGCAGCTCGTCTGCGCCTACCTCGACGCCCGGCACGCCCAGACTTTGGGGCGACTGCGGGCGGCGTCGGACGCCGTCGAGGATCCAGTCGAGCGGATTCTCGCTGTGTTCGAGGCCCAGGCTCAGCTGTTCCGCACGCCTGACTTCCACGGCTGCGCCTTCACCGCAGCGGCCACCGAGGCGCCGGCCGGGGGGCGCGTCGAGGAGGCCGCCGAGTCCTACCGCCGAGACATCCGCGCCCTGTTCACCGAGCTCGCCGCTGCCGCGGGTGCGTCAGACCCACCGCTGCTCGCCAGCCAGCTCCAGCTGATCTACGACGGCGGAGGACTCGCCGCCAAGATGGACCGGGACCCCGCGATCGCCGGCCCCGCGCGGGCGGCCGCCACGGCGCTCATCGCCGCCGCGATTACGACCGGCGCGCCGGTCGACCCACACTAATCGCAGCGGCAGAACACGAAGGTGGAAAGCGGCGCCCCAGGCGTCTTGGCGTCAGGTCTGGAGGTCGAGGAGCGCGTCGGACAGCCATTCGGACTCCTCGATCCATGAGTCAACGCCAGCGCTGGGTCGGATCACGAACTTGGACAGGCCGGCCTTGACGTAGTCGTCGATGGCGGAGCGTAGGGCCGCCGCGCCGACCGGGAGGATCGTGAGCGGGTCGATGTCCGGGCGGCGTGCCGCCAGCCTGCGAAGCAGCTCTGGCTCAGGGGAAACACGGCTATAGGCGAGGCTGAGACCGAAGTGTTCGGGGTCGACCTCGCGTCCAGCGTTCGCGGCACTGGCCTGGATTCGCTCCCTCGCCGCGCGGGCTTCATCCGCCGTGACCTGCGCGCCGAGCCAGCCGTCGGCGAGGCGGCCAACACGGTCAAGCGCCTTCGGTCCGCGACCCCCGAGCCAGACCTCGAGCGGGTCCTGCACGGGCTGGGCGGCGGCCGCCAGCCCAGTAAAGGACCAACGCTCGGACCTGTGCTCGACGGTCTCGCCGGCCCACCATGCGCGGAGCAATCCGAGCACTTCCTCGAGCACCTCACCCCGTCCCGCGTCTCCGATCCCGAGCGCCTCGCGCTCCCCGGAGCCCCCGATCCCGGTCACGAAGCTCAGCAACAGCCGGCCGTGCGAGATGCGGTCGAGTTGCGCCAGCTCCTTGGCCAGCAGAAACGGGTTGCGCCCCAATGGGACCACGTTCGCCCCCAACCTCAGGCGCGTCGTCCGTCCCGCAACCAGCGCCAGGCCGAGCAGCGGATCGATCACCGGAGCGACCGGGAGGTCCGATAGCCAGATCCCATCAAAGCCGCTGGCCTCGATCGCGTCAGCGAACGCCAGGAGCTCGCCGTCGGCTGACGCGGCGCTCCCAGGGGCGACGGCGAATCGAATCTTCATTGCGTCAGATCGGATAGTCGCGCGGCTCGTCCTGGACGGTGATCCAGCGCAGCTCGGTGAACTCCTCGGCGGCGGCCTGGCCTCCGAAGCGTCCCCAGCCGCTTGCCTTGACGCCGCCGAATGGCATCTGCGGCTCGTCGTGGACGGTCGTGTCGTTGATGTGGCACATGCCGGTCTCCAGCCGCCGCGCCACCGCCTCGCCTGCGGCGACATCGCCGGCGAACACGGCGGCGGACAACCCGTACTCGGTGTCGTTGGCCACGCGGACCGCCTCGTCGACTCCGTCGACCTCGACGATCGAGACGACCGGCCCGAACGACTCCTCGCTGTAGATTCGCATCTCCGGCGTCACGCCGCGTAGCACCGTGGGGAGGTAGGCGGCGCCCCGTGCCTCGCCGCCGCTGAGAGCCCGGGCGCCCTTCGACACCGCGTCGCGGACCAGCGAGCTGACCCGCTCGAGCGCGTCGGCGCTCACGAGCGGTCCGATCTGCGTGGCCGGATCGCTCGGATCGCCGACCGACAGCCGCCGCGCCCGCTCGGCCAGTTTGTCGGCGAGCTCGTCCGCCACCGAGCGATCGACGACGACCCGCTCGGTTGACATGCAGATCTGGCCCTGGTGCATGAAGGCACCGAAGTTCGCCGCCGCCGCCGCCTGGTCGAGGTCGGCGTCGGGCAGGACGACCATCGGCGCCTTGCCGCCCAGCTCGAGCAGGACGCGCTTGAGGTGCCGGCCAGCGTTCTCGGCGATCAACCGCCCGACGCGAGTCGAGCCGGTGAAGTTGATCCTCCGCACGGCCGGGTGGGCGATCAGCTCGTCGACGACGTCGCTCGCGTCGGCGGGGGCGTTGGTGATGAGGTTGATCACGCCGGCCGGGACCCCCGCCGCCACCAGGCACTCGGCGATGGCGCCGTGCGTGCGCGGGCAAACCTCCGAGGCCTTCAGCACGACCGTGTTGCCGTAGGCCAGGGGTGCCGCCACCGCCCTCGTGGCCAGGATGACCGGCGCGTTCCACGGCGCGATGCCCACGACCACCCCGGCGGGCTGGCGGACCGCGCGAGCCCGCTTGCCCGGAACGTGGGAGACGATTTCTTCGTCGTGGAGCGCCGCGGCCTGCGCCCCCGCCTCGCGGAGCATCCCGGCGGCCAGTTCGACGTTGAACATCCCCCACCCGAACGTGCCGCCGGTCTCCTCGGTGACGGTCCCGGCGATCTCAGCCTGACGTTCCATCAGGATCTCCGCGGCCCGGTCCAGCACGGCCCGGCGGTCGCTCAGCGGCGTCGCCGCCCAAGCTGGGAACGCGGCGGCCGCGGCGTCGGCGGCCCGGCGGGCGTCCTCGCGTCCGGCTGCCGGTGCGACGCTGGCCACCTCGCCGCTCCACGGATTCACGGTCTCGTAGGTGGCGCCGGTCGCCGCCTCAGTCCAGTCGCCGCCGATCAGCAGCTGCTGGTGGGCAATCTCGGAAACGGACATCCCTCTCTCCTCTCGTTGACGACAGACTGTTCAAGACCGATGCAGCGGCAGCCCGACGTAGTTCTCGGACAGTGTGGTGGCCGCTGCCACCGAGCGCGTGAGGTAGCGCAGCTGCGAGCGCGCCAGCTCCGAGCTGTAGGCATCGTCGTGCGGGTCGACGTGGAGCATCGAGGTCATCCACCACGAGAAGTGCTGGGCGCGCCAGACTCGAGCCAGACAGCGATCCGAGTACTCGTCCAGACCCGTCGAGGAGCTGGACCCAGCCAGACGCTCGACGAGGGCCTCGGCGAGGACGACGACGTCGGCCACAGCCAGGTTGAGGCCCTTGGCGCCGGTCGGCGGGACGATGTGGGCCGCGTCGCCGGCGAGGAACAGCGACCCGCAGCGCATCGGCGCGGCGACGAAGCTGCGCATCGGCGTGATCGACTTCTCGCTCACGGGTCCGCGCTCGAGCGAGAACTCCTCGACCCCGAGCCGGACCTCGAGCTCCTCCCACACCCGCTCGTCGGGCCACTGCGCCACGTCCGCCTCGGGCGCGACCTGCAGGTAGAGCCGGCCCACGGCGCGCGAGCGCATGCTGTGCAGGGCGAAGCCGCGCTCGTGCCGGGCGTAGATGAGCTCGTCGGTCGACGGCGGGACCTCGGCGAGGATCCCCAGCCACGCGAACGGGTAGGCCCGCTCCCACACCCGCAGCACGCCGGCGGGTATCGCCGCCCGGCAGATCCCGTGGAAGCCGTCGCAGCCCGCGACGACGTCGGCCTGAAGCGAGCGCTCGACCCCCTCGTGCCGGTAGCCCACCACCGGCGACTCGAGGTCCTCGCCAAGCGTGACCTCCTCGCACCCGAACCGCAGCGGCGCTCCGGAGGCCGTCCGCGCCGCGATCAGGTCCTTGACCACCTCGGTCTGGCCGTACACGGTCACGCACCGCCCGCCCGTCAGCTCGTCGATCGCAACCCGGTGGCGCTCGCCGTCGAAGTGGAGGTAGATGCCGGTGTGGACGAGCCCCTCGCGCTCGAGCCGCTCGCCGACGCCGCATTCGATCAAAACGTCACGCGTGCCCTGCTCCAGCACCCCGGCCCGGATCCGCGCCTCGCAGTAGGCCCGGTCCCGCGCCTCGAGGATGACGTTCTCGACGCCACCCAGCTCGAGCAGGCGGCCGAGGAGGAGGCCGGCCGGGCCGGCGCCGACGATCGCCACCTGGGTCCGCTCGCTCACCGAAGCACCAAGCGGCTACCCGCCGGGGTCGTCCTCGTCCAACACGCGCTGCGCGATCGCGAACGCGGCGTTGGCCGCCGGCACCCCGGCGTAGACGGCGGTGTGAATCAGGACCTCCCGGATCTCCTCCGGGGTCAGCCCGTTGCGCAGTGCGCCTGCGTTCATACGGCTCCCCACGCGTGGCGGGTGATGAACTCCTGGAAGGGCGCGGTGAACCCGGTCGCCGCCGCCAGTGAGCGGTCGACGTGAGCGTCGCCGAGAACCTCCCGGCGGACCTCCATCCCGGCCTCGTACAGCTCATCAGAACTCATCCCAGATGCTCCTCGATCAGTTGGTTGACGGCGTCGGGCTGCTCGACGACGGCGATGTGAGCGGCCGGGCCGACCACCTCGTGACGCGCCCCCGGAACCGCCGCGACGATCTCCTCCTGCATCGCCAGCGGCGTCGCCGGGTCATCCGAGCCCGAGATGACGAGCGTGGGCACGGCGATCTGGGTCAACTGTTCGCGCTGGTCCATGCGCTCGATCGCTCCGCACGACCACGCGTACCCCTCGGGCGGTGCGGCGACGAGCATCGCCCGCAGGTCGGCGCGCACCTCCGGACACGTATCGGCGAAGCCGGGAGTCAGCCAGCGCCCGACGACGGCGTCGGCGATCGGCTCGGTCGACCCGGCCGCCAGCACCGCCCGGGCGCGCTCCTGCCAGGCCGAGGCCGGCGGCATGTACGCGGAGGTGCAGACGAGGACGAGCCGGTCGATCCGCTCCGGCGCGTGGATCGCGAGCCACATCCCCACCATCCCCCCGATCGACAACCCGCAGTAGGAGGCCCGCCCCATGCCCAGCTCGTCCATCAGGGCCAGCACGTCGCCACCGAACTCGGCGATCTCGTACGGACCGGGCGGCACCGGCGAGCCGCCGTGCCCGCGGTGATCGAAGCGCACGAGCCGGAAGCGCTCGGCCAGCGGCAGCTGCAGGTCCCACATCTTCAGGTTCGTGCCCAGCGATCCACCCATCAGCAGGACCGGTGCGTCCGGGGGACCGGTGATCCGGTGGTGGAGGATCACGCGCTGCGGGCCTCCAAGGCACGGTCGACCAGGGCCACGGCCGCGCCCAGATCGGGGTTCTCGCCGGCGCTCGCCCGCATGGCGTCATCGGCGACCTGGAGGTGCTCCAGCAGGTCACGGGCCCAGGCCGCGGCCGACCCGGTCAGCTGCAGCAGCTCGGTGACCGTGCCCCATTCCGCCTGCCAGGCGCCCGCGGCGCGCTCGTGCTCCTGCTCCATCGAGGAGAGCATCGTGGCCACCAGCCCGGGCACCCGGCGAACGCAGGCCAGCACCGAGACGGCGGCCACCGGGTTGCGCTTGCCGTCCATGGCCGAAGAGGCGCCGCGGGGCTGGCTGGGGTCCGGATCCCCCTCGCGCAGCTGCTCTGACAAGGTCACGTCGCGCGCCACCTTCGACAGCGTCCCGGCCAGTAAGCCGAGCGCGCAGGCCAGGCGGGCCGGGCGCACCCGGTCGGTGTGCCAGGGGAGAACGGGCTCGCCGAGCCCGAGCTCCGCCGCCACCGCGGCGGCCACGTGCGGATCCCGGGTTCCCACCGGCCCGCCCATCTGCACGGCCAGGGGCACGCGCCGCAGCTCGGCGCACGCTTCGTCGATCGCGATCATCCAATGGGCCGCCCGCAGGCCGAACGAGGTCGGCAGCGCCGGCTGGAGCAGGGTCAGACCGAGGATCGGCGTGTCCCGGTGGCGCCGAGCCAGCAAGCCGGCGGCACCGGCGGCAGCGCTCGCGTCGTCCAGCAACGGGACAAGTGCGCGCTTGGCCACCAGCATCATCGCGGTGTCGATGATGTCCTGCGAGGTGGCGCCGCGGTGGGTGTCGGGGAAGCGCTTGGCCAGGGGCACGACCGGCGAGGCGTGCTCGGCCGCCTCGCGGCCCAGCTGCGCGATGTCGATGTCCTGCGCGCGGAGCCGCTCGCCGCCGAGCGCCGCCTCGATGTCGAGCATTGCCTGCACCCAAGCCTCGTCGCTGACCGCGGCGGCGACTTCGCCGCGGGCGTACAGGCCACCGAACAGGACCTCGCGGGGCATCGTCGCAGAGCCTAACGCTGCACTACGGCCCGTCGAGAGGAGGCGTCCCGTAGGTGTGGAAGCTCGGCACCGTGTGCACCCCCCACGCCTGCCCCTTGGCGCGCTCGGCCTGCGTCCACACCACGCACGGCTCGTCGGGGTCATAGACCAAGCGCCCGCCGCTGGTCACCTCGACGCGGTTGCCGCCCGGCTCGATCCCGTACAGGAAGAAGCCCTGGGCGATCGCGTGCTTGGACGGCGCCGCCTCGATCTCGATCCCGGCGTCGAGCCAGATGTCGGCCGCGCGCAGGCACTCCTCGCGGGTGTCGACCCAGAAGGCGACGTGGTGCAGGCGGCCGTGGGCGCCGAGGGCATCGCGCGTGTATATGAGCTCGTGGGCGGCGATCGTGGCGCTCATCCAGGCGCCGGCCTCGCTGCCGTCGTCGAGCTCGATCCGCTCATACAGGCGGTAACCGAGCGTGTCGACGCAGAAGTCGCGGTTGGCTCGGACATCGGCGGCCAGGATGTTGATGTGGTCAAGGCGCTTGATCGCGGCGCCGCGACCGGTGTAACGGCCGGGCACGTTCTTCAGCGCCGGGCGCAGGTGCTCCGGCGGCTCGTAGCGCTCGGCCTCGTAGTAGAGCTCGAACACGTGCCCATCGGGGTCGGTGAAGCGGTAGCTCGGGCCGCGGGCGCGGTCGCCCTCGGTCCAGCCCAGGCCGAGGCCGGTGGCCTGCACGGCGGCCACCCGGCGCGCCAGCGCCTCGGGGCTCCACGCGCGCAGGCCGAGGACGCCCATGCCCGAGGTCTCGGCGGCCGTGAGCTTGAGCGACCACGGCTGGTAGTCGCCCCAGCCGCGCAGGTACGTGCTCGGGCCGTCCTGGTGCTCGATCTCCATCCCCATCGCCTCGACGAAGAACCGGAGGCTCGCCTCGCCCTCGGGGGTGAGCATCTCCACCGGTCCGAGGTGGGCGATGTCGCTCACCCGCCGCCCTCCACCACCTCGCGCAGGCCGTCGAGCTCGTAGGACAGGGCGCCGGCCTGGAGCTGGCGGCGCTTGGCGAACTCCTTCTCCTCGCGGGCCTGCGCGGCGGCCAGCACCTCGCCGGCCCGCTCGGCGGCGACCACGGTGGCGCCGTCGGCGTCGAGCACGACGAGGTCGCCGGGCCGGATCTCCTGCCCCCCGACGACGACGGGCACGTCGAGGTCGCCCACCACCGTCTTCTGAGCCCCGCGGGAGCGCACCCATCGCGCCCACACGGGTAGGCCCATCGCCTCCAGCTCAGCGCGGTCGCGCACCGAGGCGTCGACCAGGATGGCCGCCGCTCCGCGGACCTGGGCCTGGGTGGCGAGCAGGTCGCCGACCAGCGCCACGGGGCGCGGCTCGGGCATGGTCAGCACCAGGACCTCGCCGGGCGCCAGGCGCGCCATCGCCGCGTGCACCATCAGGTTGTCGTCCTGACCGCAGCGGACCGTCCGCGCCGGCCCGCAGGCTCGCGAGCCCGGGACGATCTGGATCAGCTCGGCGTCGACCAGGCCCTCGCGGCCGGAAGCCTCGTAGACGGTGGCGGCGCCCAGACGAGCCAGTTCCCGGTGCAGGTCCTCAGCAGCGCCCCTCACAGCTCGTCCACCACCTCAGGGATGACCCGCTGGAAGGACTCGGCGTAGCGGACGGCCTGATCGCCGGAGGCCCGGCGGGCGTGATTGCCGCGTTGCTCGCCGCGCTGGGCGTAGTAGGTCTGGAGGTACTGCTGGGCGTGCATCTCGGCCATCGCGTCGAGCTTTCGCTCCCACACCGCCGTGATGTCGACGTGGACGTTGGGGGTGAAGTGGCACAGCTCGGGCTGGTGGGGCTCGAACAGGAACAGCTGCGGTGGTTTGATCGTCGGGAAGGCGCTGGAGACGCCGGCGCCGGCGGCGAGGCTCCGGGCGCGGTCGACGGCGGTGTGGGCCACGGGGTGGTCTGGGTTGAAGGGATCGGCGTCGGTGTGGGTGATGAGCACGTCGGGGGCGAACTCGCGGATGCACTCGGCGATGGCCAGCAGGCGCTCGGCGTCGATCTGGAGCGGGTAGTCGCCGAAGTCCAGGCAGCGGAACGACGCGCCGAGATGCGCCGCCGCCGCCTCGGCCTCGGCGTGGCGCACGCGCTTGACGTTGTCGACCGTCTGGGGGTGGGCGGGATCCGAGTCCTTCCACAGCTCGCCCGACTCGCCCCGCTCGCCGTAGGACAACGCGATCACCTCGGCCTGGCCGCCGCCGGCGACCGCCTTGGCCACCGCTCCGCCGGCGCGCCAGACGAAGTCGGCCGAGTGGGCTCCGATGACCTGGATCCGGCGGCTCATGTCACGCCCGCCACGCGCCGCGTGTTCTCCACTGCCATCGTGCGAACCTCCTCTTCGCTGAAGCCGGCCCGCAGGAACTGGTCGGCCATCAGGGCCAGACCGTCCTCGACCGGGGGATTGAAGACCTGGCCCAGGTCGCTGCCCCACACCGTGCGCTCGGGCCCCACGGCGCGGGTGGCCTCGAACACCTGCTCCCAGCTGCACTTGCCGGTGTACGGCGTGGTGAGCACGCGCTCCATCAGCGCGCCGCGGCCGGCCAGCTCGCGCTGGTCGGCAGAAGAGATTGATTGCGAGGGGAACTCCGGATGGGTGACCACGAGCGTGCCGACGCGGGCGGCCACCGCTGCCTCGACGACGGCGAAGATCTCGTCACGGCTGAGGTGGCCGGTGGCCAGGACGAGGTCGTGGTGGGCGACGACCTCCAGGACCTCCAGGAGCGCGGGCAGCGGACGGCCGGCTTCGTCGAGCACCGGGACCGGCCCGGGGCGAACGCCGGCGGCGCGGAGCTCGAGCTCGAAGCGCACCCACACCGGGACCTCCCCGTCGGGGTCGGCGGCCTCGACCTCCTTGAACTCGTTCAGCGAGCTGACGGTGGGCAGCCAGACGATTCGTGCGCCCTCCCGGGCCGCCACCTCGACGGCGGTGGCGTTGAGCCCGCCGACGGCGTGGTTGAGCGTGATCGTCCCTAACGCCCGGATGGCCGGACGGGCGGCGCTGACCACGGCGGCGCGCTCGGCCGTGGCGGTGTAGTGGGACTTGAGGCCAAAGCCGGCCAGGCCCACCTGCCGGCAACGTTCGGCCAGTTCGAGATCGGTGATCCGGCGAACGGCGAAGTCCGGGGCCACGTGAACGTGGGGATCGAAGCCATCCCGCACCAGCTCCCGAGCCCGTGGGGTGGGCACAGGATGCTCCTTATCCCTCACGCGACGATGATAACAAGATCGTCAACAATCGATCAGCGATTCGATAGGCTGAACCGGTGTGCGAGAGAGCAGTGGCGTGAGCGAGAAAGACGCCTATTCGGTGCTGCATCGGGCGGTTGTCTCAGGTGAGCTGTCGCCGGGCGAGCGGCTCGTCGAGGAGGAGCTGGCCGAGCAGCTCGGCTTCAGCCGCGGCGCCGTCCGGGCCGCGCTGGTTCGCCTGAGTCACGACGGCCTCGTCGTTCGCGAGCCTAATCGCGGTGCGCGCGTGCGACGGATCACGATCGAGGAGGCGGTTGAGATCCTCGAGGCGCGAGGAGTGCTCGAATCGCTGGCCGCCGGCTATGCCGCGCTGCGGCGGACCGGCGCCGAGGTGGAGGAGCTGATTGCGCTGCTGGCTGAGATGCGCGACCTCTACGCCCGCGGTGAGCTGCTGGCCATGTCGGATCGCAACGCGGCGTTGCACGGGCGGATCCTCGAGATCTCAGGCCACGAGGTCGCGCGCGACATCTGCGCGCGCCTGCGCTCGCAGATCGTCCGCTTCCAGTTCCGCACCGTGCTCGCCCCCGGCCGGGCCGAGCGCTCGATCGAGGAGCACGCCGCGGTCGTGGCCGCGATCGCCGCCGGCGACCGCGCGGCGGCCGAGCAGACGATGCGCGCCCATCTCGAGCACGTCACCCACACGCTCAGCCAGGTGATCTCGCAGGACCGGGTCGCCGCGCTGTGACCCACACGGGTCGCCCGCCGGACTGAGACGCCGCCGTCTACAGACCGGCGGAGACACGGCGCCGCGCGACCAGGCGCGAGAGCACGACGGCGATCACGAGCACGACGCCGTAGAACAACGACTGGACGTAGTCCTGGGCGCCGAGGATCTCGAGGCCGGACACTCCGGTCGCCAGGAAGTAGACCGAGATCCCGGCCCCGATCGCGTTGAAGCGGCCCGGCTGGATCGTGGTCAGGCCGAGGAAGGCGGCGGCGTAGGCGGGCAGGAGCAGGTTGGCGCCGGTGCCGGCGCTGGCCGAGCCGGTCGTGCCGACATACAGGACCCCGGAGATGGCGGCGACGAAGCCGGCGATCGCGAAGCCCTGGAAGCGCATCCGGTTGACCCGGAAGCCGCTCAGGCGCGCCACCTCACGCGACTGCCCGACGAACAGCGCCCGTTGCCCGAACGTGGTGAAGGTGAGCACGTACCACATGATCAGCATGATCACGATCCCGTAGTAGAACTCGATCGGGATGCTGAAGATCTCCTTGGTGAAGGTCCACTCGCTCAGCTTGGTCGAGACGCCGACGATCGTCTGCTCCTTCGACAGCCACTCCTGGATGCCCCCGAACACCGTGCCCGTCGCCAGGGTGATGATGAACGGGTTGACGTCGAAGCGGACGATGATGACCCCGTTGATGACCCCGCACAGAACCCCGACGGCCAGGCCGATGAGGATGCACCAGACGACCGGCAGACCGTCGTTGACGTTGAGCACGGCGACCACCATCGAGACCAGCCCCGACAGCGCCCCCACTGACAAGTCCAGATCGCCGTTGGTGAGCGGGACGAGCAGGGCCATGGTCAGCACGAACAGCACGGCCTGGGAGCCGAAGATGTTCGAGAAGTTCGCCAGGGTGAGGAACTGGTGGGGCGAGTCGATGCCGAATCCCGCGATCAGGGCGACGAAGGCGAGCGGGAGCATCGCGCTCTCCAGCAGCCGGCCTCGGCCGGCGAACCAGGAGCGCCGCTCGGGGGCGGCCGGTTCAGGCGCGCCCGGCCCGGCCGGCGGGGTGAGCTCGTCGGTGTCGGTCGTCATCCGGTGCCTACCTGCCGCGGCCCGCTCCGGGCGGCCGTCGCGTAGACCTCGCTGGTGATCCGGTCCCGCGTGAACGGCGGGCCGGGGACGCTGCCCGTGATCACTCCGCCCGCGCACAACAGGATCCGGTCGCAGATCTTGGCCAGCTCGTCGAAGTCGGTGCTGACCCACAGGATCGCCACGCCCCGGGCGCAGCGGGCCCGCATCAGCTCGTAGATCTCGGCACGAGTGGCCACGTCGACGCCCTGGGTCGGCTCGTGCAGCAGCAGGACGCGCGGCTCCAGCTCGAGCCAGCGGGCCAGCACGACCTTCTGCTGGTTGCCGCCGCTGAGCGCGGCCAGGTCGGCGGCCGGCTTTGGCGGGCGCACGTCATACGTGTCGCAACGCTCGACGGCGGTGCGGTGGATCGCGCCGTGGGAGAGCACGCCGCGGCGAACGTAGCGCCCCAGCACCAGCGACAGCATGTTCTTCTCCACCGAGAGCGCGGGCACCGCGCCCTGCTGCTTGCGGTCGCCCGGCACCAGCGCGAGGCCGAGCTGCTGCGCTCGCTCCGGCGTCAGCTCGTCCAGCTCGCCCGACCAGCCCGCGCAGCGCAGCGTCCCGCGGGCTCCGGGCAGCGCCCCGAACAGCGCGTAGGGGAGGTCTTCGCTGCCCGAGCCGAGCAGGCCGGCCACCCCGACGATTTCCCCAACGTGCATCGTCAACGAGATGTCGCGCAGCCGGCCTCCAGCCACGCCCTCGGCGGCCAGCGCCACGTCTTCATCAGACGCCCGAGCTGCTGCCTCCTGCGTCGGCGAGCTCGACGGTTGCCGCTCTGCGGTCCGCAGGCGGTGCCCGGAGACCAGCTGCACGAGCTCGGCGTCGGTCGTGTCCGACATGCGGACGTCGCCAACCTTGCGGCCGTCGCGCAGGACCACGGCGCGGTGGCCGATCTCGCGCACGGCGGTCATGTCGTGGGAGACGAACAGGACGCCGGTGCCGTCGGCCGCCACCCGGCGGACGAGGTCGAACAGGAAGCCCTTCTCGCTTTCGGGCAGGAACACTGTCGGTTCGTCGAGGACGAGGACACCGCCGCTCTGAGCACCGGCGCGGAACTCGCGCAGGTCCTCGGCGGCTCGAACGATCGCCAGCAGCGCCTGGGCGGTGGGGCGCAGCTCGCCGACCACCGCGTCGGGATCGAGGTCGACCCGGTAGCGCTCGAACACCGTGCGGGCCGCGCGACGCTCAGTTCGCCAGCGGATCGGACGCGCCGGACCCTGCCTGCCGCCGCGCACGCGGTGAGCCACGAACAGATTCTCGATCACCGTCAGTCCGTGGGCCAGACCCAGGTCCTGGAAGACGAAGGCCAGGCCGATCTCCCGGAAGCCCTCCAGCGGCACCGGTAGGGGAACCGGGGTGCCGCCCATCAACAGCTCACCGCCCGGCTCGGGGACGTGGTAGCCGGCCAGGATCTTGACCAGGGTCGACTTGCCCGAGCCGTTCTCCCCGAGCAGAGCAACGACCTCGCCGGCTGCGATCGTGAGATCGACGCCGGCGAGTGCCAGTTGCGGACCGAAACGCTTGGCCAGCCCCCTCGCCTCGAGCGAGGGGGCACCGGCTCGATCTGGCGGGGGCGCCGCCCGCTGCACCGTGGCGGACATCAAGCGGCGCCCACCTGCATCAGGAGACTCCCCAGAGCTTGTCGAAGCCAGTGATGAAAGCGTTGCCGCCGAAAGCGGCATTGCCGTACGTGCCACCCGGCCCGAAGAACGTCGTCACGTTCGAGGGCACGAAGAACACGTTCGGATCGACTTCGTTGTTGACCGACGCGGCCGGTTGATGGCCGATCAGGCGGATGAGCTGGTCCATCGCCTCGTAGGCGTCCCATTGCTCGTCCGGCCCGGGGTCGGCGGCGATCAGGCTGTTCGGCGACTCCATCAGCTTCTCGACCGAGCGTGACCCGCCCCAGGTATAGACCTTCAGCCCGGTGATGTGCGAGCTCTCCACCGCCGGCAGCGCGAACTGGGTCATGCCGTCGAACACGATGAACACGGCATTGGTGTTGCTGTGAGCGAGCAGCGCGGCGGAGAGGTCACTCTGAGTGGCGGTAGCCCAGTTCTGGATCGGCACCGTGACGGTATCGGTGACCGAGCATGTGCTGGGGCAGTCCTGCTTGATCGCCGCGCCGACCGCGGCTCCCGCAACCGGACCCTGGATGATCGAGTCGCTATTGACGACCAGCGCATGCAGCGGCTTGCCGTTCAGATTGACCAGCGCGTCGGCGACGTCGTCGGCCATCCCCTGGGCCGTCTCGACGGCCGTCTCGCCGTCGAGGCCCGTGTAGTTGCTGGTCTCGTTGTAGTTGCCGTCGACCACCTTGACGCCGGCCTTCGCGGCCGCGGTCAGCTGTGGCCCGATGGCGCCGGGGATGACGCCGCACATCATGGCCACGCCTTGATCGTGGGCGGCCACGGCGTCCTCCACGGCGGTCTGCCACTGCGGCGGCTCGCCGGCGTCGGAGATCAGCGTCACCTTGGCGCCCAGGCTCTGGCCGAGCGCCTTGAAGTCCTCAGACTGCGTCTGGCAGGCGTCGATCTCGCTGTTGACCGGGAAGACGACGAGCGAGGTGCCTTTGAGGACGGACGCACTCACGCGTGGCCCCGGCGCCTTGAAGGCCGGCGCCGCCTCGGCGGCCTTGACGGTCGCTGCCAGCGAGCTCAGCGTCGAGGCCGGGACCGCTCCCGACGACGAGCTGCTCGAGCTCGAGGTAGTGGACGAGCTGGACGACGTACTGGACGTGCTGCTGCTGCTGCTGCCGCAGGCGGCGAGCGCGAGCCCGCACACCAGAAGTCCGCAGACGAGCCAGCCACGCCCCAGTGGACGCCGGAAGAAACCCGGGTGCATTTGCTCTCTCCTCCTAATTGCAGACGATTTTGTTCAACATTTTGTCCACAGAATCATCAGGCTCAACGTTAGCGTTCTGTGAGCCAATCTCCCTCGAGCTTCTCGCCGGTCGCGGCGAGGCACCCGCTGGGCGATCGTATATCCTGGGCGCATCGTGATCAAGGATGCGCATAGCGCACACTTGCGTGGCTGACATCGTTTCGCTGTCGGAGGCGATTGAGACGCTCGTCCACGACGGCGACAGCGTCGCGCTGGAGGGGTTCACGCACCTGATCCCGTTCGCCGCCGGCCACGAGATCCTCCGCCAGGGCCGCCGCGAGCTCGAGCTGATCCGGATGACCCCGGATGTCGTGTTCGATCAGATGATCGGGATGGGCGCTGCCCGCAAGCTCGTCTTCTCCTACGGTGGCAACCCCGGCGTCGGCTCGCTGCATCGCTTCCGGGACGCGATCGAGCACGGCTGGCCTCGACCGATCGAGATCGAGGAGCACTCACACGCCGGCATGGCGAATCGATATGCCGCCGGCGCCGCGCTCCTACCGTTCGCCGTGATGCGCGGCTACACGGGCACCGATCTGATGCGTCGCACCCAGGTGAAGCCGATCACCTGTCCGTTCACAGGTGAGGAGCTCGTGGCGGTGCCGGCGCTCCGGCCCGACGTGGCGATCGTGCACGCGCAAGAGGCCGACCGCGACGGCAACGTGCAGCTGTGGGGGATCCCCGGGGTCCAGAAGGAGGCGGTGCTGGCCGCCCGGCGCTCGCTGGTGACCGTGGAGCGCGTGGTCGACACGCTGGCGCGGCGGCCCGGCGGCGTGGTCATCCCCGGCTGGGTGATCGACGCCGTGGCGCCGGCGCCCAGAGGCTCGCGCCCGTCCTACTCCCTGGGCATCACCGAGCGCGACAACGACTTCTATAAATATTGGGATTCGGTCAGTCGGGACCGGGACGCTTTCCGCCAGTGGATGGACTCGCATGTCCTGGCGCAGGAGACTGCGACGCTGTGAGTGCCACGCCGGCCGAGGTGCAGACGGTGGTCGCGGCCAGGCGGCTGCGGGAGGCGGAGTCCGTATTCATCGGCGTCGGGCGTCCCAGCACCGCGGCGATCCTGGCGCGGCTGGTCCACAACCCCGGTCTCGTGCTCGTCTACGAGTCCGGGACGATCGGGGCCAAGCCCCAGCGCGTGCCGCTCTCGATCGGCGACGGCGAGCTGGCCGAGTCAGCCGACCTCATTGTCTCGGTCCCCGAGATGTTCAACTACTGGATCGGGACCGGGCGCATCCAGGTGGCCTTCCTGGGGGCGGCGCAGATCGACCGCCGCGCCAACCTCAATTCGACCGTGATCGGAGATTACGATCATCCCCAGACGCGGCTGCCCGGCGCGGGCGGCGCTCCGGAGATCGCCACCGGCTGCCGCGAGGTCGTCGTCATCGCTCCTCATTCGCGGCGGACGTTTGTCGAGCGGCTTGACTTCCTCACCACCACTGGTGGGCGTACCACCCACGTGATCACCGACCTGGGCGTGCTCGAGCCGGGTGCGGACGGCGAGCTCACGCTGACCCAGCTGCATCCTGATGTCAGCACCGAGCAGGTCCGCGACGCGACAGGATGGGAGCTGAAGATGGCCGATCAGGTGCGCATGACCGACCCGCCGACCGGCGAAGAGCTGGCGGCGCTGCGGGAGCTGGTGGAGCGGTGATCTACGATCCGGTCGCCGAGACTCCGACCAGCTACCGGCGGGAGCGCCCGGACGCCCATCCGGCCCTCGACTTCCCGGACTACAAGTCGACCCGCCTGCGGCACCCCCAGCAGCCGCTGATCTACCTGCCGCAGACGATCACCGAGATCACCGGGCCGCGGCTCGGACCCGGCGGGCGGGGACCGTTCACCGCCGAGCACGACGCTGACCTCACGCGCCAGCACGCCGGGGAGCCGCTCGGCGAGCGGATCATCGTCTTCGGTGTCGTGCGCGACACCGAAGGCAAGCCGCTGCGAGACACGCTGGTCGAGATCTGGCAGGCAAATTCCTCGGGGCGCTACCTGCACCGCTGGGACCGCTGGCCGGCGCCGCTGGACCCGAACTTCAGTGGCGCGGGCCGCTGCGTGACCGACTCGGAGGGCCGCTACCGCTTCACCACGATCAAGCCCGGCCCGTACCCGTGGGGCAACCACTACAACGCCTGGCGCCCGGCCCACATCCACTTCTCGCTGCTCGGCCGCGCCTTCGCCCAGCGGCTGGTGACCCAGATGTACTTCCCGGGCGACCCGTTCTTCCCCTACGACCCGATCTTCAACTCGGTGCGGGACGAGCGCGCGCGCGAGCGGATGATCTCCCGCTTCTCGATCCACGACACCGAGGCCAACTGGGCCCACGCCTACCAGTTCGACATCTACCTGCGCGGCCCGGGAGCGACGCCGTTCGAGGAGGCGTTCTAGGTGTTTGATTCCACGCTTCTCCGGACCGGGGCTGCGCTCGGGAAGGACGGCGGTGAAGGCAGCGGGCCCGGTTCGCGTGGGGA
>Ga0335074_10005801_pt1 | contig 17106 bp, 14 predicted proteins | sample Lox_Sample_23_FD_206715 | JGI IMG/M metagenome (GOLD analysis project Ga0335074, IMG submission 206715) | Soil microbial communities from Loxahatchee National Wildlife Refuge, Florida, United States - Lox_Sample_2.3 | ecosystem: Environmental > Terrestrial > Soil > Wetlands | place: USA...
AGCCAGGCGTCGAACGGCTCCCCGGTGATCCGCTCGTACGCCTCGATGTACTTCTCTCGGGTGCGCTGGACGACCTCGTCGGGGATCGCCGGCGCCGGGGGATTGCGATCCCAGCCGGTCGAGGACGCCCAGTCGCGCACGAACTGCTTGTCGAAGCTCGGCTGGGAGCGTCCCGGCTCGTACTGGTCGGCGGGCCAGAAGCGCGAGGAGTCCGGCGTGCACACCTCGTCGCCCAGGGTCAGCACCCGGTCGGCATCCAGGCCGAACTCGAACTTGGTGTCGGCCAGGATGATCCCGTGCTCCCGGGCGTGCTCGGCCGCCGCGGTGTAGACGGCGATCGAGACGTCGCGCAGGCGCTCAGCCAGCTCGCGATCGCCGACCAGTTGGGCGGTCCGCTCGAAGTCGATCGCCTCGTCGTGGCCGACCTCAGCCTTGGTCGACGGGGTGTAGATCGGCTCGGGGAGCTGATCGGACTCACGCAGGCCCGCCGGCAGCTCGATGCCCGAGACCGTCCCGGTCCGCTGGTAGTCCTTCCAGCCGGACCCGGTGATGTAGCCGCGGACGACGCACTCGACCGGGAGCATGTCGAGCTTGCGGACGAGCATGCCGCGCCCCCGCACCTCAGCGGGGACGCCGTCGCTCACCGACAGCATGTGGTTCGGGACGATGTCGGCCGTCCGCTCGAACCAGAACGTGGACAGGCCCGTCAGCACCGCCCCCTTGTCGGGGATCGGCGTCGGGTGGACGACGTCGTAGGTCGAGATCCGATCCGAGGCGACGATCAGCAGGGTGCGGTCGCGCCCTTCGTAGATCTCGCGTACCTTGCCCGAAGCGATCAGGGGCAGGTCGGCAAGGGCGGTCACTGGGTCGATCCTAGCAACGGGAACGGCGGTGGTCTGGAGGACTGTCGGCGGCCCTTGGAGCGCTATCGGCGGCGCCTTGGTTCAACTCGCGTTGGCCAGCAAGCTCGCCGCGCAGGGGGCCGTCGTCCCCGGCATGAACACCCCGTCGATCAGGTAACCCATCCACGCGTCGGGCGCGTTGACGAAGTCGACCAGGGTCCCACCGGCGTTGTCGTTGAACTGGCTGTCCGGACCCGCGTCATCGATTTCCTGTGCGGTCCCGGCGGTCAGCGCAGTGCCGAATGCCTCGCTGTTGGCGGCGCTCGAGGTCACGTCGATCTCCGCGTCGAACGTGCCGCTGCCATCGTCGTTGCACTTGAGGGTGACCGTGAACGGGCCGAAGCTTCCGAGCGTGACGGTCTGCCCACCGCTCGCGGTCACGAGGCCGCTGCGGGTGCCGCCCGACGAGCCGCCTGAGCCCGAGGTGAAGTAGCTCGCGGGATGGCCGCCCAGCTCCTGGGCATTCTTCGCGCTCGGCACCTGGCCGAGCGAGCTGAGCTTGATCTGCTTACCGGTCACCGAGCCCGTGCGCAGGCGATCGCCCGACAGCGAGTCCTTCTTGATCAGGCCGTCGCCGCTGACCAGCTGGCCGGCGGCGAACGCGGTGCCGGACGTGGCCACCACCAGGGCGATAACCGCGACCACCAGCCCCGCCGATGGCTTGCGTCGCCAGATCTGCGCCATGTCCGTCTCCCCTCGTCGCTGGACCTCCCGGTGAGCTCCGTGTGCCGACGACCGTACTGGACCGACCAAGGGGGCCGGGTTAAGGAAATGGGGCCGACGGCAGGACCGGGCTATCGATTGCCACCGCGATCCCGCGCCGCGCCGCCAGCGCCTGGAGCATGGCCGCCGTGTCCGCGATCGCCACGCCCGTCAGGTGCTCGGCGCGCGCCTCGAAGTCGGCGACGATCGCCCGCAGCGCCGCCTCGTAGCGGTCGCGATCGCGCTCAGCCAGCGCGGCAATCGCCGCGCCGGCCCGCTCGAACGCTTCGGTCCCCGCGCCCATCCGCCGCGCCCACACGTCCGCGTCGTCGTCATCTCCCAGGATCAGCGCCGCCAGGGCACGGGCGTAGGACGCGGTGGCGGACTCAGACTCGGCGTCGGCGAGCGCGTCGCGAGCGTACCGGGCCTCCGCCGACCCACCGCCGGCCAGCACCGCCGCCTTGAGCATCCCGACGAGCCGGCCGTACGCGGTCGGGTGCGCCACCTCCCACGACTCGCGGTATAGCTCGGCCGCCCGCGTGAAGGCCGCGCGGGCGCCGGCGGCGTCTCCCGAGATGAGCGCACGCTGGCCCTCGCCGTCCTGCTCCACCGCCGACGTCATCAGCTCCTGGTGCTTGCGCGGCGGCACGGCGACGCAAAGCGTAAACGGACCAGGTATCCATTGGACCATGGCGACCGGGAGTCCGCTGTCCAACAAGGTCGCGCTGATTACCGGCGCGAGCGGCGGAATCGGCCAGGCCATCGCGCGCCGTCTGGCGGCCAGCGGCGCCTCGGTGGCGCTCGCCTACGGCGGCCACGCCAAGCCGGCGCAGGGGCTAGCGGATGAACTCGTGGCGGCCGGCGGACCCGCGCTCGCGGTCGGTGCCGACCTTCGGCGCCCCGAGGCCCCGGCCGAGCTGCTGGCCGAGATCGAGCCGCAGCTGGGCGCGGTCGACGTGCTCGTGGCAGCAGCCGGGCTGAGCCGCGTGCAGACCTTCGAGGAGGTGTCGCTCGAGGACTTCGATGAGATGATCGCGGTCAACCTCCGCGCCCCGTTCCTGCTCGCGCAGCGCACGCTGCCCGGGATGCGGGCGCGGGGTTTCGGTCGCGTCCTCTTCGTCTCCTCGGTGGCGGCCTTCACCGGCGGGATCGTCGGTCCCCACTACGCGGCATCCAAGGCGGGACTGCACGGCCTCACGCATTTCCTGGCCGCGCGGGTCGCGGGCGACGGCGTGACCGTCAACGCGATCGCACCCGCCCTGATCACCGAGACCAGGATGCTCCCGGGCGAGCCCGACGAGCTGAAGGCCCGCGTGCCCGTCGGGCGCCTTGGCTTGCCCGACGAGGTCGCGGATCTGGCGATGGCCATCCTGCGCAACGGCTACATGACCAGCCAGGTCGTGTCGGTCGACGGCGGGATGTACCCGCACTAAACCGTCACGCGCGGCGCCGAGATCGCGTCGAGCCGCGCGACGATCTCGTCCGCATGGCGCACGAACGGGGCGTAGTCGAAGATCGCGTCGAGGTCGAGCCCGGCGCCGGCCGGGTCCGCTGCGAGCAGGTCGCGCATCGGCACTCGCGAGTCGAGCGCCTGCTGGGCCAGCCGCTGGACGACGCGGTAGGCGTCGTCGCGAGTCATCCCGGACTGGACCAGGGCCAGCAGGACACGCTGGGAGAAGAGCGCGCCGTGGGTCAGCTCGAGGTTCTCGCGCATCCGATCGGCGTCGACGACCATCCCCTCGATCAGGCGGAGCGCCCGGCGCTGCATGTGGTCGAGCAGGATGGTCGAGTCGGGCAGGATTACGCGCTCGACCGACGAGTGCGAGATGTCGCGTTCGTGCCACAGCGCCACGTCCTCCAATGCGGCCAGGGCATTCCCCCTCAGCACCCGGGCGAGCCCGACGATCTGCTCGGACTTGATCGGGTTGCGCTTGTGGGGCATCGCGCTCGAGCCCTTCTGGCCGGCGCCGAAGGGCTCGCGCACCTCCCCCACCTCGGTGCGGGCCAGGTGGCGCAGCTCGGTGGCGAACCGCTCGAGCCCGGCGCCCGCGAGCGCGATCGCCTCGAGTAGCTCGGCGTGCCGGTCGCGCGGCACGACCTGGGTGGAGACCGGCTCGCGAGCCAGCCCGAGTCGCGCCAGCACGCGCTCCTCGAACTCCGGCGAGGTGGCCGAATACGTGCCTACGGCCCCTGAGATCGCGCCGACGCGAGCCTGTCCGAACGCGCGCTCCAACCGGTCCGCGTTGCGATGGGCCTCGAACGCGAAGCTGGCCAGCTTGATCCCGAACGTGGTCGGCTCGGCGTGGATGCCGTGGGTGCGTCCGACGCACAGGGTGTGGGCGTGCTCGCGAGCGGCCGCCGCGAACGCGTCGACCAGACGGTGAGCATCCGGCAACACGAGCTCACCCACACGGCGCAGCTGCAACGCCAGACCCGTGTCGAGCACGTCGCTCGAGGTCAGGCCGTGATGGATCCAGCGTCCGGCCGGACCAGCCGAGGCGGCGAGCACGTCGACGAACGCGGCGGTGTCGTGATCGGTGACGAGCTCGCGCTCGGCGATCGCCTCGACCGTGAAGGTGGCCGCGCGGATCGCCTCGAGCTCGTCCTCGGTGGGCCCGTCCATCTCGTCGCAGGCCGCGACCTCGACTTCGCGCATCGCCTCGAAGTGGGCGTGGTCGGACCAGGCCTCGGCGAGCTCGGGGCTGGTGTAGCGCGGGATCACGATCCGAGCCTAGCGAGCGGAGCGGCCATGGCGGCCAACGATCTCGTCATCCCCCGGCGAGCTGGACCGCCTTGACGATCAGCAGCGCGATCGCCATCAGCAGGTAGGCCTCCAGCGCCAGCATCGTGACGCGGCGCCCCACGGACTGCTTGGGCCGGGACAGGAGTGCGATCGGGGGCATCGTCCACTGCTCGCGGGGGATATCGGGCTCGGTCCTGACGACGGTGACGCCGCGACCGGCGAGGCGCGAGCGCAGGACGAGGCCGCCGAACACGATCAGCGCGGCGAGCATCACGGCGCCGCCGATCAGCGCGAACCTGCCGACGTTGATGCTCGGAAACACGGTGGTCGCCATCAGGATCAGCGACAGCAAGAGGAGGACCGCCTCGATCAGCACCGCGAGCACGTTGAGCCAGGGGCGGTTGACCCACGGCCCCAGCACGTCCCGGTCGTTGCACAGCAGGAGCAGGAACATGCTCGCGCTCGGGAGCAGTACGCCGGCCAGCGCCTGCACGGCCAGGGTGATCACGCCGAGCGGCGCGCCCGGGATGAGGACGATCACCGCGGCGCCGACCACGACGAGCGCGAACATCGCGTAGAAGCTCTTGGCGTCAGAGAACTTGCGGTGCAGCGAGCTCTTGGTGCCGGAGATATCTCCGAACGCGTAGCTGGTTGACAGAGTCAGGGCGCCGGCGCCGATCAGCGACGCGTTCAGCAGCACCAGCGCGAAGAACGCGCCGGCCGGCGGCCCGAGCGTGTTCTCCAACCCGGAGGCGGTGGCGCCGGCGTCGGTGAAGTGACCGAAGTAGGGGGTGTGTGCGAACGCGAAGGCCGACACGCACATCAGCGCGGCGGCACCGACCACGACCACCACCGCGCCGGACCACGTGTCCAGGCGCTCGTAGTTGATCCAGCGCGGAGTGATCCGCTTGTCGATGATGTTCGATTGCTGGAAGAAAAGCTGCCAGGGCGCCACAGTGGTGCCGACGATCGCGATGATCAGCAGCACCGAAGCGGAGGTGGCGCCGCCCTGGATACCCGGGACGAAGAAGTCGTGCGCGACCTGGCTCCCGTCTGGATGGGCGAGGAAGAACAGCGGGATCACGAGCAGGTTGGCGAACACGAACACGAACATCGAGCGCTCCCAGGCTCTGAAGCTGCCGGTAGCGGTGACGGCCACGAGCGCCACGGCGGCTAAGGGCACCGCGATGTACTCGGAGACGCCGAAGTAGCCGAGCGCGAGGCTGACCCCGATGAACTCGGTCACCACCGTCAGAAAGTTCAGGATGAACAGGTCGATGACCGAGAACCAGCCCCAGAAGCGGCCGAAGCGCTCGACGATCAAGCGGGCGTGGCCGACGCCGGTGACGGCGCCCAGCCGCACCACCATCTCCTGGTTGACGATGAGCACCGGGATCAGCAGCAGGAGCACCCACAGCAGGCTGGTCCCGTAGTTCTGGCCGGCCTGGGAGTAGGTCGCGACGCCGCCGGCATCGTTGTCGCCGACCATCACGATCAACCCGGGACCGATGATCGCCAGCAGCGCCAGCGCGCGGGAGCGCCAGGTACGGTGGGACTCCTCGTGCAGCCGGATCGTGCCGAAGGCGCCCTGGATGTCGCCGACGTGGGCTTCGTCAAGCACGAAGCGCTCGCGGGGTGGGGCGGGCTCACGCGGTGCCGTGGCCGCGGACGGTGGCGTAGAAGCGGACGGTGGCGTGGCCGCGGACGGTGGCGTGGCCGCGGACGGTGGCGTAGAAGCGGACGGTGGCGCAGGCGCGGACGGTGGCGCCGGCGGCGCGCCACGCGCGGAGCCGCTGCTCGGATCGCCCGCCATTGTCCGACCTCCTTTCGCCTGTCAGCCGCGCCGCCGCGACCGGGCCGGGAGGCCGCTCAGGTTCCGGGATCAGCCCCTGGTACGAGAAGCGACGTCCACGACGCCGGCTGCGAGCCGGTTACTTCGCGGTAAGTCGTCGCTGTCGTGGAATTCGTCGAAGTGGTTCATCGTCCGGGTTTGCGGTGCTTCTGGCACGTGGGCCGCGCCCACGAGGCTAGCAACGAGCGGCTGCTCGTTCCAGCCTGGTCGCTTTCACATCGGACTCACATTTGCGGGTTCATCCGGCCCTCGAAACCGGGGTGCAGCCACGCGCCGCGACGCGCCGGCTCGCAGCGATCCACGCGGGCAACTCGCCACTCGCCGGCCGCGACCGCGCCAGTGCCGCGTTGACCGTTCCAGAGCCGGGTGGATGGCCATTCACCTCGGCGGCAGGGGCGAGTGGCGACTTCACCGTAATCGACGAGCCCGGCACGCCTGCTCGCTCCCCCTGCTCACTTCCCCTGCTCACCCCCCGGCCCGCCCGCGACCCCCCAAACAGCTAATCCCGCGCGGCGCCGGCCCGCCGGCGCCACTCCTCGGGCACCAGCAACTCGAGCACGTCGTCGATCGTGACGATCCCCACCGGCCGGCACTCGCTGTCGACGACCGGCATCGCGTGCATGTTGTAGTCGCTCATGAGCCGGGCGACCTCGGGTATCTCGGCCTCGAGCGCGACGCTCGGGGTCGCTGACTCGACTAGCTCGGACACCTTCTGGGGTCCATCGCCCCGGACCACGTCCACGAGCGGCACCGTACCCACCAGCTTGCCGACGTCGTCGACGACGCACACGATCGAGCTCTGCTGGGGCCCGAGGTCGCTCCCCCGCACCCGTGCCAGCGCTTCGGCCGCGGACGTGTCGGCGGGAACCTGGATGAAGTCGGGGTTCATCATGCCGCCCGCGGTCTCCGGGTTGTGGGTGAGCAGCGAGCGGATCTTGGCCTGCTCGGCGGGCGGCAGCAGGTTGAGGATCGGCAGCCGGCGCTCCTGGTCGAGCTCCATCAGCAGATCGGCGGCGTCGTCGCTCTCCATCCGCGCCAGCACGGCGGCCGCCTCCTGATCGGAGCGCTCGCGCAGGAACTCGACCTGGTGCTCATCGTCGAGCTCCTCGAACACGTCGGCCTCGAGCTCCTTGTCCTGCCCGACCGCCTGGAGGATCTCCTCGCCCTCTTCGTGTGACGCCGCCTCGACCAGGTCGGCGATCTGCGCCGGGTGCAGGCGGACCAGCCGGCGAGCGGCCATCTTCAGACGCGAGGTCGGCACGTGCCCGACGAACGGCTCGATGTCGCGCCAGGGCACGAACTGGCGGTGCTCGGTGTCGTGGCCACGGAAACGCCGGGGCAGCAGCCGCCACAGTCGGGGCCGGATACTGGGGTCGATCCCAGCGACTCCCCAGGTGCCGTCCTCCTCGCGCACCAGGTCGACCTCGCGGGCCCTGACCAGCCGCGCGCTGTCCACGTTGATCAGGCTACGGTCGAGCACGTCGGCGCGCAGCAGGATTTCGCCTGGGCGTCGCTCGAACTGGGCCAGGTTCAACTTGGTGGTCGAGGTCTCGACCGAGTAGGGACCGAGCTGCCGGACGCGGTCGATCGGCACGAACATTTCGCGGCCGCCGATTCGCGCGGTCAGGCCGATCACGGGCGCTAAGCCCTCGCCCGAGTCGAGGCTCGCGACGACGTCCTCGACCTTGCCGAGCCGCTCGCCCGCAGAATCAAGCAGCGGTCCTCCGGCCAGCGATGAGAGATGCGCTACCTCGGGCATCGATCCCGTAGCAGAGGCTAGCGCCCCGCGCGGCCCGGGGATGCTTAGGAGTCGAGGATCCGGGCGGCGAGCACGGCGGCGTTGCGCGCGTTGTCGATCCCCACGCACGCGACGGGCACCCCCGGAGGCATCTGCGCGATCGACAGGAGCGCGTCGAGTCCGCCCGCGACGGAGGTGCGGCTGGTGAGCGGCACCCCGATCACCGGGAGCTCCGAGTGAGCCGCCACCACGCCCGGGAGCGCCGCCGAGAGCCCGGCGCCGGCGATGATCACGCGCAGGCCGCGGAGCTTCGCGTTACGGGCGTACTCGGCGACCTTGTCGGGCTCGCGGTGGGCCGACATGACGCGCACCTCGCAGCGGATGCCACGCTCGATCAACTCCTTCTCGGCCGCCTCCATCCGCTCCATGTCGCTCTTGGAGCCCATCACGATCCCCACCAGCGGCGTATCGACCTCGAGCTCCTCGAGCTCGGTCACGGGCTCGGCGTACGTCTCCGGGGCGGCGCGCGGGTACTCGCTCATGGCCGCACGCCCAGCGGATGAGCGACCTTGAGCGCGATGTCGCGCCGCAGCTGCTTGCCGTCGAACTCGATCACGTCGGCGGCAGCATAGGCGGCCTCGCGGGCGGACGCCGCATCGGGGCCGAGCCCGGTCACGTTCAGGACGCGCCCGCCGGCGGTCACGATCTCGCCGGCGGCATTCAACGCGGTGCCGGCGTGAGTGACGAACACCCCGGCCGGCACCCGATCAAGGCCGGTGATCACGTCACCGCTCGACGACGACGCCGGGTAGCCACGGCTCGCCAGCACCACGGTCACCGCCATCTCCGCAGACCACTCGAGCTCGGCACCTGACAACCCGCCCGGCACCGTCGCCGCCTCCAATGCGCTGAGCAGATCGGAGCGCAGCCGCGGGAGCAGCGCCTGCGTCTCGGGGTCGCCGAAGCGCACGTTGAACTCGAGCACGCGCGGCCCGTCGGCGGTCATCATCAGCCCCGCGTACAGCATTCCCTGGAACAGGATGCCGCGCCGAGCCAGCTCATCGAGCACGGGCTGGTGGACGGCGGCGCAGATCTCGCGCGCGCGGGCATCGTCGACGGCGGGCACGGGCGAGTACGAGCCCATGCCGCCGGTGTTCGGCCCCTGGTCGCCGTCGTAGATCCGTTTGTAGTCCTGGGCCGAGGCCAGCGGCACCGCCCGCTGCGCATCGCACAGCGCCAGCAGCGACAGCTCCTCACCCTCGAGGTACTCCTCGACCACCACCTGCGTCGTGTCGAACTTCCGCTCGACGAGCAACTGATGGAGCGCCTCGCGTGCCTGCCCTTCGTCCTCGGCGATGATCACGCCCTTGCCGGCGGCGAGGCCGTCCGCCTTGATGACCACGGGATATCGCTCGATGGCGTCCAGGCCGGCTTGCGCGTCCTGAACCACCTTATAAACAGCAGTTGGAACGCCGGCGGCGCCCATCACCTCCTTGCAGAAGGCCTTGGACCCCTCGAGCCGCGCCGCCGCGCCCGTCGGACCGAAGCTGCGGATGCCGGCCTCGGTCAGGGCATCGACCGCGCCGGCCACGAGCGGCGCCTCTGGCCCGACCACGACGAGATCGACGTGTTCGTCGCGCGCGATCCGGACGACGCCGTCGACGTCCTCGGCGCCGACGTCGAGGACCCGGGCGTCGCCCGCGATGCCGGCGTTGCCCGGCGCACACAGGAGCTCGGGCCGTCGAGGCGACCGGGCCAACGCATGGATCAGCGCGTGCTCGCGGCCGCCACCACCGACGACGAGGACTCGATACCGCTCAGATGGCGTCAATGAAGTCGTCGATCGGGATCGCGCTCAGCGTCTCGAACTTGGCCGTCCCGCGCGAGCCGAGCTCGAGCGACACCCTGGCCATGGTCTTCTCGTCGGGGGCCTCGACGATGTTGATGAAGTCGAACTGGCCGAGCGTCGCCCACTGCGCCTTGACGGTGGCGCCGAGCTGCTCGACCTCCCGGTTGACTTCCTTGATTCGCGAGGGGTTGTTCTTGATCGTCTGGACCCCTTCGGGGCTCAGCGTCGAAAGCATGATGTAGGTCGGCATGAGGAGACTTGTACCTCATGCCGAGGACTTATGCCGCCGCCGCTACTGCCTCCGCCCGCTCGAGCACCAGCTCGCCCTCGGCCGCGTCGACCCGGACCGTGTCGCCGGTGCTGAAGCGACCCTCGAGGATCGCCAGCGCGAGCGGGTCGACCAGGCGCTTCTGAATGACGCGCTTGAGCGGCCGGGCTCCATAGGTCGGGTCGTAGCCGAGGTTGCCAAGCAGCGTCCGCGCGTTGTCGGTCAGCTCGACCTCGATTCCGCGCTCGCGCACCCGCGCGATCAGCCGCGCCACCTGGAGGTCGACGATCTCCGAGATCTGCTCGCGGGTCAGCGGGTGGAACTCGACGATGTCGTCCAACCGGTTGATGAACTCGGGCTTGAAGTGGGCCTCGACGCTCGCCCGTAAATCGGGATACCCACCCACCCCAATGTTCGAGGTCATGATCAGGACCGTGTTCTTAAAGCTGACGGTCCGGCCCTGACCGTCGGTCAGCCGACCGTCGTCCATCACCTGGAGCAGCGTGTTGAACACGTCCGGGTGGGCCTTCTCGATCTCGTCAAGGAGCACGACGCTGTACGGACGCCGGCGGACCGCCTCGGTCAGCTGGCCGCCCTCGTCGTAGCCGACGTATCCGGGGGGCGCGCCGACCAGGCGCGAGACGGAGTGCTTCTCCATGTACTCGGACATGTCGATCCTGACCATCGCGTCCTGGCTGTCGAACATGAACTCGGCCAGCGCGCGGGCCAGCTCGGTCTTGCCGACGCCGGTCGGGCCGACGAACAGGAACGTGCCGATCGGCCGATCGGGGTCCTGGAGCCCGGCGCGCGAGCGCCGGAGCGCGTTGGACACGGCCTCGACGGCCTCGTCCTGGCCGATCACGCGCTGGTGCAGGCGCTCCTCCATGTGCACGAGCTTCTCGATCTCGCCTTCCATCAGGCGGCTGACCGGGATGCCCGTCCACTTGGCCACGACCTCGGCCACGTCCTCGGCGTCGACGACGTCCTTGAGAAAGCGCGGATGCGACCCGACGGCGTCTGCGTCGTGCTCGGCTTCGGCCGCGGTCGCGAGGCGCTTCTCGAGTTCGGGGATCGTCCCGTACTGGATCTCGGCGGCGCGACCGTAGTCGGCCTCGCGCTGAGCCTTTTCCAGATCGGTCTTGGCCTGCTCGAGCTGCTCCTGGAGCTCGGCCACGGCACCGACGGACTCCTTCTCGCGCTGCCACTCGGCGTGCATCGCGTCCGAGCGCTCGCGCTCCTCGGCCAGCGCGCGCTCGAGCTGCTCGCGCCGGGCGACGGTGCCGGGGTCGTCGTCATCGGAGCCGAGTGACTGAAGCTCGATCTCGAGCTGCATGATGTGCCTGTCGACCTCGTCGATCTCGGTCGGCTTGGAGTCGATCTCCATCCGAATCCGCGACGCCGCCTCGTCGACCAGGTCGATCGCCTTGTCGGGGAGGAAGCGGTCGGCGATGTAGCGATGGCTGAGCGTGGCCGCGGCCACCAGCGCGGAGTCCTGGATGCGGACCTTGTGGTGGACCTGGTAGCGCTCCTTGAGGCCGCGCAGGATCGCGATCGTGTCCTCGACCGACGGCTCACCCACGTACACGGGCTGGAAGCGGCGCTCGAGCGCGGGGTCCTTCTCGATGTGCTTGCGGTACTCGTCGAGCGTGGTCGCGCCGACCGCGCGCAGCTCGCCGCGGGCGAGCATCGGCTTGAGCATGTTGCCGGCGTCCATCGCGCCCTCGGCCGCGCCGGCCCCGACGATCGTGTGCAGCTCGTCGATGAACACGATGATCTGGCCCTGGGCGTCGGCGATCTCCTTGAGGACGGCCTTGAGCCGATCCTCGAACTCGCCGCGGTACTTGGAGCCGGCCACCATCGCGCTCAGGTCGAGCGCGACCAGCCGCCGGTCCTTCAACGACTCGGGGACGTCGCCGGAGACGATCCGCTGGGCGAGACCCTCGACGATCGCCGTCTTACCGACGCCGGGCTCTCCGATCAGGACGGGATTGTTCTTGGTCCTTCTCGACAGGACCTGGATGACGCGGCGGATCTCGTCATCGCGCCCGATCACCGGGTCGAGCTTGCCCTGGGCGGCGGCCTCGGTCAGGTCGCGGCCGTAGCGCTCGAGCGCCTGGATCTTCTCCTCAGGATTCTGATCGGTCACGTGGTGGCTGCCACGAACCTCCGCGAGCGCCTTGAGCAGCTGCTCGCGCGTGGCCCCCACACTGCGCATCACCCGCCCAGCCTGGCCGGGATGGTCGGCGATGGCCAGCATCAGGTGCTCGGTCGAGACGTACTCGTCCCTCAGCTCGCGCATCTCCTTCTCGGCATCGCGCAGGATCTGGACGAGCTCCGTGGATCCGCCGGCGGGCTCGGCGCTTCCCCCGCTCTGGAGCTTCGGCAATGCATCGAGCGCCTCGCCGTTGGTCTGGCGCACGGCGGCGGGGTCGACCCCCAGCTTGCGCAGCACCGGCACCACGATCCCGCCGTCCTGCTCGAGCAGGACCGCGAGCAGATGCTCGGGCATCGTCTGGGGGTTGCGGCGCTCGTCGGCCAATTGCTGCGCGGCCTGGAGCGCCTCTTGACTCTTGATCGTGAACTTGTCTGGTTGCATAGGCGTCTAGGTTTCTCGGGGTCGGCGAAATCTAAGTCTCTGAGACTTAGATTATGACAGGCTTTTTCAGTGTTCGCAAGGCGAACGGAACCGCCATCGAGCCGCTGTGGTCGAGGGCGGCTACTTCTTGCCCTTCTTGGCCTGCCCTGGAGGGGCGGCTCCGCCTTGGCCGGGCGGCGTGGCAGGCGCGCTGGCACCGGCTGGGCCGGGCGGGGTGGCGGTCGTCGTGGTCGTGGTCGTGGTCGCGCTCGTGGTGGGAGTGGTGGTCGACGTCGACGTGCTGCTCGAGCTGCTCGAGGTGCTGCTCAAGGGCGGGGTCGTGCTCGAGGTGCTCGTGCTCTGCGGGGTGGAGCTCGGCGGCGTGGTCGACGAGTGCGTCACCGGCGGCGCCGAGTGCGTCGAATGCGAAGAGCTCGATCTCGTGCTGCCCGAGCCGCTCGAGCTGCTGCTGCCCAGCGCGTAGGCCACGGCGGCGCCGAGCAGGACGAGCGCGATCAGCGACAGCGCGACCCACATGCCGGGGCCGCGCCCGGACGGTGACGCCGGCGGCGGCACCGGTCGAGTCGGCGCAATCGGCTCCGCGCGGCTTGCCGGCGGCGGTACGACCGCCACCGGGGGGATCGGCTCGGCCGGCGGAAGCGGCCGGGTCGGGTCGGTCGCCTTGTCCAGCGCGGCCAGGCGGTCACGCACGTCGGCCGCCGTCTGCGGCCGGTCGTCGGGCGACTTGGCCAGCATCTCGAGGACGAGCGCATCCAGCACCGGCGGAACGTCGGGGTTGAGCGCGCTCGGTGGCTTGGGGGCCACCCGCACGTGCTGGTGGAGCACCGCGGCGGCCACGTCGGCCAGGAAGGGTGGCTTGCCGGTCAGCATCTCGTACAGCACACAGCCCAGCGAGTAGATGTCCGACCGCGCATCCGCGGGCTGGCCCATCGCCTGCTCGGGGGACATGTACGGCGCCGTCCCGAGCACGGATGCGGTCTGGGTCAGGCTGACCCCGTCGGAAAGCCGCGCGATGCCGAAGTCGAGCACCTTCACCCCGTCCTGGGGCGTGATCATGATGTTGCCCGGCTTGATGTCGCGATGGACGATCCCGGCCGCATGGGCGGCGGCGAGCGTGTCGGCGACCTGCTCCGCGATGCGCGCCGCTCGCATCGGCTCGAGCCGGTGGGCGGGCTCGTCACGCAGGACCTCCGCCAGGTCCCGGCCCTCGACGTACTCCATGACGATGTAGCGCGTGGGCCCGTCGGCGCCGGCATCGAACACGGTGACCACGCCGGGGTTGGGGATCGCCGCGGCCGCGCGCGCCTCGCGCTTGAAGCGCGCCGCGTACACCGGGTCGCGCTCGAGCAGCGGGTCCATCGCCACCTTGACCGCGACCACCCGGTCAAGCGCGAGGTCGGTGCCGCGATAGACGGTGCTCATGCCCCCGCGGCCGACGACCTCGTCCAGCCGGTAGCGGCCCGCGAGGACGCGCGCGCCCGGCCCGTCGGCTCCTTGGCCGGAGCTCACGTGGAGCGGCGCTGCGCCTGGTCGTCCGGCCGCTCAGCCCGGACCGTGAACCTCTGCACGTCCGCGTTGCGGACGATCGCGCCACCCTTGACGTAGGGCACGATCTCGGCACGCAGTTCACGCCGGACCTGCTCGAGCCTCTCGACCTCGGCCTTCAGCTCGCCCGCGCGCTTCTCGAGACCGCGGACCTTGCGCTCCATCGCCTCGAGCTTCTCCTCGAGCTCGAACACGCGCTCGACGCCGGCCAGGTTCATGCCGAGCTCGGCCGTCATCTCCTGGATGCGCCGCAGCCGGTCGACGTCGGCGTGGGAGTAAAGGCGCGTGCCCTTGGGCGATCGCTTGGGCTCGATCAGGCCGCGCGCCTCGTACATGCGCAGAGTCTGGGGGTGCATGTCGGCCAGCTCAGCCGCCACCGAGATCATGAATACCCCGCGATCCGAGGACACCTCGACGCGGGTGGTTCTGATGCGACGCGTGGCCATCAGCTCTTCCCCCGCTTCGAGTCTCCGTCACCGGCTTTGTCGAACAGGTTGGCCCGGGGGTCGCCGTTCATCGCCTTCGATAGCCGATCGATGGCCTCGTCCTGTTCAGGCGAGAGCTTGTCGGGCACGTCAATGACGAATCGATAGCGGATGTCGCCGCGGCCCTTGCCACCGGCGCGCGGCGGCCCTTCGCCGCGGAGACGCTGGACCGTGCCGTGCTTGGTTCCAGGGGCCACGCGCAGGCGCTTGGACCCGTTGAGGGTGGGCACCTCGACGACCGCGCCGCGAACGGCCTCGGGGATCGTCAGCGGGACCTCGACCTCGAGGTTATCGCCGGCGACCTTGAACACCGGAGACTCCTGGACCCGGGTGATCACGTACAGGTCGCCCGCCGGCCCGCCCCGCATGCCGGCCTCGCCCTTGCCGGCCAGGCGGATGCGGCTGCCGTCGTGCACCCCGGCCGGGATGTTGACGCGCAGCTTGCGGACGCTCCGCTGGGCGCCGGTCCCGGCGCACGTCGGGCAGGGGTCCTCGATCACGGTGCCGGTGCCGCCGCAGTTCGAGCAGGGCTGCGAGATCGAGAAGATCCCCTGGCTCTGAGACTCGATTCCACGGCCCTCGCACACGGGGCAGACCTTGGGAGTGGTGCCCGGCTTCGCGCCCGTGCCGTGACAGGTCGGGCACGGCTGAGAGGTCGGCACCGACAGCGGCACCTGCGCGCCGTGCACCGCCTGGTCGAAGCTCAGCGACACCTCGGTCTCGAGGTCGCGACCCTGGGCCTGCGCGGTGCGCCCGGCGCCGGTCCGCCCCGGCCCGGTGCGCCCGCGGGCGCCCCCGGTGCGTCCGGCCGTGCCGGCGCCCGTCCCAGTCCCCCCGCCGAACAGGTTCGACAGGATGTCCCCGAAGCCGCCGCTGAAGGAGCTCGGGTCGAATCCGCCGGCGAACCCGCCCAGCGGGCTCTGGCCCCGGTCGTACGCCTTGCGCTTCTCCGGATCGGACAGGACGTCGTGCGCCTGCGAGATCTCCTTGAAGCGTTCCTCAGCCTTCTTGTCCCCCGGATTGCGATCCGGGTGGTACTGACGCGCGAGCTTGCGGTAGGACTTCTTGATCTCCTCGTCGGAGGCGCCCTTGCCTACGCCGAGGATCTTGTAGTAGTCGGGTCTGGGTGGCATAGGTTCTCGTTGGCGATCATGCCGCCACCACCACGCGCGCCGGCCGGATCACGAACTCGCCGAGCCGGTAGCCGCGCTGGTAGACCTCGACGACGGTACCGGGCTGGGCGCCCTCGACGGGCTGCTGGGCGATCGCCTCATGCAACTGGGGGTCGAACCGCTCACCCTGGGGAGAGAAGCCCTCGACGCCGGCTCGCGCCAGCGCCGCGATCACGTCGTCGTGCACGAGCTTGATGCCCGACACGAGCGTCGCGGTGCCGTTATCCGCACGTGGCGCGCCATCCACCTTGGTGTCCGCCACCTTCTGCGCCGCCTGCAGCGCGCGGTCGAGGTTATCGACCGCCGGCAGCAGCTCCTTGGCCAGCCTGGCGATGCCACGCTCCTGGGCGGACGCCGCCTCGCGGGCCGCCCGCTTGCGGTAGTTCTCGAAGTCGGCCTTGGTCCGCTTCGCGAGCTCCAGGTACTCGTCGGCCTTTTCGGCCTTCGCGGTCAGCTCCTCGAGATCGTGCTCGAGCTGGCGCTCATGATCGGTCTCGGCGGCCTCGTTCCCGCCCGGGCTGGTGGGGCCGACCGGCCCCTCGGGCTCGCCGGCCGGGAACGACGGCTCGGGGGCGCCCTGCGTGGGCGCCCCCTCCTCGCGGACCGGGTCGACAGCCTCTTGGGTCTCGGGCTTGCCGGTCATCACTTCTCGTCCACGACCTCGGCGTCGACGACGTCCTCGTCCTCGGCGCCGGCACCATTGGTCGACGCGGCTCCATCAGCGCCGCCGTCCGTTGAGCTGGCCGCGGCCTGCTCCTGGGCACGCTGGTACATCGCCTCGGACACCTTGTGGAACGCGGTGTGCAGCGTCTCGGTCTTGGCGTTGATCTCGGCTGCGTCCTCGCTGGTCAGCGAATCCCGGACCGCCTTGATCGCCTGCTCGATCTCGTCCTTCGAGCTCGAGTCGACCGCGTCGCCGAGGTCCTTGAGCTGGCGCTCGGCCTGGTAGGCCGCGTTCTCGCCGTTGTTCCGCGCCTCCGCGAGCTCGCGCTGGCGGCGGTCGTCCTCAGCGTGGGACTCGGCGTCCTGCACCATCCGCTTGATCTCGTCATCGGACAGCCCAGAGCCGGACCGGATCTCGATCTTCTGCTCCTTGCCGGTGCCGAGGTCCTTGGCGGACACGTTCAGGATCCCGTTGGCGTCGATGTCGAACGCGACCTCGATCTGCGGGATGCCCCGCGGCGCCGGCGGGATGCCGGTCAGCTGGAACTTGCCCAGCGACTTGTTGTAGGTCGCCATCTCGCGCTCGCCCTG
>Ga0335074_10005802_pt1 | contig 17106 bp, 15 predicted proteins | sample Lox_Sample_23_FD_206715 | JGI IMG/M metagenome (GOLD analysis project Ga0335074, IMG submission 206715) | Soil microbial communities from Loxahatchee National Wildlife Refuge, Florida, United States - Lox_Sample_2.3 | ecosystem: Environmental > Terrestrial > Soil > Wetlands | place: USA...
CACAGCGACACTTCACAGCGTTGACCGGTGCGTGACTACTCAAGACCTCACCGCCGCGCAGTTCAACGAGACGATCAACGGCAACGACATCGTGCTCGTCGACTTCTGGGCGTCGTGGTGCGGGCCGTGCCGCCAGTTCGCGCCGACGTTCGCCGCATCCGCCGACAAGCATCCCGATGTCGTGCACGCCAAGGTCGACACCGAAGCCGAGCAGGAACTCGCCGCGGCCGCGCAGATCCGGTCCATCCCGACGCTGATGGCCTTCAAGAAGGGCAAGCTGATCTTCAACCAGGCGGGCGCGCTGCCGCCAGCGGCGCTGGAGGACCTGGTTCAGCAGGTCAAGGGCTTCGACGTCGACGCGGCGATCGCGGCTCAGGAGCACGACCAGGCCTGATTCCGAGCGGGGACAGGTTACCGTTCAACGGTGAGTTTGGTCCTCGTAGAACATCCGCGACCGCAGGTCGCGCTCATCACGCTGAATCGGCCCGAGCGGATGAACTCCATGGCGTTCGACGTCATGGTGCCCCTGAAAGAGGCCTTGGAGCAGGTCACCTACGACAACTCGGTCCGAGTGGTCGTGCTGACCGGGGCCGGCCGGGGTTTCTCGTCGGGCGCCGATCACAAGTCGGCCGGTGAGGTGCCGCACGTCGAAGGCCTGACCCGGCCAACCTACGCGCTGCGGTCCATGGCGATCCTCGACGACGTCATCCTGGCGCTGCGACGGATGCATCAACCGGTGATCGCCGCGGTCAACGGCGCGGCGATCGGCGGCGGGCTGTGTCTGGCGCTTGCCGCCGACATCCGCGTCGCGGCCAGCGGGGCGTATTTCCGGGCCGCGGGCATCAACAACGGGCTGACCGCGAGTGAGCTTGGTCTCAGCTATCTGCTGCCGCGCGCCATCGGCTCGTCGCGCGCATTCGAGATCATGCTGACCGGCCGCGACATCGACGCCGATGAAGCCGAGCGAATCGGGTTGGTATCGCGGCACGTTCCCGAAGACCAGCTGTTGGACACCTGCTTCGAGATGGCCGAGCGGATCGCGGCCTTCTCGCGGCCGGGAATCGAGTTGACCAAGCGCACGCTGTGGAGTGGACTGGACGCCGCTAGCCTGGAGGGGCACATGCAAGCCGAGGGCCTGGGACAGCTCTTCGTCCGTCTGCTGACCACCAACTTCGAAGAAGCTGTCGCCGCGCGCGCCGAAAAGCGGCCGCCGGTGTTCACCGACGACAAATAAGCGCATGCCAAAGGAGAGTGACCGTGATCACGGCTACGGACCTCGAGGTCCGCGCTGGTGCGCGCACGCTGCTCTCCGCTGACGGCCCGGCGCTGCGGATCCAGCCCGGCGATCGCATCGGGCTGGTCGGGCGCAACGGCGCGGGAAAGACCACCACCCTGCGCATCCTCGCGGGTGAAGGCGAGCCGTACGCCGGCACCGTGACCCGCACCGGTGAGATCGGTTATCTTCCGCAGGATCCCAAGGAGGGCGACCTCGACGTCCTGGCCCGCGACCGGGTGCTGTCCGCGCGCGGGCTGGACACGCTGCTCACCGATCTGGAAAAGCAGCAGGCGTTGATGGCGGAAGTCGCCGACGACGCCGCGCGCGACCGCGCGATCCGCCGCTACGGCCAGCTCGAGGAGCGTTTCGCCGCCCTCGGCGGTTACGGCGCCGAAAGCGAAGCGGGCCGCATCTGCGCGAGCCTCGGGTTGCCCGACCGGGTGCTGACCCAGCAGCTGCGCACGCTGTCCGGCGGGCAGCGCCGCCGGGTGGAGCTGGCGCGAATCCTGTTCGCCGCGTCGGACACCGGCGCCGGGTCTTCCACCACGTTGCTGCTCGACGAGCCGACCAACCACCTCGACGCCGACTCGCTGGGCTGGCTGCGGGATTTCCTGCGCAACCACACCGGCGGCCTGGTGGTGATCAGCCACAACGTCGACCTGTTGGCCGACGTCGTCAACCGGGTGTGGTTCCTCGACGCGGTGCGCGGCGAAGCCGACGTCTACAACATGGGTTGGCAGAAGTATCTCGACGCCCGCGCTACCGACGAGCAGCGCCGTCGGCGGGAGCGCGCCAATGCGGAAAAGAAAGCCACCGCGTTACGCGCGCAGGCCGCGAAGATGGGCGCCAAGGCCACCAAAGCCGTTGCAGCACAGAACATGCTGCGACGGGCCGATCGGATGATCGCTGCACTGGATGCCGAGCGGGTTGCTGACAAGGTGGCCCGGATCAAGTTCCCCAGCCCCGCGGCCTGCGGGCGCACACCGCTGGTGGCCACCGGCTTGACCAAGAACTACGGCTCGCTGGAGGTATTCACCGGCGTCGCCCTCGCCATCGACCGCGGCTCCCGGGTGGTGGTCCTGGGGCTCAACGGCGCGGGTAAGACCACGCTGCTGCGCCTGCTGGCAGGCGTCGAGCAAGCCGACGCGGGCGGGTTGGAGCCCGGACACGGTTTGAAGATCGGCTACTTCGCACAGGAGCACGACACCCTCGACGACGCCGCGACGGTGTGGGAGAACATCCGGCACGCCGCACCGGATTCCGGTGAGCAGGACCTGCGCGGTCTGCTCGGGGCATTCATGTTCAGCGGAAGCCAATTGGAGCAATTGGCCGGCACACTGTCCGGCGGGGAGAAGACCCGGTTGGCGCTCGCCGGTCTGGTGGCCTCGACGGCGAATGTGTTGCTGCTCGACGAGCCGACGAACAACCTCGACCCGGCGTCGCGCGAACAGGTGCTGGACGCGCTGCGCAGCTACACCGGAGCGGTGGTGCTCGTTACCCACGACCCCGGGGCCGCCGAAGCGCTCGATCCCCAACGCGTGGTGCTGCTGCCCGACGGCACCGAAGACCATTGGTCCGAGGAATACCGGGATCTCATCGAGCTGGCCTGACGGTTAGCTTCACGGTGGCGCAGGGGATTTCGCCAAATCGCCCCGCCAACCGACCCTGGCTTCTTACTCTGTGTGCTTTGGGGATCCTGTTTACGCGGGGAGGGGCAAATGCGGAAGTCGAAAAAGTCGCGCGCACAGTTACTGACGGAGTTGCGCAGTGCGTACGAGGGCGGGGCCAGTATTCGTACCCTGGTCGCGTCCACCGGCAGGTCCTATGGATCTGTGCACAGCATGTTGCGCGAATCCGGCACCACGATGCGCAGTCGTGGTGGCCCCAATCACCGCACCCGGTCGCGGTAGCCGACTGCCCGGCGGATCAGCTCTGCCGCACCGAGCCCTCGACCAGATCCAGCACAGCTGTGAGCAACCCGGTGTCTTCGCCGGAGGCGACCTTGGCGACCAGCCCGTCGAGAACCAGGTCCAGGTAGCACTGCAACACGTCGCTGGGAATGTCGTCGCGCACCCGCCCGGCCTGCTTCTGCCGGCGCAACCGGTCGATCGTCGCCGCCGTCAACTCAGCTGAGCGCTCGGTCCACTCCCTGCTGAACGCCGGGTCGTGGCGCAGCTTGCGCGCAATCTCCAATCGCGTGACGAGCCAGTCGAATTGCTCGGGTGCGGCCAGCATGTCGCGCATCACCTGGACCAGGCCCTCGCGGGATGCGACGTCGGCCATCCGCTCGGCATCCTCGTGCGCCAACTCGAAAAACAGTGTGTCCTTGTCGCGGAAGTGGTGGAATATCGCACCCCGCGACAAACCGATCGCCTGCTCGAGCCGGCGCACCGTCGCGCCGTCATAGCCGTACTCGGCAAAGCAGCGGCGCGCGCCGTCGAGAATCTGACGGCGCCGGGCCGCCAGATGGTCCCGGCTGACCTTGGGCACGCTGCCGCTCCGTTACGACTTGAGCATGTTGCGCAGCACGTACTGCAAGATGCCGCCGTTGCGGTAGTAGTCGGCTTCACCGGGGGTGTCGATGCGCACCACCGCGTCGAATTCGACTGCCTTGCCGCCATCTTTGGCCGCCTTGACGTGCACCGTCTTCGGCGTCTTGCCGTTGTTGAGCTCCTCGATGCCGGTGATGTCGAAAACCTCGGTGCCGTCGAGGCCCAACTCCTGGGCGGACTTCCCCTCGGGGAACTGCAACGGGATCACGCCCATACCGATCAGGTTGGAGCGGTGGATGCGCTCGAACGACTCGGCGATCACCGCGCGCACGCCCAGCAGCCGGGTGCCCTTGGCCGCCCAGTCCCGCGACGAGCCGGAACCGTACTCCTTGCCGCCCAACACCACCAGCGGAATGTCTTGTGCCGCATAGTTCTGCGCCGCGTCGTAGATGAACGCCTGCGGCGCATTTCCGTCCTTATCGGACTGGGTGAAGTCACGGGTGTAGCCGCCGGAGACGTCGTCCAGAAGCAGGTTGCGCAGCCGGATGTTCGCGAACGTGCCGCGGATCATCACCTCGTGGTTGCCGCGCCGCGAACCGAAGGAGTTGTAGTCCTTGCGCTGCACGCCGTGCTCGTCGAGGTACTGCGCGGCCGGCGTTCCCGGCTTGATGCTGCTGGCGGGGGAGATGTGGTCGGTGGTCACCGAATCACCGAGCAGGGCCAGCACCCGGGCGCCGGTGATGTCGCCGACGGACTCCGGTTCGGCCGGCATGCCCTCGAAGTACGGGGGCTTGCGCACATACGTCGAATCCGAGTCCCACTCAAAGGTATTGCCGCTCGGGGTGGGCAGGTTGCGCCACCGTTCGTCGCCCTTGAACACGTCGCCGTAGTTCTCGGTGAACATCTCCTGGTTGATCGCCGAGGCGATGGTGTCCGAGACGTCCTTCTGGGACGGCCAGATGTCTTTGAGGTAGACGTCGTTGCCGTCCTTGTCCTTGCCCAGTGGCTGCGACTCGAAGTCGAAGTCCATGGTCCCGGCCAGCGCGTAGGCCACCACCAGCGGCGGTGACGCCAGGTAGTTCATCTTCACATCGGGATTGATGCGGCCCTCGAAGTTGCGGTTGCCCGACAGCACGGCGGTCACCGACAGGTCGTTGTCGTTGATGGCTTTCGAGACTTCGTCGGGCAGCGGGCCGGAGTTGCCGATGCAGGTGGTGCAGCCGTAGCCGACGAGATAGAAGCCGAGCTTCTCCAGATACGGCCACAGGCCGGCCTTTTCGTAATAGTCGTTGACCACCTGGGAGCCGGGGGCCATCGTCGTCTTCACCCACGGCTTGGACGCCAAGCCCTTCTCGACGGCGTTGCGGGCCAGCAGCGCCGCACCCAGCATCACCTCGGGGTTGGAGGTGTTGGTGCACGACGTGACCGCGGCGATCACCACCGCGCCGTGGTCGAGCACGAACTCGCCGCGCTCGTCGGACTTCACGTCCACCGGGTTGCTGGGCCGGCCCGTGGCATGCGCGGCCGCCGAGTGCACCTCGGGGACGTCGTCGGCATGGCCGTTTGACACCGCACCGGGATCGCTGGCCGGGAAGGTCTCCTCGACCGCCTCATCCAGTTTCGAGTAACCCTGCTTGCCGTCCTCGTCGCCGTCGACGTAGCTGAGGATCTGCTCACGGAACGTGGACTTGGCGTCCGACAAGGCGATTCGGTCCTGCGGGCGCTTCGGCCCGGCGATCGACGGCACCACGGTGGACAGGTCCAGTTCGAGGTACTCGGAGAACGCCGGCTCGTGCTTGGGGTCGTGCCACAGGCCCTGCTCTTTGGCGTAGGCCTCCACGAGCGCCAGTTGCTCGTCGGTGCGGCCGGTGAACTTCAGGTAGGAGATGGTCTCCTCGTCGATCGGGAAAATGGCTGCGGTGGAACCGAATTCGGGGCTCATGTTGCCCAGCGTCGCGCGGTTGGCCAGCGGCACCTCGGATACGCCCTTGCCGTAGAACTCGACGAATTTGCCGACCACGCCGTGCTTGCGCAGCATTTCGGTGACCGTCAGCACCACGTCGGTGGCGGTGACGCCCGGCTGAATCTCGCCGGTCAGCTTGAAGCCGACGACGCGCGGGATCAGCATCGACACCGGCTGGCCCAGCATCGCGGCCTCGGCCTCGATGCCGCCGACGCCCCACCCGAGCACGCCGAGGCCGTTGACCATCGTGGTGTGCGAGTCGGTGCCGACGCAGGTGTCGGGGTAGGCCACCCCGTCGCGGTCCATCACCACGCTGGCCAGGTATTCGATGTTGACCTGGTGCACGATGCCGGTGCCCGGCGGCACCACCTTGAAGTCGTCGAAAGCGCCCTGGCCCCAACGCAGGAACTGGTAACGCTCACCGTTGCGCTGGTACTCGATCTCGACGTTGCGCTCGAAGGCGTCTGCCGTGCCGAACAGGTCGGCGATCACCGAGTGGTCGATCACCAGGTCGGCCGGCGCCAGGGGGTTGACCTTCTCGGCCTTGCCGCCGAGGTCGCCGATCGCCTCACGCATGGTGGCGAGGTCGACGATGCACGGCACGCCGGTGAAGTCCTGCATGACCACGCGCGCGGGCGTGTATTGGATTTCGATGCTGGGCTCGGCGTTAGGGTCCCAGTGCGCGATCGCCTCGATGTGATCCTTGGTGATGTTGCTGCCGTCCTCGTTGCGCAGCAGGTTCTCGGCGAGCACTTTCAGGCTGTAGGGAAGTTTTTCCGTGCCCGGAACCGCGTCCAGCCGATATATCTGATAGCTCTTGTCGCCGACCTTCAGGGTGGCGCGTGCTTCGAACGAATTCACCGAATCTTTGCTGGTCACATCAACTCCCGACATCCGTTTCTTAAGCGGCGACCCGCTGCGCCCGGCTACGCCGCGCTTGCGATCACCGCTAGTTCTGCCCGCCGACGGGCCGTGCCGACGCTGCACTTCCAGTCTAACAGTACGCTTGTCCTGCATTACATCGGGTCCGAAAACCTTGGTTTCTTCTCGCCGACCACCTGCTGTAACGCAGCCGTCGCCAAGCGGTACCGTCTTGAACCGTGACCACCCCGCACCCGCCGCTGTATATCCCCGGCGAGATCTGCGGCACCGTCGGTGCCGACCCGGCGAGCAGGCCCGACGACTGCCTGACGATCGTGCAGCATCAGATCACCGCCGGAAACCTCAGCGCGCCGCCGTCCGTCGCACCGCCACTGCTTCAGGTGATCGACCAAGCCCACAAGGACGGCATCGATCTCAAGATCGTCGTGCTGGATCACAACCCGCCAAACGACACCCCGCTGCGAGACATCGCGACGGTGGTCGGTTCGCAACACAAAGACGCCACCGTGCTGGTGCTCAGCCCGAACTACGTCGGCAGCTACAGCACACACTTTCCGCGCAGCACCCTGGAAATCGGTGAAGACAACGCCAAGACGGGCAACCCGGTGGTGTCAGCGCAAAACTTCCTGCACCAGCTGAACACGCCGCAATTTCCCTGGACCGCATTCACGATCGTGCTGCTAATCGGTGTTTTTGCGGCGGTGGTTGGAACCCGAATCATGCAGCTGCGGGCAAAGCGGTCAGCAACGTTGCAAGATGCGGCCGCGGCGGCCATGGAGGACGCCGACCGGAGCGTCTAGCTCGCCGTATTCGGCTTGTGTCGCATAGCGCCGACACCGTTACCGCAATCACGGCAAATAAGTCATGTCACCGTTGGGTCACAGTTGTCGGAAGAACACACTTGTAATTTGTGACTAAAGTTTCCAATGGGTCAGATGTGGCTTACGGTGCAAAGGATGCTTTTGTTCTAATCGCGCTTCCAGTGATTGCTGGGGCCGACGCCGTCCGCCCGCGTTGAGCCAAGGAGACCCGAGTCGAATGAGACGCACTTGCCGCGGCTCGTCTATCCGACTGGCCAACGGGCTCTCTCGCCGCCTCTGCCCGGCAGTGCTGAGCGTGGCCGTGCTGTTGTGCAGTCCGGGCCTGGCCGAAGCCGACCCCGGCGCCGGGCCGGACGCCATCGCCAAACTGATCGCCGATGTGGCGCAGGCAAATCAGCATCTACACGACCTCACCGCGCAAATCGAGACCGAGCAGGAGAGCGTCAACAAGGCGGTCGTCGACGTCGAAACCGCACGCGACAACGCCGCCGCCGCGCAGCACGACGTCGAGGCCAGCCAGCAGTCGGTCAAGGACGCCGACGCGGCAATCGCCGTCGCGCAGAAGCGATTCGACCGTTTCGCGGTGGCCAGCTACGTCAACGGTCCCTCCGACAGCTACTTCAAGGCGTCCAGCCCCGACGACATCATCGCGACCGCGTCCGCCGGCCAGACCCTGGCGGCCAGCTCGCGACAGGTGATGGACAACCTGCAGCGCGCTCGCACCGAGCAAGTGAACAAGGAGTCGGCGGCGCGGTTGGCCAAACAGAAGGCCGACCAGGCCGTCGTCAACGCCAAATCCAGCCAGGACGCTGCGGTGGCGGCACTGACCGACGCGCACCGCAAGTTCGGCGAACAACAGCAAGAGGTTAACCGCCTGGCCGACGAGCGCAACGCGGCCCAGGCCAGACTCGACGCCGCCCGCAATTGGTCGGCATCCGCGGGCGGACCGGGTGCCGGACAGCGGGCGGCGTCGTCCTCCGGTGACAGGTGGGATCCGGCGAATCCCGGATCGCCCGCCGCGCCGCAGGCCAACGGCGGTCAATGGGCCGGCGACTGGGATCCCACGCTGCCGATGATCCCCAGCGCCAACGTCCCGGGTGACCCGATCGCGATCCTCAACAAGGTCCTGGGGATTTCGGCGACGTCGTCCGAAGTCACCTCCAACATGGGCCGCGAGTTTCTGCAGCAGCTTGGCCTGGCTCCCACCCCCACCGGCTTCACCAACGGCCGCATCCCCCGGGTCTACGGACGGCAGGCCTCCGAGTATGTGATTCGCCGCGGGCTCTCGCAGCTGGGAGTGCCGTATTCCTGGGGTGGCGGGACCGCCGCCGGCCCGGGCAGGGGCATCGACTCAGGTTCGGGCACAGTCGGTTTCGACTGCTCGGGCCTGGTGCTGTACTCGTTCGCCGGCGTCGGCATCAAGCTGCCGCACTACTCCGGTGCGCAGTACAACCTGGGCCGCAAGATCCCCGCGTCCCAGATGCGCCGCGGCGACGTGATCTTCTACGGCCCCGGCGGCAGCCAGCACGTGACGATCTACCTCGGTGACGGCCAAATGCTCGAGGCGCCCGACGTCGGGCTGAAGGTACGCGTCGCACCGGTCCGCACCAGCGGCATGACGCCCTACGTGGTCCGCTACATCGAGTACTGACGCGTGAAAGGATCTATGCGCCACTGGTTTTCGCAAGATCATTGGTTGCGCCGGACCAGGCTGGTCTGGCCGCTGCTTGCTGCGTTCGGTCTGCTGCTCGCTCTGGCGGTTCCCGCCAACGCCGAGGACGGTGGGTGGGACCCCACCCTGCCCCCGGTCATCAGCGCCGGCGCACCGGGCGACCCGCTTGCCATCGCCAACCAGTCGCTGCAGGCCACCGCCGGCGCCACCCAGACCACGCTCGACTTGGGCAAACAGTTTCTGGGGAGCCTGGGCATCAACCTGGGCGGTGGGGGCGGCGGGGGCGGCGGTGGTGGCGGCACCAGCCCTAGCAAGATCCCGCGGGTGTACGGCCGACAGGCCATCGAATACGTGATTCGCCGCGATGCCTCGCAGATGGGGGTGCCGTACTCGTGGGGCGGCGGCACCCTCGACGGCCCCAGCAAGGGCATCGACTCCGGCGCCAACACCGTCGGCTTCGACTGCTCGGGACTGATGCGGTACGGCTTCGCCGGGGTGGGAGTGCTGATCCCGCGGTTCTCCGGCGACCAGTACAACGCGGGCCGGCACATCCCGCCGTCGCAGGCCAGACGCGGTGACCTGATCTTCTACGGCCCGGGCGGCGGCCAGCACGTCACCATGTACCTGGGCAATGGTCAGATGTTGGAGGCATCGGGTAGCGCGGGCAAAGTCACCGTGAGCGCGGTCCGCAAGTCGGGCATGACGCCGTTTTTGACCCGGATCATCGAGTACTGACGGAGACGCTGGTGACTGGCCACGTCGACGGAATCCCAGTGGCCTGGAATAGTTGAGCAAGGGCACGCCGCTGCCCCGCGACGTATCGTCGCGCAAGCAGTCGTGTCTTACCGAATTTTGGAAGGTTAGAGCCGTGGAGGGTGATCGATGACATCAGCAGGCGGGCCGCCCCCGGGCACCAGCGCGTACTCGGGTCCTGGCGGGCCCTCGACGGCTCCTGCGCACGCCGCGCCGTCCGGCGGCGGCAACGGGCTCGCCGCCGAGGTGCACACGCTGGAACGCGCCATCTTCGAGGTCAAGCGGATCATCGTCGGCCAGGACCAGCTCGTCGAGCGCATGCTCGTCGGCCTGCTGTCCAAGGGCCACGTGCTGCTCGAGGGTGTACCCGGCGTGGCCAAGACCTTGGCCGTGGAAACGTTCGCCAAGGTGGTCGGCGGCACGTTCGCCCGCATCCAGTTCACGCCCGACCTGGTGCCGACCGACATCATCGGTACCCGGATCTACCGGCAGGGCAAGGAAGAGTTCGACACCGAGCTCGGCCCGGTGGTGGTCAACTTCCTGCTCGCCGACGAGATCAACCGTGCTCCGGCGAAGGTGCAGTCCGCGCTGCTGGAGGTCATGCAGGAACGCCAGGTGTCGATCGGTGGCAAGAGGTTCCAGTTGCCGAACCCGTTCCTGGTGATGGCCACCCAGAACCCGATCGAGCACGAGGGCGTGTACCCCTTGCCCGAAGCCCAGCGGGACCGCTTCCTGTTCAAGATCAACGTCGGCTACCCCTCGCCCGAAGAAGAGCGCGAGATCATCTACCGGATGGGCGTGAAGCCGCCGGAGCCCAAGCAGATCCTGAACACCGGTGACCTGCTGCGGCTGCAGGAGATAGCCGCGAACAACTTCGTGCACCACGCCTTGGTCGACTACGTGGTGCGCGTCGTCACCGCCACCCGCCACCCCGAGCAGCTCGGGATGAACGACGTCAAGAGCTGGATCTCGTTCGGCGCGTCGCCGCGCGCCTCACTGGGCATCATCGCCGCCGCTCGCTCGCTGGCTTTGGTGCGCGGTCGCGACTACGTGATCCCGCAGGACATCGTCGAGGTCATCCCCGACGTGCTGCGGCACCGGTTGGTGCTCACCTATGACGCGCTCGCCGACGAGGTTTCGCCGGAGATCATCATCAACCGGATACTGCAGACCGTTGGCATGCCGCAGGTGAATGCTGTTCCGCAACAAGGGCATTCGGTTCCGCCCGCGATGCAGGCCGCGGGCGCGGCTAGCGGTCGGTGACCGATCCCAACGAGTCGGCGGTTCACCCGCCGTCGATGCAGCGCGGCCAGATCGACGACCCCAAACTGTCGGCGGCGCTGCGCACCCTCGAGTTGACGGTCAAACGCAAGCTCGACGGTGTCCTGCACGGCGACCACCTCGGCCTGATCCCGGGTCCGGGCTCGGAGCCGGGGGAGTCACGCGAGTATCAGCCCGGCGACGACGTGCGCCGGATGGACTGGGCGGTCACCGCGCGTACCGCCCATCCGCACGTCCGGCAGATGATCGCCGACCGCGAACTGGAGACCTGGCTGGTGGTCGACATGTCGGCCAGCCTGGACTTCGGCACTGCGGTTTGCGAGAAGCGTGACCTTGCGGTGGCCGCCGCGGCCGCCATCACGTTCCTCAACAGTGGGGGAGGCAACCGGCTCGGCGCTTTGGTTGCCAACGGCGAGAAGATAATTCGGGTTCCGGCACGCTCCGGGCGGCAGCACGAGCAGACGCTGTTGCGCACTATCGCCACCATGCCCAAGGCGCCGTTGGGGGTGCGCGGCGATCTGGCGGTCGCCATTGATGCGTTGCGCCGTCCGGAACGCCGACGGGGGATGGCGGTGATCATCAGCGACTTCCTCGGCCCGATCAACTGGATGCGGCCGCTGCGGGCGATCGCGGCGCGGCACGAGGTGCTCGGCATCGAGATCCTCGATCCCCGCGACGTCGAGTTACCCGACGTCGGCGACGTCATCTTGCAGGACGCCGAAACCGGAGCCACCCGCGAGTTCACCATCGACGAGCAGCTGCGCGACGACTTCGGCAAGGCGGCGGAGGCCCATCGCGCCGACGTGGCCCGCACGTTGCGCAGTTGCGGAGCGCCGCTGATGTCGCTGCGCACCGATCGAGACTGGATCGCCGACATCGTCCGTTTCGTCGAATCCCGCCGACGCGGGTCCCTGGCGGGGCGCCAGTGATCCGCGCTGTTCCCAACGCGGGCCGCTCCATCAAGACAGGTCTGCTATGACACTGCCGCTGCTCGGGCCGATGACGCTGTCGGGCTTCTCCCACGCATGGTTTTTCCTGTTCCTGCTGTTGGTGTTGGGGCTGCTGGCGCTCTACATCATTTCCCAAGTGGCGCGGCATCGCCGAATGCTGCGCTTCGCCAACATGGAACTGCTGGAAAGCGTTGCGCCCAAACAACCCACGCGGTGGCGCCACCTGTCGGCCATCCTGCTGCTGTCGGCGCTGGTGCTGTTCACGATCGCGATGGCCGGCCCGACCCACGATGTGCGGATTCCCCGCAACCGCGCCGTCGTCATGCTCGTCATCGACGTGTCGCAGTCCATGCGGGCCACCGACGTCGAACCCAACCGCATGGCCGCCGCCGAGGTGGCCGCCAAGGAGTTCGCCGGCGAGCTGACGCCCGGCATCAACCTCGGGCTGATCGCCTACGCGGGGACCGCGACCGTCCTCGTGCAGCCGACGACCAACCGCGACGCGACCAAGGCCGCGCTGGACAAGTTGCAATTCGCCGACCGGACCGCCACCGGCGAAGGCATTTTCACCGCCCTGCAGGCGATTGCCACCGTCGGCGCGGTGATCGGCGGGGGCGACACCCCGCCGCCGGCGCGGATCGTGTTGTTCTCCGACGGCAAGGAGACGATGCCGACCAACCCGGACAACCCCAAGGGCGCGTTCACCGCGGCCCGCACCGCCAAGGACCAGGGCGTGCCGATCTCGACGATCTCGTTCGGCACCCCCTACGGGTTCGTCGAGATCAACGGTCAACGTCAGCCGGTGCCGGTCGACGACAGCACGATGAAAAAAGTCGCCGAGCTGTCCGGCGGCAACCACTACGACGCCTCGAGCCTGCAGGAGCTCAAGCAGGTCTACGCCTCGCTGCAGCAGCAGATCGGCTACGAGACCATCAAGGGCGACGCCAGCGTCGGCTGGCTGCGGCTGGGTTCGCTGATACTGGCGCTGGCCGGGCTGGCGGCCCTGCTGATCAACCGGCGGCTGCCGACCTAGCCTTCAGCCGCGAGTGGCCACTTAGCGCACGTTTTCCACGGGCACGCGTCACATAACTGGCCACCGGTGACGCTACGGCACCGCCAGGGCTCAGGCGCCCAGCCGCCGGTGGTAGAGGTTGACCAGGCGCCGGTACAGCACGGGCGGGATCACGTCGCCCACCAATTCCGCGCCTTTCACCTTGAAGTCTCGCGCGTCTTTCGTGCCCGGCCGCACCCTGAATTGGGTCGTGTGCGTCCTTTTCGTGGCGTCCCACGTGGCCGTGTAGTAGTACAGCGCGATTGAGCGCCGCGGCAGGCGGTCCGGGTGGTTGACCGGGTGCGGGTTGCCGTGGTTGCTCTGGCAGGTGGTATTGAAGATCACGCAGCGGTTGAACACCGGCGCAATGGATTTCACGCACCTCGTCATGTCGTTATCCCAGAGTTCCAACTGGCTGCCGTACTGGTCCTTCCAGTCCTTGTTCAAGTAGATCAGCGCGTTGATCCGGCGCTCCAAATTCATCGCTGCGTGGTGGTTGAAGTCGGCGTGGATGGACAGGTGGCCGCCCTGGGTGATCTCGTGGTAGCCGCCCCCTTCGAAATAGGGGTCGGGTATCAGCCCGCGGATTCCGCAGATGTTCTCCATGACCCGGATGAACGGCCGGGAATTGAACGCATAGAAGAGGTGGCGCGAGAACGGCGGCAGGACGTCCGGCGTGAATGTCCTTTTGAGCCGCTCCTGCTTGCGGTTGTACATGTCGGTGACGGTCGCCGTGTCGGCCGGAAATTCGGTCAGGCACCGTTCGAGCACCGCGTCGGGCAGGAAGTTGTCGATCACGATGTGTGGGTAGGGATCCCCCGCGGTGTAGAGCTCCTGCAGGTCGAGTCCCTTCTCACGGACCGTGGACCCGTCCAACAAGCCGGTAGCTTCATCCATCTCCGCGAGGAACGTCATTGTTCTTACTCCTGTATTGAAATCGCCCCCGTAGTGGTCTTTCGGTCTGATCAGTACGCGATAATTTATCAGCAGAATGTGGTGAAGCCAATAACAAACTTCCGGTTTTTTGGACGTGGCGCAGCTACTTGCCGCCACGGCCGGACTCAAATCCGTTCGCGCAGCGATGCGATTGCAGGCCCGCGGCGCCGGGACGATAGGTTGGCCGGGTGACCGACGCAGCCACCGAGCGCGCCGCCGAGGGCGGCAAACCCGCATTCATCTCCCGTTCGGTCCTGGTGACGGGTGGCAACCGGGGGATCGGTCTGGCGATAGCACAGCGACTGGCCGCCGACGGCCACAAGGTGGCCGTCACGCACCGCGGATCCGGGGCACCCGAGGGGCTGTTCGGCGTCGAGTGCGATGTCACCGACAGTGCGGCCGTCGATCGCGCCTTCAAGGCGGTCGAGGAGCACCAGGGCCCGGTCGAGGTGGTGGTGTCCAACGCCGGCGTCTCTGCGGACGCGTTTCTGATCCGGATGACCGAAGAGCGGTTCGAGAAGGTCATCGACGCCAACCTCACCGGGGCGTTCCGGGTGGTTCAGCGCGCGTCGCGCAGCATGCAGCGCAAGCGGTTCGGCCGGCTGATCTTCATCGGATCGGTGTCCGGAACCTGGGGGATCGGCAACCAGTCCAATTACGCGGCCTCCAAGGCGGGCGTGATCGGCATGGCCCGCTCGATCGCCCGGGAGCTGTCCAAGGCCAACGTCACCGCGAACGTGGTGGCTCCCGGCTACATCGACACCGACATGACCCGCGCGCTGGATGAACGGATCCAGGAGGGCGCGCTGGAATTCATTCCGGCGAAGAGGGTCGGCACCGCCGCGGAGGTCGCGGGAGTGGTCAGCTTCCTGGCGTCCGAGGATGCGAGTTACATCTCCGGCGCCGTGATCCCGGTCGACGGCGGCATGGGCATGGGCCACTAGGACATAAGGACGGATATGGCAGGACTGCTCGAAGGTAAACGGATCCTGGTCAGCGGGATCATCACCGACTCATCGATCGCGTTTCACATCGCCCGCGTGGCCCAGGAAGAGGGCGCACAGCTGGTTTTGACCGGGTTCGACCGGCTACGGCTAATTCAACGCATCGCCGACCGGCTGCCGGAGAAGGCTCCGCTGATCGAACTCGACGTGCAGAACGAAAAGCACCTGGACACCTTGGCCGAACGGGTAACCGAGGTGATCGGCGAGGGCAACAAGCTCGACGGCGTCGTGCATTCGATCGGGTTCATGCCGCAAACCGGCATGGGCATCAACCCGTTCTTCGACGCGCCGTACGAGGATGTCTCCAAGGGCATCCACATCTCGGCCTTCTCCTACGCGTCGCTGGCCAAGGCCCTGCTGCCGATCATCAACCCCGGCGGTTCCATTGTCGGGATGGACTTCGACCCGACCCGCGCGATGCCGGCGTACAACTGGATGACCGTGGCCAAGAGCGCGCTGGAGTCGGTCAACCGGTTCGTGGCGCGCGAGGCCGGCAAGGTCGGCGTCCGCTCGAATCTGGTTGCCGCAGGGCCGATCCGGACGCTGGCGATGAGCGCGATCGTCGGCGGCGCGCTCGGTGACGAGGCCGGCGCCCAGATGCAGCTGCTGGAAGAGGGCTGGGACCAGCGGGCGCCGATCGGCTGGAACATGAAAGACCCCACGCCCGTGGCCAAGACGGTGTGCGCCGTGCTCTCCGAGTGGCTGCCGGCCACCACCGGCAGCATCATCTACGCCGACGGCGGCGCCAGCACTCAACTCCTTTAAGTCGCCAGTGGACTTCGATGCCGTCCTGCTGCTGTCCTTCGGCGGGCCGGAAGGACCCGAGCAGGTACGGCCGTTTCTGGAGAACGTCACCCGCGGTCGCAACGTGCCGCCGGAACGCCTCGACGCGGTAGCCGAGCACTACCTGCACTTCGGCGGGGTGTCTCCGATCAACCGGATCAACCGGGCGCTGATCGTCCAACTGGAAGCCGAACTGGACATCCCGGTGTACTTCGGCAACCGCAACTGGGAGCCCTACGTCGAAGACGCCGTGGCCGCCATGCGGGACAACGGGATTCGGCGTGCGGCAGTGTTCACCACGTCGGCGTGGAGCGGCTACTCCAGTTGCACCCAATATGTCGAGGACATCGCGCGGGCCCGACGTGCCGCGGGCCCCGACGCACCCGAATTGATCAAGCTGCGGCCATACTTCGACCATCCGCGTTTCGTGCAGATCTTCGCCGACACCATCGGCGCGGCCTCGCGCGGCCTGCCTGCCGACGCGAGACTGGTGTTCACCGCGCATTCGGTGCCGGTGGCCGCCGACCAGCGCTGCGGTCCACAGCTGTACAGCCGCCAAGTCGGTTACGCCGCAAGGCTGGTCGCGGCAGCGGCCGGATACCGTGACTACGACCTGGCCTGGCAGTCGCGATCGGGGCCCCCGCAAATCCCTTGGCTGGAGCCCGATGTCGCCGACCAACTGTCGACGCTGGCCGCGGCGGGGACCAGCGCCGTCATCGTTTGTCCGATCGGGTTCGTCGCCGACCACATCGAGGTGGTGTGGGATCTCGACGAGGAGTTGCGAACCCAGGCCGAGGCTTTAGGGGTGCGGTTGACGAGGGCGTCGACGCCCAACGCCGACCCTCGGTTCGCCCGGCTGGCGGTGGACCTGATCGACGAACTCCGTTACGGCAGTGCGCCTGAGCGGGTGGTCGCGCCGAATCCGGTGCCGGGCTGCGCGGCCAGCATCAACGGCGAGCCGTGCCGTCCGCCGCATTGCGCCGCCGAGTAATTCGGCATCAGCCCTGCCACGCCGCGTTTAAAATCGCGCTGAGCGCAGCCATTCTCGCCGACCGCACCACCGCGGCCAACGGCCGCAACGCGTCGGTGGCGATCTGCGCCTCGGACAACGACTGCGTGCCGATTCGGCTCAGGCCGGCGCTGACCGTGATGATCGCGTCGACGTGGGCGGCGTTCTCCAACACCCGCAGGGCACGCGATGGGGCATGCTCCGGAACCTGGTGATGCCGTGCGGATTCCAGC
>Ga0335074_10005803_pt1 | contig 17106 bp, 17 predicted proteins | sample Lox_Sample_23_FD_206715 | JGI IMG/M metagenome (GOLD analysis project Ga0335074, IMG submission 206715) | Soil microbial communities from Loxahatchee National Wildlife Refuge, Florida, United States - Lox_Sample_2.3 | ecosystem: Environmental > Terrestrial > Soil > Wetlands | place: USA...
CGGCGCGCGATGCGCGCCGCCTCACCCCCTGCTCGTCTCCGGAAGCTGGAACCGAATTCCGATGGCTCGATTGCGCAAGGCCTCGCGCGTGTGGCGCAGCACTACGGCCGGAGCCGCCGCTGAGCGGGTGCTGGTGGCGGCAGACGCCGCCGTCCTGTCGCTCGACCTGGTGGCGCTCTTCCCCAGAAAAGCGCCGCTCGAGGTCGAGCTCGGCGCAGGACGCGGCGACTTTCTCATCGAACGCGCCGCCGCCTGCCCCGAGCGCGATTTCCTCGCGGTCGAGCTGGCGGGCTCGGTCGCGCGCCTGCTCGCGGCCCGTGCCGGGGGGCGCGAGCTCGCGAATCTCCGCGTTATCCGGGCCGACGCCCGTACGATCGTGAACCTGCTGCTCCCCGACGCGAGCGTCAGCATCTATCATCTCTACTTCCCCGACCCCTGGCCCAAGGCGCGTCACGGCAAGCATCGAATGGTCTCGCCGCCGATGATCGCGAGCCTGTCCCGGACGCTGGTCGGCGGCGGGCTGATTCACGTCGCCAGCGACGTCGAAGAGTGGGCGGCGGCGATGTTCGCGATGCTGCGCGTGGGCCGCTTTACCCAACTCGATGGCGAGGAGGTCGCGGGCGCGCGTTTCTCGGGCTTCGGTCGCAAATACCTGGCCGCTGGCAAGCCGGTTTTTGCTGCCACTTTTCAGAGTTTCTGATGCGCGTTCAATGTCTAATGCTCAATTACCGAGTGATTTGTATCGGATCGCTGGCTTGCGTTGCCGAAAGGGTATGTTTACCCTGATTGCGATTCATGATGCGGCGTGAGTGGTTGATAGTAATGGCGCTGGCCATGGCGTTGGCTTGTGCCGGATGCGGCCAGCGCAAAGTGCCGTCTGGTGAGGACTACTACACTCAGGCTCAGGCCTATTACTCGATGGGCGAGTATCGGGGCGCGATCGACAACTATCAGCATCTGATCGACCAGTATCCTTTCAGCCCTTATGCCGAAGAGGCTGAACTCCGCATCGGACTGTCCTACTACAAGATGGGCGATCATGCGGAGGCAGTTGCCTCATTCAGCGATTTCCAGCGCATGCATCCGACCAGCAAGAACCTGGCGCTGGCGACCTACTACCTCGGGATGACCTACTACAATCGGGTCGGCAGGCCCGATCGCGACCAGAGCAACACGGCGCTGGCCCTGCAGCAGTTCGAGATCATCGAGCAGCGCTTTCCGGAAAGCGAATTTGGCGAGCTCGCGCGCCAGCGAATCGTCATCTGCCGCGACCTGCTCGCGCGCAACGAGCTTTACATCGGCGATTTCTACGACAAGAAGGCCAATTTCCGCGCCGGCGAATCGCGCATGGCGGAGCTGATGGAGAAATATCCTGACACTCCGGTCGCGCCCGAGGCGCTCTATAAGCTGGGCGTGGCGCTCGAGAAGGAAGGCAAGAAGTATTCGGCAGCGCAGGCCTTCACCGCGCTGACCATCCATTATCCCAAAAGTAATTACATGCAGCCCGCCAAAGCCGAGCTCGCCAAGCTCAAACAGCCGGTCGATACCGAAGACGATCCGCTGCGGATGGTGCTGGCGGAGAGCGGCTTCAATCCCGACCAAAGCTCAGCCTTCGATCGCGAGGTGGTGCGCACCCGGTTCTCTTCCGCTGCCGATTTGGCGGAAGGGGCATACGGCGCCGACGGATTGCCCGTGCTGACGCACGGCCCCGCCCACGTGCAGACCGCGTCGGCCGAGCCTGACGAGGGCGGCCCGGTCACGTTGCGTCTGATTCGACTGTCATCGGCGGATCCGCCGTTGTCGGTGATCCTGGATCTGAGCGGACCGGTCAAATACGACAAGGAATTTCAAGGCGGTTCGAACTCGGCCGTGCTCACGATGCACCTCAAGAACACGGAGCCGGGCAGACATCTCGTTCAGCATCTGGTGTTCGATAAATCGATCTTCCGCGATGTGCTGGTGAGCACCGAGGGGAATGACACGACCGTTACCGTGAACACCACCGCGGTCTCGCGCTTTGCGATCGTACCGCTCGAAGAGCCGGCGCGATTGCTAGTAACGTTCGCGCCTCCTGATGACGATACCGGCCAGGCCGCCGCCTCAGAGATGGGGCCGATGCCGTCCGGGCCATCCGCCGACGGACCGCCGCCAGGCGCGGACGACTCCGCGGCGCCGGATGCCGGTTCAGAGCCACCCTCGGAAAACGCTCCGGATATGCCGCCAGGTTCGTCTTCCGATGGCGCGCCTGACCTCCCCTCCGGCCAGCCGGTCGCCGCGCCCGGTCCTTGATAAGCGCAGGCGCCCGCGCTTAGCGATCGGCTTACTCGAGAAGACCGGCTCACTCGAAGACCGAATCGAACCTGATGCCGAGGAAGTTCAGCACGACTTCGGTATAGAGCCTGAGCCCCCACTGGAAGCCGTCGATCGGCAGCCGTTCATCATTGCCATGATAGAGCGAGCCGAACGGCGTCATCGGCCCGAGTTTGACCGGCGAAAATCCATAGCAGACCGCGCCGAGGCGCGCGTAGAACTTGCTGTCGGTCGCGCCGGGAAGCATCCAGGGTACCGCGATGGCGCCGGGGTCGGCCGCCTCGACGCGCTCGGCGATCAGCCGGTAGAGGGGAGTATCGATGCTCGATTCGGCGGCCGGCGCGCTCTTGAGTACTTCGAGCCCCGGCTCGGGCCCGACGATTCCGCGCAATTCCGCGATAAAACTGGCCACGTCCTCACCCGGTAAAGTGCGGCCGTCGAGGATCACCGAAGCCTCGCCCGGTATCACGTTGTCCTTGTAGCCGGCGCGGACGATTGTGGGCGTCACAGTGTTCGAGAGCATCGGGCGAAACAGCGGCGTGACGGTCTCGCGTGTGAGGCCGAGCGCGGCGAGCGTCCGGCGCAGCGGCGGCGTCAACCGTACCCGCATCTGCGCGTTCGCGATCCGCGTGATTAGCTCGGCCAGGCGCGTGATGGCGGTCACCGGGCGGGGAATCGAACCATGGCCGGGAGCGGCCGCGACCGTCATCCGGACGGTGACGAAACCTTTTTCGGCGATCTGGATCGGATAGAAGCGCCGCCCGCCGAGATACATCGTGAAGCCGCCGACCTCGTTGAGCACAAAGCCGGCCCGCACCAGGTCGGGATGTTGCTCGATCAGAAACTGCGCACCGAATTGCGAGCCTGACTCCTCGTCGGCGGTGGCCGCGAGAATCACATCGCGGTCGCCCATGATACGGGCGCGCCGCAAAGCGACCGCGAGCCCGAGGTCCATCGCGCATTTCGATTTCATGTCGATCGCGCCGCGACCCCAGATACAGCCTTCGGCGATCTCGGCGCCGAAGGGCGCGTGGGTCCATCGTTTCGGCTCGGCCGGCACCACGTCGGTGTGCGAGGCCAGCATCAATGGCGCATTTGCCGAATCGGACCCCGGCAGGCGCGCGATCAGGTTGGTGCGTCCGGCAGCGGCCTCGAGGCGCACGGAGTCGATACCGCTGGCTTCGAGCTGTGCGGCAATATAGTTGGCCGCGAGCCGCTCGTTGCCCGGCGGGTTGGTAGTGTCGAGCCGGATCAGCGCGCGAAACCAGTCGAGCGTCTCACGCTCGAAAGCCTCCCACGAGGTCCGGGTCGCGATCGATGGCGAAGGAGCAGCCAACCGGTTTACGGCTCGAGGATGTCCTGAAAGATCCGGGCCGGCTCGGCGGCTTCGCTCACCACCCGATTAAGCGCCGACAGCATGATCTGCGGGTCCTGCGCGCCCGAGAGCGCATAGCGGCCGTTCAGGATAAAGAATGGGACGCCGCTGACGCCGAGCTTCTGCGCGAGCAGTTCCTCGGCGCGAACTTCGTCAGAGGCTTTACCGCTTTCGAGAAATCGTTCAGCCGCACCCGCCTCGATTCCGCCGCTGGCAGCGATCGCGGCCAATGTAGCGCGATCGCCGACATCCTTGCCCTCGGCGAAGTAGGCATGAAACAGCGCCTCGGCGAGCGCATTCTGATCGCCCTCCCGCTCAGCCATCCAGAGCAGCCGATGGGCATCGAAGGTGTTCGGGGTCTTCGCGATCAGGTCGTAGCGAAACTGGAGTCCCACGCCCGCACCGGCCTCGGTGATGCGCTGGTAAACCTCTTTGGCCCGCTCCGGCCCACCGAACTTGGCGGCGATATAACGTGCGCGGTCCATCCCGCCCTGCGGTATATCGGGATTCAGCTCAAACGGCCGCCAGGTGATATGGACCTGCTGGCCGTCCAACCGCGCAAGCGCCTGTTCTAGCCGCCGCTTGCCGATGAAGCACCACGGACAGACGACGTCGGAAACGATATCGATACTGATATCCACCGGGCTCTCCTCTGGCAGCTATTTTACCGCTTGACGAGCCCCAATTGTACAGCGACCGGGCAGGCGTCAGTTCTTGCATAAGGCATTGCTTAAGCCAGCGGATAGCTGCGCTTAGGAGCTACTTCAGAGAAAGCTTGTGTCCGAGTTCTGTCCTTACTCGCTTTTGGCCATTCGGCGTCAGCAAATAATTCCCGCCTTGAAGAAGAAAGACCTGCCTATATCTAGGCGAGCAGAGAGCTTTCAGGGAGTTTGTTATCGAGGACGGCGATCTCGGTACTGCTTCGCCCAGCTCAGTTCTAGTCAACCCCCTCTCTCCTGCGTTGTGCAGAAGGAGCAAAATCTCCTCCCCGACGGTGCAGTCAGTTCGCAAAACGAAATCGCGACCGTCAAGATTGATAATGGCCGGAACGTTGAACCTCACAATCTCACGAACCGCTTGCGCAACGGCCTCTCTGCGGCCATTCCAGAAGATGCGGAGGATTTCGGACATCAGCCATCGAACCGTCGCGACGACGAACATTGAGTCCAGCTCGTTCGCTGAGTACTCCGGGTCGATGTGAACGGCGCCCCGCTGGGAGCGCAGCTTATACACCATCCTTAGAACTCTGCAGAGGTGTAAGGCCGACCTTCGCTCAGGAAAATTGTGAGAATTGCTGCTCTTGGAGTCCTCAACATAGGCTAAGCACGTATCGAGGTCCTTGCGCAGGTTGAGGTTATCCGAGTCGACGTGATACACGACTCGCGCAACAACCTCTGCAAACTGGCCGCCGTTGAGGGTTGTGGGCTCCCAGTCGCCTAGGACGAAGCGGCGCTCTACGTCTATAAATTCAGCGATTAGCTGTGCGGCGAGCGTTTCATCTAACGGCGGACAGATCTCCCGCAGGACTGTTTGAGATTGTGTTATCACCCGAGCGAGGTACGGCCCTCCTCGGTCACGTGGAATTCTGTTTTGGATAGTTTCTCGCAGTGGCCTTTAGAGACATTCTTGGCGAGCGAATCGCTGGGATTCCCCAGCCTCGATTGATGGCTGTCCTGGAGTGCCTTGGTGACATCGACGGTTTTCAGCCTCTCGGTGCCGCGATCATGAAGCCACTGAGCGGTTGCTAGGAACCGCCGCTGCTGGTTCTTGACCGCATTCTTGCCGTTGAGGTACGTGGCAAGGGGACCGGGGTCGCCGCTCTCGCCTTTCTTTTGCGGTTTACCTTTGCTTTCCGCGGACGGGATTTGTGACGAGAGCTTCGAGAGGTCCGCCAGCAGGCTGGGCATCCGTTTCGATAGGAAGGCTTCCGGACCTTCGTACTCGACCTCAACCTCCCCCACCCTTAGACGTATCTTTGTCATCGCTATCCCCTAAGAGCGACGTGTCTAAACGTCTTTTATCATACCAAGGGGAGCATCCTGCGACTACCAGACAAGTTTGCCAGGGGGGCCTTACGTCTTGCGCGCGGCCAGCGGAATGGGCCCCAGGTAATCTTTCGCATCAGAAGCGAGCGCGCGCATCTTGAGCACCGCGGCAGCGAGCGCCCTCAGATCCCGTCGCGCATTTTCGGTCGGCTCGCCCTCGGCGAAATCCGCCGCCGCCAGATAGACGCTGGAAGGCGCGGTCAGCGCGCCGAACCAGGTCAACACGTCGCGGAGATGCCAATCGGCGCCCAGGTAGTGATGGGTTGTCGCGCCCATCGCGACGATTCCGCACGGCTTGCCCATCAGGCTCTCGATGGGAAGCTGATCGAGCAGGTTCTTGAGCGCGCCGGTAAAGGTCGCACGATAAACCGGCGTCGCGATCACCACCGCCTCGGCGGCGCGCACCCGGGCGACGACGGCGGCGGTGTCGTCGCCATATTCCTCAGGTGCGCGTCCGTCGGCGAAAGCAATTTTGTAATCGGCGAGATTGATCAGGTCGGTTTCGAGTCCCGGCTCGAGCTCGCGGGCCAGCTCGCACAACCGGGACATCGCCTTGTTGAGCCGCCCCGGTCGGGTCACGGCTCCGACTATCACTACCAACTTCGCCATATTTCTCTACCGCATGACTTCGAAATCACGTTCGTTGCTAGAACCGTTTGGGAACCTGATCGAAAATTCGCTCATCGACGCGCTCGGGCGGCGGATAGGCCTTCTTGCTGTGAGTCAGTCCCAAATCCAGGAACATCAGGCATAGCTCGAAGGCCACCAGACCGGGATTGATGACCGGGACGGGCATCCTTTCGGCCAGATGCGCGTGCGACTGATGCATCGTGGTGGAACCCAGGATCAGCACTTCGGCGCCGTCCTCTTCGATCGCTCTGCGGCCCGCCTCTTCGAGTTTGCCGAAGACCACTTGCTCCTTGCCCTCGAGCAGCGCGGCGGTATCGGGCCGCACGCCGATCGAACGAATCGAAGCGACGCGGTGGTGCAGCCCCTCGGCCGTGATGACCTTGTCGTAGAGCAGTTTCCACGGCTCCCACATCGTGATGACCGAAAATTTCTTAGCCAGCATGCAGGCCGCCAGGAATGAACTGTGAGCGCTGCCGAGCACCGGGATCTTGAGCAGCGAGCGCAGTGGAGCGACGCCCGAATCGCTCATGCTGTTTACGCAGATCGCATCGTAGCCCTCGTGTTCGGCGCGCATCCCGGCCTCGACCACGAAGGCGTCGGCGAGCGCGGACTCGTACAGGGAATCGAGGATGTAGGCGCCGTTCCTGGTGCCGAAGAATTCGACCTCGATCCCGGGGCGCATCAGATGCGCGGGGATTTGCGCGGCGAAGCGTGGTAGCGCCTCAGGCGGCATCGGTACCGGCAAGAGCATCTTGATGCGGCGTTTCCCGGCGGATTTCGAGTCGGCAGACGGGCTCATCTGGCTACCTTAACGATCAGAATGCGCGGCCTCGGATTATGCGGTCGGTCCCACCTACCGGTCAAGCTCGGATGCATGCCTGCCCGGAAACTTGGCAGTTGTCCTTAAATCACACTTGTGTAACATCGCGATTACTACTACTAATCGTTTAGACATCCCTTGTGAGGTGCAGTGCATGAAGTTCGTCTTCCACCTTCTTCCCGCGTACCCGGCCACGCCGGCAGAACGCGAGCGCCTGGCCCCGATTGCCCATCGGACTGACAAGACCCAGCAGATGCTGGATGAGATGCTCCAGATCACGCAGCATTGTGAGGATCTCGGCTTCGATGCCGTCACTTTCTCCGAGCATCACTTCTATACTGAAGGATGCGAAGCCGGTGCGACGCCGACGCCTCATTTGATTCGGCTCCTGCTCAATACCAAGCGGATCAAGATCGGACCGCTGGGCTTTGTGCTTCCGACCTGGGATCCGATTCGGCTTGCGCTCGATGTCGCGTGGGCCGACCAGATGAGCAAAGGACGCGCGCTATGCGGTCTGGCGCGTGGCGTTTTTCCGCGCTGGGTGAACGTGCTCGGACAGCATTACGGCGTCGAGCCGGGCGGCGTCGGCACCTCGGCCGATGAGCATAATCGCGAGGTCTTCGAGGAACTGTTCCAAGTCATCAAGCTAGCGTGGAAAGACGAGCCCTTCTCATTCAAAGGCAAATATTACCAAGTACCCTTTCCCGCCGAGGGCCATTACTGGGCACCGCACGAAGCGACCACCCGTTACGGCGCGCCGGGCGAGATGGAAGGCGAGATGCTGCGCAAGCTCTCGGCCGTGCCAAAGCCGTATCAGAAGCCGCATCCGGAAGTATGGCAGGCCTTTACCGCCAGCGAGCGGACGATTCGATGGGATGCGCGCAATGAAGTGCGTCCGATGGTGTTCGCGCCCTTCCCCGGCCCCACGGAGAAGGTCTATCTCGCCTACCAGGAAGAGGCAGCCAAGGCCGGACGCTCATTGAAGCTGGGCGATAACATGGGCTCCTGCCAGTTCATCTATATCGCCAACGATCGCGCCGAAGCGCGCCGCCTGATGAACGCCGGTTCGTACTTTGTCTTCCAGAACTTTCATTGCAAGGTCGACAAGAACATCCCGCCCGACTTCGATTCTTTGCTCAATTACAAAATGATGGTGGCGGGTAATGTCGATGACGTGCGCCGGCGCGTGGCTGAGATCCACGAGACGCTGAACCCCGAATACATGCTGTGGCTCGGCGACCAGGGTTTCGTCACGTGTGACGAAATGAAACGCGAGCTCGAATTGTTCGCGACCAAGGTGATGCCTGAGTTTCATGAACGGCGCGCCTCCGCACCGTCCGAGGGTATTGCGCTGCAATAGTAATTTGACCGGGCCGGGCTGACTCGATCGTCGATTAGTCATCCCGGCCCGCGTCGAGCGGACGGCCTGAGATCCAGATGGAATCCATCAGAGTCGTTCACTACCTCAATCAATTTTTTGGGCAGCTCGGCGGCGAGGAGGCTGCCGGCGCCAAGCCGCAAATCAAACCCGGCCCTATCGGGCCCGGCCGTGTACTGCAAAATCAGCTTGGCGAGGGCTTCGAGGTCGTTGCGACTGCAATCTGCGGCGACAACACCTTTGCCGACGCTCCCGAGCCGACCGCCGAGGCGCTGGCCGGGCTGATCGCGGAATTTCGTCCGCGCATCCTGATCGCAGGACCGGCCTTCAATTCCGGCCGCTACGGTCAATCGTGCGGAGAGCTTTGCGCCGTCGTCCAGGAGCAGCTCGGCGTTCCGACCCTCACCGGGATGTACGATGAGAATCCCGGCGTCGAGCAGTTCCGCAGCCGGATTCTGATCGTCCGCACCGGCCCGAGCGCCCGCACGATGGGTGAGGCGCTCAGGCAAATGGCAGCGCTCGCGCGGCGGATTGCCGCGGGAGACGCTATCGATCGACCGGTGGAGGCCGGATGCTTCCCGCGCGGAATGAAGCGCCCGGTGATACGCGAGGAAATCGCCGCGACCCGCGCGATCGATATGCTGCTGCGCAAGGTGGCGGGCGAGCCCTTCGCCACCGAGGTCAGCGTGCCCGCCTTCGATCGCGTGGCGCCGGTCAAGATTACTGCTCCGCTCGCTACCGCTACCGTTGCGATGGTTACCGACGGCGGCATGGTAGTGAAAGGTAATCCCGATCGGATGCCCAATGGCTATTGCGATCGTATCACGGCAATTCCGATTGCCGGCCTGGAGCGCTTCACCACCGAACTCGTCGAGGCCCATCACGGCGGCTACGACACGCAATTCGTCAACCAGGATCTGAACCGATTGGTGCCGCTCGACGCGATGCGCCAGCTCGAAGCCGAAGGCGCGATCGGCCGGCTTTACGAAACTGTGTACGCCACCGCGGGCCTCGGTATGTCGCTCACCAACGCCAGAAAACTCGGGCGGGAAATCGGCCAGCGCTTGCGCCAGGACGGGGTCCAGGCAGTTATTCTGACCTCCACATGAGGGACCAGTACGCGCTGCGGAGCAGCGCTCGCCAAAGAGATCGAACGGATGGGAATCGCGACCGCACAAGTCTGCTCGATGCGACAGGTGGCCACGATGGTGGGTTCGCCGCGAATCGTGACCGGAAAAAGCGTGCTCCATCCGACCGGCGACCCGGCGCTCGACCTCGCGGCCGAGCGCGACCTGCGGCGCCGAATCCTGCAGGCCGCGCTTAAAGCGCTCGCATCCGACGGCTCTCGAGATGCGGCTTGAACTGCAGGCCGCGGCGGTTCATCGCGTAATTTTCGGTAACGCGACCGGTCTGGAAGATGCAACGCTCACGATCGCGCGCGATGAGCTGCGCGCCCTGCTCAGTGTCGATAGCCGTCTCGCCGATCTCGAAATCGAGCTCGCTAATCCGGGCGAGGATTGCCGGATAACGGATATCTTCGATGTCTTCGAACCACGCTTCAAATCCGCAGGTCCCAATTTTCCCGGCGTGATTGAACCCATCGGGCGGGTGGGCGATGGGCCGACCACGGTGGCGCGCGGCGCGGCGGTGATGGTGCTGAATGCGATGGCGGACCGTTACAAGTTGACGGTCGACATGATTGGCCCAAGCGCCGATTTCTCGCCATACTCCCACACGGCCAACGTATGCGTCCGATCAAAACCGGCGCCGAATCTCGATCGCGCCGGCTACTATCGCGCGCTCAAAGAAGCCGGCATCCGCGCCGCAGCTTACCTCGGCCAAGCCGCTTCTCGGGCGAAATCTGATGCCGCCGAAGTCCTTAGCCTCGACGGCTCCGGAACGCTGAATGCCGGCGGCGTAAAGACCCTGCCGCGGGTTGCTTATATCTACATGCTTGCCTCGCAGCAGATGCCGACCGAAGCCAACGAGCCGATTCTCTATGGCGACAATGTCCGCACCCTGCTGCCCACCGTGCTGCATCCCAATGAAGTACTCGACGGCGCGGTAGTTGCTCCGTACTGGAATTTCGGCGGCGATACTTATGCAGTGCAGAATCATCCGATGATTCACGAGCTCTACCGGCGCCATGGACGCGATCTGACCTTCGCCGGAGTGATCGGTACGATCGCGGCGGAAACCGAAGTGGGACGCACACGCAGCGCCGTGATGGCCGCCAATCTTGCTCGCGACACACTCGGCGCCGACGCAGTGGTGCTGACCAAGTACGGCGGCGGAATTCCGGAAGCGGCCACGATGGAAACCTACGACGCCTGCGAAGCGCTCGGGATGAAAGGCGCCATCGTCATCTGGACGCACGGCGGCGATGGGCGTATCGACGGCGCGCTGACCTTCATGTCGCCGCGCGCCGACGCGGTGGTGAGCTGCGGAATCAACGAACAGGGTATCGATCTGCCGCCCGTCGCGCGCGTGATCGGCAGCTCCTCGATCGGCCCGCTGATCATGGAGACTGAAGGCGATGTCCGCCCGTCGAACGGGCCTCTGCACCTGCGCTTCCTGTTTCTCGCCGGCGCGGCGGATCAGTTGGGCGGCGGACGCCGCTCGATCGAGGAATACTAAGCTGGTCCTTCTCCGTGCTGGTCGCCATTCCCCGCCCTGCTCCGCCGATTATCCGTCGGATCTAACGAAACCCCTTGTTAAAAGGCTGAACTGATACAATAGGCAAATGACTCGGCCTGTATTGCTCGCGGCGTCGACCGTGATGGCTCATGTGCCCGGATTGGTACGGATTGGCTCGAAGCCCGGGCGCGAGATTGCACGCGACTCTGGGCTGGTCGAGCGGCTGATCGCGAATTCGCGCGGTTTCGACGACGCAGTCGGCTACGCGCCGAATCAGGCTTTCATCGGCGCGATTCATCCGCGCGCGATGGGGCCGCGTCCGCATTTCAATCGCGTAGTCGAGGGTGGACGGCGTTTCGGGCCGGATGGCGAGATTATGCCCGAGCGCGAGTTTCTCGGCCTGATGGCGCTTGCCGATCAGTTCAAAGTGCTACAGCTCGCACCGGAGCTGGCACAAACGGCGGCCGCGGCTCTGGCGCGTCATCCTCTGAGCGAATCGTTCGACGCTCGCGGCCTCGAAGCCGCAAGCGGCGATCCCGCTGCATCGCTCGCGCGCGGCGCGCTGGGACTTTATCTCGGCAGCGGTGAATTTGCCGCGGCGCTCGCCGCCGGCCACAACGAGGACTCGAACCTCATCGCCGAAGTGATCGCGGAAAACCTCGCCTGCAAGGCCAGCGGCGCGCTGGCGCTCGCCCATCTGCTGCGCCTTAATCAAATCGAGCCGGCCAGCATCGAATACGTCATTGGATGCTCCGAGGAAGCGGTCGGCGATCGCTATCAGCGCGGCGGCGGCAACATGGGCAAGGCGATTGCCGAGATGTCTGGATGCACCGAGGCCTCAGGCGCAGACGTGAAGAATTTCTGCGCGGCGCCGGTGCCCGCGATGGTAATCGCGGCGAGCCTGGTAGCGGCGGGCGTCTTCCGTCGGGTCGCCGTGGTCGGCGGCGGCTCGCTGCCCAAGCTCGGCATGAAGTTCGAGGGTCACTTGAAGAATTCGATGCCGGTGCTCGAGGATACGCTGGGCGCGGTGGCGGCGGTAATCGGCGAAGACGACGGACAATCGCCTGTGGTCCGGCTCGATCCGATCGGCCGCCACAAGGTGAGTTCGGGTTCATCCGCCGAGGCGATCATGGATGCGCTGGTGACAACGCCGCTCGATCGCATGAGTCTCAAAATCACCGACATCGACGAATATGCGACCGAGTTGCACAACCCCGAGCTGACCGAGCCGCAAGGCAGCGGCAACGTGCCGGAGCGCAACTACCGGATGCTGGCCGCGATGGGCGTGCGGCGCGGTCTGTTCGGGCGCGAGGCGATGGGCCCCTTCGTTACCCGGCATGGGATGCCGGGGTTTGCTCCTACGCAAGGTCATGTAGCCTCGGCATTCTGCTATCTCGGCCACGCCCGGCGCGCGTTGACCAGCGGTGGAGACACGCGCCGTATCATGATGATGGCGAAAGGCTCGCTCTTCCTGGGTATGATGACGGGACAATCGGACGGGATGTCGTTTATACTGGAACGCAACGGCGGCTGAGCGGGCCGTGCAAAAGGAAGGATAATCGATGTTCGCGGGTAAAAAAGTGATCGTGGTCGGCGAGCGCGACGGGGTGGCGAGCCCCGCCATCGCGGCCTGCGTGGAGGCTTCGGGCGGCGAGGTCGTCATGATGGCGACCGAATGCTTCGTCTGAACCGCTGCAGGCGCAATGGACCCGCATACGCAGCAGACGATCCTCGATGCGGCCGGCAAATACGGCCGTGAGAACCTGATCGTGGTGCTGGGGACGCCCAGTCCGGAAGCCGCCGCGATCGCTGCGGAAACCGTGACCACTGGCGATCCCACCTATGCGGGGCCATTGGCCGAGACCCAGTTGGGTCTCATCGTCTACCATATTTTAGAGGACCCGGTTCGCGCGGCGCTTGACCCGGCGATCTACGACCAGCAGGTCGGCCTGATGGCGGAGACGCTCGATGGGCCGGCGATCGCAGCAGTGGTCGCGCAGGTCCGCGCGGCAATTTCGTAACTGGCGCATCGAGCCGATGGCGCCGAAAATTCGCCTGATCGGCGTCGGTCGTTAATCGGCGCCTGATCTGAATGACCGAGGGGACTAATCACATGGCGCTGCGCACCGGAGCGGGATATTTGCAGGCGCTTCGCGATGGCCGCGAGGTTTATCTTGACGGCCGGCGGGTTGCGGACGTAACCAGCGAGCCAGGGTTGTCGCGGGTCGCCCATACTTTCGCGAAGATGTACGACCTGGTGATCGAAAACCAGGATCAGTGGACCTTTCGCGATCCGCAAGGGCAACCGGCCAGCCTCAACTGGATGCAGCCGCGCACACGCGAGGAATTGACGCGCCGGCGCAGCTTCACCGAGATGATCGCACGGCGCACCGGCGGCCTTTTCGGCCGGCAGCAGGACTACGTTCCGCTGTTCCATCTCGGCATGCTCGACATCAAGCAGGAATTCAGCCGCGGCGATGCGCGCTTCGAGCGCAATATCGAGAACTATTGGCGCCGCGCGCGCGAGCAGGACTTGATGCTGGCGCATTCGTTCATCGACGCGCAGGCCCACCCGGGCGTGCCGTTGGAAAAAACCGTGGTGCCGCGGATCGTCGCGCGCAAGCCGGAGGGGATCGTTGTGCGCGGCGCGAAAACCGTCGCCACCTTTACCTGCCATGCCGACGAAATCCTGGTCGGCGCCTTCCCACGTCCGGGGATCACCGAAGACTACGTGATGTACTTCTCGATTCCGATCGCGACCCCGGGTCTGCGGGTGGTCGCACGCACCGTCCACGGCCAGGGCGCCGCCTTCGACCATCCTGCCGGACAATTCGGTGATGAAAACGATTGCATTGTCATTTTCAACGACGTGCTGGTGCCGTGGGAGCGGGTCTTCAGTCTAGGCGAGCCGAGTTTCTGCGCGACCGTCTTCCCGCGCATCAGCGAGTGGGCGCATTGGAGCATCCTGGCGCGGCTCGCGGTCAAGGCCGAGGTCCTGACCGGACTCTATTCGTTGATTCCCGAGATGCTCGGCCGCGGCCAGCAGCCGCAATCGCAAGAGGCGCTGGGCGAGATAATTCGCTATCTAACCAGTATCCGCGCCTTCATCCATGCCGCCGAAGATCAGGGCCAGGTGACGCCTGAGGGCCACTACATGCCGAATCCGCTGTATGTCACGGCTGGCCGGGCCTACTCGGTCGAGCACTACCGCCGCATCATCGGCTATCTGCACGACATCGCAAGCCAGGCGCTGATCATTATTCCGAGCGAGGCCGCGTTCGACAGTCCCGAGGTCGGGCCGACCCTCGAGAAGATGTTCGAGAGTCCGTCGGCGACGGCGCGCGAGCGCGCCCGCGTGGTACGGCTCGCGTGGGACATGGTGTGCGATTCATACGGCGGACGACAGACCTTGTTCGAGCTGTTCAACGCACTGCCGTGGACGGCGCAGCGCGCGCAGTTGATGGCGGGCTTCGATATCGAACCGTACCAGCGTCTGGCTGCGGCGACTGCCGGACTAGGCTCGCTGGCCGAGGCCGCGGCCTCGGCCACCGAAGCGGCCGGCCGCAAGGGTCGCGATTACAAGGCCGTCGGCGAGGCTTACGCCGCAAAGTCCGCTGGCAAGACGGCAGCGCGCTAGCGCATAATCTGCGAGAGCCCGGCGACGCTGCCCCAGCGTCCGAGATCAGTGAAGTCCTCGCCGTTCCCTTTGGGTGAGCGACCGGCAAGATCCGGAACTCATCCCGATGAGTAATTGAGAATCATCTCACAACTGCCACGTGTTCGGCGGCAGGCCCCATCGGACCCGACCGTAATTCTCAGCGGGGACATCCCAGGTGATCGCAACGGAATGGGAAGCGGCATTGATATCGCGCACCAAGCGCTGAATCGGGCTGCCTTCATAAATCGCATGAGCGCCCGCCGCCTCGAACAGCCGGTTCGATGCGTGAACCGCGGTTCTGACCGCGAATGAGATGTCGCGGCGCATCCGGGCCCGCTCCGGGAGCGGGATTTGACCGCCAGCATCGCCGTACTCGCGTAAATCGCGCAGATCGCGCAGCATCAGCTGCCGCACTGCGTCGACCTCGGCCGATGACTCGGCGAGCCGTATCTGCATCGAAGGCTGCTCGATCACAGGCACGCCGGTCTGGCCGTCTCTGCGGCCGTGCATCTGCTGCTCGAACAGATCGACCACACCCTGACCCATCCCAAGTATCGGCGCGGCCAGCGAGTAGCCGATAAAGCTGAAAATCGGGACCTTGTAGAACGCCGTGCCATACAGTTCCCGTCCGGCTGAGGTGCCGGTCACGAACTGCGCGCCATGGCAAATCCGATGCTCGGGTACGAAGGCATCGTCGATGCTGATCCTTTTGCTGCCGCTGCCGCAAAGGCCCAGCACGTGCCAGTTGTCCTCGATCCGAAAATCCTTCTTCGGCACCAGTAGCAAGTTCGCATTGTTGGGATCGGTGATGATCAACTGCACCCAGGCCGCATGATCTATTCCGCTCGCGAAGTTCCAGCGCCCGGTCAGGCGCACGCCACCGCTGACCGGCTCGATCTTACAACTGACCGTGGCTGAGGCAGTTGAGGAAAGCACGTCCTGCGAGTCGGCCCAGTACTCGTCCTGCGCCTGCTTGGGCCACAGTCCCATCATCCAGTTGTGCAGCGGCCAGAACGAACCCATCCAGCCGCTCGACCCGCATCCGCGTCCGAGTTGGGCGGCACACTCGTAGACGCTATCCATGTCGAGCCCGAGGCCGCCATATGGGACCGGTTGCGAGATGCGGTGAAATTCGGCGGCCATGAAATCGGCGACGGTCTGGTCCGGTACCCGGCGAAGTTTCTCGCACTCGGCGGCGCGGTCGCGGAGTATCGGCACCATCGCGGTCGCCCGCTCGACCATTTCGCGCCGCGTGTACTTTGGCTCTTGGTTGTTTGCCGATCCCGTTGAATCCAGCACGCTCTGCATGCCCATTGATCACCCTGCTTTCTCGGCTCCCGGCTATCAAGTTCGTCGGGCGCGCGAGTCATGATGAGGTCGCGCGCCACGCTCCGAAAGCCCAACGATCGCGCCTGCATCTCTTTCTAACTGCTATCAGCCATTGCCGCTTATTTTGCAAGCATTGCTACGAGCTGGCGCCCTCGCGATTCGGCTTGTCGGATCCCATGTGGTCAAGTATTAGAGACAAACAGCCGCCGGGGTCAGCGCGTGTTTCGCGATTCGCCGTCGGCAAGAAGGATACAAGCGATGAAATTCGGAATCATGTTTGATACCCACATCGATAAGTGGGATTTGGTGCGTTACGCCGAAGAGCTCGGCTATGACACGGCCTACGTGCCGGATTCCGAAATGATGTGGTCCGACTGCTACGCGACCCTGGCACTCGCGGCCTTCAACACCAAACGGATCAGAATCGGCACCGGTATCGCCGCGCCCGGCGTTCGCCTCGCGCCGGTCACCGCCCATTCCATCGCGACTATCAACCAGCTCGCGCCCGGCCGCGTTTTTCTGGGCATCGGCACCGGACATACCTCGATGCGCATGCTGGGGCAGGATCCGACGCCGCTGGCTGAGCTGCGCGAATACATTCGCGTGGTGCGCGGATTACTCGACGGCGAAGAAGTCGAATATACACTCAACGGCAAAGCCCATCCGATAAAGTTTATTCATCGCGACCGCTACTACATCAATCTGGATAATCGGATTCCGATCTATATGGCCGCTAACGGTCCCAAGGCGATTCACATGGTCGGCGAATGCGCCGACGGCTGGATCGTCCACAATGCGAATCCGCAGCAGGCCAAAATATACTTCGACATGGTTCGGGCGGGCGCCCGCAAAGCAGGCCGCGAGCTTCCCGCCGATTTTTATCCGACTTTTCAGACCAGTCCATATATACTCAGACCGGGGGAG
>Ga0335074_10005804_pt1 | contig 17105 bp, 12 predicted proteins | sample Lox_Sample_23_FD_206715 | JGI IMG/M metagenome (GOLD analysis project Ga0335074, IMG submission 206715) | Soil microbial communities from Loxahatchee National Wildlife Refuge, Florida, United States - Lox_Sample_2.3 | ecosystem: Environmental > Terrestrial > Soil > Wetlands | place: USA...
TGGGGGTGGGTGACCGCACCGTCGGGGCAGCGGACGAGCTCTGCCCAGGCGTAGCTGGAGTAGCAGTCGATCGCGGTGATCTGCCAAATCGCGCCGTTGGTGCCGTGCAGCCGTCCGACATAGAAGCAATCAACGCCGACCAGCTCACCCGGCCGCGTGACCTCGATATGCGGCTCGGGCTCGGGGTCTCTGGGCGGCTCATAGGGCGCCCGGTAGCCGGCGATCAACGCCAGCCGCTTAGCGCGGGTCGAGATCCCGTGACGGCGCAGCACTTTCCAGACCCCGTTGGCAGAGACGACCAAGCCGCCCCACTCAGGGCGCGCGAGCTGCGCGGAGATCCGTTTGGGCCCAAGGCCTGGGTGGCCGAGCGAGAACCCGATGATTCGTTCCTCGAGGACCCGTGGCAGTTGGTTGGGCATCACCGGCCGGCGTCGCTCCCTGGGCCTGAGCATCTCCAGGCCCTGGCGATCGACCTGCCGCTTCCAGCGGTAGTAGGTGGAGCGGTGCACCCCGAACGTCTGGCACGCATTCGTGACCGTCGTGCGGGCAGCGAGATCGAACAACTGCAGGCGATAGCCGAACAACACGTCATCCTGAGTCACGCGGACTCCTCTCCCTTCGGTTGGCACCGGGGAGCCTGAGAACGCGCGCGGACGGCCCCGCCCAGCTGGGCGAGGCCGTCCGCAACAAGATCGTCTGTCGATCCTCCCGAGTGTCGAGAGAACCTGGAGTCAGTTCAGACTAATAAGCGGTCGTGCGGGAGCGATGGCGCGGCGCGGCCTTGTAGCGCGGCTCGCGCCCGCGGGTCCATAAGAGCTGGTCGACGTCCGCCGCGCATGTGTCGTCCCGCGCCGCGACGAGCAGCTCGACTGCGTGCACCGCGCAGGCCCTGATCTCGACCTCCTCGGCCGAACCATGCTCGATCAGCTCGCCGCGATCGATCCGGTGAAGGAGCTCGGGCTCGAATGCGAGGATCCCGTCCAGCCGCAAAACGTGCGGTACGAGGTTGTCCGCGAACATCGTCAGCCGGTTGAGGTCGGGCGCTCGTATCACGCCCGCGCGCGCGAGGTCAGCGGCGGCGATCTGGGCGCGCTTGTAGAACGGGACCCGTTCGCCGTCGTACGCACTCACGTCGTCGAAGCACTCCCAGGTGCTCAGCTCGGTCGCAAGGCTGAGCGCCGAGTCCGTGTGACAGGTGGCGTCGAAGTCGTCGACTCGGCAGCCGAGGTCCCGCAGCGCCACCGCGAACAGGGCCATCAGCTCGTGCTCTGGATCTTGCCCGAGCACGGCGGCGATCTCGGGTGGCTCGATCCGTGCGAGCTCGGCCGGCGACCACGGCCCGCGGCGCTCGAACCGCTCGCGGAGTCCTGATTCGATCGTTCCGTAGCCCGAGGTGCCCGCGCGCTTGCGCAGTGTCGGGAACCACCCCGAGCCGAAGTTGATCGCGTTCAGCGTCAGCCAAAAGGCGGCTGGAGCAGTGACAGCCGGCGTGGTGCCCGATGGCACTGCGAGCGGTAGCGAAGCTGCGTAAGCCGGGATCGCGTCGGCCTCGATCGACACGTGCCGGGCGCACCTCGCCACGCGCGCGCACGCGCTCCTGATCTCGGTCACGAGGTCGACCACTGAGGCCGCTAACGTAGCCGCTCGGCCCATGGAAGACACGCAAACCGAGCTCGATCAACTGCTGGAGGGCCTCAACGAGCCCCAGCGTGAGGCCGTCACTTACGGCGACGGACCGCTGCTGATCCTCGCGGGCGCAGGCTCGGGCAAGACCCGCGTGCTGACGCACCGGATCGCGTACCTGATCGCGACCGACCACGCGAAACCCAGCGAGATCATCGCGATCACGTTCACCAACAAGGCGGCGGGGGAGATGCGCGATCGCGCCGGCCTGCTCGTCGGGCGCCGCGTGCGCGCGATGTGGGTGATGACGTTCCACTCGGCCTCCGCGAGGATCCTGCGTGCGCACGCCGACAAGCTCGGCTTCACGCGGCAGTTCACGATCTATGACCAGGCCGACTCGCGGCGGCTCGTCAAGCGATGCCTTGATGACCTCGGGATCGATCCAAAGCGCTACACGCCGGCCTCCATCCAGCATCAGATCTCGGCCGCGAAGAACAGCCTGACATCACCGGACGAGTATGCGCAGGCGGTCGGCTCCGTGTACGAGCAGGTGGTCGCCGACGTCTACGGCAGCTACGACAGACAGCTTCTGCGGATGAACGCGATGGACTTCGACGACCTGCTTGTGCGCTCGGTCAACCTGCTCGAGCTCTTCGACAGCGTCCGGCACGGCTACTCGACGACGTTTCGCCACGTGCTCGTGGACGAGTACCAGGACACGAACCACGCCCAGTACCGCTGGCTGCAGCTGCTCGCCGGCGAGCACCGGAACCTGATGGTGGTGGGCGATGACGCGCAGTGTTTGGTGGAGGGGACGCTCGTGATGATGGCCGATGGGTCGGAGCGACCTATTGAGCTCTTGAACGTGGGGGACGAGGTGTTGTCCGCCTACCGAGAGCCAGCGCGAATAGTGCGCACGTACCGGTCAACTGATCGGCGCGACGGCGTACGGATCCGCACCGCGGGAGGACGGACCCTGGTCAGTACCCGCGAACACACGCATTTCGCAGGGGGATTGGGAGATAACAGCCACCAGGTGGCGGTTATCTCCCAAGTGGCGACGATTGAAGGCGCGCCACCGCTTCCGATGACCCCGGCATCAAGCGTCCGCCCGGGCATGCTCATGTTCGATGCTGAACAGGAGTACGACGTCGTTCTCGAAGTCGAGCGGGTACCGCTGACAAAACCGGTCTACGACCTCGACATCGAACCGACCCACAACTTCATCGCCAACGGGATCGTCACCCACAACTCGATCTACGGCTTCCGCGGCGCCGACATAACGAACATCCTTGAGTTCGAGGACACGTTCACCGACGCCAAGGTGATCAAGCTCGAGCAGAACTACCGCTCGACGCAGACGATCCTCGACGCCGCCAACGCGGTGATCCGGAACAATCGTGGCCAGAAGCCGAAGTCGCTGTGGACGGAGATTGGCCAGGGTGACCCGATCAAGGTCCGCGAGCTCGATGACGAGCACGCCGAGGCGCGCTATGTGACCGGCGAGATCCAGCGGCTGATCGACGAGGGGTCATCGCGCGCCGAGATTGCGGTCTTCTACCGGACGAACGCCCAGTCGCGAGTGCTCGAGGACACGTTGGTGCGCGCAGAGATCCCGTATCAGGTGATCGGCGGGCCGAAGTTCTACGAGCGGATGGAGATCAAGGACGCGATCGCGTACCTGACCGTGCTGGTGAACCCGCAGGACGTGGGCGCGTTCACACGGATCGTGAACTCGCCACGGCGCGGGATCGGATCGACCTCGCTGTCACGCGTGCTCGGTCACGCGAACACGGTCGGCGGCTCGATCTGGGACGCCGCGTCGGAGCCGGACCAGGTCCCCGGTCTGGGAGCCGCCGCGATCAAGGCGTTCAAGCGGTTCATGGGCACGATGCACACGTTGCGAGAGCGCGCAGAGCAGAACATCCCGGTGGCCAAGCTGCTGAATGAACTGCTCGAGGAGAGCGGGTACCTCGAGTGGCTGCGGGCCGAGCGGACGATCGAGGCCCAGGGCCGGATCGAGAACCTGGAGGAACTCGGCAACGTCGCCGCTCAGTACGACGTTGCCGACACACCCCGTGACGGGGCGGAGGCGGGCGCCGAGAAATCACTCGGCGAGTTCCTTCAGCAGATCGCGCTCGTCGCGGACGCCGACACCCGTTCGGATGAGGAGGGGCTCGTGACGCTTATGACGCTGCACAACGCCAAGGGGCTCGAGTACCCGATCGTGTTCATGATCGGCTGCGAGGAGCAGGTGTTTCCGCACTCGCGAGCGCTCGAGGAGGGTGGGCTGGAGGAGGAGCGTCGCCTCTGCTACGTGGGGATCACGCGGGCGGAGCGCGACCTGTACGTGACCTACGCGCGCACGCGAACCGTGTTCGGTGCGCGGACGTTCGGCGCGCCGAGCCGGTTCGTCGGGGAGATCCCGGAGGATCTGACAGACCGCGAGGTGCAGGCGCCGCGCCGCTTCGCGAGCATCCGTGCGCGGGCAACACAATGGAACCCGCCCGCCGACGCCGAGGCGTACGAGCGCGAGCAGCCGGCGCCCACCGCTTACCGGCTCGGCGACGACGTCGTCCACGTGGCCTTCGGCGACGGAGTCGTCACGGGGCTGGAGCCCGGTGGAATCGTCGTGATCCGCTTCAGCAAGGACCACTCGGAGCGAAAACTGGTCGCGGACCTGGCTCCGATCTCGAAGCGATAGCGTCCTGCTCGTGACCGCCACGATCATCGATGGCAAGGCGATCGGCCAGCGGGTGCGCGCCGAGGTCGCGCACGAGGCGGCCGCGCTGACGGAGCAGACCGGCGTGCGGCCCGGGCTCGCGACGATCCTCGTCGGAGACGACCCGGCATCGGCTATCTACATCGCGAACAAGCGCAAGGCATGTGCGGAGGTCGGGCTCGTCGACCTGCACCAGCACCTGCCGGCGGACGCCACGGAGGCTCAGGTCGCGGAGCTGATCGAGCAGTGCAACGACGACTCTGCGGTCAGCGGCATCCTGCTCCAGCTGCCCGTTCCGAAGGGCCTCGACGGCACCGCGTTGACGACGCTGATCGCACCCGAGAAGGACGTCGACGGCTTGACGCCGATCAGCGCCGGACGCCTCGCCCAGGGCAGCCCGGGGTTGCGGCCGTGCACGCCACAAGGAGTGCTCAAGCTGCTCGATGCGCATTCGGCCGCGCTGGAGGGGGCAGAGGCCGTGGTCGTCGGGCGGTCGAATCTGGTCGGCAAGCCGGTCGCGACGATGCTGCTCGAACGCAACGCGACCGTGACGATCTGCCACTCCCGCACACGCGACCTGGCGCGCGTCTGCTCGCGCGCCGACGTGCTGATCGCGGCCGTGGGCGTGCCGGAGCTGATCGGTGCCGAGTTCGTCAAGCCGGGGGCGGCAGTCATCGACGTCGGGATGAACCGGACGGAGCAGGGGCTGAAGGGTGACGTCGCGTTCGACGAGGTAAAGGAGCGAGCGGGGTTGATCAGTCCGGTTCCGGGCGGCGTCGGGCCGATGACGATCGCGATGCTGCTGTCGAATACGGTCGCGGCCGCTCGATTGCAGCGAGCCTGATGGCGGGACGTTAGCTGTGCGGAGACGGCTGGCGGCGCTTCGCGCCGAATGGGTCGCGCTGAGCGCGGAATGGACCCGGGGCGAGCTCTTCTCGGTCGCGGGTGCGGTCGCGCTGCTGATCGTGATGTTCGCGTTCAAGTGGTTCGGGATCGCGGGAGTCGCGGGACGGACCACGAGCCGGCCGGCGAGCCAGTCGGCGATCAATGCCTGGGACGCACTGTCGGCGCTGCGGTGGTTGATGCTCGCGACGATCCTGCTCGTCCTCAGCTCGTTCGTGCTCCACTCGACCCAGCGCGGTCACGGCGCGCGCACGAACACGAGCCCGTTGATCACGGCCTTCGGCGGGGTCACGGCGGCGCTTGTGTGCTACCGCGTGCTGATCGATCTGCCAGATCCGACCAAGGTGCTAGACCAGAAGCTCGGAGCCATGTTGGGCGTGTTGAGCGCGCTGGCGATCGCGTTCGGCGGGTTCGACGCATTGCGTGAGGAGCGGGCGCGTGCGCGACAGGCGATGGCGCGCTCCAGGCGGCCAGCAGGGCTGGCACCCGGCGTACGCGCGCGGTAGGGTTGGCACACGCTATCCGGGGGAGCCGTGCGCAGGAGCACGCGGACGGAACCCGAAATATCAGTCGTGTCCTACAGATTGGGGAGCAATGAGCCTGGACAACATGTCGCGAGACGACTGGATCCTCGGCGGCCTCGCGCTGCTGCTCGCGATTGACCTGCTATTCCTGCCGTGGTTCAGCGTCACCGTCGGATTCGGCACGTTCTCGATTTCGGCTACGAGCACTGCAACCGGAGACCCCGACGGATGGCTCGGCATACTCGCCGTGATCGTGATCGTCGCCTTGCTGGCCGACCTGGCCGTAGAGCGGCTCTCGCCGCAGTCGCAGCTGCCGGCGATCGGCGGTAGCCGGGCCAGCACGCGGCTTGTCTTGGCCGCCATCGCTGCTGTGTTCCTCGTTCTCAAATTCCTGTTCCACATCAACCACTTCAGCGACCTCGGGTTCGGTTTCTGGGCCGCGGTGGTACTCACTGGTGGCCTGGTGTTCGCGGCGCTGCGCGTCAGTCAAGGTCAAACGATCCTTCCGGCCGGCACGCCGTAGCGGAACAGGTGGACGTCGACCCATCGAGGCTCCGCCGCGGCGAGGTGGTCGCCGGCGGCGGAGCGTTGGTGCTGGCGCTCGCGCTGTTCCTGCTGCCTGTCTACGGCGTCACGAGCACGTTTGCGCCCACGCTCGCGAGCGAGTCCCAGCCCACCAGCTTCGACGGCTGGCACAGCCTGCTGCACCTCCGCTGGCTCGTGCTGGTAACGATCCTCGTGGCGTTCGCGCTCGTGTGGTTTCAGTCAACCAGGCGGGCGCCGGCGATCCCGGTCACGTGCAGCGTGCTGGTCACGGTTTTCTCGCTGCTCACCGCGCTCGCACTGATCTGGCGCGTATTGATCGACCCGCCCGGTGGGTACCTCGAAGTCCGGTACGGCGGGTATGTGGCGCTGGTCGCGTCGCTCGCGATCTTCTACGGCGGCTATCTGTCGATGCGAGGAGAGGGCTTGGCCGCCCGGGATGCCCGGACGGACGTCGAGACCGTGCGGCTGGGCGAATCCTAGAATCCCCTTCATGCTCGATCACGATCAGGTGCTCCACGTCTCGCGCCTCGCGCGCCTCGAGCTCACGGTGGCCGAGGTCGAGAAGATGGCCGAAGAGCTCTCGACGGTGCTCGATCACATCGAGAAGATCTCGGAGCTTGACCTCGACGACGTGCCGCCGACCTCCCATGTGGTCGACGTGGTCAACGCGCTCCGTCCCGACGTGCCGGTGCCGTGCTTGGCGGCCGAGGTCGCGCTCGCGCAGGCACCCGACCCTGTCGCGGGCGGATTCGGCGTTCCCACCCCGGGCGCAGCCGAGCAGTGAGCTCGGAGCTGATCGAGCTGAGCGCGGCGCGGGCCGCGGAGCGCGTCCGCGCGGGGGATCTCGACCCCGCGGAGCTGTTCGACGCCTACCGCGAGCGCGCCGCGAACGACGAACTGAACGCCTTCACGTGGGTCGCGCCCGGCGTGCCTTCAGAGCGCCCCGCCGCTGAGGGACCGCTCGCCGGCGTCCCGCTCGCGGTCAAGGACCTGTTCTGCACCGAAGGAGTGCCGAGCCAGGCCGGATCGCGCATTCTCGAGGGCTACCTGCCGCCATACACGGCGACCGTGGTCAGGCAGCTGCAGGGCGCCGGTGCCGCGCTGCTCGGGAAGACAAACCAGGACGAGTTCGCGATGGGCTCCTCGAATGAGAACTCGGCCTTCGGGCCGGTGCTGAACCCCTGGGATCGCAGTCGCGTGCCGGGCGGCTCGAGCGGGGGCAGCGCCGCCGCCGTCGCCGCGGGGCTCGCGCCGTGGGCGATCGGGACCGATACGGGCGGCTCGATTCGCCAGCCGGCGGCTCTGTGCGGCATCGTCGGAATGAAGCCGACGTATGGCGCCTGCTCGCGTTACGGGATGATCGCGTTCGCCTCCTCGCTCGACCAGGCGGGGCCGATCACTCGCGACGTGACCGACTGTGCGCTGCTGCTGCGCCACATGGTCGGCAAGGACCCGTGCGACTCGACATCGCTTGAGTTCCCGGGTTCCATCGCCACGCCAACCGCAACGGATCTGAAGGGCATCCGCCTTGGTGTGCCGGAGGAGCTGACCGGCTCCGGCGGTGGCGTCGAGCCGGGCGTGCGCAAGAGCTTCGAGGACGCGCTCACGCTGGCGGCATCGCTCGGCGCCGAGATCGAAAGCTGCCGCCTGCCGCACGCTCCGCACGCGCTGTCGGCCTACTACGTGATCGCGCCGGCAGAGGCGTCCGCGAACCTCGCGAGGTTCGACGGCGTCCGGTACGGGCTGCGCGTCGATGGCGAGGATGGACTCGACGCGATGTACGAGCGCACGCGGGCGGCGGGCTTCGGGCCCGAGGTCAAGCGCCGGATCATGCTCGGGACCTACGCGCTCTCGAGCGGCTACTACGACGCGTACTACGGCACCGCGCTGAAGGTGCGGACGAAGATCTCGGAGGACTTCAGGTCGGCGTTCGAGCGCTTCGACTTCGTCGTCACCCCGACGAGCCCGTGGACGGCCTTCGAGCTCGGCGCGAAGACCGACGAGCCGCTCGCGATGTACCTGAATGATTTCTGCACCGTGCCGATGCCGCTCGCCGGGATCCCCGCCATCTCGATCCCATCAGGGCTCAGCGACGGCCTCCCGGTGGGGTTCCAGCTCGCCGGCCCAGCGTTCTCGGAGGCAAGGCTGCTTGACGCCGCATTCGCGCTCGAGCAGGCAATCGGCTTCGATGGATCCGGAGCGAGAGCGTGACCGCCTACGAAGCCGTGATCGGGCTCGAGATCCACGTCCAGCTGGCGACGGCGACGAAGATGTTCTGCGGTTGCGAGCTGTCATTCGGAGACGAGCCGAACGTTCACACGTGTCCGGTCTGCCTCGGACTCCCCGGGTCGCTGCCGGTGCTGAACGCGAGGGCGGTTCATTTCGGGACGATGATCGGGCTCGCGCTCGGCTCGGAGATCGCACGGCGATCGCTGTTCCACCGAAAGAACTACTTCTATCCCGACCTGCCGAAGGGCTACCAGATCTCCCAGTACGACGTGCCCTTGTGTCTGGGCGGACAGCTCGGCGAGATTCGCATCCATCGCGTGCACCTCGAGGAGGACGCGGCGAAGCTCGAGCACGTGGGGGAGAGCGGGCGGATCCACGGCGCCGATCAGACCATCGTCGACTTCAACCGTGGTGGTACGCCGCTTGTCGAGATCGTCACCGAGCCCGATTTCCGATCGCCCGCGCAGGCGCGCGAGTGGCTGACGCTGCTGCGCGCAACGCTGAAGGCGCTTGCGGTCTCCGACGTCGACATGTCCCAGGGTTCACTGCGCTGTGACGCGAACGTCTCGATCAGGCCCGAGGGCTCTACTGAGCTCGGCACGAAGACCGAGTTGAAGAACATGAACTCGTTCAGGTTTTTGGAGGACGGCGTGCGCGCCGAGATCGAGCGCCAGACGGCGCTGCTAGATGCCGGCGAGGCGGTCGTCCAGCAGACGATCCACTTCGACCCCCGAACAGGCCGTCTCAGCGCACTGCGCTCGAAGGAGGAGGCGCACGATTACCGGTATTTCCCGGAGCCCGATCTCGTCCCACTCGAGATCACCGATGGGATGCTCGAGGCGGCGCTCTCAGAGCTCCCGGAGCTTCCGGGTGCGCGCGCTGAGCGTTTCGAGCGCGAGTACGCTCTCGGGCCCGAGCGCTCGCACCTGCTCGCGTTCCGGACCGAGCTCGGCGACTACTACGAACGTGCGCTCAGCGAGGGCGATCGCGTCGATCCCGTTGAGCTGGCGAACTGGATCCCGCTCCTCGTCGAACGGATCGGCTCGGATTCCGATCCATCCGAGTCGAACGTCTCACCCGGGAGCCTTGCGGCGCTGGCACGGATGGTCGGTGCCAAGGAGGTCAGCCGCGGCAATGCGCGCGACGTCCTCGGCACGCTTGTGCGGGAGGGTGGCGACCCACGCCGTATCGTCGAGGACAAGGGACTCGGAGCGATCGCGGGCGATGACGGCGACCTCGGCGCCGCGATCGACGCGGCGATCGCCGCCGATCCGGGGGCGGCCGAGCAGGTCCGGGGCGGGAACGCCAAGGCGCTCGGTCCGCTGATCGCGGCCGTGATGCGGGAGACGAAGGGGCGGGCCGACGGCGGCGAGGTCAGGAAGCTGCTGCTCGGGCGCATCGGCGCATCATGAGCACGCACGCGGAACCCGAGCGCGCTCAGCCCAGCCTCGCCCGACGCGGCTGAGCGCGCCTAGAAACGTCCCGCGCGGAATCAGCCGCGGGACGTTCCCCGGATCCAGTTGGTTTCAGCTGAGGCGCCGAGAAGCCCGACGCACAACGAAACCGGCACCCAAAAGAGTTCCGCCCCCAACGACCAGCAGCACCACATCGAGGCCCGTGAACGGCAGCTGGCTCGAAGGAGTGTTACCGCGCTGAATCTGCTGCGGCCCACAGGTCTCAGAGTTGTACGCCTGACAGCTCGATGAACTGGCAAACGCAGCAGCCGGAGCTGCGAGAACAGCAAGAGCCACCATTAGCGTCACAATCCGTCTCATGAGTTCCTTTCGAACCCTCGTTTTCCATGACCACCGAGAAGCGACCACGGCCTATTGTTCACGTTCCCCGCGATAAATGCTACACGAAGCTCCAGTCAGCGCAAGTGAAGTGGTCAAGGAGTTATGACTAGCAGCTGGAGGGCCTCTGCGGCGCTCAGCGGATGCCGCGTATCGATCTGCGCGAGAGCTCGCTTTACCGCGGGTTGCTTGTTGTCGATACGGTCGGCGATCTCGTAATCGTGGCGGGCCGCGGCGCTGTCCCCGAGCTCGGATGCCGCGAGCCCCTCGCCGAGCCAGGACAGCCAACCCAGCGGTTCCTCGCCGAGCGATTGGTGGAATCGGGCCTCGGCGACCATGTACAGGTGGTTCTCCAGCGCCACTTCGCCCGCCAGCCGGCCGGGCAGAGAGCTGAGGGGGTCGAAATCGGCCGCGAGCGAGAGATCGTGGAGCGCGCCCTGCGGGTTCGTCGCCGCGATGTTGCCGGCGACGGCCGTCTCCCGCACGGACAAGTACGTGAAGCCGAGCACGAACGCGCACCCGGCGAACACCACTCCTGCGGCAAGCGCCGGCACCCAGCCCGGCACGCGGCGTGGCCGCTCGCGCCGCCAGACTACGCTGCGTTTGCGCTCAGAGAGCGCGACGCCGACCCCCAGGAACCCGAGGGCCGGCCCGCTCAGTGCGGGCATTGCCCAGAACCAGTCGACCGACCCGTGGATCGCCCACACGATCAACGGCAGCACGCACGCCGCCGCGACGGCGGCCGCGACCCCATCACTACGCAGGCGGCCCGGACGTGCGGCGAGCAGCGCAGCCACAAGGAAGACCGCGAACAGCAGAAAGCCGACGACGCCGGTGCTCGCGAGCAGCTGGAGCTCGAGGCTGTGGGCCCATTGCGGCTCTTCCGACGTGCGCCGGTGCAGCAGGTAGTAGTCGACGAAGTTGTCCTGCCCGAGGCCGCCGACCGGATGCGCGGCGAGTGCGTCCAGCGACACGCGCCAGAAGTCGTACCGGCCGCTCCCCAGCGCGGCGAAATGGGAGGCGGAGCCCTGCTCCGATGCGGTCGTCTCGTGGCTGAAGGCGTTCCATTGACGGTCGATGAAGCGGAACGGGTGGCCGTGGGTTGCCACCACGCCTCCGACGACCGAGACCGCGACAATCGACGCCGCCACGACCGCACCGATCTGTCGCCGTCGCACCGTCGAGAGCGGTGGCCGCCGGAGGAGCGCCTCGGCGGAGGAGATCACCGTCCAGATCACGAGCGCCGCGACGCAGAGCACGAGCGCAAGCGTCCCCGCACGGGTCGCGGCATGAGAGAGCCGCCCGTCCTCCGCTCCCGTGTACACGTCGAGCAGCCGGTGCAGCGGGATGAGGACGGCGAGCGTCGGCAGCACGGCGGCCCCGATCAGGCGCAGCCGGTCGGGGACGAGCACCACCCACAGGATCAGCACGATCGGCAACGTGAACAACCAGCCGCGGCTCTGAACGATCATCGCGAGCTGTAGGTCGGCGCACGCCGTCGCGATCAGCGCCCCGCGCAGCTCGGTCGGTAGCTCTCTGCGGGACGCGAGCGTCGTCGCGATCAGTCCGGCCATCATGAACAGCGCGGCGTTCGAGTTGAAGTACCCGGTCGGGGCTGAAAGGCGCCCCTCGATCACCAGCGAGCCGACGTGGCTGCCGGCGGCGAGGCGGATGAGCAGCACGAACCCGATCGCGCCGACGCCGAGTGCGAACGTCACGAGCGCGATCAGCGCCGACCGTGGCGTCCACGGCAGGATCGCGAGCAGCATGAACATCAGCAGGTAGAGCAGCGCCCTGTTGCTTCCGTCGAGTGCGTCTCCCTTGGATTCGGCCCACGTGATTGACAGGTATGACCAGGCCACGTACAGCGCGAACGCGATCAGCGCCGCGGTCGCGGCGCGCGAGAGCCGCAGCGAGGCGCGCCGCGCCCAGGCGACCGCGCCCACGAGCGCGAGCAGCAATAGTGCGCCCCAGTACCAGGTCGCGTCGTCGTAGCCCCCGTTGTACACAGCCCACACGATCATCAGGCCGATCGCGACCATGCCCGGCCCAAGCGCCGCCATGTCCGGGCGCAGGCGCTCCCAACGTTCCGCGAGTGCGCGACGGCGAGCAGGTGTCAGCACCTTTGCGGATGCCACGTCCTTCGCGCGCGCGAGCTCCGAGACGCGAACCTCGCCGAGGATTACCAGCGCGGCGACAAACACGATTGGGCCGGCGAACGCACCGACGACGATCAGCGGCGCGGAGGGATTGGTGCCCAAGCCAAGCAGCACCGCGGCCATCGCGGCGGCCGCGAGCAGCGTGCGCAGCAGGCTGCGCGCCAGCGGCGTGAGCGGGAGCGCGACATGGCGGCGGCAGATGTGTATGTGTCCGGCGTCCATAACGATGAGCGCGGCCGCTGTCGCGATCGCCCCCGACATGATCCCGATTCGCGGGATCAGGAACAGGTCGATAACCGTATTGAGCAGCGCGGCGCCAACCATCAGCGGGATCCGGCGAGCCGCGTCGCCGAGAAAATTGGCCGACACCGACACGAGCGGAGCGAGCCCATACAGGTACGCGCCGATCGAGAGCACTCGCACGGTCGAGATCGAGCCGTGATAGTTGCTCCCGAGCAGCACGTCGACGATCGGCCGCGCCCAGACGATCAGGGGCGCCAGCATCACGCCCTGGAACACGACGACCAAGCGCAGCGCCCGCGCGAGCGCATCGCCCTCCGGCTCGTGGTCGCGGCTGCGGGCGAGCCTCGGAGCGACCCCGCTCGCGATTGCCGCGGCGGGCATCGACAGCAGCGCCAGGAGCCGCAGCGGAGCGGCGAACAGCGCGACCTTCGTCGATCCCAGATAGGCGCCGATCAGCAGCAGGTCGATCGTCGAGAAGAGCGTCCAGGCGCTGTCGACGAGCACCAGCGGCACGGCGTAGCGGGCGATCCGGCGCCGCTCGGAGGCGCTGCCGCGGCGGCGAATCGCGGCCGGCCAGCCGAACACGCGCGCTCCGAGCGCCGTCGCGAAGATCGCACCGCTGCAGTAGCCGATCGCCCGCCCTTCGGCAGCGCCGATCGCTCCACCGACGAGGATCACGAGCACGATCGACATCGAGCACTCCACCGCGCTCTCGAGGAACACGACCTTCAGATCCGACGCGACGCGCCGCACCGCGATGAACGAGGCGTCGAACAGGAACATCATGCTCTGGGCGAAGGTCGCCAGCGCGACCGCGCGCAGCGGCCACGCGATATCGGCGTGGTAGGCGGATGCGATCGGGCCCGCGAGGGCTGCGAGCGCACCGCAGGCGATGGCCGATAGCACGAGCTTGACCCGGATCGCCTCCGCCAGCACCTCCGCCATCCGGCGGGCATCGTCCCGGTGCTCGGCGATGAAGCGGGCGGTCGACGACGAGATACCGAAGTCCGCCGGCAGGAAGGCCAGCGAGCCGGCGCCGATCGCGAGAGCGAAGTCTCCGTACTGGACGGTGCCGAGGGCACGCACCAGGTACAGGGTCAGGATCGCCGTGAAAGCAGCGCTCGCGACCTGAGCACCGAACGAGTAGGCCGAGCTCTCGGCCACGCTCTCGCTGCCCGCCGCCGCGACGCGCTCGGTGTCGGCCAGTAGCTCGGCGTCCTCGGCTTGGCCCCTGTGCACGCGCGTCAGTATCCAGCAGCGCGCGGACCCTGAATAATCTGAGGCGGTGCCACGCGTAGATCAAACGGCCCGATTGCCTGGACGGCTAAGGGCGGCACGCGCGGTCTGCGCTTGGCTTCCCCCAGTCGGTGGTCAATGGGTGCGCCGCCGGATCTACCCGTTTGAGTTGGCACAGAAGCAGGCGCTGCCGTTCACGGTTGCCTCTGTCACCGGGTCGCCCGTCAGCGGCGTGACGTCAGATCACACGGCGTACCCGGCCGCCGTGCACGGCTACTTCAACTGGCGGAACGTGGCGATCGCGCGCGCCGTCTGCGGCCCGGGGGACACGATCTTCGACATCGGGGCGAACATCGGCACCGAGACCGTGTGCTTCTCGGACATAGTCGGTCCCACCGGCGCGGTGTGTGCATTCGAGCCGTTCGGACCGAACGTCGAGCAGCTCCGCACGAACGCCGCGTCAACGCGCCACCTCAACGTCAGGGTGCACGCCGTCGCGCTCGGTGACAGTGAAGGTGAGCTGCTATTCGCCATCCCGCCTCCGGACAACTCGGGCGCTGGGCACGCACTCGCAGTTGCGAGCGCCGGGACAGGGCAGGCGGTGATCGAGGTGCCATCGACGACGCTGGATGCGCTGGCCGACGAGCTGCCCAGCGCGCGGCTCGTGACAATCGACGTGGAAGGACACGAGGACCCGATCCTGCGTGGGGCGGAGCGGCTCCTATCAGAAGTGCGGCCGGTGATGGTGCTCGAGGTGATCGCACAGCTGCTCTCGCGCGGGCAAAGCTCTCCGGAGGAGATCGCTCGCCGAATGCGCGACCACGGCTACCGGTTGTACGAGATGACTCGCTTCGGACTCGAGATGATTGGCGCGGACATTCCGCAAGACAGCGACTGGCTCGCGGTGCCCGCCGAGGAGTCTGACCGCCTGCTGGCACAAGTGCGCCGCGCGCTGCGACGTGCCGCACTGTTGCCGGTCATCCAGGGGTTGAATCCGTTGGCTAGACGTGGTTGACGTCTGAGCGGGCCTGGAGGTCGGCGAGCAGCCGGTCGGCCACGTGCAGCCATGTCATCGAGTCGAGGACGCGCTCGTGGCCGGCGCGACCCATCCGCTCGGCGAGGGCAGGACTGCCAAGCAGCTCGATAAGCGCCGCCGCAAGCGGCTCGTCCTGGCCGCGCGGAACGAGCAGCCCGGTAACGCCCGGCTCGATGATCTCGGGCATCGCACATATGTTCGTGCCGATGCAAGGCAGCCCGTGGCCCATGGCTTCCAGGAAGACATGACCCCAAGCGTCGAACATTGACGGGAGCACGAACACCGAGGCGGCCCGGTACAGCTTGTCCAGCCGGTTCCGATCGACGCGGCCGATCCAGCTGACGGACGGTGGCAAAGAGCGCGGAGGGCGACCATCCGGACCGACGATCTGCAAACGCGCATCGGGTACCTGTGAGAGCACCGCCGGCCATGCATCAAGCAGCGTCTCGCCACCCTTCAGCCGCAGCGGCGAGCCGACAAACAGAGCTACGGGCGGTTCCCATCGCTTGTCGCCGAGCTCTCGCTCCAAGTGGTTGGCGCCGGCGCCTATCGCAACCACATGATCCGGTGCGGAGCCGTAGTCGTCGATCATGGACTTGCGCGCGAATTCACTGAACGTATACACGGCCTGGGCTCGCTCACACACCTCGCTCTCGAACGCGAACCACCGGGCCACTGCGTCGGCCTTGAGCGGCGCCCACTCCGGATAGAGCCGCTGGGTCAACGCGAACGTGTTATCGGTGTAGATCACGTATGGCCGGTTGCGTTCGGTGCCCGGCTCGCACAACGTCTGCAGCTGCACGATCAGGTCGTAGCGCCCTGCCAGCGGCCTCAGCTGCCGCTCGATCGAGGCCGACAGCTGCGCCGCGTACCCGAGGTTGAATCCGGCCCGCGCACGCCACGCCGCGCGACTCGGGCGAAAGTTGACGGCGAGGTTCGCCAGCTCAGCCATGCGAGAGCGCTGCGGCCGGATCGTGTCGACGAGCGTCGCACGCTCGGCGAGCGCCGCGTAGAACTGCGACCAGCGACCGGCGGGGCGCTCCTCGTGCCAGTCGCTGACGTCGGGCACCGAGACGCCGAGGATTCTCAGGCTGCGGTCTCCGCTCACTGGCGGGCGAGCATAACGACGTCCAAAACCCGTCCCTTCAAAACGGGCGATGAGCGGAGAGTCGCCAAGACCCTCCGCCCACCCGTCCCTCCCTTGCCTGGCTTGGGGGAGCCCACACTGCTCCCGCTCCATGTACCCCTGGCTTAAAGACGACGGGCGGGGGCCCACACAACCCCCGCCCGCGCTGAACCCCCTGTTCAGCGGCTGTGATGCTTACGGTGATGCTTGTGATGACGGCGGTGCCGGCTGGGACGCGCACCGGTGATCTGGATGTCGCGGAGGGTCAGCTTGCTGCCCTTCGCGACTTTCTTCTCATGCGCGCTGGCGGACTGGGCGACCGGGTCCGTCTTCACCGGGTGGCTGCTCGGGGCTCCCGCCTTCGTATTGTTCGAGCCGCCACTCTGTGTGCTGCTCGGGCTGCCGCTCTGTGTGCTGCTGGGGCTGCCACTCTGCGGGCTGCTCGGGCTGGGGCTCTGAGTCCCGCTCGACGGGCACGTTCCCTGCACGACGCACGGGTCGATCACACGGAGCTTGGAGACCGGGATCTGGACACCGTCCAGCAGCCAGGTGCCGCTGCCGATGCTCTGGGCGCCGAGCGACTGGAAGAGATCCGCCATCTGCGGCTTCATGCCGAGGCTCGTGTACTGGGTGTCGTCCTGGTTCTCGAACTCGATGTTGGTCGGGTCCGGAGAGCCGTTCGTGTCGTTGGCGTACATCCCGTAGGTGGCCATCGCGGTCATGATCGTCTGCTCCCACTTCGGGGCGTGGGTCGCGGCGATCTGCGCCGGCGTCATGTTGAGCTGGAGCAGGGCGCCCAGCGGAAGCGAGTTGGTCGACGACTGGTTGACGTCCGAGCAGGGCTGGCCGTTGGCCATAGTGGCGGGGTACACGTACCCGGTGGTGCAGGGCACGCTGACCGCGAGCGCGTGGTTGATCGTGCCCGAGGCCAGCTGCGCGGCGCTGATCGTGCCGCCCAGGAGACC
>Ga0335074_10005805_pt1 | contig 17103 bp, 12 predicted proteins | sample Lox_Sample_23_FD_206715 | JGI IMG/M metagenome (GOLD analysis project Ga0335074, IMG submission 206715) | Soil microbial communities from Loxahatchee National Wildlife Refuge, Florida, United States - Lox_Sample_2.3 | ecosystem: Environmental > Terrestrial > Soil > Wetlands | place: USA...
ATGCGGTGCTACGGGCGCCGATTGGGTCCGGGCAGACGAGGGTCGAGGTGGCTGATGACCTCAGGTGGCTGATTGCCGTCGCGGAGCTGCCGGTCGGTGTGGCCATCCGGCCGCCGCGTGGCTCAGCCGGGTGTGCCGGGTTTGTGTCACCGTGGTCTGTGCGGCGGTGTCTCAGCTCCACGTCGAGGTCTTGGTGGTCGGCCACCCGAGCAAAGGCGTCTACGTCAGTTCCACTCCTGTTGTTTTTGCTGGACGCACCGCCGTGGTCGCTGACTTGGCCGGGCGGGTCGGTGAGCTGCGTGAGCAGGTTGGCGAACTTTGCGCCGAGGTCGCCGACCTGCCGGCGCGGCTCGGATGGGATCGTCGTGCGCCGTCCGCGAAGCGGTGGCCGGCCTCGTCCTGGGAGCGTTTCTGCTTTCGCCTTGCGCGCCGCGAGGCGACGCGCGGCCAGCTGGCTGGGGAGTGCGCGGGTCATCGGTACTGTCCCGTCGTGTGAGGGTGCCCGGGTGACCGGCGAGCTGGTACGGGGGCTGACGTTCCGTGTCCGGTCGTGATGACCTGCCGTGGCGCCCGGACGTAGAGACCGACGACTCGCCGGGTCACCGACGCAGTGCGGGTGGCGGGCGCACCCAGGAGCGAGCGATCAGACTCTTCGCGAACAATTCCGGCTCGCATCACTGCGATCGGGCTTGCTATGAGTACGGCGGCGACCGCAGCGGCTGTAATCGCGAAATTGATCATTCTTAGTAGCCTCCTATCGAACGCGTTCGCATCGCATCGGGCTATTTCGGTGGACTGGCGCGGTACCGTGAAGTCAGTTCTGCGAATCACGGCACTGATCGGGGAGCGATGCGCGCTATCGGCGGGCCGTGAAGAGCCTGGCTGCCTTAGCGGTTCTGGTCTGTACGTGCTCACACCCGCAGGTTGCGCCGCGGATGGCGATGGACATCAGGGTGAATGGCGATCACACGCGGTTCACTCATTTCGCACTGCTGGAGGGAGGCGCATGACGCAGCTAGATCCCGAAGAGGCTCAGCAGAATCCGAAGGTCTTAAGTTTCATCGCAGAACTCCGGCATTGGCGGGAAGTGGCCGGTTATTCGCAGAAAGCACTGGCGAGGGTCGTCGGATATACGCCGTCCTACGTCAACAAGGTCGAGCACGGAACGGTGATCGCGAGCCATGCCTTCGGAGAGAAGGCGGATGAGCAGCTGCGGGCTGGGAGAGCGCTGATCCGGCGCTGGAAGGACATGCATGACACCCTGGGCGACCTGGCCGCGGCGCGTGGGCACCACGACCTGCCGGATGATGATCCGCAGTCGATGCCCGAGCCTGACTTGCTGGTGGAGCACGAGCAAGCCGAGCTGACCTACCGGGAGGGCATCTACGAGACGCGCATCCGTCGTCTGCTCCGGAACACGGGCTCCCAGCCGGTGACGCAGTACCTGATCAGGATCGCCGTGGACAAGCACCCGGGGGACCCGGAGCGATCCAATCAGCTCTATCGCGAGGATCCGCTGACCTGGGAAGAGGTCGGGCTATCCGCGATGTGTGGCGACGAGACCATGTCGTGGCGCGTCAAGCACGATCGCCACGCCTTCAAGGAGGTGTGGCTGCTCTTCGAGAACGGCGACGGACGGTTTCCGCTCTACCCGGGGGAAACGGCCTGGATCAGCTACGTATACACCGTCCAGGGCCACAAGTGGGGGGAGTGGTGGCAGCGCGCGATCCGGCTGCCGACCCGCCGGATGAGCCTGACTCTCGTGTTCCCCGCCCGGCTGCGGCCCGTCGTCTGGGGGATCATGACCTCGATGACGGCAGAATCTTCACCGTTCCCTACTCCTATCGCGCGTCAGGAGATCGATGATCAGGTGGTCTTCACCTGGTCCGCTGAGGAACCACCGCTTCATGCGCGGTACCGGGTCGAATGGAAGTTCAGGACTCCTGATGTGGGGCAGAACCGCGACATGGAACGCATGAGTCCAGCCGAACGGATGCGCTCGCTGGACATCGTGCAGGAAGGCGAACCGATTCTCCTGGAGGTCGCCCGGCCGTTCCATCTGCCTGACGAAGCGGAGGATGCGCGCCGGGTCGTGACGCAACTGGTCAGCACATTGGAGCGGGTTCGGCGCGTGCACAACTTCTCCAAGGGCATGGGCCTGGCGGCGCCGCAGATCAACATCGGGCGGGCGGCCGCGGTGGTCCGGACGGCCGAAGGAGACACGTTCACGTTGCTGAATCCACGGATCTGCGACGAATCGGCCGAGACCGACGAGCAATATGAGGGTTGCCTTAGCTTCTTCGACGTCCGGGGCAAGGTGCCGCGGCCTTTGGCTATCGAGGTTGAGCATCAGGAAGTTGACGGGACCACGCGGATCACGGCATTCGAGCAGGGCATGGCCCGGCTGGTGTCCCACGAAGTGGATCATCTCTTCGGTGTGCTCTACCGGTCCCGCATGAAGCCAGGCGTGGAGCCGATCCCGGTGGCGCAGTACAAGGGCACAGGGCAGCAGTGGACTTACCGGTGAGAGCCATCGAAGACTTGCGGTTCGTCGTCGTCGGCGCTTACGTCCTCGACTGCTTCGTGAACACGCCGCGCCTTCCGGCGTGGGGGCAGACCGTTGAAGCGCGCTCGATCCGGACCACTCCTGGCGGCAAGGCGCTCAACCAGGCGGTTGCGCTCGCGCGGCTCGGTGCACAGGTGGCGGCAGTCGGGGTAGTCGGGGCGGACGGGCCCGGCCGTGACATCCTGGCCACTTTGTCGCGCGAGCGGGTAGACGTCAGCTGGGTTGAGGCGCGGGCCGATGTCGCGACCACTATCTGCCTTTGCTTTGTCAGTGATGAGGGCGACTCCGCGATCATGTGGCATATCGACGACGATGTGGCCGTCAGACCAGAGACCGTGTGTGCTGCTGAGTCGGCATTCGATGGCGCCGATGCGACTCTGCTGACCTTTGAACTGCCGCCGTCGGCCATCCGCGAGACGATCAGCGTCGCTCGGCGCGGCGGGGGACTGGCCTTCGTTCAGCCAGCTCCGGTGCTGGCCGGGTCCGCGGATGCCCTCTCGCTGCCGTGGGACCAGGTGGACGTACTCGTGCCGAACGAGACCGAAGCTCGGGCACTCTTGAAAGACGGTGAGCGCTTGGCGGTCGAGGATCTAGGTCAGGCGCTAGCTGACGAGTTGGGTGTGCCCAGGGTCGTTGTGACCTTGGGGCCGTCAGGATGCCTGGCGCACTTGAACGGCGCAACCTACCCGTTCCCAGCGCAGGAGACTAAGGCCGTGGACACCACTGGTGCGAGCGACGCTTTCGTGGCGACCCTGGCTGCGCAGTTCACTGCCGGGGTGGCCGCGGCTGACGCCATCCAGGCGGCCCAGTCAGCGGCTGCTCGATCTATCCGGCGCGCGGGCAGTCACAAGTCCATGCCCTATGCGAACGGATCATCGCCCAGGTAGCGGACGATGACCAGGTTCTCGTTGGCTGAGTTGTGTTCCCGGACAACGAGCCAGTCCTCGGGCCGGTCGCGGACTGGGATGCTCCACAGCCCGTCATCGAAGGAACGGCGCCGCGCGGTGGTGCTGCTGGGGTCAGCCTCCAGCGCATCGATCGCATCATCGATGGCATCCAGTAAGTGCAGTACTCCGGCCTGCTCTAACCTCGGGCTTTCGCCGGCACTCGGCTGACCTTGATCGTTTGCATATAAAAAGTGCCCTTGACCTGGAAGGATAGGGCTTGTCTAGGGTTCTGTCCGCACCAAACCAAAGGCACTTATCCCGTGCAGAATACCGCGCGCCACCCCAAGATCACCGTGTCACGCCGACGGGAAGGGGATCGTATCCCAGGCCGGGGTATTGCTGCTGGCCGAGACGTTGAGGGTCACCGGGCTGGGTGTGGGCCTCTCGGCGGGGCTGGCCGGGTGGCGTGCGCCGCGGGCAGTACATGACCCGGGGAAGATCATCAGCGACCTGGCCATGACGCTGGCACTGGGCGGGGACTGCCTGGCCGATGCCGCGGTGCTGCGCAGCCAGCCGGACCTGGCCGGGCCGGCCGGCTCCTTGACCTGGCCCTGGCCCGGCTGAACGAGGCCGGGCTGGTCCGCGAGCGCACCACCCAGCGCACTGATTCCACCCACGTCCTGGCGGCCGTGCGGGACCTGACCCGCCTAGAGCTGGTCACCGAGGCGGTGCGCGCGGCTCTGGAGGAACTCGCCCGCACCGCCGGCCACGCGCTGGAAGGCCTGGTTGACGACAACTGGGGCCGCCGCTATGGCCGACCCGTCCGGCTGGGCAAGAACCCCACCCGGCCGAAGACCCGGATCAACGAGGCGGGGGCGGATGCCTGCCGGCTGATCGGGCACCTGGCCGCCAGCTACCCGGGCCTGCTGCCCGGCCGCCGGGTGGAGGCCCTGCGGCAGGTCATGGTCCAGAACTACTACCGGGATGCCTCCGGCCGCCTGCGCTGGCGCGACGATGACAGCAGCACCGGCCTGCCGCCGTCGGCCACCCGCATCGTCTCGCCCTACGACCTGGCCGCCCGCTACGCCCGCCGGGGCCAGGTCACCCGGTGGACCGGATACCTCGCCCACGTTACCGAGACCTGCGCTGATGACGGCCCAAACGTCATCACCGACGTCGCCACCCATGCCTGCCACCAGCGCCGGCACCCTGGCTCTGGCCGCAATCCACGCCCGGCTGGAGCACCGGGACCTGCTCCCCACCGAGCACCTGGCCGATGGCGGCTACACATCCATGGTCCACATGGAACGAGCCGGGCGCGAGCACCAGGTCACCCTCACCGGGCCGCTGCCCGGCAACCCCACCCGCCAGCACCGCACCCAATAGGGCTACGCCCGCGACGACTTCCGCATCAACTACGACCGCCAGGAGGTCACCTGTCCGCAAGGCCAGGTCAGCAAGGGGTGGCACTGCGCCGCAACGCCACAGCCAGTGGCTACCGGTCGTTCGAGGCTCACCGCTACGCGACCGCACAGCGGGCCCCCAGCCACCGGCGGCGGATCGCGGCCAACCACGAGCTGCGGCAGCTGGTCGCCGAGCTGGTGGCCCAGCGGTGGAGTGCCGAGCAGAACGGCCCGCAGCGGAAGCGCCACCTGATCGACTTGCCCCTGCGCCGGTCAAGATGGGCGTGTCCAGCTCTCGGTGAGTAGCCACACCTGCCCAGTAGCGCGCAGGCACCATGCTGGTGACCTGCGGGAATGGCGAAATCATTCTGCATAACGAAAGCCCCAGCCTAAAAAGGCTGGGGCCGGGTATGAGACAGATCGGCTCAGGACTACCTTTGGTTCACCCTTACAGCATCCACTATCTCCCCTCAGATCCACGGTAGCAAACCTGCGGAAGATGTGTCAACAGCCTGCGGGATACTTAGGCTCTGGCCTCGCGCTCCGAGCAAACAGCGCTGCCGTGCACTTTCGCCTGTGCTTGACAGCCCAGTTGCGTAGCTGCGCAGACCGCTATCCTGTGCTGCTGGAGTTCTCCTGGGTGGTCGGCTCTACCCGCGGTTCGTGACCGTGGATCCAGACCCCTAGGCCCCGGGGATCAAACAGCGCGTGGGCGTCGAACATGTTGCTGAATACATCGAAGTAGGACAATGCCAGCCAGTAAAAGGCTCTGCCAGTGTCACCTCCGGTATCTTTGAGCGCCTCCTCAAAGGCTTCCGGAATTGGCTTCCTGACATCCTGAAGCGCTGCCGTCATGATCGCGATTCGGCCGGTGCCAAGAGCCGATGGACCAATGACTTCTCCCATGGTACCGTCGCTACGCCAGAGCTCACCGGTGATCTGCAGGGCAGGTCCTTCACCGGCATTCTCGATAGGGATAATGAATCTGTCGTTCGTGTCGGCGATGAAGGCATAGCAGCCAAATGACGCGGTAGTGAGTCGGAACCGTGTCTCGGTTGGCGGGTGGGAAGCGATATTGTCACTGGACTCAGGGAAGGCCACCGATTGGTGGATCGGAAGCAAGAGCGGGTAGCGACTGAGGATGGTCGCCCGGCGAGCGGAGGCAAGTTGCTGATCGGTTCGTGCCAACGCCTCCTTTGAGAGGTAGATTGCCGCTAGGGCTACGACAGTCGAGGCTACGGTCGCTAGTGCTCCTGCCACAGCGCCAGCCCGCGCAGCCGGGCCCGACAGCGCGAACCACAGAGCCGCACCGATGGCTACCGCAATGAAGAGCCCGACGGCGCCCAACTTTGGAATGCGCTTTGCCGCCGACCACAATGTTGTCGACCTGCCTAGCAAGCGACTTACGTCACCGGGCGGGTGCAGCGTCCCCCCAACCTGACTTGAACAAGGTCATCCTCTCCTCACGCCACCGGAGCAGGTGTGATTGCGACAATACGCGAAGTAGCCGATGACGGTCGCGGCTGTCAAAACCGAACAAGGGTACCGAGCGACCGCCGTCGCGGTTTTCCATGAAGCCGGTGACTTCTTCGCCAGGCACCTCCTTGTCTATGGAGGTGGAAAATTCGCGATACAACTCGTAGTAAGCGAGCTTGAGATCACGGCAGAGCAGTGAGTTCGTCGCGATGGCGTGGCGTTTGCCGTCCACGGCGACGACGTCGATCGCTCCCGCACAGCGGGCGTAATTTATTGCTTCGTTGATCCGGCCGGCAGCCCGTTGGTCACGCCCCTGGCCGACGCCGCCGCGACCCAGCAACGAGGCGAGCTGGTTGTAGGGAATGCTAGCAACCCGGCGCCGGTAGCACTCCGCTGATAGGCCGGCGTACACCCGCCACACAGGCTCAAGATAGCCCAGCGTCATCTCTTGACCGCTCATAGCATAAGCGTCATCAGCGCCCTTACGCACAAGCTCCACAGCGATCAAGGCATCCATAACCCGGGCCAGCCTATCTCCATTGTCAGTCTGGAAAGGGCCACTTCGAAGACCACCAATTGTTAGCCCGCCAGGCCGGGCAGATATCCGCCGGATAGCGAAGTCAATCGCTATGATGTCGGACAGAGTTGTGTCATTGAGCTTCAGGTATCTCCTCTGAGCGTTTCTCGGCAGCCATTGATCGCCGACCTTCATTGCTGCGTCGTTCCGGTTGATCCTCTCCGCCATGTCATCGATCAAAGACCAGTACTGGTTCTCGTCTTGGCTCCCCAGGACTCCCCAACGCGCCAGCAGTTCCGTACGGGCGCCCCGTTCCTGCCCACCAAGGATGAACCCACGGCGCTGCAACTCGAGAAGCCCGAGCAGCGAGCGGCAGCCGGTATCCTTCCTCCGGTCGGTCAAAGGTACGACGTCAGCTATATCGATTGACTCGAGGCCAGGAGCTATCAGAACGTGCCGCAACTCGGATGATAGTCTGCGGGGATCCCCGTAAATAACCGTGACGTTACGGCTGTCGCTATGCAGCCTTGAGATGAGCGGGATAAAGTCCTGATCGCCAGTAACCAAGATGAATTTCTGAACACCGGCGTGGAGATAGTCCATCGCCAGGACAGTAAGCAGAATGTCTGCCTGCTCTTTCGTGCTGCGGACCAATTCTTGCTTGATGAGATGCTCGCGCATTGCCGTTGATATAGTGCCATCAAATTTTGCGGCTGCCATATGCGACTGATTTAGCTGGCCGCCGCATTTTCGATTGGCAAAATCCCACAGATAGTCTACAATCTGCCTTTCGATCACCTTGCCGCGACCAATAAGAGCACCTGCTAGGTTTTCCCAGTCAACCAGGAGCACACCTGTTTCAGTCGAGCCCATCGACTTCCCCCACCGTACGTCTGCGAAATCTTAGTGGATGGCGCAGACTGTCCGATGAGGTCATGCGCCAAGTAACCACCGCCGTTAGAGTACGCCCAACTGCGCAGCTGGGGGCAGGTTCTGCCAAAATACAGTGTTCCCGGCCCAGAGAACACAGGTGGTGCGCTGTGCCGCGCCGAAGCTCATTTCATAGCCGCTGACCTGGCTCTTCGTTTCCACAAGTCCGCTCCGCGGCATTCGCTGACCAGGTCTCTGACGACCAGTCTGCGCTCGATCCCGGATGGTGACATCGACAATGTGGCTGGGACGAGGCGATTGATGCTTCCGTTGCGGCCCTGTAGACAGCAGTTGTAGCCCTGACGGATGTACATACGGCTAGTACGACAGCAGTAGTTCGTTACTTTCGTCGGTGATAGTGTTTGCTTGTGCTGGACGACGACGATCTGGCGACTTGGGTCGCGGGACTTGACGACCTGTTCGCGCTGGTGGCAGACCGGTTCCCGCGGGTTGAGCCTCGGTTGCAGGCCCGGGCGTACGTGCGCGGGCTGCTGGCGCCGCTGGCGGTGAAGAACAGCTGGACGCTGGCCGAGGCGGCCGGGAACAAGACGCCGGACAAGATGCAGCGGCTCCTGAACCGGGCGTCCTGGGACGACGGCGGGGTCCGCGACGACGTGCGCGGCTACGTGGCCCGCCACCTGGGCGACGCCGGCGGGGTGCTGATCGTGGACGAGACTGGGTTCGTCAAGAAGGGCACCAGGTCGGCTGGGGTGCAGCGGCAGTACTCGGGCACCGCCGGGCGGGTGGAGAACTGCCAGCTGGGGGTGTTCCTCGCCTACGCCTCGCCTAAGGGCCGGGCGCTGGTCGACCGGGAGCTTTACCTGCCGAAGTCGTGGACGGACGACCGGGACCGCTGCCGCGAGGCGGGTGTCCCGGACGGCGTGCAGTTCGCGTCGAAGCCCGAGCTCGCCCGGGTGATGCTGGAACGGGCGCTGGACGCCGGCGTCCCGGCTGCCTGGGTGACCGCGGACGAGGCCTACGGCAAGGACGGCGGCTTCCGGGGCTGGCTGGAGCAGCGCCGCACCGGGTACGTCGTCGCCGTCCCGAAGAGCCAGGCCGTCGCCGGCGACGCCGGGAAGTCCCGCGCCGACGTGCTCACCGCGCACGCCCCGGACCAGGCATGGAAGCGCCGCAGCTGCGGGAACGGGTCTAAAGGACCCCGGGGCTACGACTGGGCGGCCGCGACCCTGCCCGAAGACGGCACCGAGCCGCCCGGCTGGGCCCGGTTCCTGCTGGTCCGCCGCTCGCTGACCGCCAACGCCAAAGGCGAGCTGGAACTCGCTTACTACCTGTGTGCCGCCCCGGCCGGAACCGAAGACGAGGAGCTGATCCGCGTCGCCGGGACCCGCTGGGCCGTCGAGGAGTGCTTCCAGGCCGCGAAGAACGAGGCCGGCCTCGACCACTACCAGGTCCGCCGCTACGACGCCTGGTACCGCCACGCCACCCTCGCCGTCCTCGCGCACGCCTACCTCGCCGTCACGGCGGCGAACGCCCCAAAAGCCCTGGCAGCGGCCTCATCCCGGTCACGCTCGCGGAGGTCCGCCGTCTACTGGCACACCTGATCACAGCCGTTCCGGGCCGCGCGACCGCCTGGGCCTGGTCCGCCTGGCGAAGACACCACCAGCACCAGGCCAGAACCAGCCACTACAAACAAAGACAGGCAACAAGTAACGAACTACTGCTGTAGTACTAGTACGGTAGCAGCCATTCACTTGCTGACCAGGGTCAACTCGGCGCGGCGGGCAAGTCGTGTTCGCTGGTGATACCAGCGTGAACGGGCTTGGTGGCGGCGCCGCCAGTCCAGCCAGTGCCCGGCGCTGCCAGGGGGAGGCGGGCGGCCGAGCAGCCGCCCGGTTTCGGGGACAGTCAGCGGGATCCTCCCGGGGTCGGCGGGCGGGGCTGGTCGGGGAGTACTGGTGCGGCTGCCTGGGTATCGGTGCGGCGGCGGAGCAGGGCGGCGGTGACAGCGCAGATGGCCAGGGCGGCCATGACCAGCGCGGTGTGCCGGGTGATCGCGGTGTAGAGGCGGACCTGCGACTCGTCGAGCCCGAAGCAGTCCTTGCTGAGCTCGAAATCTTCTTCGGCCGGCCAGCGCAGCCCGGCTGCGCGGACCAGCCTGGACAGGGATACTGGCTGACCTTCGGGCAGGTGGCAGTAGCAGAAGGCCCGTTCACCGGTCTGGAGGTGGCGGCGGATCAGATGCACACATACAACACCCTCAATTCGGCAATGCCGGGCGTCTCCCGCGGCCTGCTCGAGTCGTGGGGGACGCAGAGTTGGTCAGGTGCCGCTGTTATGTAGGCAGCCAGGATGTAGTTGGGGTGGCGGTCGAGGTTCTCGCGGGCCCGGTCGTAGCGCATCGTCGTGCGCGGGTCGGCATGGCGGGCGGCGATCTCGGCGTCCCGCAGATCCACCCCGGCATCCAGCATGGTGGTGACGAAGGTACGGCGGAGCATGTGCGGGTGTGGCTTGGTGATCTGCATTCCGGCTGCTTCGGCGAGCCGCCGCAGCCGGCGGGTGGCTGCACGGCGGTCCATTCGGGCGTCGCGGCTGTTGAGTAGGCTGGACCGCCAATGCGGGTGCCCACCGCCCTGTCGATGGCCCGGCCGACAGCTGGCGGCAGCGGGATCAAGACGATCTTGATGCCGTTGCCTCACACGCGCAGCGCCGGGTGACCATGTTCGTCGCCCTGGTCGGCGATGTTGGCACCGGTGACCTCGAAGGTCGGCAAGCCAAGCAGCCCGAGCGTGCCGCAAGCGCAACGTCATACCGGTTGCCGGACTCGCGGGCGGCGGTGAGCAGGGCCTCGAACTGCAGGTGGGTTAACCCCAAGGTGGGTGACTCAGCCGGTACCGCTGGCGGCGGACGTGATGGGTGTGCGCTCCAGCGCTGGCCAATCAGCCGTACGCGGATTGCCGGAACTCGCTCGGCCGACGCGAAACCGCCTCCCCACGCTTCCCGGCCAGGATCGCTCATTGAGGCGTAGCACCGCGGTCCACTTACGACTGGAAGATGCCTATCTGCCCGAAGCAGCACGATCAAGCACCAGCCTCTGTCAGGGTAGATGGTCACGCCGCGCGCCGGGACATGAACTGACTCGGCGGCGTGCCGGGGATACCCACAACTGGGGGGCTCATGAATCAGTTCGATCCGCTGTCGCATCGGGCAACTGCCGAGGTCCTGGCCGGTCTGACCGTTTACATTTCTCCGGCAAGCCGTGCCGAAAACAGCGCGCTTGCCACGGCACTTTCGGCGCGCGACACGCTGACCGACGCAGAAAGACGGGTCCTCTTCGGCGTCGTCGTGGCCTATGCCCGCTCTTTGCCGTTTGGGCTGCTCGACGAGCAGCAGTCATCCGCGTTCGCCGAGGCGCTCTGCTGGGCCTGGCTGAACCGGGATGGAGAAGTCGGCGAGTGCCTGGAGGCGATCCGATCCGCGGCGCGATCGCTGCAGTATGAACCGCTCCGGCAGCGGACCGTAGCTCGTCTCGCCGACCCCACCGGCACCGCAGAAGATCACCCCGAGGACCGGCATGACGACCTCACGTTCCGGTCGGCCACATCGCACATCGCGGTGGTGCCGGATACCGCTCCACCGGAAGACCGCGGCCTGGTTCCGGCCGCCGTGACGGAAGACCCGCCGCCCGCGCCCGAGACCAGCCTCCTACCAGACGATCACGATGACCTGCCGCCGCCCACTCTGCCGCAACGCGATCAGGTGGAGACGGCCCGGCTCCTCGTCGCACGTTCTGTCAAGTCGATGGTCTCGTTCGCGCTGCCGGAGAAGCGGGAGGAGAACAGCCAGTTCCTGGCCGATTTGATCACAGCCGCACCGCCGCCAGAGGCCGACCAGTGGGGCCGGTTGGCACTCATCATAGGCGTGTACGCCCGCAACTTCCCGGTTCCGTCGCTCAGCCGCGTGCAGGTCCGGCGGCTGTGGGATGCCATCAGGTGGGCGGTGTGGTACGAATACTGGTTCCGCGAGAGGAACGTCGCCAGCCGGATCAACCAGCTGGTGAGTCTGCTGCAGCGCCTGTCGCCGAAGGACGGAGCGGAACTCGTGGAGCAGACCGCGCCCGAGTTGCGCGCGATGGTGACCATCGCGAAGCCTAAGGCCCTCAACGACATCGCCGAGTTCCTGGACTCGGCTGACCTCCGTGGCCCGCAGGCGCGAAGGCTCCTAGCCGAGGCCAGGGAACAGCGTGCCCTGCGCCCGGAAGGCGTCGAGGTACCCGCCCCCGCAGAGCACTCCGTGACGCCAATCCCCCCGGCCCTGGTACCAGTGCGCGTTCGCGAACTGCATGAGTTGCGGCTGACCCGCGCGGAGGCGGCTTCCGCGATTGAGAAGGTCTGGGAATACCTTGATCCACAGTTCGACGAGGCGAACCAGAATCGGTTGTCCCGCGGCCGACAAGGCGAGGCGCGGCCTCTGAACGACCTCATTACCCACGCCTGCCAGGGTGCCGAGCGGCGGCTCAGGCAGCGCCGCTCGATGGTCACCGAGGAGGATGTCGGGACGCTGTGCGGGCTGGCGCTGTTCGCCGCCGGGTATGGCGGCGACGTGACGCCCGGCCTCTTGCGGATGGTGAACCTGTACGGCCTTTACCTGCTTCGCGCCGATGCGGTCGGTGTAGAAGGCTACGCACAGCTGGTCGCGGCCGTTTGCCATGAGGCTCACGAAGCGCGAGCTCAGATCATCGGGCAGGCCATGGACGAGGGAATCCGGCAGCTGGACGATCTGCAGTCCGGGATCGGGACGGAAGTGCTGCAAGCCTGGGTGGGCGCTGCTGTGGCCTGGAGCCAGGAGGCGGACCGGGCCGCGCTCGCCCAGTTTGTCGCAGCCCTGGAGCGCTGTGGCATCGAGGAGTCGGTCGACCTGCTGTTCCTGCGGAAGGCGGCGACCGCCCAGGACGCGACGGACAGTGGCCTTTCTTTCCTGTCCGAGGCCGACCGGGCGGCTTTCGACGAGCACTACCGCAGGGCTCGCGTATTCGAGATCGCCGAGCTGCTCGCCAAGCACGAGGCCGGCATCCTGGAAACACTGAGCAGGTCACTCGCGGCCCCGAGTTTCATTGAGTACCGGCCGCCTGCGAAGACGGTGAAGGTGATGCAAGGCGGGAAGAACCGGTTTCCCGAGCTGAGGCGCAAGACGCTGAGCGGTGATGTGGCCCAGGCTCGGGAGGCACGCGACTCCTTCGCCCGGGCCTCCGCGGGGCGCAAGGAATGGGAGCGGCGGACCTTGCGGCAGTGGCGGGTGTACGCCGCGATGCAGGTCGATGTCTTTGAGGCGATCCCTGAATGGCTGGAGGCGTTTAACAGCAACAGCGCTTCGCTCGAGGAAAGATGGAATCTCAGCGTCTTTCATGCGGGCCAGCGTGATTACGCCACAGCGCTGACGTTCCTGCAGTGGAGTGTCGAGGCTGCCCGGTCGTCGTACGATTACCTGCTGTTCGCCTGCTACCTGGCGGTCCAGGTCATGCTGAACGATCCCGCCTCTGGCGACGCCGACCGGGCGCGAGATTTCCTGGTCGGTAACCTACGCGGCGTCTTGGCGCCGGAGGCGCAGCTGCTTTGGATCGTGCTGGCGAACAAGCACCGCGACGGCACCGATGTCATGCAGTTCTCTGACGCGATCCGTGCGTATCGGACCCTGTGGGACTCGCCCCTGGTGCTTCCGCCGTCGTCTCTGCCCGGCTATCCCGAGGATTTTACCCAGCGCGCCGCGAAACTAGAACCGCTTCGCGAAGGATTGAAGCGGCTGAAGATGAACAGGACATGGCGGCTGTGGCTAAATGATGCGCTAACCATTCCGGCCAATGAGCGCTGGTTCCAGATCTGGGACTGGGCCGCGACGGCGTGCGAGGATGACGGCGACATCAATGCGGCCGTCAATGTGCTGCGGCGGATCGCCCGCAGCAATCTGCGCGAATACAGTTCAGCGCGCAGCCAGAATGACGAAACGAGTAAGGTGTTCCGGGAAAAACGGGTCGGCTTCCTCCGCCGTGTGCTCGTCCGCCTGTGCGAGCTGGCGCGCAATCACGACCGCGAGAACCTGCTGAAAGAGATCGTCGATGAGTACGTCACTCCGGTGGAGGAGCTCCTGGAAACGAAGGGGCAGAACCGGGTTCTTCATGGCTACGTGCAGAGCTTGCTGCCACGGCCGCCGTCCGACCCCAGCGACGAGACGATCCTGCCCACCGGACCCGACGCCGTATGGGGTCAGCTGGGGTTCGTCATGGCCGAGATCACTGGCATCCAGGAACTCAACGATCAGCTCCGTACGCGCATCGAGAACGCACTGGACATCTATCCCGGTGGTGTTCCGCGTGGCCGTGCGGTGGCCGCGGCCTTGCGTAGGGCCGTCGCCACAATCTGGAACCTGGGCCACGACGGCGGCACGGCCGAGGAGATCCCCCAGGTGCTCGATGATCTCGCCGCGGGCCTTGAGGCGACAGCCCGGGATATCGAGCGCTTCGAGCTGACCAGCCTGCGGGTCTTGACCAGCATGATGATGCGGGTGGTCCGATCGTTCGCCGCAGAGAGCTGCAGCCCTCCAGAGCCGGAGGTGGCCATCCACCCAGCGTGGATCGGTTACCCGGCCGATCTGGAATCGAGTTCCGTCGTCGTCGACGCCTCCTTCCCCGGCCCGGGAGTCGCCAGGAACGTCATCATGTGGATCGGTTGGGACGGAGAATCTGAGCCGCCGTCCGGCACCGTCGGCCTCGCCGAACTCGCCCCAGGCGACGCCCAGTGTCTGTCCCTGCCCGTCCGCCGGGCATCCGACGGGATGCCTGGTCTCGCCGAGGCGACCGTCACCATCCAGTACGACTGGAACTTCATGAACCGCGTGCAGAAGGCGTTGGCGCTCACAGTCCCGGTCAGCGATTTCACCGGGTTCCTGGCCGAGCACCACATTGGGACCCAAGAATTCCCCGACCCATTCGTCGTAGACCAGCCGCTCACCCGATTCGACGTCCAGACCAGTCTGTTCCAGGGCCGAGCGCGGGAAATCGACGAGGTCCGCCGCGCCTTCGGCGGGGCCAAGTTGCCAAACGCTCCGCTGTGCTTCTACGGCATCAGGCGCACCGGCAAGACCAGCTTGCTGCGCCGTATCGACACCGAGCTCGAACAGATGGGACTGGTTCCGCTCGAGGTCTCGCTCATCGGCATCGTGGCCTCCAAGCTGGACCAGATGCAGGTGTTCAGCGCATTCTTCATCTATGTGCAGCGCGCAGTAAAGACGCAACACCCGGACGTCAGTTTCACGCCGGACATCCCGGCTGGACACCCCAACCCGCTCTTGCTCGTCGATGATTTCTTCGAGCAGCTACAGGCGGCCTTCGCCGACCGCGGCCGGGTGGTCTTGCTGCTTGATGAGTTCCAGGTGCTGATCGCTCCGGCTGGTGAGCCGCTGCTCGATTCGCTGCGGCCGATCTGCGAACGCGGCCTGATCGGCCTCATCGTGTTCGCAAACCAGGGACAGGATGTCATGATCAACATGCCTGGCCAGCTCGCGGTGCAGTCCCGGCGGGTGGACTTCCTGTCCGAGAACGAGACCGCCGACGCGGTCCGCGAGCCGCTTGAACCGCTTGGCGTGACCGCTCCCGCTAGCACCTTGCGGTGCCTGTACGAGTACACCGCCGGTCATCCCAACTTCACCATGAAGCTGGCCAAGGCCGGGCTGTCGGCGCTCAATCTCGAGCACCGCAATGTATTGAGCCGCAACGACATCGAAGACGCGGCGAGGGAGGTGCTGAGGTCATCCGGTCTCTTCGCCACCTCGTGGTTCAGCAGCAAGAACCTCACCGCTGTCGAAGAGGACACCGCCATTAAGGTCGCCAAGATCGGCGACATCGGCGCCGGCCTGGCGGTCGACGACGAGCAGTTGCGGCAGTTCGACGACACAGTGTTGCGCAATCTCGACCGCAAGCTAGTGCTCCAGGCCACCTCCGGACGCATCCGGGTCCGTGGACGGCTGCTGGAAGAATACCTGCGCGGCCTCATCGGACAGGTGGCTCCTCCGGCGTCGCCACCAGGAGTCTCCGACCGGGTCGGGCTATTCATAGACCTGGAGAACATCATCGGGCATATCCCGCCGTCCGTCTCCGTCTATGACGCCGGCCACGCCATGCAGCAATTCGCGGCAAGATTCGGTGAGCTTAAGGTTCGCTTCGCCGTCGCCGCGCCCTGGAATATCCAGGGCTGGCACGAGGTGAAGCTCGGGCTGGAAAGTTCCGGCATCCGAGTCAGTGAGGTCTCTCGTCGACTGCAGCAACGCGGCGTGAGTAAAGCCAATCTCGCTGACATGTACCTCAATGACCAGATTAACGAAGAGGTCGACGATAAAGAACTCACCACGATAGTGATCGCAACCGGTGACAAGGACTTCCTGGGCATGATCGAGAAGTATTTCGACCGGGCTATACAGGTTCGGATCCTCGGGGGTAACACAGGCTCCACGGCCCGTCTCTACACCGAGCTCGCGAAGGAGCGCCGCAGGCACGCCTTTGCCCTCGGTCGGCTGGAGTCCGACTTCGACGTCTCGTTCCTCGAGGAACTGTTCACCCCACTTCAAGTGTCAGCGGAGCGGTGATCGCCTGTTTACCGGTCTTGGCTGGAAGGGCGCGGGCAGCTGCTGCGTCTGATCCGCCATGTGCATTGTCATTGCCATGATCGACTTCTGGTCGCCTCAGCGCAAATCGATCGAAACGGACATCTGGTTAGAGGCTGGAGTTGGCCATCCATGAGCCAGCGGTGAAGGATCGGAAGCCCATCGTTGCCGTCGTCGGAGGGTCCTCCCCGAAGGCCAAGTCGCCAAGCAGCGAATCAGCGTTAATGCGTCAGTTCCCGGGGGGGTAGCTAGCTGCGGGGCTGGGCGGGCGTGGCATAGTCAGAACGTGGTTATCGTCGATGACCTGCAAGCCGAGGACAGGCTGCAGGGCATTCTGGCGGCTTGGATGAGCAGCAGTGGGCGGCACCGTCGGGGGCGCCGGGGTGGGTGGTCGTGAGCGTGGTGCTCCACCTCGCCCCAATCCGGGCCGCGTGTATGGTGACAAAGCTGCAGATGCCATGGCTGCGGTCGATGGCGTGAGTATACAGAAATGTGATAAGAAGCGGCTAGGAGAGGGTAAAAGCCATGGCCGTAAGCACACATTTATGGATAGCGAGTTCAGGCGGCCTGATTACGATCCAACTGACGAGGGAATCTTCGAGGAGGGCCTGGTTTTCGTGATTATGCCGTTCAGTTAGCATATGGACGAGGTCTACGGAGCCATCAAGGATGAGTGTCGGAAGCTCCATATGCGAAGTCGGCGTCTGGACGAGA
>Ga0335074_10005806_pt1 | contig 17103 bp, 12 predicted proteins | sample Lox_Sample_23_FD_206715 | JGI IMG/M metagenome (GOLD analysis project Ga0335074, IMG submission 206715) | Soil microbial communities from Loxahatchee National Wildlife Refuge, Florida, United States - Lox_Sample_2.3 | ecosystem: Environmental > Terrestrial > Soil > Wetlands | place: USA...
TGGCGGATGGCCGCGGAGGGCGCGAGCAGCCGGCGCACGCGATGCTCGAGCCCGCTCACCGGGACGCTCACGCGCGAGGCCCGGCGCGGCCGACCGCTCGCCAGCGACAGACGCGCCACCTTGATGAGCGCCGAGGCGAGCGCGAGCCGTTGGCGAGGGTCGGTGCCGCTCGCGCGTTCGTCCGCTTCGAGCTCGGTCGCCGCCCGCCAGCGCTCGGTCAAGGCACTCCCGGTCGGCAGCCACGCGAGCGCATCGGGCATGGTGAGCAGCATCAGTCGTTTCAAATTGTCGCGCGCGCTCATGTGCGCCGCTTCATGGGCGAGCACTTGCCGAAACTCCTCCGGGTCACACGCCGCGGCGACGCATCGGGCCGCCACGATCCGTTGCCTCCAGCCGCCGACGACCGCGACCAGGGGTTCCTTGACGTTGATGACGGCCACCTCCGCGCCGTCAGCGGCGGGGTGGTCAAGGAGCGGCTGCGAGCCGCGTACCAGCGCCCGCGTCGCTCGCCATGCCGCAACGCCACGGCGAACTCCGTCTCCGAGAACGAGCAGCGCGAAAAGCGCCGACACCACGAGCAGCGGCCCAGGCTCGTCATGGGCGTGGCGCGGCTCGTAGAGCAGAAACGCGGGCAGCACGACCGTGAGCACGAAAGTCGCAGAGCCCATCGCCGGCAGGAGGCGAATGCCGAGCACGGCGTGCGCATCGGTGAGATGTCGATGCAGCCCCGCGCGCCAGGCGAGCACGACCGTGGCCGAAAGCAGCAAATTGAACAGCCCGTAGGCGGCGAGCAGCACCAGCGGGAAGGTGACATCGAAGCTCATTTCTCGTCCCACTTCAGCCGCGCCCGCTCGGCGCGAACCAGCGCCTCGAGCTCATCGAGGAACTCCGTGTCGGCATGACCGACGGCCTCGACCAGGGTGGAAAGCAGGAGGCTGCTGTCGCCGCAGACCGCCAGGAGCTCGGCGACCTTGCCGGATACCATCTGCCCGAAGAGCTCATCCCGTGAGCAGCGCGGCTCGTAGCCGAATGCGCGCCCGAGCCGAAAGCGCCGCAGCACGCCCTTGCGGTACAAGCGGTCGAGCGTCGTCATGAGCGTGGTGTAGGCGAGCCGCGGGAAGGAGGGCTGCACGCTACGCACGGTCGAGGCACGGTTGCGCTGCCACAACACCTCGAGCACTTTGAGCTCGAGGGGCCCAAGCTCCAGGCGTTCGCCCACTACCGATCTCCACACTTCCGGCGCCCCGATGCGCCGCGGGCGCTAGCCTCTCAAGTCCCGCCCGCCCGCGCAATGGGGCGCGCCGCCAAGGCACCGAAAGAAGCGCCCGGCCGAGCGGCTGGCGCGCCGGCTCGAACTACGATCCCTGGTAGTAGCTTCGGCGCCATTCCTATATTGGCGCCCGCCCCGAGGTGCCCGCGGCTGCGACGCAAGCCGCCGCTGGGCGTTTTTTTGATCCGATTTGGCCCGTTCGAATCGAAAGGAAAATTCCGCCGTGAGGTGCACCGCCTGCGCTCTCGCCAGCACGCTCGTGCTGCTCTGTCCGCTCGCGGTGGCGCAGGGCGCCAGCGCTGATTCGGCTCCAAGCCACTCTTCCAAGCGAACCGCGCCGATCGCCAAGGTTCTGGTTCAGGCCCCGTACCTCTTCAATCGCAAAACCCGCTATGCGCACTCCATGCCGGAAGTGCCGGGTCCTGAGATCACGGTCACGAAGAAGACGACGGTGGTGCAGCTCTCGGCGCAGCCGCCGATCATCGACAACCACGAGCGCGAGCTCTTCGACCGGATGCCGGGCATCGTGCTCGCCGAGCAGCAAAACCCGAGCGAGCTCAACCTCACCTACCGCGGCCTCGGCAACCCGCAGGAAAGCGAGTACATCCTGCTCATGCAGGATGGCATCCCGATGGAGATGGACTGGATCGGTTATCCGACGCTCTACTACATCCCCGTGCCCGAGACCATCTCCGAGGTGCAGATGATTCGTGGCGGCTCGGGACTGCTCTACGGACCCGAGCCCGAGCCGGTCATCAACTTCGTATCGAAACAGCCCACGCCCACGATGACGGGCACCATCCAGCAGGTGGGGGGCGATGACGGGCTCTACTCCAACTACGAGTCGATTTCGGGGCCGGCGGGCCCCTTGGGCTATCGGGCCGACTTCTCGCACCGCCAGTCGAACGGCCAGCGCGCCAACGGCGACTATGGCCTCAACTCCGGCGATCTCGAGCTCGACGACCAGATGGACTCGCAGCAGAAGCTCGCTCTCGCGGTGCATGCCTACTCGCTCGAGAGCGGCATCGCCGGGTTCGAAAGCTATGCGCAGTTCCGGGCCGATCCCAACCAGACCACATCGCCGGATGATCGCGACTGGGAGCACCGCTACACCGGCGTGCTCACCTACAGCAACCAGTTCGACAGCCAGAATCTTTTCGTGCAGAAACTCTGGTCGGGCTATCAGGACCTGATCACGCGCTCCGGCACCTATCTGGGCGGCACCACGGCGCCGATTGCGATGCCGGTTGCGACCGGCACCACGGTGGCCGGGCAGCGCTTTCACTACACCGGCCTCGATGGCAGATTCATACACCACTACGGGCGGGGCGCCGCGTTCACGGTGGGCTACACCGCCTACGGCTCGACCAGTCCGTATAAGGAATTCAACAGCGCCAATCCGCTCGCCGACCCGTACGCTCCGGCCGGAACGCTCATCTACAACGACGAGCGCCGTTCACGCTACGCGGCGCTGTTCGCCGAGAACCTCTACCGCTTCAAGCGGTTTCACGTGGTCATCTCCGGCCGCTTCAACCACGAGCAAATCGACAGCCACGAGACCGTGGCTCCGCACCCGTACCTCGTGAACGGCGTCTACAAGAAGAACATCCCGCTTTTCGGCTTCGGCATCGGCAACGATTTCGGCCGGGGCAACGAAACCTATTTCAACGTGTCACAGGCCTTCCGGCCGATGCGCTACCTCGATGTGGCGAGTCCCTTCGGCAAGTTCTCCCCCACCAACAATCCCGACCCGACCAAATACCTCACCTACGAGGCGGGCGTGCACGGCTGGCCGATCCTCGGCTTTTACTACGACGCCAGCGTCTTTCAGGTCGACGTCAAGAACAGCATCGAGACCCTGCCGATCACTCCGACCGAGTCCATCGACGTCAACACCGGCTCGCAGCGCAGCCGCGGGGTCGAGGCCGAGACCTCGTACGATCTGTTCCGCCTCTGGCCCTCGGCTCCTGACGGTGCGCACCTCAATCTTTTCGCCAACGGGAGCTACTTGAACGCGGTCTACACGAACAGCATCACCGTCGGCCAGACCGGCAAGGCCCCGCCCTACGCCCCGCACTACGTGCTCAAGGGCGGGTTGACCTACAGTGCGGCGCCGGACCTGAAGCTGAGCCTCATCGTCGATGCCGTGGGCTCGCAGTACTTCCAGGCGAGCGATCAGGGCATCGGGCCGATGCCGGCGCAGATTCCCGCCTACACCGTGGCGGATTTTTCGGGCGAATACCAGTTCGCCAACCACTGGCGCCTGCTCGGGGGCATCTCCAACCTGACCAACCTCGAGTACTACTCGCGGGTCTTCATTTCGGGCGGCAGGATCGAGCCGGCGCTGAGCCGCCAGTTCTACCTCGGATTCGCTTACGATCTGTGAGCGGCGCCTCGCCGCTCATCGCCGCGAAGTTTGCGCAACAGCGATGTAACAGTCGCCGGCTAGAGTACGGGCGTCGAGAACTTCCCGGAGCCGAGGCGCCATGCGAATCATCCGACCCCCCGTCCCTGCGGCAATTCAGCTTGCCCTCCCCACGGTTCTGCTGCTGAGCGCCGTTGCGAGCCCGGCCACGGGCGCCGATCGGCCCTTCCTGTCACCGGACTCGCTGGTGGTGAGCAGCAGCACCTACGAGCGCACGCGCGGCGCCGTGGCGACGCTCACCGTCGGGACGATGCTGCCCGACTCGGCCACGGCAACCACGGCGGCGGTGGCGGGGAACGATTACGTGCAGGTGTGGAACAACGCCTCGGTCGATGGCAGTTTCGGCGTGACCTCGCCGATCCTTCTGAGCGATATCGACGCCGGAAGCGGCCGAGTGCTGCGCCTCCTCAGGGTTCCGACCGCGGAGGTCGTCACGAGCTTCAGCTCGAAGTCCGAGCTCGCTTTGCACGTCACGGGCCAATGGCCATGGAGCCGCGTGGTTTTCATGGGCTACGCCGGCGCCGGCGTCGGGGCTCTCGATGTGTCCAACTCCGATGCCGTGCCCGGACAGGATCCCACCAATCCAGTCACCTTCGCTTTTGGCGACAGCTACGCGTTTCATCGCACGATCGTGGCGGTGGATGCGTGGGGCCGCTTTGCCTATACGCCGACCATCAACTATGGCGGCGACAACGGCCGCGCGGCGCTCCTCGGCTCGAACGGCCTTTACTACAGCGTCGGCAACTCCAATAACGGCAACGCCTCGACTTTCGGCCCCAACGGCACGAATCCCGATGTCACCGAGACCACCGGGCTCGAGGTTGTCCAGCCGATCGACGCCCCTTGGGCGCAGGCGCCCATTGCGGCCGGCGACTCCGCCGAGGTGGATCCGCTGCTGCAATATCCGCTCGGCAAGGGCGGCAAGCCCGATAAGGCGGGTAAGGACAACAACTATCGAGGCGTGACGGAGTTCGGCGGCGCGCTTTACTTCACGAAGGGCAGCGGCAGCAACGGCATGGACACCGTCTATACGGTGAGCGGCCTGCCCACCGTGGCGGATGCCGCGGCGACGCCGATCAGTGTGGTGCCCGGCTTTCCCACCGACTCGGCGCGCGCGACCGGAGGGGATTTCACGCCGTTCGCGGTGTTCTTCGCCAACGCCACCACGATGTACGTCACCGATGAGGGCACCGGCTCGAGCGTCGATGCGAGCGCGCACGCCGGGCTCGAGAAATGGACCCTGGTCGGCGGGACGTGGCAGCTCGACTATGTGCTGACCAACGGCCTGATCGGAGCCGTGGATAGCGACCTGGACGGTTATGACGGCCCCTATCCGGATGTGACGACGATCGGACTGCGTAACCTCGCCGGCGTAGTGAATGAAGATGGCACGGTCACGCTATGGGCTACGACCTCGACCTCCAGCGCCTCCGGCGACAACGGCGCGGACCCCAACAGAGTGGTGCGCATCACGGATCGCCTGAGCGCGACCAGCATGACGGGGCAGGTGGCGGGTGAGGCGTTCGCGACGGTAGCGGGGCCGACCTACGGCACGGTCTACCGCGGCGTCGCCTACGTGTGCGGGATGCTCGATCCCCGCAGCGGCGTTTGCCACAGCGGCCGCTTTTGAGGACGGCACGGCCTCACCGTGTCAGCTGCCAGAGGCCCGGCGGCATCCAGAGGCTCTCTGGCGCGGAGCGCATGAACACCACCGTGAGCAGGATGCCGGTCACGACTGCGGGCAGGAACTGCTCGACGGCGGGCGCAGGTCATCGGGACCGACCCGAGGCCAGAACGGCAATCCCGGCTCCCGGGCAGCTCCCTTGCTAAGCTATGGTGCGTGAAACGCGTTTCCCTCCTCGTACGACTCTGGCTCGTGTCACTCCTCGCGTGCGCGGTCGCCGTGGCCTTTACTTTCACCGAGCTCGATGTCACGGTCGCGGAGCGCTTCTGGAGAGTCGGCCGTCATCTCAGCGCCCTCAACACCGCGTTCGGCGCGGCCGTGATTCTGACTCTGGAATCAGCCGTGATCCTGATTCTGGTGCTCTCGCGCCTGGTGCGCGGTCATCTTTCGCGCTTCGCGGAGACTTTGGCGATCGCCTGCCTCGCCTCGATATGCGCCTACGGCATCAATGACCAGGTGCTGAAACCCTTCTTCGGCGTGCCGGCCCCGGCGATGGTCCTAAGCGGCGCCAGGCATGGCTTCAATCTGCTGGCGGGCTTGGGCGACAGCAGCTTCCCCTCCGGTCACATGGTGCTGGCGGGAGCGTTTGCGGGTGTCTTCATGCGGCTCTACCGAAGGAGCATCCGGCCGCTGACCGCGCTGCTAGCTCTTGCGGCGACTCTCCTGGTGTTGGGAGACTGGCATTACATCAGCGACGTGATCGCGGGAACATTTCTCGGCCTATCCGCCGGGATTCTGGCCGGCGAGGTCTGGACCGTGCATATCAAAGGGTGGGTGACGCCATGAGGTACTTCCTCGAATCGGCTCGATTCGCGACGGCCGCGTTGCTTGCAGTCAGCGCGCTCGCCGTGGCGCGCGACTCGGTCCAACCGAATCCGCAAGCCACCGAGGTGTGGGCGCCGGTGCCGCCGGTCGTCACTCCGGGGGCGACGGCGGGTGCTCCGCCCTCGGATGCGATCATACTTTTCAACGGCAAGAACCTGAACGAGTGGGTTTCCGCCCAGGACCATACCCCGGCGCGCTGGCTGGTCAGGAATGGAGTCATGGTCGTCAACAAGGCGGCCGGGGTGGGTAACATCGAAACCAAGCGCAGATTCAGGGACTATCAGCTGCACATCGAGTGGCGCATCCCCGCCGGCATCACCGGCAGTGGCCAGGCGCGCGGCAACAGCGGCGTGTTTCTGGCATCGACCGGGCCGGGCGATGCCGGCTACGAGCTGCAGGTGCTCGACTCATACCGCAACGGCACGTACGTGAACGGCATGGCCGGTAGCCTTTACAAGCAAAGCATCCCGCTCGCGAACGCGGCGCGCAGGCCAGGGCAATGGCAATCCTACGATGTGGTCTGGACCGCTCCGCGGTTCAACTCCGACGGCAGCCTGAGGACGCCCGCATATGCCACGGTGTTCTGGAACGGCGTACTGGTGGACGATCGCTTCAAGCTGCGCGGCCAGACGCTTTACATCGGCAAGCCGTTCTACAAGGCATTTGACGCAGCGCCCATCAAGCTGCAGGCGCACGGCGATCCGAGCGCGCCGATCAGCTTCAGGAACATCTGGGTCCGCGAGCTGCCATAGCATCAAGCGAAACCGGCCGCATGTCGCAGGTCCGCAGAACTCGGCGGCAGTCCGCCCGGGCTTAAGCTCGAGACTCGATGGGCGCGCAAGCAACCGAGGCCGGCCAGCCCCGCGCCGGCGGCGGAACACTCTGTCGCGGTTACGGGTATCCGAGCGTCCTTCGATTCGCATAGAAAGAAGCGCCGTAACCCGATGATCTGAAAACGGTTTCCGGGAATGGCGGCGCGCGCGCTCGTCTTCGCGGCCGCTTTGCGGGCCGCCCGGTACGAGACCTGCGATTCGCCGCACGCTATGCTCAATCGCGTCCCTTACGGAACTCTCCTCATGGCCAACGAAATCTTTCCCATCGATCTCGGCAAGCTCGAGCCCTTGAAGCTCGATCCCGCCGTCAGCACGCTGACTGACGCCCAGAAGGCGACGCTCAAGCACAACATTCAACTCTGTCGGGATGCGATAGTCTTCTTCACGGCGCTCGCCGGCGCGAAGGGCCTCTCCGGTCACACGGGCGGCGCATATGACACGGTTCCCGAGGTCAGCATCATTCGCGCCTTCATCGCCAACGGCACACCGATCGTGCCGATCTTCTACGATGAGGCCGGCCATCGTGTCGCGACGCAGTACCTTCTGAGCGTCCTCCACGGCGCGCTGCCGGCTGAAAGGTTGCTGCACTATCGCGAGTTCGACGCCGGCCTGCCGGGCCATCCGGAGACCAGGCTCACTCCGGGGGTGGAGTTCTCCTCCGGCCGTCTCGGCCACCTTTGGGCCTTCTGTAATGGTGTGGCCATGGCCAACCCCGGCAAGGCCGTCATCCTCCTCGGCTCGGACGGCAGCCAGATGGAAGGTGATAACGCCGAGGCGGCGCGCCTGTGCGTCGGTAAGCAACTCAACATCAAGGTGCTGGTCGATGACAACAACGTCACGATCGCCGGCCATCCCCAGGAGTACATGGTCGGCTACGACCTGACTCGCACCCTCTCGGGCTACGGGCTGCAGACGGAGACCACGATGGGGGAGGATCTGGATGCGCTCTATATCGATCTCTGTCGCGTGTTTTCCGACCCGCGACCGCGCGCGCTGGTGATCAAGCGCCTCATGGCCCCCGGCATTGCGGGCGCGGAGGGCAGCCCCAAGGCGCACGAGGTGCTCGAGACCGAGGTCGCCATCCACTACCTCGAAATGCGCGGCGGCTACGAGCAGGCGATCGGGATGCTGAAGGCGGCGAAGCCCGCCAAGAGCCCGCTCACGTACCGCGGCTCGAGCGGGGCGGGCAAGAATCGCGATGACTTCGGCAAGATCATCAACGAGCTGTTGGATGGCATGTCGGAGGCGGAGCGCCTCTCGAGCGTGCGGGTGTTCGACAACGATCTCGAGGGCTCGCAGGGCCTGCATCACGTTCGCAAGAAGCACCCCGAGGTCTTCGTGCGCGGCGGCATCATGGAGCGCGGTAACTACTCCGCCGCCGCCGGCTTCGGGGCGGTCTCGGGCAAGCAGGGCGTGTACGCCACCTTCAGCGCCTTTCTCGAGATGTGCATCAGCGAGATCACCATGGCGCGGCTCAATTTCGCGAACGTGCTCGCGCACTTCAGCCATAGCGGCGTCGATGACATGGCGGACAACACCTGTCACTTCGGCATCAACAGCATGTATGCCGATGGCGGAGTGATGCCGATGCACGGCACCGATACGACCCGGCTTTACTTCCCGGCGGACCAACACCAGTTCGCGGCCTGCGTCAAGCGCATCTTCAAGGACCCGGGGTTGCGCTTCGTATTCTCCACCCGTGCGGCGGTCCCCGATATCCTCGGGGAGGACGGCAAGCCGCTCTATCAGGGCAAGCCGTTCGAGCCGGGCCGGGACTACCTGGTACGCGAGGCGCCGCCCGGGGGCGGCTATGTCATCGCGACCGGCGAGACGGTCTACCGCGCGCTCGATGCGGTGATTGGCCTCAAGGAGCAGGGCATCGAGGTCGGCCTGATCAACAAGCCGACGGTCAACGTCGTCGATCCGCAGATGATGCGGATGCTGGCCGGCGTGCCGTTCGTGCTGGTTACCGAGGGCTGGAACGTCAAAACGGGGCTCGGCAGCCGCTTCGGCAGCTATCTGCTCAAGGCCGGCTTCAAGGGGCGCTATGATCACATCGGCACCAACAGGGAGGGCTCTGGTGGGCTGTGGCAGCAGATGGGCTATCAAGGCCTCGATCCGGCCGGCATCGCGAAGGCGATCAGGGCCCTCCTCTAGCCACCGGAGTGTCGGCAGCGAACGCACCTGCGCTACAATCGACCGATGAGCGCGCCGAGCCCGCCACTCGATGCCGTCCGTCCCATAGGGCTCGAAGAGATCAGGGAGGCGCGCGCGCGGATCGCGGAGGCGGTCGTGCGCACGCCCATCTTCCGACTCGAGCTCGGACCGGACTACCCGGACGTGCGCCTGAAGCTCGAGAATCTGCAACCGACCAATTCGTACAAGCTGCGCGGCGCCGTCAACGCCGTCAGCCGGCTTTCCGAGAGCGCGCGCCGACGCGGCGTGTGGACCATAAGCGCCGGTAATGCCGGGCAGGGGGTCGCCTACGCCGCGCGCAGAGCGGGGGTGCCCTGTTCCGTGGTGGTCATCGAGACGGCGCCCGCATCCAAAATCGAGCGCATGAAGGCGCTCGGCGCGAGGCTCATTCCGGTTCCTTACGCATCGGCGTGGAAAGCGCTCGATGAGCGCGCCTTCGCGGGTGTCGAAGGGACCTTCATCCATCCGTTCGACGATCATGACTTCATCGCCGGGCACGCCACTCTCGGGCTCGAGATCCTCGAGCAGGTCCCCGACGCGAGTGCCGTGATCGCGGCGGTCGGCGGGGGTGGCCTCGTGACCGGGGTCGCGAGCGCCGTGAAGGCGCTGAAGAGGGACATCAAGGTCTGGGGCGCGGAGCCGGAGACCGCTGCGCCCCTCGCGCGCTCGTTCGAGCGGCGATCGGCGCAAACATTCGAGGAATGGCAACCCTCGTTCGTCGATGGCGCGGGCGGCATGAGTGTATTTCCCAGAATGTGGGAGCGGATGCGCGCGACCGTGGACGGGGCCATTGTCGTGAGTCTGGAAGAAACGCGACGGGCGTTGCGCATGATCGCCGATCAGGCGCGAGTGATCGCCGAGGGAGCGGGGGCGCTGTCTCTGGCCGCGGCGCTGACCGGCCGTGCGGGCCGAGGACCGATCGTCGCCATCGTCTCCGGTGGCAACATCGATCTCAAGAAGCTCAGCGATCTCATTTCGCGGGCCGATTGATCCTGCGGGCGGGGCGCGGCTTGGCCATCATCGACGTGCACACCCATGCCTACACCCGCGAGTATCTCGCGCAGCTGCGCACCCGAGGCGCTCCCTACAGCCTGAAGGTTCGCCCCGACGGCAAGGAGGAGATATTCCGCGGCGAGACGCCGGTCGCCTTCCCGCAGCCCGGTCACTTCGACTATGACCTGCGCATCCGGGACATGGACGAGAACCATATCGATGTGTCGATCGTCTCGCTGACCTGCCCGAACTGCTACTGGGGCGGTGAGCAGACCAGCCTCGATGTCGCCCGTCAGTCCAACGACAGCATGGCGGCGGCGCGAAAGAGACATCCGGGCCGCATCCTCTGGTACGCCTCGCTCCCCTGGCAGTACCCCAAGCAGGCGGTCGAGGAGCTCAAGCGCACCGTCGACAATGGCGCATCCGGCGTGATGGTGCTCGCTAACATCGAGGGCCGCAGTCTAACCGACCCTTTCCTCAGCCCTATCTGGCAGGCCATCGATGACCGCAAGCTTGCCGTGCTGGTCCATCCCACCCAGCCGCCCGGCGCGCAGCTGATGGACATGGACAAGTACGATCTCGCGTGGGCGGTGGGATTCATGACCGATACCACGCTCTGCTTCGCGCGGATGATCTTCGACGGCTTTCTCGACCTGTACCCGAACCTGAAGCTGATCGCTTCCCACGGCGGCGGCACGCTGCCCTATCTGGTGGGACGTTTCGACAAAGGCGATGAGGTGGAGCTGCCCTCACGCCGCCGGATCAAAGAGCGGCCGTCGGTCTATCTCAGGCGCCTCTGGTACGACGGCATCTGCTACAGCCCCGAGGCTTTGAGTTATCTCATCCGTATCGTGGGCGCGGACCGAGTTCTCTACGGCACCGACTACCCGCACCAGGTCCACGATGCGATCGGGATGTTCGCGAAGACGGAAGCGATGCCAGCCGATCAGCGCCAGGCGATCCGGGAGGGAAACGCCCGGCGGTTGTTCAATTAGGCGCCGCGTCCTTGACCACCGAGCTGCTGTTCCGGGACGATGCCTATCTCAGGAGCGCCACCGCGCGTGTTGTCGCGGTGCACCAGCGCGGCATCGAGCTCGATCGCACGATCTTCTATCCGCTCGGCGGTGGTCAGCCGGGCGATACCGGGGTACTCGTGCGCGAGAGCGGCGAGCGGATCGCGGTCACCGACACCCGCAAGGGCGAGGCGCCGGGCAGCGTGCTTCATGTTCCCGCTGCCGGTGCGTCAGCTGCCGAAGCCGGCGAGTCCCTCGCGCTCGAGCTCGACTGGAACCGTCGCTACGCGCTCATGCGCCTGCACACGGCGCTGCATCTTCTGTCCTGCGTGGTCATAGCCCCGGTGACGGGCGGCAACATTGCCGCCGACCGGGCGCGTCTCGATTTCGACATCGACATGACGCTGCTCGATGCCGAGCGCATCACGCATGAGACCAACGCCCTGATCGCCTCGGGGGCCGCCACCGAAACCGTCTGGATCACCGATGAGGAGCTCGACGCGCAGCCCGAGCTCGTGAAAACCATGAGCGTTAAACCTCCGCGCGGCGTCGGCCGGGTGCGGCTCCTGAGGATCCCCGGCATCGATCTGCAGCCGTGCGGTGGCACGCACGTACGCAATATCGCGGAAATCGGCGGCATCCGCGTGACCCGCATCCGCAATGAGGGCAAACACAACAAGCGCGTGGAAATCGTGCTCGCATCCTGAGCGATAACTTCCCGATGGCGTCCGAGGAGCTGGTACACATGAACAAGCGACATTTCCTCAGCGGAATCCTGCTGCTGCTCGGCTCGTGCACCGCCGCCGCGGCGCTCGCCCAGAGCCCGACCGCGGCCGCCGCCAAGTTCCACGAGCTCGATGTCTCCGCCGGCCGCTGGGTGTATCACGGTCATTTCCTCGGCGGCCCGGGTGCGCATCCGAGCCCGTGGACCTGGCACGAGGACTGTCATTGGTCCGACAATCACGTGTTCATGCTGTGCAGTTTTTCCAACACCTGGGCCGGCCGACACGTGGACTCCGTGGTGGTGGATACCTATGACCCGAAGAGAAACACGTTCTGGCATTACGAGGTCTACAACACGGGCGGTTCCGCCGGCAAGCCGTTCGCATCGAGAATGCAGATCGACGGCGCGACGCGTACCGAAACCTGGACCGAGACCCGCAAGGGCAGATCCGTTCATGAGCGGATCGTTTACAAGTTCGCTGCCGCCGATAGCGTGAGGGTGCAGTTCCAGCAATCCAAGGACGGCACGCACTGGCGGACGACGGCGAGCGGAACGGGAGAGAAGACGGGAGCTTCGGCGCCATGATCGTCGTCCTCGCGCATACGCGCGTCTTCGATGGCCTCTCCGATGAGATCGCCGAGGATCAGCACGTCGTGGTCGAGGGCGGCCGCATACGCGAAGTCACTGCCACCGCGCCGCGGCTGCGCGAGGCCGCCGTCATCGACTGCGGTGGCCGCTATCTCATGCCCGGACTCATCGATGCGCACTTTCATTCCTACTCCCCGAGCTTCGACATACGCGGGGGTGATCGGATGCCGGCATCGCTCATGGCGAGTCACGCCGCGAGGATCCTCGAGGGCACGCTCGAGCGCGGCTTCACGACGGTGCGGGATGCGGGTGGTGGCGATATCGGGCTCTTTCTCGCCATCGAGCAGGGTCTCATCCGTGGCCCACGACTCTTCTTTGCGGGCAAGGCGCTCTCACAAACCGGCGGGCATGGCGACATCCGGCGCGCCGAGGAGGTCGAGCCTTGCGGCTGTCACGGGTATTCGGGGGTATTGACGACCGTCGTCGACGGGGTCGATGAGGTTCGCCGGGCGGTGCGCGAGGAGCTGCGCAAGGGCGCCCATCAGATCAAGATATTCGTCTCGGGCGGCGTGCTCTCCCCGACCGATCCGCTGTGGATGCCGCAGTTCACCGCCGAGGAGATCAGCGCGGCGGTCGAGGAAGCCGCCACTCGTCGCACGTACGTCATGGCCCATTGCCACACTGACGAAGGCGCGGCTCGCTGTATCGAGCTCGGCGTGAGGTCGGTCGAGCATGGCACCCTGATCCATCGTGACGAGACCGCGCGCCGAATCGCCGGGCGCGGCGGCTTCGTCGTGCCGACGCTGTCGGTGATCGACCTGCTGCAGCGCAACGCCGCCGCCGCGGGGATCTCCTCCGAGTCCCTCGAGAAAGTGAAGAGCATCGGGGACGAAGCCTATCGCGCGATCGAGGTCTGCCGGCGCGCGGGTGTGAAGCTCGGGCTCGGGACCGATATCCTGGGACACGCTTTTCATCCGCTGCAGGGCGGTGAGTTCGAGCTGCGCGGGCGAGTCGAGAAACCCATCGATGTGCTGCGCTCGGCGACCTCGGTCAACGCCGAGCTGCTGCAGAAATCAGGCGAGCTCGGGCAAATCACTCCCGGGGCTCACGCCGACATCCTGGTGCTCGACTCGGATCCCCTCAAGGACCTGACGCTCTTTCGCGAGCCGGCGAAGATCCCGATCGTCATGAAAGGCGGCGCATTCATCCGCAACGCGCTCTGAAGCGGACCGCGTGCGATGGCGGGGACAGGCCATCGCGCAGGCGCGCGATCGCAGGGGCGCTAGCCCCGCTTGCTTCCCAACGCTTTGAATCTGCCGGTCGCCGAGAGCTGCTCGCGGACCGATTGCGCGGTCCAAAGCGAGTTGCGGCGGGCCACGAACGGACTTCTCGAGAGCTGCTCGAGCGAGCGGGCCGGGGCGAAGAGGAATCCCTGGCCGGCGACGCAGCCGAGCTCGAGAAGCGCTGCGACCTGCGGCTCGAGCTCGATCCCTTCGGCCACGGTGTCCAAGCCCAGCGTTTCCCCGAGCGTGATCACCGCGCGGGCAAGATCCGGGCCGTCTTCGGAGCTGGTCAGGCCGGTGATGAACGAGCGATCGATCTTCAGGATGTCGATCGGAAAGCGATTCAGGTAGGAGAGGGAGGAGTAGCCGGTGCCGAAGTCATCGATCGCAAGCTTCACTCCGAGCGACTTCAGGCTGTGAAAGCGCTCGAGGTTGACCTCGGTGTTGTACATCATGGTGCTCTCGGTCAGCTCGATAACGAGATTGCCGGCCTCGAATCCCGAGCACTCGAGCGCCTCGAGCACATCGCGCGTCAGCTCACCATGCTGGAGGTGGCGACCCGAGATGTTCACCGTGAGACGCAATCCCGAGGCGCCGGCGATCGAGCCGCGCCAGGCGCAGACATCGCGGCATGCCCGCTTCAACACCCAGCGCCCCAGGGCCGCAATCTGGCCGCATTCCTCGAGCACGTTGATGAAGCGGGCGGGCATCAGCACGCCCGCTTCCGGGTGACGCCAGCGCACCAGTGCCTCGACGCCGAGAAGGGCCCGGCTGCCGAGATCGACGATCGGCTGATACTCGAGGAAGAATTCCTCGTTGGCGAGCGCGCGGGCGATGTCGGCCTCGAGCCGCACGCGCTCGTGCAGCAGCGTCTGCATCTGTGGCTGAAAGATGATGTGGCGGTTCTTACCGGCCGCTTTGGCGTGATACATGGCCAGATCGGCGTTGCTGAGCAGCGCCTTGGCCGAGCTGTCGATGGTGGAGAACGCCACCCCGACGCTCGCGGTCACTCGAACCTCGCGGCCATCGAGCACAAAAGGCGCTCCGAGCGACTTGATCAATGCATCGGCGATGCGCTGCGCTTGCGGAGTCGTCCGGATGCCTTCCAGCAGCACGCCGAACTCATCGCCGCCGAGCCGCGCGACCGTATCCGAGGATCGACTCGTCTGCACGATTCGCTGCGCGACGGCCTGCAGCAGCCGGTCGCCGGCGTCGTGGCCGAGCGAATCGTTGATGTTTTTGAAGTTATCGACATCGAGGAACAGGACCGCGGCGCAGCTCTCGCCGCGCTGCGCCCGGGTGAGCGCCTGCTGCACACGGTCGCGGAAGAGGTTGCGGTTGGCGAGTTGCGTCAGCGGGTCGTGAAAGGCGAGCTGCCGCAGTTTCTCCTCGAGCATCTTGCGTTCGCTGATGTCGCGGAAGTTGAGCGCCAGTCCACGCACCGCCGGATCCTTGCTCAGGTTGCTGCCGACGCCCTCGATCACGCGGCCGGCGCGCTCGATCCGCAGCTCCACGGGACCTACCACCCCTGATCCGGTGCGCGTGATCTCATCAAGAAAGCTCCGCAGCCGCTCGCCGTCTTCGCCGCCCCATAGCTCCTCGAGGTTCTTGCCGATGATCTCGACAGGCTTCACGCCGAGGGTGCGCGTGGCGGCGGGCGAGGCGAAGCGCACCACGCCATCGGTACCGATGATCATGATGACATCGGAGGCGTTCGCGACCAGCGATGCGTAATGCTCCTCCGCCATGCGAAGCACCACCGCCTGACGGAACATGAGCAGCAGGGTGAGCGCGAATACCACACCGATCATGAGGGTCGCCTGACCGCCGAGACCTCCGCCGCTCAGATAAATGAGCACCAGGAATGCGGCCGCCATCGCCGCATAGGGCATGGAGCGCGCGAGGGCGCTATAGGTGCGCGAGCTTTCGCGCGCCGGCAAGGTGAGCGCGCGCATCTGCGCGCGGCCGGCGGCCGCTATCGGCAGGTAGGAGGCGAGGTAGATCACATCCTGAACGCCGCCCGGCAGGTAGTAGCCGCGCACCTTGGCGAAGGACCAGAGAACGTCGCCGAGAAACATCGCGGCGAAGCCGGTGAGCAACAGCAGCGGAATGCGCCAGCCGCCGGCGTTGCCCGAACCCGTGAGCAGCAATACGCCAAAGAGCAGCAGACAGAAGCTGTCGAGCGCCAGATATGCCTCGCTCAACGCTTCCTTCATGATGCCGAGGTCCGCATGAATGGATGCCGGTTCCACCACCAGGAACCAGAAGAACGCTCCGAATCCCACGACGAAGATGGCGGTATCCAAGGAGAGCTGCGCCCAGGAGACGCGTACCGCGGCGGCGCTGATCATCCATAGCGCGGCGGCCGCGAGCGGCAGATACCACGAGCAATAGAAGAAGTCGGCCGGACCCGGGAACGGATCATGCCCGAACAGCCAGGAGATGATGCCGATCGTGTCCCCGACGAGATATAGCGCAAGCGCAAGGGCGAGCGACCACCATGCTGAGCGCAATGGCCCGGGAACCGTGCGCCGCGCGGTCGCCGCCGCGATCAGAACGCAGGCGAGCTCGGGCAACTCCTTGTTGAACAGCCCGACATAGTGGATGACCCTCGGTCCCCCGGCGCCACTCAACATCCAGGCTGCGCCGGCCAGGACGTAGAGCGCGAAGGGGATCATGAACCGGTCGACCCAGCCCGGCACGGCCCGTAGGCGAAGCGGCCGGGCAGGTACTGCTGCGATGTCCATGTGCGTGTCTGAGTGCGTGCCCCGGGGCGCAAGTACAGGCGCAGGCGCGATGCCGCCCAATGCGGACGCGATTGAACCGAATGTACGGCAATGCTGTCGTGTCGGCGAGCGGCGACTTTGCCGGCGTGACGCAGTTCTCGGCACGCGGACCGTAGAGTGCGCTCGCACTCACATTGGACCGCTCGCCACGGATGGGGCGGGCGGCGCCGTGGACCTCACGCGTATTTGGCCCTCTACTGGACGTGGGGTCGACGATCGAAGCAGCGGCTGAGGAGTCGAATGCTCAGATCTTGAAGGTCGAGAGCAGGAGGCTCGTTTCGCTGCTCGACACCCCAGGCATGCGGCTGATCCTGGCCAACACGCGGTCGAAGGAGGCGAGGCTCTCGGTGCGCAGCTCCGCGACCAGGTCCCACCTTCCGTTCGTGCTGTGCAGGCTCGCCACCGCCGGCTCGCCACGCAGCGCCTTGACGACGGCATCGACCTGATTGCCCTCCGCAGCGATCGTCATCAGCGCGCGGATGT
>Ga0335074_10005807_pt1 | contig 17100 bp, 16 predicted proteins | sample Lox_Sample_23_FD_206715 | JGI IMG/M metagenome (GOLD analysis project Ga0335074, IMG submission 206715) | Soil microbial communities from Loxahatchee National Wildlife Refuge, Florida, United States - Lox_Sample_2.3 | ecosystem: Environmental > Terrestrial > Soil > Wetlands | place: USA...
GGGTGGCCGGGTGGCCGGGTGGCCGGCGGTCAGGCGCGGGCGGCCTCGCGGACGCGGGCGGCGGTGGTCTCGGGGCCTGAGGCGCCCTTGTCGTACCAGCAGCGCACGATGTCGCGCATCGAGAGCAGCCCGATGACCTCGTGATCCTCGATGACCACGAGGTGGCGGAAGTTTCCGCGCACCATGGCCCAGGCGGCCTGCTCGAGCGTCCACTCAGGCGAGGCGAACACGACGTCCGCGGTCCGGTGGTCCGCGACCAGCTCGGAGTCGGGATCCTCGCCGGCGCCGACCGAGTCGAGGATGTCGCGCTCGGTGAGAATGCCGATCCCGGCGTGCTCGGGGTCGGTCACGACCGCTGCGCCGACACGTCGCGCTGACATCTGGCGGGAGGCCTCGCGCAAGGTGTGCGCCGGGCCGAGGGTGAGAACCACATCGGTCATCCCGTCGCGTACGTTCATGATCGCTCGCTCCCTCCTGCTTGTGCACTTGTGACAGTTATGCTGTCCAGCATCTGTGATCTCGGCGCGCTCGGCAATACCCGTAGGGGCTGTCCGTGGCCCCGTGGGGGATCTCGGTAGCCGCCCGCCGGGTCCGGCCGGCCCGGCGGCGAGCGGCGCCTAACGCGCCGAGAGGCGCCTAACGCGCCGAGAGGAGGTCGAGCACCTCGCCGTGCAGGCGGCCGTTGGTGCATACGGCGCTGCCCCCGTCGGGCGTGGGCTTCCCGCTCAGGTCGGTGAACACGCCGCCGGCCTCCTCGACGATGACCTGCAGCGCGGCCAGGTCCCAGAGCGAGACCTCGGGCTCGGCGGATATGTCCACCGCGCCCTCGGCGACCAGCATGTGCGACCAGAAATCGCCGTAGGCCCGGGACCGCCAGACCGAGCGGGCCAGGCTGAGAAAGCCGTCCATCCTGCCGTGGCGCTCCCAGTCGGTCAGGCCCGAGTAGGAGAGCGAGGCGTCGGCCAGGCTGGCCACGTCGGAGACCCGGCACGGCGATGCCTTGGTCAGGCTGCGGCCGGTCCAGGCGCCGCCGTCCCTGGCCGCCCACCACCGGCGGCCGAGCGCGGGCGCCGACACCACCCCGACCGTCACATCGCCGCTGACCATCAGGCCGATCAGGGTGGCCCAGACCGGCACGCCGCGGACGTAGTTCTTGGTCCCGTCGATCGGGTCGAGCACCCAGCAGCGTTTCCCGACGCCCGTCTTGCCGGATTCCTCCCCGAACACCGCGTCGCGCGGCCTGGCCCGGCTCAGCACGTGCCGCAGCGACTCCTCGGTGGCCAGGTCGGCGTCCGTCACCGGGGTCAGGTCGGGCTTGGACTCGACCCGCAGGTCCACCGCGCGGAACCGGCGCATGGTGATGTCATCCGCCGCGTCGGCCAGGACGTGGGCGAAACGCAGGTCGTCGTCGTACCGTCTGCCCTGGTCAAAGTGCTGTGCCATGATCCTGGGAGCCAATCCTGGGAGCCTATGAGGTTCATCATGATTCACCCCTCGGGCTGCGGGGTCTATCGCGTCCATGGTCGCAGTTGTCTGGGCGGTTGGCGTCACCTGGCCGTTCTGTTCTCGTGCCAGGCCGTGGCGGTGACCGGCCGCAAGCGTACCGTTGGCGCCGTGATCGGACAGCGGACCTGCAGGTTCTGCCAAAAGCGTGGGTACACCCGCCGGTGGCAAACCCATCGTCACCGGGGCCGGTGCCCCGAACCGGTTCGTGCTGTAAAGTCTCCTGGCGATTGTTTTGCACACCTCAGACCACCCTGGCGAGAAACGCCAATGACGGGCCGACAGAAGCCATGACGAGCCAGCAAGAACACGGTGCGGCGCTGTCGGCTGCGGGGGAAAGCGATTCGGGGACCCCCGCCCTGGGGAGCCCGCTGCTGCCCGGCCTGATCGCGACGGCCGCCGCGCTTCTGTTCGCCGCCGCGCGCTGGGCGACCTGGGCCCGGCACAACATCGCGAACTTCATTATCGTCGGCCGCTACTACGCCAACCCGGCGCAGTTGCCGCCGGGCATTCCGCTGCACCCGACATATGGCTACGACGGCCAGTTCTATTACCGGCTCGCGCTGAACCCGGCCAACCTCGCGCGGACCGCCTACGGGATCAAGATCGACCACAGCTACCGGTTCATGCGGATCGGCTATCCCGCCGTCACCTGGCTGCTCTCGTTCGGGCAGCACCGGCTGGTGCCCCTCATGCTGGTCGCGGTCAACGTCGTGGCCGTCGGGGCGATGGGGTACTTCGGCGGCGTGCTGGCCCGCCAGGGCGGCCGCCACGTCCTGTGGGGCCTGCTCATGGCCGCCTACTTCGGCCTGGTCACCAGCGTCGCAAGGGACACCGCCGAGCCGCTGGCGGCGGCCTTCCTGCTCGCCGGCCTGGTCGCGCTGCGAGCGCGGCGGCCATGGACCGCCGCGCTGCTGCTCGCCTGCGGGACGCTGACCAGGGAAACCGTCATGGTCGCGGTGGCTGCGATCGGGGTCGTCCGCGTCGTCACGCTGCTGCGCACCAGGCGGCTGCCCGGACGCGACGACCTGCCCTGGGTGCTGCCCAGCGTGGTGTTCGCGGCGTGGCAGCTGGTGATCTTCGCCGCCACCGACACCGTCGCGGTGATCGGCGATAGCAGCCGCAACGCCGGCGTACCGTTCAGCGCCCCGCTGCACGCGCTCGCCGCCAACCTGCAGCACATCAACGCGAAGTGGCCCGGCCAGTACAACCTGTGGCTGGTCGAGTTCTTCGGGCTCGTGCTGACGTGCATCGCGGCCACCGCGGTGTTGCGCGCCAGCCGCGCGGCATCCTGGGAGAAACTCGCTCTCTACCTGTACGTCATCGAGATCTGCGTGGTGACGCCCTCCACCTGGGCCAGCCTGGACGCCGACCTGCGTTCATTCATCGAGGTGTACCTGTTCGCGCTGGTCATCCTGCTCAGCGTGCCGGCCGGACGGCTGGGCGCCCGCCTCGGCTGGGTGCTGCCGGTGCTCGCGCTGTGGATGATCCCGGCCCTGGTGGGCGTGCTGCAGCGGCGGCTGACCATTTCCTTCGAGGCGCTGCGCTCGGCCGTGCGCGCGACCGCACCGGAAGCAGCGATCGTGAACTCTCCCCGGACACTGCCATGACGGCGCCCCCGGACCTGCCGACCTCGGGACCGCTGGCCGCACTGCAGGATCGCGCGGCCCGCACCCGGACGCTGGTCGCCCGGGTGCAGAGCGCTTCCCCGGCCGTCCAGGGGCTCGCCGCGCTGGTCATATACCTGGCCATCTGGATCCTGGCCGAGACGACCCCGCTGCTGGCGCACCCGGGGCGGCCGCAACTCGACCAGCTGAGCACCGATCCCAACTTCTACGTCTGGAGCCTGCGCTGGTGGCCGTACGCGGTCGCGCACGGCCTCAACCCGCTGCACACCACGCTGATCGGCGCGCCGGCGGGCTACGGCCTGGCGTGGGTGACCTCGATCCCGCCGCTGGGCCTGATCGGCTTTCCTATCACCGAGCTGGCCGGGCCAGTGGTCACGTTCAACCTGCTGGTCGTCGTCGCCATCCCGCTGTCGGGCTGGGCCGCGTTCGTACTCTGCAGGCGTCTCACCGGGCGGTTCTGGGCCTCGCTGGCCGGCGGGGCCGTGTACGGCTTCTCGGCCTACGAGATGAACCACATCTTCTCCGGGCAGCTGAACCTGGCCTTCGCGATGCTGCTGCCGCTGATGGCGTACCTCATGCTGGCGTGGCGGGACCGGGCGATCGGCTCGCGCACCTTCGTGGTCCTGCTGGCGCTCGTGATGGCGGTTCAGTTCTACCTGTTCATCGAGACCTTCGCCGACATGACGGCGGTGCTGGCCCTGGGGCTGGCGGCCGGCTACCTGCTGGCCGACCGGCCCGACCGAAAGCTGATCGCCGGGCTCAGCCTGCGTGCGGGCATCGCCTACGCGATCGCCGTGGTGCTCGCCGCCCCCTATCTCAAGTACGCGCTGAGCCATCAGCCGGCCGGGTTCTCGAGCCGGCCGGACACCGCCTCGCTCAAGCTGGCGTCCCTGGTGGTCCCCTGGTCGAGTCAGACATTCGGGCTGGGCTGGCTGGCTCGCGCCTCGGTACCGCTCGCCGGGCCGAATATGGACGCCTACGTGGGCATCCCGCTGCTCGCCATCGCGGTGGCGCTGTGCGTCGTCGCCTGGCGGCGCAGGATGACCAGGTTCCTGATCGTGATCGTCGCCCTGCTGATCCTCCTGGCGCTCGGGCCGACGCTGCACATCGACAGATGGTCCGCGGTGGCCAGGCTGCCCTGGGGCCGGGTGTGGAGCCTGCCGATCGCGCGCAGCGCCTACCCCGTCCGGCTGATGGTCTTCGTGTTTCTCGCGCTCGCGGTGATAACGGCGCTGTGGCTGGCGGGGCCGTCAAAGCGATGGTGGCTGCGCTGGCTGCTTGGCCTGCTCGCCGTCGCCGCCATCGCCGCGAACACTCCCGCGCTGGCGCTGCAGGACCAGTCCGGTTTCCCCGCGTTCATCACGACCGGCGAGTACCACCGGTACCTGACCCCGGGCGAGACCGTGGTGGTGCTTTCCGAGCGCGGCAACGTCGGGTTGCTGTGGCAGGCGCAGATGGACTTCTACCCCAAGGTGGCGGGCGGGTTCATCAACAAGGCGATCACCGGCTACGACGGCGTGCCCGGCCCGGTGGCCAGGCTGGCCATCCACGGCCTGACGACGCAGAAAGTCCAGCGGTTCCGCTCCTACCTCGCGACCGCCAAGGTGGGTGCGATCCTCGTGGAGCAGCACGAGGCCGGGTCCTGGCCGGCGATCTTCACCCGGCTCGGGCTGCACGGCCACGCCGCGGGCGGCGTGATCGTCTACAAGACCTGAGCGGTGCCTGGCGGAGGCTGACGGGCTGCCGGGGCCACGGTCGCAGGCCGTACCGTGTCCGGCATGGACTACACCCACCTTGGACGCAGCGGCGTCTCGGTCAGCCGGATCTGCCTGGGCACGATGAACTTCGGCTCGTTCACCGACGCCGACGACTCGCTCCAGATCATGGATCACGCTCTGGAGAAGGGGATCAATTTCTTCGACACGTCCAACACCTACGGCTACCCCCGGGCCGAGGGCGTCACCGAGCAGATCATCGGGAAGTGGCTGGCCGGCGGCCAGGGCCGGCGCGACCGGGTCGTGCTGGCCACCAAGCTCTACGGCGGCAAGGGGGAGTGGCCGAACGACACCCATCTGTCGGCCGTGAACATCCGCAGGTCCTGCGAGGACTCGCTGCGGCGGCTCGGCACCGATCACATCGACCTGTACCAGATGCACCACGTGGACCGGGCCACGCCGTGGGAGGAGATCTGGGAGGCGATGGGGGTGCTGCGCGCCCAGGGGAAGGTCATCTACGTGGGGTCGTCCAACTTCGCCGGCTGGCACATCGCCCAGGCCCAGGAGGCGGCCACCCGGCACGGGGCGCTGGGCCTGGTCAGCGAGCAGTCCCTGTACAACCTCGCGGTGCGCGCCGTCGAGCTCGAGGTGCTGCCCGCCTGCCAGGGGTATGGCCTGGGCGTGCTGCCGTGGAGCCCGCTGCACGGCGGGATGCTGGCCGGGATCCTGCGCAAGCAGACCGGCTCCGGTCGCAGCGGCGGCGGCCGGGCCGCCGAGACACTGGCCCCCATGCGTGCCCAGGTGGAGGCGTACGAGGCGTTCTGCGCCGAGCTGGGCGAGGATCCCGCCCATGTCGGCCTGGCCTGGCTGCTGCAGCAGCCCGCGGTGACGGCGCCCATCGTCGGGCCGAGCAGCCTCGGGCAACTCGACGGGGCGCTCCGCGCGACGACGATCAAGCTGGACGAGGCGGCGCTGGGCCGGCTGGACGAGATCTTCCCCGGTCCGGGCGGCGCCGCGCCCGAGGCGTACGCCTGGTAGCCGGTCAGGCGTCGTCGCGCCCCTCGCGGCTGCGCAGCAGGCGCCGCAGCGAGTCCAGCCGCGCGGCCAGGGCCCCGCCCTGGTCGTGCTCGCTGACCCAGGCGTCCAGGGCGCAGTCCGCCTCCATGTGAGTGCAGCCGGGCGGGCAGGCGGCGACCCCCTCGGCCAGGTCGGGGAACGCCTGCACCACCCGGTCCGCCGAGATGTGGCCCAGGCCGAAGCTGCGCAGGCCCGGCGTGTCGATGATCCAGCCGCCGCCGGGCAGGCGCAGCGCGACCACCGACGAGGAGGTGTGCCGGCCGCGCCCGGTCACCGCGCTGACCGTGCCGACCGCCCGCCCGGCGTCCGGGATCAGCGCGTTGACCAAGGTGGACTTGCCGACGCCGGAATGGCCGACGAGAACGCTGATCCGTCCGGCCAGCAGGGCCCGGAGCTCGTCCAGGCTGGCTTCGGCCAGCGGCCGGCCGGTGACCAGATAGCGCACGCCGAGCGGATTGTACGCCGCGAGGATCTCGTCGGGACTGGCCAGATCGGCCTTGGTCAGCACGAGCAGCGGGTCAAGCCCGGCGTCGTAGGCGGCGACCAGGAAGCGGTCGATCAGCCGCGGCCGCGGCGGCGGGTCGGCCAGCGCGGTCACGATCGCGAGCTGCTCGGCGTTGGCCACGATCACGCGCTCGACCGGGTCGGTGTCGTCGGCCGAGCGGCGCAGCACCGACCGGCGGGGCGCGACCCGGACGATCCTGGCCAGCGTTCCCTGATCGCCGGAGGAGTCCCCGACGAGGCTGACCGTGTCCCCGACGACGACGCGCTTGCGGCCAAGCTCACGGGCTGTCATGGCCGTGATCTCCTGGCCGGCCGCCTCCCGGCCCTCTACCACGCACGTGTACCGGCCCCGGTCGACGGCCGTCACGAACGCCTCGGCCGCGTCCTCGTGGGCCGGCCTGCGCCGGGTGCGGGGCCGGGAGCCCCGCCCCGGCCGCACCCGGACGTCGTCCTCGTCGAGGCGACTGATGCCCCGGCTCAGGGGGAGCGCTCCAGCATGCCGGCCCACATGCGGGTGAACCCGGGGAATGTCTTGCCGACGGTTGCGGCGTTGCCGACCCGCAGGCCACCGGGCAGCGCCAGGCCAAGCACCGCGGCGGCCATGACCAGCCGGTGATCGTTGTAGGTGGCGAACGCGCCCCCGCTCGCGCGCAGCGGCCGGGGCCGGATGACCAGGCCGTCCTCGCGCTCGGCGACGTCGCCGCCGAGCGCCCCGAGCTCGGCGGCCAGCGCGGCCAGCCGGTCGGTTTCGTGGGTGCGCATGTGCCCGATGCCGGTGAACACCGATGGCGAATCGGCCACCGCGGCCAGCGCGGCGAGCACCGGAACGATCTCGCTGACGTCGCCCAGGCGGGCGGTGATGCCGCGGACCGCGCCCGATCCGCTGACCCGCATCCCGGCGGTGGAGTGCGAGCAGTCGGCGCCCATCTGAGTCAGCACGTCCAGGATCTGCCCGGCCGGCTGCAGGGTTCGCGCGGGCCAGTCCGTGATCGTGACCGAGCCGCCGGTCACCAGGGCCGCAGCCAGAAACGGGGCCGCGTTGGACAGGTCGGGTTCCACCAGCAGGGCGCGCGGCCACAACTCGCCCGGATGCACCCGCCAGCGGTCGGGAACGGCCGACTCGGTTCCGGTGCTCCACGCCTCGACGTGCGCCCCCGCGTCGCGCAGCATCTGCACGGTCATCGCGATGTGCGGGGCCGAGGGCACCCGGGGGCCGCGATGGCTCACCTCCACGCCCTTGTCGTAGCGCGGGGCGGCCAGCAGCAGGCCGGAGACGAGCTGGGACGAGCCGGACGCGTCCAGGGAGACCGCGCCGCCGCCCATCGCGCCCCGGCCCCGGACGATGAACGGGACCGCGCCCCGGCCGCCGTCATCGATCACCGCGCCCAGCTCGCGCAGCGCGGCCAGCAACGGGGCGACCGGGCGGTTCGAGGCGCGTTCGTCGCCGCGGAACTCCACCTCGGCGCGGGTCAGGGCGGCCGCGGGCGGGACGAAGCGCAGCACGGTGCCGGCGTTGCCGACGTCGACCGCAGCGCGGGCGGCGGGCTGGCCGGGCGTCACCATCCAGGCCCCGCCCTGGCCGCCGGGTCCGCCCTCGCCGGCGGCCTCGTCGCCGGGAACCTCGTCGACGGACGCTCCGAGCGCCCGCAGGGCGGCGGCCATCAGCTCGGTGTCCCTGGCCCGCAGCGGGCCGGTGATCGTCGTCGAGCCGCGGCCCAGCGCGGCCAGGACCAGGGCGCGGTTGGTCACCGACTTAGAGCCGGGCGGCCGCAGCCGGGCGCGGACCGGCCCGCTCGCGGCCGGGGCCACCCAGTCGGGCGCGGGCGGGCCGGGCGGCGGTGCTGCTTGCATGCTGCGAGCGTACTGGCCGACGCGCGCCCGGCGGAGTGCCGTCGCCGGGCCCAGCCGGATCGGCGTGCATGGTCCGCGCCAGGCTGGGAAGGGATCTTGGAACACGAAATCAGCGCCGGATTTGCCCGGCCGAGGTTTGGCAAACCCGGATGTTGGCTATGAACTGGCACAATCTGTGCTCCCCGCAGCCGCGGGAGAGCAAACTGGGGAGAGGCGTCCCCGGGCGACCCCCGAAGCGATCAAGGTGAGGACATGTGTGGCCGGTATGCGTCCGCGCGTAAGCGCATAGAACTCCTGGAGGAGTTCCGCGTCGAGCGCGACCGTGTCTCCGAGCCGCTGGAGCCCGACTACAACGTCGCGCCGACCAAGCGGGTCTACGCCGTGATGACCCGCGACCAGCGGCCGTCAGAGTCGGCCGCAGAGTCCGCCCAGGACGCCCCGGACAGGCGGTCCGCCGCCGATGGGCCGTCAGGGGTTGCGCGGGAGCTACGGGTCGTCCGCTGGGGCCTGGTGCCGTTCTGGGCCAAGGATCCCAAGATCGGCAGCCGCATGATCAACGCCCGGGCCGAGACGGTGAGCTCCAAGCCGGCCTACCGGCACGCGTTCAAGCGCCGCCGCTGCCTGCTGCCCGCCGACGGCTATTACGAGTGGCAGCGGCCCGACGGCACGGAGGCCGACACGCCCGCGGGCAAGGGCCCCAAACAGCCCTACTTCATCTGCCGCGGCGATGGCGGCCCGCTGGCGTTCGCGGGCCTCTACGAGCTCTGGCGGGATGCCGCGCTGCCGGACGACCACGAGCGGGCGTGGCTGTGGACGACCACGATCATCACCACCAGCGCCCCCGACGAGCTGGGCAAGATCCACGACCGGATGCCGATGGTCATTGAGCCGGACCGCTGGGCGGACTGGCTCGACCCGGCCGCCGACGACCCGGCCGACCTGGCGGCGCTGCTGGCCCCCGCGGCCGCGAGCGGGCTGATCTCGTACCCGGTCGCCACGACGGTCAACTCGGTGCGCAACAACGGCCCCGAGCTCCTCACCCGCGTCGAGCTCGCCCCGCCCGGACCGGGCGGGGGCTGCGGCGCACCCGGCGCGCGCTCCGGCAGATCCAGGAGCGCGGCATCCCAAGGAACCTCCGGCAGCGTTGCCGACAAGCTGCTGTAGGGCCAGTGCTCAACCGGCCAGGCAGCAAGGAACACCGATTCGGCGCTGCCGGGCCCTAGGCGGATAGGAGGGTTGGTATCGATGGATGCCGCCATCGCTCGCAAGCGCCTGGAGGAGATTCGCTCTGAGATCGAAAGGTCCATCTCGGTGCTCAAGGGCGAGCAGGAAGAAGACGAGCGTGTCCTGGACTATCCGCAGGATCCGGCCGATGCCGGGGCCAATCTCTCGGAGTCGGAGCGGAGTGAGGCGATCCTGGCCCTGGCCAGGATGCAGCGGACGGAGGTGCTCGACGCCCTGCGCCGCATCGAGCTCGGCACCTACGGCACCTGCGTGGACTGCGGCGCGCCCGTCCCGGAGGGGCGGCTCGAGGCCCGGCCTGAGGCGGCGCGCTGCGTGAAGTGCCAGGGCAAATGGGATCGATTGCGGCGCTGAGGCCACCGCGCGCGGCGGGGGGTGGAATGAAGCCACTGCGCAGCGTGTTGCAACGCCTGTGCCGATAGCAAGCAGCCCGCCGCGTGATTGCCTGCCGGCGCTGAAAAGCGCTTCGACGGTAATCGGACGCGAGTTCCGCGGGCCTGGCGTTGTATCCTCCCGCCGTGAGAGTTGGTCCGGCGGCCAGTGGCCCGCAGGCCGGCCGCAGCCAGCGATCGTGGAGGGGGTGAGTCCGGTCCCAGAGACACTCGAAGAGCGCAGCGAGCGCTTTGAGCATGATGTCTTGCCGTACCTGGATCAGCTGTACGCAGCGGGAATGCGGATGACCCGTAACCCGGCCGATGCCGAGGACCTGGTGCAGGAGACGTTCGCCAAGGCGTACGCGTCCTTTCACCAGTTCCAGGAGGGCACGAACCTCAAGGCCTGGTTGTTCCGGATTCTCACCAATACGTTCATCAATACGTACCGCAAGCGTCAGCGGGAACCGCAGCGGGCGGGCAACGAGGAAATCGAGGACTGGCAGCTCGCCAGGGCCGCATCGCACAGCTCGGCCGGGCTGAAGTCGGCCGAGGCCGAGGCGCTCGAGCGGCTCCCCGATTCCGACGTCAAGGAAGCGTTGCAAGCTCTCCCCGAAGAGTTCCGCATCGCCGTCTACCTGGCCGATGTCGAGGGCTTCGCCTACAAGGAGATCGCCGACATCATGGGGACCCCGATCGGGACCGTGATGTCGCGCCTGCACCGCGGGCGCAGGCAGCTCCGGGAGATGCTCCAGGACTACGCGGCCAAAGAGGGCCTGGTCAGGGCGGCGCAGACCGCCCGTGCCGAGGCGTCACCATCGGGCGAAGAGTCCGGGAGGGACGCGGGATGAGTTGCGGGAAGCCGCATGACGTGCCGTGTAGCGAGGTACTCGAGCGGCTGTACACCTATCTCGACGGAGAGATCGAGGATCACGGCTATTCGCAGATCCGTCAGCACCTGGACGAGTGCGGTCCCTGTCTGCGCGAGTACGGCCTGGAAGAGGCCGTGAAGCGGCTGGTGCACAAGTGCTGCGGCGCCGAGCCGGCGCCCAGTGAGCTGCGGGTGAAGGTCCTGACCCGGATCCGGGCGGTGCGAGCCGAGCTCGAGATCACCGAGTACCGAGTCGACTAGCGTCGCGGCGCAGCGCGCCGGCGGCCGCGGCTCGCGCCCGGCGGACCTTCTGCTGACCGGTTCAACCGGGTTCCGGGGCGTTCATCAGCCTTATTCATTTTTCTTTGGTCATTATCGGCAAGCGTCGGCCGGGTTTTGATTACGAATTGCAAGGCGGCGTGTACGCATTGCGCATGTTGTGGCGGAGGCCTTCGCGGAGGCGTTCGACCGCGTTACTCTGAGTGGCGGCGCCCGGCGGGCCGATGGCGCCATTGCGCCTGGCCATTTGCCGGTGCACGTCGGTCGAGGTTGCTGAGGGTCGGTCATGGGCAGGGTCTCGCGCGCAGCGTGGATCTACATCGCGGCGGTCGTGATAGCGGCCGCCTCGGTCGTCGCGCCCCGGCTCTCCGGCCGCCCGATGAGCGCGAGCTGGTGGATGGCGCTCGGCGTGCTCATGCTGCTGTTCCTGATCTGCGATTCCGCCCCGACGCCGCTCGCGGCACGCCAGTCGGCGTGGTCGCCGAGTTCCTCGGCCACCCTGGCCGCCGTGGTGCTGCTCGGGCCGGTGGGCGCGGCCCTCGTCGGCGCGGTGTCCGTGCTGTCCCTGCGGCGCAAGCTGCTGCTGGCCGAGCGGGTGTTCAACGCGGGGAACTTCGCCGTTTCGGGATTCGCGGCGGGGGAGACGTTTGTCGCGCTCGGCGGCCGGATCGGCCTGCCCAGACCGGATGACTTCCCGGCCATTGTCTGGCCATTCGCCGTGGCCGCCGCCGCGCACGTGTTCGTCAACCTGGGCCTGATGTGGGGGGTGCTGCAGCTGACCCGCCGGGACGGCCCGCTGCCGCGCCGCATCCAGCTCGAGTCGAGCGTGCCGCTGCTGCTGGCCTCGGACCTCGGGTACGCGGCGCTCGGCCTGGTGATCGCGGCGCTGTGGACCGTGATGGGGCCGTTCGCCGCGGCGCTGGTGCTGGTGCCGCTGTTCGTGGCCCGGTGGGCGATGGGGCAGTTCGCCGAGCAGCAGCGCGCGTACGCGGCCACCATGGCGGCGCTGTGCCAGGCGGTGGAGACCAAGGACTTCTACACCCGCGGTCATAGCGAGCGGGTGTCGCGCGGGGCGGGGATGATCGCGCAGCAGATCGGCATGCGCGCGGACCGGGCCGAGGCGATCAAATACGCCGGGATGCTGCACGACGTGGGCAAGCTGGGCGTGCCGACCAAAGTGCTGCAGAAGACCGGGCCGCTGACCGAGGAGGAGTTCGCCGCGATCCAGCTGCACCCGATGCGCGGCCTGGAGATCGTCCGGGAGATCGGCTTCCTCAACGAGGCGCTGGCCGGGATCATGCACCACCACGAGAAGATCGACGGCACCGGCTACCCGATGGGCTTCGCGGGCGACGAGATCCCCGAGTTCGCCCGGATCATCGCCGTCGCCGACGCGTTCGACTCGATGACGTCGACCCGGTCCTACCGGGCCGCCCGCCGGATGAGCGAGGCCATCGACGAGCTGCGCAAGGGAGCGGGCACCCAGTTCGACCCGGCGCTGGTGGAGGCGTTCATCGCCGCCCTGCACCGGGACGGCTGGCGGCTGCCCGAGCGCGCCCAGGCGCCGGATGACCGGCAGACGGTGACCGCACAGGACCATGACGACCCGACGGCGCCGCTGCGGGTCATCGAGAGCTACTGACGGCAGGAGGGTCCGGTGGCGATGCGCCAGGCCGACGACCGGCTGCCCTCGTGGCAGGCCATGGACTCCGGCCGGCTCCTGCTGCTGGCCGCGGTCGGGATGATGGTCGTGGCCGCGGTGGCCCACACGGCCGCCGCCCGGCTCACCGGCCCGCAGACCGCGGTCGCGTTCGGCTCGGTCATCGCCATCGGCGAGCTGCTCAGGCTCGCGCAGCCCGGCGGGCGCGAGGCGGCCCCGATCGCGACCGCCGCCGCGCTGGCCTACGCGTTGCTGCTGCGGGTCGGCGCGCTGCCTCACGGCCAGCCGATTCCGCGGGTCTCCGCGCTGCAGGTGATCACGGTCACCGCGGTCGGCATGACGGTCGGCGCGCTGCCGCACATCGCGGCCGGCCGCCCGGCCGGGCTGACCGGGATGGCGACCCGGCTGGTCGCGGTGGCCTGCGTGGCGTTCGCGTTCCGGCCGATCGCGGGCTCGGACATCATCAGCGGCCCGGGCCACTGGTGGATCGCCTTCGCGGTGATGACCGTGCTGGTCATCGTCGGCTGGCTGGCCGAGGCCCTGATCGGGGCGCTGATCCGCGCGGATGACCTCGGGGCCCGGTTCTCCGTCGCGCTGTGGGACGAGATGCGGACGCAGCTTCCGCTCGGCGCGGCCGTCGGCGTCTCGGCCATGATGATCACTTTCGCCGCCGAGGTCATGGGGCTGGCGGAGCTGGCGGTGTTCCTGGGGCCGCTGCTGGCCACCCAGGTCGCGTTCCGGCGTTACTCCGGCATCCAGGCCACCTACCTGCAGACCGTGCGCGCTCTGGCGCGGGTCACCGAGGTGGGCGGGTACGTCGAGAGCGGGCATTCCCGGCGGGTCAGCCGGCTCGCCGTGGCTGTCGGCCGGGAACTCGGCCTGGCCGAGCCGGACCTGCTGCACCTCGAGTACGCCGCGCTGATGCACGACATCGGGCAGCTGGCCCTGCCCGACCCGATTCCCGGCGGGGCCACGGTGCTGGTCTCCAAGGAAGACCAGCGGCGGATCGCCGAACTGGGCGCGGACGTGATCAGCAAGGCCGGGGTGCTGGACCGGGTGGCCGAGCTCGTGCGCTGCCAGAGCTGGCCCAGCCGGGGCGATCCGGAGCCACCGGTCGGCAGCCGGATCATCCGGGCCGTGAACGCGTTCGACGACCTGGTCGGGGGATCCACCGACCGGGACCGCAGCGCCGCCGCGCTGGAGCGGCTGCGCCTCGACACCGCCGTCGAATACGACCCGGGCGTCGTCGAGGCGCTGACCGAGGTCGCCGGAAAGCGCCTGGCCAGCCGCCTCGAATAGGCCCGGAGTAAGCCTGGAGTAGGCTGCGCCGCGTGCCCGAGCGGAGAATTTCATCGGTACTGGTGGCGAACCGGGGGGAGATCGCGCGGCGGATCATCCGCACGCTGCAGCGGATGGAGATCCGGGCCATCGCGGTGTACTCGGAGGCGGACGCCGCCCTGCCCTACGTGCGCGAGGCCGATGAGGCGGTGCCGATCGGCCCGGCCCCGCCCGCGCGCAGCTATCTCGATGCGGGCGCCGTGCTCGGGGCGGCCCGGCAGGCCGGGGCCGACGCCATCCACCCCGGCTACGGGTTCCTGGCCGAGAACGCCGGGTTCGCCGCCGCGGTGATCGAGGCGGGCCTGACCTGGATCGGCCCTCCGCCGTCGGCAATCGACCTGATGGGCGACAAGATCAACGCCCGGAACCTCATGGAACGGGCGGGCGTGCCGGTCGCCGCGGGGTCCAGGGAGCCGGTCGCCGACGTCGACGCCGCGGTCGCGGAGGCCGGCCGGATCGGCTATCCGGTGATGATCAAGGCGGCGGCGGGCGGCGGCGGGATCGGCATGAGCGTGGCCGCGAACGAGGCGCAGCTGCGCGCGGGCTTCGAGACCGCCCGCTCCCGGGCCGAGCGGTTCTTCGGCAGCGCCTCGATCCTGCTGGAGCGGTACATCGAGCGCGCCCGGCACGTCGAGGTGCAGATCCTCGGGCTGAACGACTCCCGGGTGCTCGCACTCGGGGAGCGCGACTGCTCGGTGCAGCGGCGGCATCAGAAGGTGGCCGAGGAGACCCCGTCACCCGGGGTCACGCCCGGGCTCCGGGCCCGGATGCTGGCCGCGGCGGCGCGGGCCGGCCAGGCGGTCGGGTACCGCAGCGCCGGGACGGTCGAGTGCCTGGTGGACGCGGCGAGCCAGGAGTTCGTCTTCCTCGAGATGAACACCAGGATCCAGGTGGAGCACCCGGTCACCGAGATGGTCACCGGCATCGACCTGGTGGAACAGCAGGTGCTGATCGCGGCGGGCGGCGAGGTGAGCTTCGGGCCGGAATCGGTTCAGCCGGACGGGCACGCGGTGGAGTTGCGCGTCTATGCCGAGGATCCGGTCAGGTTCCTGCCCAGCCCGGGCCTGATCAGCGAGTGGGCGGAGCCGTCCGGCCCCGGGATCAGGGTCGACGCCGGGTACGCGGCCGGGAACGAGGTGACCCCGTTCTACGACCCGCTGCTGGCCAAGCTGTGCGTGCACGGCGCCAGCCGCGGCGAGGCGCTGCGGCGGGCCCGGGCCGCCGTGGACGGGTTCCGGATTCGCGGGCCCAAGACTAACCTCCCATTTCACGCGGAACTGCTGGACAGCGACGAATTCGCCAGCGGGCGGTACGACACTTCCGTGGTCGGCCGGCTGCGGCCCTGACCGGCGCTTGACGGCACAATGATGTCGGTGGCATTGATGGTTGCGGTGGCGGCACGGCCCGGATCGCGAGGGCGCTGAGGCGAGGAGGTACATGCGTGACCGAGGTCCGCGCGGAGATGGTGGCGAACGTGTGGCAGGTCGTGGCGTCAGAGGGTCAATCCGTGGCGGACGGCGACACGCTGGTCATCCTGGAGTCGATGAAGATGGAGATTCCGGTCATGGCCGAGGGCTCCGGGACGGTCACCAAGCTGGCCGTGGCCGAGGGCGACGTGGTCCAGGAGGGCGACCTCATTGCCGTCATCGAGTGACCGGGGCGGGCCGGGTGGGTCGGCCGCGCCGGGCGGGCCGGGCGGGTCGGGCAAGTCGGGCGGGCTGGGCGGGTCGGGCAGGTCGGGCGGGCCGGGCGGGTCGGTCCTGCCGGTCGGGCTGCGGGCCTCCGTCCGGGCCGTGGTCACCGAGGCCGACACGGCCGCGGCGATGGGCAGCGGCGATGTGCCGGTGCTCGCCACGCCGCGGCTGCTGGCGCTGGCGGAAGCGGCGACCGTGGCCGCGGTCGGCCCGAGCCTCGGCGCCGGCTTCACCTCGGTCGGGACGTCGGCGGCCCTCGAGCATCGCCGGGCCAGCCCGCTGGGCGCCGAGATCGACGTGGAGGCCGAGCTGACCGAGGTGGACGGTCAGCGCCTGGTCTTCAGCTTCATCGCCCGCGCCGCCGACACCGACGAGGACGTGGTGGTCGGAGCGGGCACCGTGGAGCGGGTGGTGCTCGACCGGGCGCGCTTCATCGCCCGGGCGGCTCAGAACCCGGCCGTGGACCGCGGGTAGGCGTTCTTCGGATCGGTGGCGACGTTGACCAGGTAGGGGACGCCCGAGTCGAAGGCACGGCGCAGCGCCGGGGCGATGTCGCCCGGCGAGGACACCAGCTCCCCCGCCCCGCCGAGCGCGGCGACCACCTGGTCGTAGCGGCACTGCGGCTGCAGGTCGGCAGCGACGTCGTAGCCGTACAGCGCCTGCATGGGGTACTTCTCCAGGCCCCAGATGCCGTTGTTGCCGCAGATCATGACGACCGGCAGCCGGTGCCGGACCAGGGTGTCGACGTCCATCAGCGAGAAGCCGGCCGCGCCGTCGCCGAGCAGCAGCACGACCTGCGCCGACGGGCGGGCGACCCGCGCGGCGATGGCGTAGCCGAGGCCGGTGCCCAGGCATCCGTACGGGCCCGGATCCAGCCAGCACCCGGGGCGCCGGGGCTCGACGTACTTGCCCGCGTAGGACACGAAGTCGCCGCCGTCGCCGATCACCACGGCGTCGTCGTCAAGGAACCGGGCCAGCTCGCCGTAGATCCGCATGGGATGGATCGGGTCGGCGTCGCTGGCCAGCAGCTGGGCGTCGGCGGCCATGGCCTGATCCCGGGCGGCCTGCAGCCGGGGCAGCCAGTCGCCGGGCCGGGGCCGGGCCGGCCCGGCCCGGCCGGCCAGCCGGGTGAAGAACGCGGTCAGGTCGCCGGCCGCGGCGCCGTCCAGGTCCCGGTGCCCGGCGAGCTGTCCGGGCGCGTCCGCGACGTGCACCACCCTGGCCGGCGGCGTCCCGTTCTTCCCGCCGAACTCGCCGTAGCCCAGCCGGAAGTCGAGCGGCGTCCCGGCCACGATGACCAGGTCGGCCTCGCCGAAGGCGAGCTGGCGGGCCCGGGTGACCAGCAGCTCGTGGCCGGCGGGCAGGAT
>Ga0335074_10005809_pt1 | contig 17099 bp, 16 predicted proteins | sample Lox_Sample_23_FD_206715 | JGI IMG/M metagenome (GOLD analysis project Ga0335074, IMG submission 206715) | Soil microbial communities from Loxahatchee National Wildlife Refuge, Florida, United States - Lox_Sample_2.3 | ecosystem: Environmental > Terrestrial > Soil > Wetlands | place: USA...
TGCGTCGGTGAAGATGTTGACCAGCAGCAGCTGCCGGGTGTTCAGCGGCGAGGTGCCGGTGATCGCGCTGCCGATGATCGCGAACGCGACCTCGCCCGCGTTGCCGCCGAGCAGCACCGACACCGCGGACTGAACCCGCCGCCACAGTTCGCGGCCTTCGTCGATCGCGTGCAACAGCGCTTCGACGCGCTCGTCGAGCAGCACCACGTCGGCCGCGACGCTGGACGAATCGCTGCCGCGCGCGACCACGCCGATGCCGACGGTGGCCGCCCGGATCGCGGCGGCGTCGTTGGCGCCGTCGCCGACCATCGCGCAGACCTTCCCGGCCCGCTCCAGCGTCTGCACGACCTGCACCTTGTTCTCCGGTGACATCCGGGCGAAGATCACCCGCTCGGTGACGACGCGCTCCTGGTCCTTGCGGGACAACGCATCCCATTCGGCGCCGCTGATGACCTGGTCCGCTGTCACCGGTATGCCCAGTTCGCGGGCAATCGCGGTGGCGGTGATCGGGTGGTCGCCGGTGATCAACCGGATGCCGATCTCGCGCTCGGTCAGCGCGGCGATCAGCCTGGGCGCCTCGGGGCGCGGTGTGTCGGACAGCCCGAGGAAGCCCGCCAGCGAAAGCTCGCTGCCGGCCAGGTCCGCGATGACGTCTTCGTCCTCCGCGACCAGCGTCGCCTGCTGCGGGCTCAGGGCGCGACGGGCGACGGCGATCACCCTCAGCCCCTCGGCCGCCAGTTTTCGCACGGTCTTCTCGATGTCCGGGCCGGCGTCGGGGCAGGCGGCCAAGACCACTTCGGGTGCGCCCTTGACGGTCAGCTCGTCGTCGAAGACCGACGCCGAGAACGACCGGCCGGACCGGAACGGCAGATGAGCGTCGGCGTCCTCGGTGGGGCCCGAGCCGTTGACCGACATGCCCGCCTCGATGATGGCCCGGTCGGTGGCGTGCACCTGCGGCCCGCCGTTGGCGTCCGGCGCCGCCTGCACGGCGAAGCGCAGCACGTCTTCGCGGGAGTAGCCGGTCACCGGATGCACGTGCGAAACGCGCAGGCGGTTTTCGGACAGGGTCCCGGTCTTGTCGAAGCAGACGACGTCGATCCGGCCCAGCGCCTCCACCGACCGCGGGACCCGCACCAGCACGCCGTAGGTGGTCAGGCGCCGGGCGGACGCCGCCTGCGCGAGGGTCGCCACCAGCGGCATGCCCTCGGGCACCGCGGCCACGGTGATGGCGATTCCGCTGGACACCGCTTGGCGTAAACCCTTCTGGCGCAACAAGCCAAGCGCGCCCACCAGCAGACCGCCGCCTGCGCTGACCGGGAATGCCTTGTTGGTGAGCTGGCTGAGCTGGTGTTCGAGCCCGATCGCCGGCAGCTCGCTGGATACCAGTTCGGCGGCGCGACGGGCCTGGGTGTCGGCGCCGACGGCGGTCACCACCGCGACCGCGGTCCCCGCCACGATGGTGGTGCCGCCGTAGAGCATGCAGCGGCGCTCGGCCAGTTCGGCGCCCGGCGTCGGGTCGACCTGCTTTTCCACCGGCAGCGATTCGCCGGTCAGCGTGGACTCGTCGACCTCAAGGTCGTCCTCTTCGATCAGCCGGGCGTCGGCGGGGACCACCTCGTGGGTGCGCACCTCGATCACGTCGCCGGGCCGCAGCTGCGCCGCCTTCACGTCGGTGTAGACCGGCTCGCCGTCCGGACCGATGGTGACTTTGCGGGCCGGTGGAATCTGTTGCGCCAGAAGCTCGTTTAACCGGCTTTCGGCGCGCAGCCGCTGGCTGGCGGCCAGCATGGAGTTTCCGGTCAGCACCGATCCGACCAGCACCGCGTCGATCGGCGAACCCAACACCGCGCTGGCCGCCGAGCCGAGGGCCAGCACCGGTGTCAGCGGGTCGGACAACTCGGCCCGCACCGCCCGCACGAACTGCCACACCGCGTGCCGCGGCCGTCCGGTCAGCTCGGCGCCGCGGTGCGCCGTGTCCATCGCCCGTGCGGTCAGCGCGCGGCGGTGCGGTTCGGCCGTCTCCAGGTCGTCCGGCGGCGGCAACATCTTGCGGACCTGGTCGACCGACATCGCGTGCCACTCATGGATCGGCGCGGGCAGCGGCTCCGGCGCGCGCAGCACCCGGCGGGCCATCAGGAATCCCGACAGCAGACCGGCGGCCGCTCCCGTCGTCACCGGGCCGGGCCCTCGGCCGCGCACGCCGGGCACCATCAGCAAGGCGCCCAACGCCGTTGCCCCGGTGGATATCTCGATCCCACGCCGGCTCGCCGATCTGGCCGCCGGGACCGCGTGCAGCAGCCGCCAGACGCCGCCGAGGTTGCTCAGTATCAGATCCGCCGTCCACGGCGGGGGATCGGCGTCGGAGTTGGGCATCACGCCCAGGCCGACGTCGGCCGACGACAGCGCTTGCGCGCCCGACGACGACACCACCGCGACGACGCGACCCGACTGCTGCAGATCGGTCAGCGTCGCGGCCAGTGTGCTGTCGATGGATGTCCGCTGCAGCGGCCGCAGGTCGTCGAACGCCGGCCGCAACTCGCCGAGATCGTCGATGTCGACGGAGACCAAGTCCAGGCCGGACCGGCGCGCCTCGGCGAGCACGGCCGCCGCCAGCGGATCGTGGGTGGGGCCGACCAGCGCCTCGACAGCGGCGTCCGAGTTGCGGCCCGTCAACCCGGGAACGGGGTGCCAGCCCACCGTCAGGCCCCGGTTTTCCAGGAGCAACTGGGCGCGGTTCCAGGCGGTGGACAGCTCGTCCTCGTCGGCGCCGCGCACTCTCACCACCCTCAGCGCGTCGGTGCACAGCACCCGCGGATCGACCAGCAAAGCGTCGACGCGGTCCAGCCAGCGCAGGCTTTCCGGGTGCAGCGGCAACACCCCGTGCTGGTCGGCCAGCCCTTGGCCGAGGGTCGCGGCGAACGACTCGACGGTGGTGCGGGTGGCCTTCGGCGTGGTCACCAACGCCATCGTCGAGGCCATGCCGACGTTGCGAGTGGCGGCGCCGACGGCCGCGGTGCCGACCATCTGCACCAGCGCGCTGCGCCGCGCGTGCCGCTCGACGGGGCCCTCCGGCGGTGGCACCGGCCGCGACGCCGGATGCACCTCCGGGTGTTCGGCATGACGGGCCAACGCCGGCTCGTGGTGGCGCCATGCCTGCGCCTCGGCCCGGTATTCGGCCGCCTTCAAGGTCTCCATCGCGAGGTCGACGGCCAGCGAGGCCGGCGACAGCTCCAGGACGTGTGCGGTCGTCATCGCCACCGATAGCACCGCGTTGGTCGCCGACGGGCCGAGCCGATCCTCGAGCAGGCGGCGCAGCCGCGGCTGGTAGTCGACGGCGACCACCAAAGCCTCGACCCCGTCGAACATGCGGGGCCATCGCAGCAGCCGACCGGCCACCGCGGCGCTCACGCCGACGGCGGTGGCGCCGACGCCCAACGCATTGGTGGCCAGCAGCAGACCGTCGCCGGGCAATGGTTTCGGCCGTTTGTCACCTTGCCGGTTGCCGACGGTACCGCCTGCGCGCCAGCGCTTTTCGGCCTCGTCGACGTCGCGGCACAGGTCGCGAAGCGAAACCCCGTCGCCGTTGAGCCCGACGACGACCCGCGACAACGGGCGGTTCAGGCTGGCGGACTTCACACCCGGGCGCGCACGGATGACGTCGACCACGATGCGCCCGAGCTCGGCGCCGTCCGGGCCGTCGAGGCCGCGGACCTCGATCCACGCGCGTCCTTTGCCGCGCCAGCTATGCCGGGTCAGCGTGGGCACGGGCAGGCCTTCCGACAGCGCCCTGACGCCCTCGCGAACCGGGATCGCGGCCATGTTGAGGCCGGTCGTGGCCGCCGTGCCCAACGAGTCCGCGGCGCTGGCCGCCGTTTGCATGCTGGCGCCGACCAGCGCAGACGTCGCCTGGAAGCCCAGGGTCACCACGCGAAGCGGCAAGGATGCTCGCACCGAATCGAAGCTACCCACTCGAGGGGATCAGCGGCGGCTGCGCGGCTGGGCGCCGCGCGGCTGCCGTGCGGGTGCCCGCTTGGCCGGCGTCTTGCGCGGCCTGGCTGAGCTGGTCGACTTCACCGAAGCCGCCTTGACCGGTGTGACCGACGCGATATGCGAGCCGTCGTTGTGTCCGTTGCTCAGCCGGCGCAACAGCAGTGCGCCGCCGCCGACGGCCAGCAGGATCGGCCACTCGACGAGACCGGCGACACCGATCGCGCCCAACGTCAACGCGGCTGCCGGCGTCGAGTGGCTGCCGCGGTCGATGCCCTTCTGCACACCGGCGGCCGCTCCCGTCACGGCGCCGACGGCGCCGTTGACCGCCGCACCGCCCACTGCGCCCGCGGCGGCGGTTGTCGCCGCGGCGGCGCGACTTACCGTTCGACTTACGTTGCGTACGGCGCCGTCAACGACACCCATGATGACTCCCTGATGATCGAGGCTTGATACCGCCTGACACCACACTGGCGGCGGTTATCTACGCGCAAACTCGCAGAGTTCATAAAAACCCACACGCTCGAGCGCAGCATTGAGCAATCCTATGGCCTTGTCTGGCAAATGAACAGCAAATGAATACCCGCCTGGGAATCTTTACATGCGTCAATCGCGGCGCAGATCCACCAAAACCGGGGCGTGGTCGCTGGGAGCCTTGCCTTTACGCTCCTCGCGGACGATCTGAGCGTCGGCGACCCGGCCGGCCAGCGCGGGGGAGGCGAGGATGAAGTCGATGCGCATCCCCTGTCGCTTCGGGAATCGCAGCTGGGTGTAATCCCAATAGGTGTAAACGCCGGGACCGGGGGTGAAAGGCCTTACCACATCGGCGAATTGGGCGTCGACAATATTGTCGAACGCCCGGCGTTCCGGTTCGGAGACGTGGGTGGCGCCCTCGAAGAATTCGACGCTCCACACGTCTTCGTCGGTCGGGGCGATGTTCCAGTCACCGACCAGCGCGATCTGCGACGACGGGTCGTCGCGCAACCAGCCCGCCGCCGTATCCCGCAATGCGGCAAGCCAATTCAGCTTGTAGGTGTAGTGGGGGTCGGCGAGGGTGCGGCCGTTGGGCACGTAGAGGCTCCACACCCGCACGCCCGCGCAGGTGGCGGCCAGCGCGCGAGCTTCGGCCGCGGCGGCCACATCCGGCTTGCTGCTCCACGTCGGCTGCCCGTCGAACCCTACTTCGACGTTATCCAGGCCTACCCGTGACGCGATGGCCACGCCGTTCCATTGGTTGAACCCGCAATGCGCCACCTCGTAACCGAGTTCGAGGAACGGCATCGTCGGGAACTGTTCGTCGGAGCACTTGGTTTCCTGCATGGCCAGCACGTCGACGTCGTCGCGCTCCAGCCAGTCGAGCACCCGATCCAGCCGGGAGCGAATCGAGTTCACGTTCCAGGTCGCCAGCCGCAGCATGCCATCGGGCATGGGCCGACCCTACGTGACGCTGTCGGCGCCGACCGTCACGTAGTGCGCCAGGTGATGCAGCGCGAAGCCGAGCGATTGGGCCAGAGCGGCGACGGCGTGGTCGTCATCGCGAATCCGGACATAGCCACGGGTCGCGCCGCGGGCGGCGCCCCAGGCCAGCAGTGCCTCGCACACCTTGGCGCCGGCGTCGGGTTGCGGGTCTGCGGTCCGCACCGCCGACAGGCCCACCCAGCGGGTCCCGTCGGGGGCGTCGGTCACCGAGGCTCTTGCCGTCGCTCGACCTGCCTCGGTGCCGAAGGCCAATTCGCCGTCGACGACCGATGTCAGAACGTCAACCGGAACCTCGCGCCGGTACAGGCGCAGCCAGGCCTCGTCAGGCCGATCGGAAAGCCGCACCGACGGGTCGGGCTCGGCGGCCTGCACGTCGCGCACCAGCATCCGGTTGGCGTGCTCGACGGCACCGGGGGTCCGCAGCAGCCGGTCGGCGATCGCCAACCGCGGCGTCAGGTTGCGCCCTTCGTACCAGCCGACGATCGCCGGAATCGCGTCCAGGCCAGCCCGTTTCTCCAGTGGCACAGCGGAATTCGCGCGGAGGGTGGCACCGCGGCCGGCACGCAGCAACCAGCCATTTAGCCAGTGCTGTTCCACGCCCGGCCAGGCCAACGCGGCGGCATGCTCGAGCTCGCGGATCTGCGAAATGCGTACCGGCGCATCGCTCAACGTCCGTATCGCGACCACGTCCGCCGCCGCGAACTGCACCACCGCGCCCGTCTTCGTCCGAACCCGCACCACCGGAGTGACGTCGAGCAGGTGACCGACCGCATCGGTCAGCGGTGGCACGGACCCGGCGGGACGGCGGTAGCGCACCGTCACCCTGGTGCCGAGCTGAGGCCACGAAACCATCAGTGACCGAACGGGTCCGGCACCTCACCCGGTGTCCACGACAAACCGGGAACGCCCCAGCCCTGCGATTTCACCGCCCGCTTAGCGGCGCGCGCATGCCGTCCGACCAGACGATCGAGGTACAGGAAACCGTCCAGGTGTCCGGTCTCGTGCTGAAGCATCCGGGCAAACAGCCCGGTGCCCTCGATCTCGACCGGATTGCCGTCGCCGTCGAGCCCGGTGACCCTCGCCCACTTTGCCCGGCCGGTCGGAAACGACTCACCCGGCACCGACAGGCAACCCTCGTCGTCGTCGTCGGGATCGGGCATGGTCTCGGGCACTTCGGAGGTCTCGAGCACCGGATTGACAACCACGCCGCGGCGTCGCGCAGACTGCCCGCGTTCGTCGGCGCAGTCGTAGACGAACACCCGCAAACCGACGCCGATCTGGTTGGCGGCCAGGCCAACCCCGTAGGCGGCGTCCATGGTTTCGTACAGGTCCGTGATCAGACTTGCCAGATCTGCCGGCAGCGAACCGTCCGCCGCGACCGGCACCGGTTCGGTTGGCGTGTGCAAGACCGGATCTCCCACGATGCGAATGGGTACGACTGCCATGGTCGGCAAGCTTAAGCCCGTCGTAACTCGGCACCGGTTGCGGAGCGGGCTTGGGACAGGCAATCTCACGTAGTCAGCCGACTCGCGGGCTTGGGTTCCGGGTCAACAGTTACCGGCGTGGTTGAATATTCGCCGGAGCAGCGAGCATTCGAGGATTCGCCGAAAGGGTCGAGGAAGCGATATGGACGGCGCTATGGCGCAGGCTAATCGATCGGGGGACGACTCTGAGCTCGCCGATGGTCTAACCCGCCGCGAACATGACATTTTGGCGTTCGAGCGGCAATGGTGGAAATACGCCGGCGCTAAAGAAGAAGCGATCAAAGAGTTGTTTGACTTGTCGGCCACGCGTTACTACCAGGTGCTGAATGCATTGGTTGATCGGCCCGAGGCTTTGGCCGCCGACCCGATGTTGGTGAAACGACTGCGCCGGTTGCGGGCCACCCGGCAGAAAGCGCGGGCGGCGCGACGGCTGGGCTTCGAGCTCACCTGAGGTTTTTGCCCGCTCACTGAGCGTCGCTGTCGGTTTTGCCGCACTCCTCGATACAGTGACCTCAATGAACGAGCGTGTTCCCGACTCCACCGGGCTCCCCCTACGGGCCATGGTGATGGTCTTGCTGTTTCTCGGCGTCATCTTTTTGCTGGTCGGGTTTCAGGCAATGGGATCGGGTAGCAACACCGACGACGACTCGTCGGTGTCCAGCGTCACGACCAGCACGATGGCGCCCAAAACCTCGGCGCAGGTCGCGGCGAAATCCGACGTGCAGGTCTACAACGTTTCCAATCAATCGGGCGTTGCCAAGCGCACCGCGGACCAGATCACGCAAGGCGGGTACAACGTCACCGAGGTCGACAATCTGTCGCTGTCCAACGTCTCGCAGACCACGGTGTACTTCGGCAGCGCGCCCGGCGAGAAGGAAACCGCCGAAAGCCTCGGTCAACTGCTCAAAGCGCCGGTGAAGCCGCGGATCTCAGACATCGCCGACAAGCCGCCCGGCGTCATCGTGTTGGTTACCGGCTAGAACCTCGGCCGGATTCCTGTCCGCCGACGGTAATTGACACCGTTAGAATTTTCGCCGTAGTCGTGGTGGGGAGGCCAGCGATGGCGGCGCAGACGCAATGACCGACCTGACTCCCAACGACGTGCGTCGCTGGGACGCCGGGGCGGTGCTCAAGGTGTTCCAGGTCGCCAACGCGCGCGGACAGACCCTCCAGCAGTTCGGGGAGAACCTGGGTCAGACCGGTCAGCTGCTCGCCGACTGGCATGGCGAGGCCGGCTCGGCGTTTCACAGCAGTCTGGGCAGGCTGCGCACCGACATCGAAACCGACGGGCAGGAGTCGCGGCAGGTCGCCGGCGCGGTGGGCACGGCCTTGGCGGACGTGCAAACGTGCAAATCTCTGATGAGCCAGGTCGATGAGACCGCCGAATCGCTGGGCTTCACCGTCAGCGAGGACTGGAAGGTCAACACCACCGACACCGCTGCTCTGCTGATGGGGCCAGAGGAAGCCGAACTCCAGCGCCAGATTCTGCAGACCGACCTCGACGCGGTGAAAGCCAAGGCGCACACCACCGATCTCGAGCTGGCCACCGCGATGCGCGCCGCCGTCGGCGATAGTCTGCTCTCCGCCGACGGTGGCGCGGGCGGCTACTCTCCGCCTCAAGATCAGCCCGACAATCAGCCGCCCACGGACCACAAGGCTGAAAGCGCTGACGGTGGCGCCGGCGAGGGCAGTGGATTCGGCCCGACTAGGAGCGATGTGGCGATCGGCACAGCGGGTGCGATCGCCGGTGGTACCGCGGACGGTGTGCGTTCGACGATGCTCAACGCGATCGAGGACAACCCCGGTACGGGTGTCGGCAAGGCTCCCCAGGGCTTGCTGGACTGGTTCGAGGATCCGAAAATCAAGGGCTTCGAACTGACAGGATTCTCGCGTGTCGCCGGGGTGGTTGGTGTGGCCAGCGCGGTACCGGCCGTCATGTCCGACGTCAATGACGGAAACTCGGTCGCCGAGGCCGTCACCCGTGAGGGCGCAGGGGTCGCCGCCGGGCTGTGGGCGGGCGCGGAGGCGGGTGGAGTGATCGGTTCGTTCGTTCCCATTCCGGGGGTAGGTACAGCGGTTGGTATAGCGGCGGGCGCCGTCATCGGAGCGGGTGCCAGCTGGCTGGCATCCAATGGGGTGGAAGCGGCCTGGCAGCCGGTCTCGAATGCGATCGGTAGTGCGGTGCACGGCGTCGAATCGGTCTTCGGTTTCGGCTAGGGCGACCACGATGCGATTCGATGAGTTCGTAGTGCAGCACGGCCTCGCCGTGTCTCCGGTCAACCGGTTTGCCGGTTTTCTTGTTGAGGTGGGGGTGCCACCGGGCTGGAAGCCCTTCGAATCCGCCGTCGGAGTCCGAGTGTGGGCCTGGCGCGCCGACCCGTACATCGAGAAGTTCTGCGCCAACGCGGTATTGACGATGCATCAAGTCGAGGCCGCACTCGACCCCGCTGAACTGTTCACGATGCTGGTCCACCAGCAGTTGCAGTCGGTGCCGAGGTGTCGCGAACTGCACCGTGAACTCGGCCCGGCCGGTGAATCCGTGGGAGTTCAGGGAATGCTCCAAATGCAGATCGCGGACGAGCTCGGCACGATCGACAGCGCGTCACAGACCCGGGTCATCACGGCTGGACAGGAGACGATGATCGCGCAACTGACGGTGACCGCGCTGCATGATTCACCGGTGGACCGGGCAGATGTCTGGCTGACCGTGACACCGGGCGCGACGGCACTTCCGACGTCCGGGGGTCACCGCGGCGGCACCCCGGTAACCGGAACGCGAGACGGTCACTAATGGCCGACAACGAGACGAGCGGTCGGTGGGGGCGAGTGCTGCGGTACACCTTCGGCGGCGCCCTGTGTCTGGTGGCGGGCGTCAACGTGCTGGTTGGATCGGCGTGGTACCTGTCGCTCGGCGTTGCCGCGACCGGCGGCATGATCCTTGTCGGGCAGCGTCGGATTTTTCGTGCCGGGGTCAGCCGGTCGGGGGACCAGATCGTCTGCCGTTACATTCCTTGGTACGAGGGCAACGCGTACAGCGCTCTAGTGCTGATCCCGCTCATGGGGGTCGCGATGGTGGGGGCGGGGTCCGCTGCTGGCAATCCAGTGTGGCTGCGGTACGGCGGCATCGTCCTTCTTGTGGGGGTGACCCCGCTTGCCTTGTACGGCGTCGTCCGGATGTGGCGTCGAAGCCTGCTGTCCATCACCCCATCGATGTTGACCGTGCGGTTGGCCGAGCGTCGAAGCGAGTCGACCGAGATCCGGCGCGAGCTGGTCGAGTCGATCGAGCCCAAGCGTGTTCCGCAACCGGTGAGTGGTGAGTGGTTGCAAGTCGCAATTACCTACCGCCCCTTGGATGTTGGCGAGAACACCACCAAGACCGTCGTACTCGGTCTGCGGCTGAGCGTTCAGCCGATCAATCTTCTCAACGCGCTCGTCGCCTGGAAAGACGGTGCCAATGACAACTCGATCGAGCTGCTGGACCGGATCGAGCGAATCCTTCGAGGCGCCACCATGGCCGGCGTATAACGCTGCGCGCTCCCCTCGCGCCGGTTACGGCCCGCATCGTCGTCGGGATAGGCTCTCCCCATGGTTAAGCCAGCCGCCGTCCGCAAATTTGCCGCCGCTACTGCCTTGGTTCCGCTCGCCGCTTCGGTCGCGCTGTTTAGCGCGTGCAGTTCACCTCAGAAGCCAGCGACCTCCCCCGGGACCACCCCGCCGATCTGGACCGGGTCACCGTCGCCGTCGGCGGCCGCGCCCAACACCGGAGGCGCGGCGCCGGAGAGCCTGACGACGTATCTGAGCGCGCCGGACGGCACCAAGGTGGCCACGGCGAAGTTCGAGTTCGACGAGGGCTACGTGAAGATCACCCTCGAGACGACCGGGACGGGTCAGCTGTCTCCAGGGTTTCACGGCGTGCACATCCACTCGGTGGGCAAGTGCGAGGCCAACTCGACCGCCCCGACGGGCGGTGAGCCGGGCGACTTCCTGTCGGCCGGCGGCCACTATCAGGCCCCCGGGCACACCGGTGACCCCGAAAGCGGCGACCTGACCTCGCTGCAGGTCCGCAAGGACGGCGCGGCGCTGCTGGTGACCACCACCGACGCCTTCACCAAGGCCGACCTACTGGCCGGCGCGGGAACCTCGATCATGATTCACGCCGGCTCCGACAACTTCGGCAACATCCCGGCCGACCGCTACAGCCAGGTCAACGGCGGGGCTCCGGGTCCCGACCACACCACGTTGTCGACCGGTGACGCCGGCAAGCGCGTTGCGTGCGGCGTCATCGGCTCCGGTTAGCGCTACGCCCGACGGGGGTACCTCCATCAGGGTGAACTTCGCGGACTCGCCCCGCCCGACTCTTGGAGTCGAATGGGAGTTTGCGCTCGTCGACGCGCAGACTCGCGACCTGAGCAACGAAGCGACCGCGGTATTCAAAGAGATCGGCCAAAACCCGCGTGTGCACAAGGAATTGCTCCGCAACACCGTCGAGGTCGTCAGCGGTGTCTGCGACTGCACGGCACAGGCGATGGACGATCTTCGGTCCACGCTGAGCGCGGTGCTGCCGATCGTCCGGCAGCGCGGAATGGAGCTATTCGGCGCGGGCACACACCCGTTCGCGAGCTGGTCGTCGCAGAAACTAACCGACGCACCGCGATACGCCGAATTGATCAAGCGCACCCAATGGTGGGGCCGCCAGATGCTGATCTGGGGTGTGCATGTGCACGTTGGTGTCTCCTCGGCGGACAAGGTCATGCCGATCATGTCCGCGTTGCTCAACTGGTATCCGCATCTGCTGGCGCTGTCCGCGTCGTCGCCGTGGTGGGTGGGCGACGACACCGGATACGCCAGCAACAGGGCGATGATGTTCCAGCAGCTGCCCACCGCCGGTCTGCCGTTTCAATTCCAAAAGTGGAGCGAGTTCGAGGGTTTCGTCCACGACCAGAAGAAGACCGGGATCATCGAGCACGTCAACGAGGTGCGGTGGGACGTCCGGCCGTCGCCGCACAACGGCACCCTCGAGGTGCGAGTGTCCGACGGCGTGTCCAACATCCGCGAGCTCGGCGCGCTGGTCGCGCTGACGCACTGCCTGGTGGTCGACCTCGAACGCCGACTCGACGCCGGCGAAGCGCTGCCGACCATGCCGCCATGGCACAACCAGGAAAACAAGTGGCGCGCTGCCCGATACGGGCTGGACGCGATCATCATCCTCGACGCCGACAGCAACGAGCGCTTGGTCACCGAAGACCTCGACGATGTCTTGAACCGGCTGGAGCCCGTAGCCAAGTCGCTGCACTGCGCCGACGAGTTGGCCGCGGTGGCCGACATCCCGCGCCGCGGCGCCTCGTATCAGCGGCAGCGGCGGGTCGCCGAGGAGCACGATGGGGATCTGCGCGCCGTCGTCGATGCACTGGTCGCCGAATTGGACATGTGATGGCGAACCCGCAAGATTTCGGCACGATGGCGATGTTCCCGCTGCAGTCGGCGTTCCTGCCGGACGAGGATCTGCCGATGCAAATCTTCGAGCCGCGCTACGCCGCGATGGTGCGCGACTGCATCCGCGACGACGATCCTCGTTTCGGCGTGGTGCTGATCTCCCAGGGTCGCGAGGTCGGCGGCGGCGAGGTGCGTTGCGATGTCGGGACGCTGGCCAGGATCACCGAGTGCGTAGAGATCGCCGGCGCGGACCGGTTCATGCTGCGCTGCCGGACCGGCGAACGGATCAAGGTGTGCGAGTGGCTGCCCGACGACCCGTACCCGCGGGCCGTCGTGCAAGCGTGGCCGGACGAGCCGGGCGACGCGGTGACCGCGGACCGATGCGAGCAGCTCGAAGACCGGGTGATGGCCCTGTTCGAGCGGATCGCGACGGTCCGCGATTTTCAGCTGCCGGAACGGGAGGTGCTGATCGGCGCCGGCGCCGACATCGTCGACCCCGGAGAACGGTTGTACGCGTTGGCTTCACACGTCCCGATCGGCCCGGCCGACCGCTACTCGGTGCTGGCCGCACCGACGGCCGCCGACCGGTTGGCGGCGCTGAGCGAGGCGGTGGATTCCGTCGCCGCGGTAATCGAATTCCAGCTGTCGGAATAGCGGGCTAGGTGTGCCGGCGGGCCGTGTGCAGCCGACCCTCGATGAAGACGCTGCGCGGCGCCAGATCCTTCAGGTCGTCGTGCGGCGGCCGGTCGTAGCGCTGCATCAGGTTCAACGCCTCGATCGCGGTGATCGCCCACCCCCGCTCGGTCAGCCAGTGCCGAAGGTCGGTGCGTTGCTCGAGGAACCACAGATCCGGAACGTCCGGCGCGGTGTCTTCATCGGCTCCCCGTAAGAACTGGCGTCGCCGCTCCAGATACTCGGGTTCGAAGAAGCTCGGGCTCAACGCCTCGACCGCGATCCGGCTGCCGGTGGCGCTGAGGTCGACGATCCGCTCGAATAACAGGTCCTGGCCTGCCGCCGACAGATACGGGAGCAGCCCTTCGGCGGACCACGCCGTCGGGGTCGAGGGATCAAAACCGGCTTGGCGCAACGCCGTCGGCCAATCCGACCGCAGGTCGATCGGCACCGGCTGATACCTCGCCGCCGGTCGAGCCCGGCGGGCGTCCAAGGTGGCAGCCTTGAAGGCCAGCACCTTGGGCTGGTCGATCTCGTATACCGCGCTGCCGGTGACCCAGGGCAGCCGCCAGGCCCGGGCGTCCAGGCCTGCTGCCAAAATCACCGCCTGGTCGATGCCGTTGGCTCCGGCAGCGATGAAGTATTCGTCGAACCACTTGGTGCGTACCGCCGCGTAGCCGCCGATCATCGGCAGTCGCTTGGCCATCGCCGACGAATCCCAGCCGCGCGTGACGGCGGCGTCCACGAAAAGCTGCGCATAACGGTCGGTGAACAGTGGGCAGTCGCAATCGGATTCAGCGGCCCGGACCATCGCGACACCGAGCGCCGTCGCGCCGACGCTCTCGGTGATGTCCCAGCTGTCGTCGTCGGTGCGTGCCATCGCCATGGTCGATCTCGCTTTCCGGGCAGTGCTCGATACCCCGACCACACTGTCCGGTAAGCCCAGGCTAGTTCAAACCGGAAACTACTCGCTGAGTTGAGCGCGGCGTGGTGTACTTCGACGGGATGAGCACGGATGTGGCGGTCGAGGTCAACGCGGGTATCGCGGTGCTCACGCTCAACAGGCCTGCACATCTGAACGCCTATACGGCCGCAATGGGTGCGCTGCTGAGCCGGGCCTACCGGGACTGCGATGACGACGACGACGTCCGGGTCATCGTGGTCACCGGAGCGGGCCGGGCATTCTGCGCCGGAGCGGATTTCTCGGCAGGCGCATCGCCGTTCGACGCCCCCGCCGACGACGGGACGTTCTCCGCGTCGCCGATCGACCCGGCGGCCTTCGAGCTACGCAAACCGGTGATCGCCGCGGTCAACGGGCATGCCATCGGGATTGGCTTGACCATCGCCCTGCAGGCCGACATCCGGATCGTCGCCGACGACGCCAAATACGGTGTGGTGCAAGTCCGTCGGGGGGTGATCCCGGACTGCATGTCGCACTGGACGTTGGCGCGGCTGACAAACCTGGGCGTGGCCGCCGACATCCTGCTCACCGGGCGCACATTCAGCGGAACCGAGGCGGTCGAGTTGGGCATCGCGAACCGCGCGCTACCCGCCGCCGAAGTGCTCGACCATGCCCTGGACATCGGCCGCGACATTGCGACGAACGTGGCTCCGATGTCTGCCGCGTTGTGCAAGCGGTTGCTGTGGGACACCGCGATCAACGGCTACACCCCGCGAGAGGTTGCATCGCTGGAAACCGAACTGCACCAACGGGTTATGGGTGGCGATGACGCCGCAGAAGGCGCCGCCGCGTTCGTCGATCGGCGGCCGCCGAGGTTCAGCACGCGAATTTCCGCCGACTGGGCGCCGCTGCCCGAGCCGAGGCGGTAGGCATGCAGATCGACGTTGTCGGCGAACGCCTCGGGTTCACCGAAGGCCCGGTGTGGCTGCCGGATGACCGGGTTGCGGTGACATCGATCAGCCACGGCTGTGTCTACATCATTGACCCGTTCAAGAATGAGATGCAGCGCATCGACACCGGCGGTGGGCCCAATGGCCTGGCGTGTAGCGCCGACGGGACGTTGTACGTCGCGCAGAACGGCGGCGCCTGGGGCGCAAGCGGTCCCGCCGAACCGGGTGTGCAGGTCATCACCGGCACACATGTCGACTACCTGGTCGAAGGCCTGGGCGCGCCCAACGATCTGGCCTTTGGGCCGGATGGACGACTGTGGGTCACCGACACTCGCGGAGAGTTCGACATCGGCACTCCCGGCGCCGGCCTGCCCGGCCACGTTTACGCGGTCGATGTCGGCTCGGGCGAGATTCAACGGGTGGTCGACGACGGACCGGTGTTCATCAACGGCCTGGGCTTCGATCACAGCGGGTCCAGATTGCTTGTGACAGCGACGTTGTCGTCAGAGTTGCTGTCCTACGCATTCGTCGGATCCGACTATCGGACGCTCGCCGCACCCGAGGTCGTGCACACCTTCGACAACGGTTGGCCGGATGGGATGTTGGTCAGCAGCGGTGGCGATTACTGGGTCGCGCTGACCGGCGCCGACCGCGTCGACGTCGTCGACACCTGGGGCCGGCGAATCGTGGAAGTCCCTCTGCCCCAGGGGGCGCTGCCCACCAACGTCTGCGTCGGCGGGCGGCGATACGACGAACTGTTAGTCACCGCATCGGGCCACGAGGCGCTGTTGAGAATCGGATTCGACGGGGGAGAAGTTCCGCCGCTGTGAGCCGCTAGTCGGCTTCCGACAACAAGTCGGCCAGCGCGACGCCGAGATTGTGCAGGTTGGTCTGCAACGAATATGTCCGGTCGACCGTCCAGTTGACGATCCCACCGGACAGCGCACCAACAATGATGTCGGCCAACGTTTCTGCGTCATGCCGCGGGCTCACCTCACCGCTGGCGACACCCTCCTTGACCAGCTCTGCGAACGTCTCGTGCAAATTGAAACCACGCTGGACGCCGTAGCCGCTGGTGGCCAGCATTTCGCCGATCAGTTCGCGGTAGGTGTCGCCGGACGCCGCCAGCGCCGTGCCGATGTCGTCGAACACGCCGACGAGGCGCGCGGGGATCGCCTCATCCGCGCGGTCGAACACGACGTCGTGCAGGTTTACCAGCCGGCGCTCGGCCAGCGCCCGCATCATGTCCTGCCGAGTCGCGAAGTGGTTGAAGAACGTTCGGTTCGCCACGTCGGCGCGTTCGCAGATCTCCTCGATAGTGGTGGCGGCGACACCCTGCCCGAGGAACAGGTCGAACGCGGCCGCGAGGATCTTCTCGCGCACTTCGAGTTTCCGGCGTTCGAGTCTGTTCACGTCAGGAGTCTATTGCGCGCACAGCTTCTCGGACAGCAACCACAACGCCGCCGCATGCTCGGCGTCACGAGCGTGGGGCGCAACGGCGTCGCTGACCCTGCAGTCTTCGAGGTACGCACCACCCCGCTCGGCCAGTTCGGGGCTGACGGCCGCCCACACCTGCGTCGCCGCGCCGTGTTCGGGCGTAGTGAAGTCGAGGCGCCCGTCGCTGGATTCGCCGCGTGCACTGTCGTTGACCACGACGAGCTTGCGGAGGTCGGAGAAGTCCGACCGGGACATGTACCGGGCCAGCGACGTGGCGACCGTGCCGGGGTGGACGGCATACGCGCGAATTCCGAGGTCGCGCAGACGCCGATCGGCTTCGACCGCGTGCAGAATGTTCGCCGTCTTGGACGCGCCGTACGCGACGAACTTGTCGTAGTCGCGGCGTTCCCAGTTCGGATCGTCGAAGTCCACGTCGCCCATGATGTGGCCTCCGGAGGACAGGTTGACCACCCGGGCGCCCTCGGCGGCGCCGAGTTGCGGAACCAGCAGCCGGGTCAGTTCGAAATGCCCGAAATGGTTTGTTCCGATCTGTATTTCGAAGCCGTCGCTGGTGCGCCCGAACGGCGTGAACATGACGCCGGCATTGTTCATCAGGACGTGAATCACCGGTGTGACCTCGTGGATGGCCGCGGCCGCGGCGCGCACGCTGGCCAACGAGGTGAGGTCGAGATGCACCGTCGAGGTCTGCGCGCCGGGCACATCGGCGTGTATCCACGCGTCCACCTCGGCTAGGGC